>Ga0315286_10000784_pt1 | contig 27625 bp, 26 predicted proteins | sample YL17G10_0_MG_FD_205038 | JGI IMG/M metagenome (GOLD analysis project Ga0315286, IMG submission 205038) | Sediment microbial communities from Yellowstone Lake, YNP, Wyoming, USA - YL17G10_0 | ecosystem: Environmental > Aquatic > Freshwater > Lake > Sediment | place: USA: Wyoming | collected... | reverse complement strand
TCCGCGGTCTTCCGGGTCGCGGCCGATCGGCGAGGCCGGCCAAACGCTCCGTGACGAACCGCTGCCGCCACTGGCTGACCATCCTCATGTTCGAGAGGATCGGCTCGGCGAGCGGCTGGTCTCTGTCGTCGAGGGCGTCCATCTCACGACGGAGCAAGTCACGGACCTCCTCGAACTGATGCGTGAGAGGCAGGAGACCCACGGAAAGGATCGGATTCAGCGATCGGACGAACTTGCGCGCCGTGCGGACACGATCGCGCGACGGCGAGAGGCCGCGTACGAGGACAAGCTGGACGGCCGGATCAGCGAGGAGCGTTGGATGGAGATGGAACGGAAGTGGTCGCAGGAGGACTTTCAGCTGAAGTGCGAAGCCGAGGTGCTCGAAGATACCCACGAACCCTCGGTGGACGACGTGGCGGCAACCTTGGAACTTCTGAACAGGGCACCCACCCTCTACTTGCGGCAGAACGACGAACAGAGGGCGCGATTCCTGAATGCGCTGGCTTGGAACTGCGTCATAGAGGGCGAGAAGATAGTTCCCAACTACAGAACCCCTTCAGCTTAGTTGCCAAAGGGTCTCGATCCGCAGACTGGTACGCCTGATGTCACCATACCGAGAACCTTCAGGATGACCTTCTCGGCACGACTGTGATTGGCACTCCCGGCTGCACTCGTCCACTACGGTCATCATTCGCAGCGGCCTCCCGTCATGGGTCCGATCGGCCGCGAAGTCGTACGCCCACACGTGGTCGGTGTACTCGGGACGCAGGCGAACACACGCGCCGTCGTTGAGCCACAGTCGCCCTCGCTTCGCCTGCTTCTGCGGCACCTTCAACCCCTCGCGACGCCAGATCCGCTCCACCCGCTTGTGGTTCACTTCCCACCCCGCACGCTGAAGCAGAGCGGTGATGCGCCGGTAACCGTACCGCCCGTATCGACTCGCCAGAGAGACGATCGCCGCCGTGAGGGCGTCCTCGTCCTCCCGCAGCCGGGAAGCGTGCCTCTGTACCGATCGATGCTGTTGGAGCACCCGACACGCTCGCCGCTCCGACACCTGGAGCCGCTCACACACAACGCGCACACAGGCGCGGCGGCGTTCGGGGTTCAGAAGTTTCCCCGGGCCGCCTCCTGCAGGATCATCTTGTCCAGAGTCAGATCGGACCCGCTTTGCGCAGCCGAGCGTTCTCCTTCTCCAGCTCACGCAGCCGCTTCACCTGGGTGACTTTCAGCCCGCCGTACTCCTTCCGCCAGCGGTAGTAGGTCACCTCGTGCACCCCGATCGCCTTGACGGCCCCCGCGACCTTCATCCCTTGCCTCAGCAGAACATCCGCCTCACGCAGCTTGGCGATGATCTCCTCCGGTCGGTAGCGCTTCCTCGACATCCCTGCCTCCTTCCTTCCCGATCCTAGCACTCAACCTGGACCGTTCTGGAGGGGGCAGGTCAAGGATGCTAGGTATTGTGATACCGAGTATGATATGCTTCCTTTGCCTGTCTGCAGTTGCAGGTTCTCCGGGTGGCGACCAGGGCACGGAGCATCTCGTGAGGCTGATGTACAAAGCTGCGTACCGCAGTACGCGAGGAACCGAAGGAGGGAAGAAGCATGAGCAAGACAACCCGAATCGCTGCCTGGGTCGTGTGTCTGGTTACCCTTACGGCTGTCCACGGATTGCCGCAGCCGCTGGGATTCATACCAACGGTGGATGCGCTTCTCGACATGCACACGATGTCATGGACTCAGTACGAGCCGTTCAATCTCCTTATGCCCCGCTTCACCAGCGGTAAGGAAGCGGGCACGCACAAGCCGCTCGGATGCACGTCCGCTGCGTACGCTATGATCCTGTGGTACGACAAGTTGCAGCCGCACGGGTGTCAGAGCTACTCGTGGGTTGCGGACGACGGGCAGCGCTATACCGTCGCGGAGTGCTTCAACTATACCTTCAATTGGAACCTAATCGACGGGTTCAACGCCGCATACCAAGGCACCCCCGGTGCGGTTCAAACGACCGAGCAGATCCTGGAGACGGCCCTCTTCTGCTACCAGGTCGCTGAAGTGATCGGCAAAGCCATTGCTGCCGACGAAGGATACGCCAGCGTAGATCAGGTGGCGCAGCTCATGGAGCACTTCTCTTGCGAAGCCGAACTGTGTTCCGTGGGTCTCGACGGGCACACATTAGCGGAGCGACAGTGCCTCGAGGATTTCATCACCCGGGAGCTGGACTGGCGCAGGCCTCTTTGGCTCGGCATGCAGGGATGCCAGACGCGATCCTACAAGATCACAATCATCGGAGACGGAACTCTCACGTACAACGACTACGAGCTATGCAAGCACGCGATGGTGATCGATGGCTACGGATGGTTGCGTGATGAACTCTGGGTTCACATCATGAACCTGGGACCAAACATAGGGGGGTGGTACTACCTTTGGGACGACATCTACTGCTGCGGGTGCCCGTGGGGTAATGGGTCTTCCCTGTGCGACGGCAACGACCACCGAAAAGTGGTGGCAGTCAGGCCACCGATCTTCCCGCCGACTGAGGTGCATGTCGAGACGCCCTACGTGATCGCAACGAGGAGCGACAAGGCTATCTGGAAGATCATCGGGTTGGAGGTCGACCCGCCACCGGGGCCCGACGAGGAGGAGTACGAATACGAGCCCAAGCTTCATCCGATTCCGGCAGCGATCTGCGTGCAGGGCTTCCCGCTTTCCTTCGATTTCGCCCTTGTCGACCCGCTCACCGGCTCGAAGGTGCACGACAGCACAACGAACCTGTCGCTCGTTCGGATCAACGAGGGTGCACCCAACGCCATCCTGCTCTGGGACCTCTTCTCATTTGATCCTGCTGAGGGGAGGTACACGTTCCTCGTCAACACGGCAGACCTCGCTCCTGGCATCTACGACTTCTACATTGCCACCTCTCACGCTGCCAGGGCCTGCTTCGCAAGGATCCAGGTGATCGCGCCAGTGATTGCGCCGTAGTCAGGATCGAGCGCGGACTCGGGGAGAGTCGAGGGTGAGGTCTTGACCCCTAGCATCCAACTGCGCTGCCGCGGAGGATGCGACTAGGGAGGACCGCTGTCGGCCTCGCAAGGCCCGAGGGCCGAACCCCTCAAATGGCAGCTAGAGAGAAGTCTGACCCGCCCATCGGTGCACGGTGCACTTCCCAGGCCGGTCCAACCCATCTTGAGCCTACCCAGGGCGACGTTCTCGACGCACCAAGAGGGTGTTGCGTTCCTAGTCTGGTAACGTCTTGTACCCCTTACGGGACTACTCTTGAAGTCCGGCCGCTCCTAGGCTGAGCGGACGTAGTGCCACAATCATCTCTCCGTGGTGGACACGCTTCGAATTCTCGCCGCACTCGGCCCCGAGGCTATGGAAACCCTCTCTCCGAGGAGTCTGGCGGGCCTGAATGTCGGGTCGCCACTGGAGTGCAGTGTTCCACAGTTGCCGGCTTCTCGCCGCCCTCGCCCGCGGCTCAGATCGAGCACCCGAGTAGGCAGCTTGTCCTGAGAGAGCGCCTGGCCTAGGATGGCTCGAGGTGGGCCGAGGCCGCCCAACGGAGGATGATCATGAGTGCAAAGACGCTCGTCGCAGTTCTCATCGGAGCGGTCGCCGTCTCGGGAGCCGGATGGTCGGCGGGCCCTGCGTCGGAGTGGGAGCACTTCACATGTCTGAGCAACGCCCAGGCCATCGCGGTCAACGAGGGAACCGTATGGGTCGGGACGACCGGCGGGCTCCTGCAGTGGGATGTCAAGAGCGGAACCCACGTTCGGCACCTGGCACCGGAGGGGTTCCTGGACAACTCGGTCGTCGCCGTGGCCATCGACGCGAAGGGCTGTCCCTGGATCGGCCTCGGGAGCTGGAATGGCGGCCTTGCCGTCCTTGATGCCGGGCGGTGGACATCGTGGAACGCAATGGACGGCCTCGCCTCGGACTGGGTCACCTGCCTTGCGCTCGACGATGCCGGACGGAAGTGGGTGGGCACGGTGCGTGGAGTCACCGTGCTCGACGACGGCCAGACACCCTCCGACAAGTCAGACGACCTCTGTGCGACGTTCCAGGTTGAGGACGGCCTCATCGCCCAGAGCGTCAATGGGGTCTGCGTCGACGGGGCGGGTCGCCTCTGGTGTGCAACGTCCAGCGGCACGTGCGTCCTCGACCCAAGCGGGACGCCGTTCGACAAGTCGGACGATGTCTGGACATGCTTCACATCGGCCGATGGTTTACTCGCGGACGCGGCGTATGGTGTGTCGGTGGATGCGGCCGGCCGCGTCTGGTTTGCCACGAACGGCGGCGTGAGCGTGCTCGACCCCGGGAACAGCCTGTCTGAGAAGTCGGACGACAGGTGGATCAACTTCGGCGCCGCGCAAGGGCTTCCGGCGAAGGGGAGCGGCCTCGCAGTGGCGTTCGACGCGGCAGGGACGGCGTGGATCTCCCACCAGAAGGGGCTGATCGCTCTCGAAGGCGCCGGGACGCCATTCGATCGCGGTGACGACCTAGTGACGCTCTTCGCCTCGGCAGACGGTCTCCTCCGCAGTAACGTCCGCGCAGTTGCCTTCGACGAGCAAGGAATTGCCTGGTGCGCGATCCCGTCGGGAGGCCTCGACCGCTTTGACGCACACGGGACGCCCTCCGACAAGTCTGACGACTCGTGGAGGGCTTACGTAACCGACGATTGGCTGCCGTCGGCGGACATCCGGTCCTTGTATACGGAAGGTCCTGTGACGTGGGTTGGCTCATCGGGCGGCCTCTTCGCCTACGCCGACGGCCAGATCACTCGCTTCTCAGTGGGGACTCCGCTGGCGCTTCAGCGAGGCGCCGGCGGCGTCCTGTGGATTGGCACCACGGGAGGGCTTGTTGCGCTCTCCGACGGCGGGACGCCGTTTGATGCGAGCGATGACGCGACAACGTACTTCGCTACAGCCGACGGTCTGATCGCCAACTACGTTGAGGACGTGTCTCTAGACGCCGCGGGCCGCGTATGGTGTGCGACAGGCGTTGGCGTTTCCGTCCTCGATACGGCCGGCACCCTGCAGGACAAGACGGATGACCGGTGGTCCACGTTCACGAGGTCCGACGGGATGGCCGGCGACAGGGCTAACGCGATCGCCGCGGAGGGAAATCGCTGTGTGTGGATCGTTCACGAGAGCGCCTCCGTCAGCGCCCTCGACTACGGCGCGACCCCGTTCGGCAAGTCGGACGACAAGTGGGTTCTGTTTGGGGAAGGCTCGCCGATCGGCGTTGGGTCGGGCTACGCGGTGGAGATCGACGATGCCGGAATCAAGTGGTTCGGCCTCTGCCCCGGGCTATTTGCGTTCGATGACGGTGGGACCCTCCTTGACACCAGCGACGATCACTGGCAGCGCTTCGACATCGGCGACTGTGACCCGGGGATCGCGTTCGACGAACGCGGCCGGAAGTGGATCGCCACGGGGTGGACCGGGGTGATCTTGCTGGACGATGCCGGGACGCCGTTCGACCCGGCCGACGATGTCGTAACCAACTTCGGGGTCGCTGAGGGTTTGGTCGACGACCGCACGCAGGCGATCACAGTCGGTGGCGGCTACGTCTGGATCGGCACGGATGGCGGACTGAGTCGCCTCGCACCGCAGGAGCTGCCCGGCCAGCGCAGTCCAGGCTAGGAGCAAGTTCCTAGCCCGTTGCCCCAGTCTCCGTCGTCTCTCCACCGAAAAGGAGAGGCCGCTGTGTCGTTGACCTCATGCGCCGGCTCGAACGCCAGACGGCTCAGCGATGCAGGGTGCGGGACTGTGGTGCCCCAGGGTGGAAAGCGGTCATAGTGGTCTTGCTGCTGGCAACTGGTCTCATCGACACGGCGGGAGTTCAAGTCCCGCCGTGTCCTCCATGGCGAATAAGCCTGCAGAAGAGGCTTCTGGAACTGGTACCCCCTGGTGGACTACTTTCGAACCGGCCGCTGAGTTCGAGGATTGTCTCTCTGGGCGCACCAGCGTGGCGTCCAGCTGGACTTCATCACCCCGGGGCGGCCGGTAGAGAACAACTTGATTGAGAGCTTCAACGGCAAGCGGCGCGACGAATGCCTCCATGTGCACTGGTTTGAGAGCCTGGCCGAGGCGAGGGCAGGGATCGAGGCGTGGCGGCAGGAGTACACTGAAACGCGGGCGCACTCCAGCCTAGGGAACCGGGCTCCTGCGAGCTACGTCGCAGAGCTGTTGAGTTTTGGACTCGGTACGTGAAGTCGCGAGCCAAGGTCTTCACCTTGTGGGTGGACCGATGACGGGGGCAGGTTCAGGAGGCTCGGTTTCCGATATTATGACTGGCCCTAAGACGGGGGCAGGGTCACCTCCTCCCGATCCTAGCATTCGCCTCGGACCGTTCTGGAGGGGGCAGGCCAAGTAGAGAGTAGAGCGTGGCTCTGAGTGGGAAGCGACGTACCCCCCTCGCACAACCGCGCTCGTTCCCAGGTGCCGCTAGGCTACCGCTTGGAGTAGAGGGTACAGATTCAGAGTAGGAAAAGAGGTGACCCACCTCGCGCAACACAACCACCGCTTGCCTCGGCTTGGCAATCCCAGAAGCCTTATCGCGATAAGCGTACTTTCCCCACTGTAGGCTACAGAAAGTCTGGAGTGGAGGTGATTGCCGTGAGAGGTACCAATCAAGACAGCGAAGACATTACCTACAAGACACTCGAGATGTGCCTTTCCTGGGCCTACCTTGTCATCAGTGGTGCTTGGCTGGTTGTCTCGCCTAATTGGAAAGCATTAGGACTTGTTATGTTTGGGATGATTCTTGAGTACCGAAGAACAAGAAAGCCCTAGCTCCATTCGCCCGAGAGAATGGTCACGACTTCTTTCGGCCTCTACGCGGTATACCGTCGCCGCATCAAGATTCGTATTCTAGTGCTTTTCCTTACACTCATCACTGCAAAAATCCTGGTTCCTATTTACACGCAGGTATGGCTCTTTACACCATTTACATTTTGCTACCAAACCCACCGCATTCCCAAGCTCTTTCACGAATTCCCCAATGGCGTAATGCATATAGTCGTTGAACCCGTGAACCTCTGGGAGATAGATGATTTCGAGTTTCAATGTCTGCTCGTTGCGCAGCAGACAAAGCCGGCCTTCAAACATGATGAGCTTCGTGAACTTCTTAAGCTGCCAATCTTCGAGGTCTTCCCATTCTCTACATTCGCCTTCGGTTCCGTCCCCCGTCCCTTCTTTGAGCGCGATCACTAGGTCCAAGAACCCTCGCAGGTCAGCCTGCAAACTCTGAAGGTGCTCGGCCTGTGGGTCAAAAAACTCTCTTCCCTTGCCGTCCTCCCTCTCCCGCACAAACTTTCCCGCCAGTATGTTCGGTCGCTCTTTCAACAGATACGCAAGCGGCGGGTGTCTCTTCGCTCTATTCTTCAGCTCCTTCGCCACTTCCTCAACGATTTCCTTGCGATTCCCTTCCGTGATCCTTCTGGCCGCTGACAACGTACTAAAAGCCCTTAACTGCTGCTCACTTTGCTGGTTTCTGTGAGCCTTGTTTGTCTCCATTTTCCTCTCCTCGGTGTTCTCTCGGAGAGGAAGACAGCCCGCCCTCCTGCATGTCCGCTATCGCCACGCAGACATTCTGGACACATCGTGAAACGCCCTACGGAGGTGCGGTGCCGTTGCTCCTCCCCGTACCACGATCAGCCTTCAAGCTGCTAGTTACATTCCCATGGCGTATGTTCACGACTAATCTCCTTATAACTGATAGGTCTATCTATTGCGTTCCTTCCTGTCGTTCCTTTGTATCCTATTTTGTCTGGCTTCTACCCTCCTTTAACTGCTTTACGGGGCAGTCTTCTACTTTTCCATTATAGCACAGCGGGACCGAGAGGACTCGAACCCCCAACCGGGCCATTTGGAGTGGCCTGCTCTGCCATTTGAGCTACGGACCCGTTCCCCAAGCTATTGAAGCAAGTGTTGCGTTTCCTTTTCGCGAAAAGACCGGACTCCCGGATGCAAAGTCAGTGACGAAAGGAGCCAACGGACTCCAGGAGGCGACAACATGAACAAGAAAGGAACGCAAGAAAACCGGGAACGGGAGAGAGGGAGACGGGACTGCGCCAAGATCTTCGGATCGGCACACCACGTCGCCTGTCTTTGGGCCAGTGTGCAAAAACCTGGTGATTCTGGCCGGCTTCTGGAAGGAGTCAGAGAGCTACCGTCTGGGCTTTGTCGAGGAGGCTCGAAAGCACATGGACACAGTCAAAATGGAGGGAAGATGAGAATCCGCAGAGACCCTTTCCGCTTTGGTTTTCTAGGCATGCTGTTCGTGGCCGTCATTTCTGTTGTATTGCCACTTGTCGCCATGGCCGCTGATCAATCTCAAAGTCAACTCCAACCTACATCTCTGTCTGCTGCCCTAGTTAGCTATTCGGAAGCTACTCGCGTAGAAGACGCCAACGGGGAGTGCGGCTGGTGGTGGACCTGGCAGTGGAGCGGTTGGCCATGGGAAGCTCTTCCCCACGTCACCACTTGTTTGATGCATGAAGACTGGCCCAACAACTGCCAGGAAGTCTGGACACAGGGCACTCCAGCCTGCAATACTCTTGCCCCAACAGTGTGGAACACTCCACGGCCTTGGGATTGGCCGTGGCAGTGGACAGCAGACAGTGTGGCTCACTCCACGACCAACCTCGCGTGGAGCACTCCATGGCCTTGGGATTGGCCGTGGCAGTGGACAGCAGACAGTGTGGCTCACTCCACGACCAACCTCGCGTGGAACACTCCATGGCCTTGGGATTGGCCGTGGCAGTGGACAGCAGACAGTGTGGCTCACTCCACGACCAACCTCGCGTGGTGGAGCACTCCATGGCCTTGGGATTGGCCGTGGCAGTGGACAGCAGACAGTGTGGCTCACTCCACGACCAACCTCGCGTGGAACACTCCATGGCCCTGGGATTGGCCGTGGCAGTGGACAGCAGACAGTGTGGCTCACTCCACGACCAACCTCGCGTGGAGCACTCCATGGCCTTGGGATTGGCCGTGGCAGTGGACATGGGACAATGTAGCCCAGAACCTAACTCTGGCGCACCTCATGAAAAACTTGGATTGGAGAAACCGCAATAGACACAACAACTGGGACTTTGGCAGGTGGGGTTAAGATGCACACACTTCGTCATTCGTTCCTGGGGGACGCATTTGCACTGCGTCCCCCTTCTTCTTGACTGTTTCTTCGCTTCTTGCTCCGACCCTTCTATTCTCTCTCTCCTTCACAAGGCTCTTAATGCACCAACCACCGATACGCTTCCACTCTGCTTCAGAAAACGATCCAGTCCCCCTCTTGTCTCGTCTTTCTCCCGACTGATCTGCGCGACTCGACGGTCCGTCGCAAGGCGCTCTAACCGGTCTTGGCGGTCCTCGTCGACGGCCAGTTTCACTGCCCAGCTCGCCCAAGCAGACCACGGCCCAACTGAGGGAGCCCGCTCATGCGCTTCGTGGAGGTGGCCTGCCCCCTCCAGAACGGTCCAGGTTGAATGCTAGGATCGGCGGCTCGCGGCCCACCAGCTAGAGCAGCACCGAGAACGCCATCCTGAACGTTCTCGGTACGGTGACATAAGGCGTGCCACACGCCGCGGGATCAGTCCCCATGACGTAATGAGGACTTCAGCGGAAAAGCTTGTCCCAGTTGCGGAGTACCTCGAACAACAGAGGCACAACGAACTCCTTCCCCACCGAGGTGACGTGTTCAAGCAAGCGCTTCAAGGCATTTGGGCTAGGCTTCTCCTTCTGCAATTCAGCGCTGAACTGCCTAATCCAAGCTTCCAAGTCACTCTTCTGTTCCGATTGGATGCTGCTCTGCTGCACGGCCTTGGTGAGCTGTTCCATGCTCGTGATCACCTCTTGGTTCACGCTCTGCGTGACCTGGATCAGCTGCCTTGGCACGTTCGGGGGAACCGGGACCTCCACCTCAAGCAGATCGAGAAGCTCCTGGCATTGGAGTTGAACCTCTGTGATAACCTCAGCGCCGACCTCCATCGCGCCGATCAACCCTGTCCTACGCGGCGTGACCTCCTTGAAGTGGGCAAGTTGCTCTTCACTGGGGAGAAGTGATCTCGCTCTTGCAAGCAGTTCATTGAAACGCCTAGCCAGCGCCTCAAAGCGCAGAACGCCGGTGCTTGTCTTGTCCGCGAGGCTTCTCCCTGCTTCCTCCCTTAGCGTGACCAAGGCCTTCTTCAGGATCTGGATCTCCCTGTCACTGGGGCGTCCGGTGCCACTCTCATTCATGACGTCCTCCCTCTTCTCCCCGCTGACCTACCTGCTGGTCTGCTCCACAGCACCCAATCAACTGCCCCGCCCGCCGTGTCGGGGGGAAGTACTAGCCCTTCTTCTCCCCTCGATTCAGGTACTCCAGCATCGCCTCCACCACCAGGTGGTTGACTGAGCGGTCCCTCTTCTCAGCGAGCTTGATCAGTCGCTCGACAGGTTTCTGAGCCATCTCCGCCCGGGGAACGTAGATGGAAAGCTTGTCCAAGATCTGCTTCTGTGGCACCCCGTCACCTCCTTCACTAGTCCTAGTATACTTAGGAAAGGGCATGGAGAATCGCATAGGAGGATCCTGCCGGAGGTGGTGCCCTTGCTTCGCCCGGGAGAGAGTCCCGACAAGATCCGCGACATCATGGAGGTGGCTGCTCGCGAGGCAGTCGGAGAGCTCATCCAGAAGATCCCCGGGGCCTCCACTTTCCTCTCCGTCGTTCAAGAGGCGCGCAGGAACTATCTGGAAGCACGAGCGACAGCGCTGCTTGAGGCGATTGCCGTGAGACTGGGCAACGGCGACCTGGAAGCGGCTGCAAGGGAATTGCAGTCGAATCTTGGCCAGCCTTGGTTCGACGAGGCCATTGAGGCTGGGTTTCGCACGATCTTGGACTCCGTTGACCCCGCATCCTGGCGGTGCATCGGATTCCTGGTTGCTGAATACGTGACAAGTAAGAGAAAGTCTGATCCGACCTTCCGGAAGGTCAGTTCAGTATTGCGGGAGGCGGATGAGCGGGCGCTGGTCACACTGAAGAGGATCTGTCACGCCTATGTGGGCTTGGCCACAGCCTGTGAAGACGGCTGCCGAGTGCTGGTCTACAATCCGGAACGTTCCGGGAAGCCCCAGCCGCTGAGCATGTGGCTGGCGATCCTTAAGGGTGATGGATCCAGCATTCTGGGTTCGCGTCTTCCCAGGCCAGCGAACTTCGAGCAGTGCCTGCGGATTCTGGTCGTTGCTAGAGTCGGCGCTCCCTGGGAGGGCCTTTCCGCCAGTTCATTCGAAGGCGAACCTGCACTGAGATTCGATGCCGCGGATGATGACACCGTGAGACTGCTGCACAGGTGTCTGCAGGCCATTGAAGCTGGATCGTCCACCCCCACTGCCTCAGAGGCCTGACGCCGTCCTGTCCTGACGAGTTGGATTGAGTGCCCAACTGATGCATGGTGAGGCAACTCAAACAGGGGAATTCGACGGTCTTTTGACCCGCCCCTGGTGAACGGTCCACTTTTCAAGCTAGTCTAGTCCCGCCCCGGCGACGGAGGCAAACGCTTCTGGAGCAGGGGGCCGGTAGTCCAGACTGCTGTGGGGACGCACCGTGTTGTACTCCCGTCGCCAGTCTTGGATCTTCCGTCGGCCATTCGCTCTTAGTGCTCTGTCGTGCCGAGTCAGCACATTGCCGCCATCTGTAAAAGACTTGCATGCCTACCTGCCGTTACATCGTATCTCTCGACGCTCACACTTGGCAGAGGGGCATTGACATAAAGCAAGAACGTCGCTATACTCCCTCTGACTCCGGAAGGAGGAGGTGGGGAATGGTGGCGCAAACGCTGTGTACTTCGCATCTAGCTCACCTTGCCTCTTCGGAACAAGGTTTACCGCTAGTACCAGCCTGGGTACCGCGGTACGACTGCGGTACCGCTGGAAGGGACGGTGATGAGACGTGGGTAGGCCGGTGAAAGTCTCTGACGAACTGTACTCCGCACTGAGGGCTGAGGCGATTGCGAAGGGCATCGCCGTCCAGGACGCCCTGCGACAGCGGATGGCTCGGCATGAGGAGAAGGGCAAGCAGTTGGAGGGCCAATGCCGGAGTCTCCAGGCGGAACTGGCACGCCGAGAAGGGGAGCTCGAGGCGTTGGCCAGGACAGAGGGAACGAGCAGGAGCATGCTGAGTCAACGAACGAAGGAGCTCCAGGATCTCCGTACGCAGCTCTCGGCCACGCAAGCGGAGCGAGACGAGCTGGACGAGGAGGCAGACGATCTTCGGTATGAAACGGAGACTCGCGCTGAGGAAGTCGAACGCCTCCGCTCTCGGCTCAACACCCTGCTTGTCATCGGACTGCTCGTAGTGGCTGGAGTGCTCATCTACCGCATGTGGTCAGCGCGAAGGCAGGAGACTCCTCTCGAGCCGGTGCCAGAGGTCGTTCCGCCTGCCTCCCCGCCTCTCTCGCCGTTCGGCTGCTGAAAGGAGGAGCAATGCCCAAGCTCACAGACTGGGAGCGCAAGGTGCGAGAGGATCTGGAGGGATTCGCTCGCCAGGTGAACAGCGCTCCATCCATGGCGGTCATGGCTCAGATGATGGCCCACGAGCGCGATCCCGAACACGTCCCGGAAGTCGATCCCGGGCTCCCCGGCTGGCAGGAGCGACTCACCCCCAAGGCCCGCAAGATCCTGGATGTGGGAGAGGCGATCCGCGCCGTGATCCGCGCCGAGGAAGAGGAGGACCTGGAAGCCCTCCACAGGGCGATGAGACCGATCACCGACATCAGCGACGGGCTGACGGTCAAGATGCGCTGGGTATACGGGAAATACGGGTACGTATTCTCTCGCGAGGTGGACCCCAATGAGGAAGAGCGCTACCCCTTCCTCGCCATGGTTCCCGTGGACAACCTGGACACTTATCTCAACCGCTACAACAAGATCGCCCGTCTGGGGGTGTGTCACTTCTGCGGGAAGGTGTACGTGAAGCCCAAGCACGGACAGAAGACTCGATACTGCAGCGATTCCTGCAAGCTGAAGGCGTACCGGAAGAGGAAGGCGGAGAGAGGGGCGTGAGCCCCTTTTTCGTGCCTACGCGTGTTACGATGTTGCGCTATTATGGCAGCAAAGCTTGCACGGAAGATGACTAACAGGGGAGAGTCGCCCGTGCTCCGCGTGCGCGTGACCTACTCACAAGGAATCGCTCTCTCATCTTCGGCTTCGACCGGCCTGCGGCTCCTCGCTCGACTGATCGCGCAGCGGATACGGGAGGAGAGCGCGAAGAGCCTTCCCTTCCTCCCTGAGACCGCTCTTCTGGAGGCTGTCTCGGGGGGTACAATGCTGCAGGAGGTTCAGGGATGAACGTTGTCCTGTATACCCGTGTCTCCTCGGAGCGCCAGGCGGAGAAGGGACTGTCCATCTCCGCTCAGCTGAGGGAACTCCGCCGCCACTGTCACGAGCAGGGCCACACCATCCTTCGGGAGTTCACCGACGAGGGATACAGCGGCACGACCGACCAGCGCCCAGGCTTCCAAGAGATGATCGCGTTCTGCCAGTTGAACAAGGACCGGTTGCAGGCGGTCCTTGTCTGGAAGCTTAATCGTCTCTTCCGCAATCGAGTGGACTCCGCGGTGTACAAGCGCCATCTGAGACGGTTGGGGATCAATGTGATCTCCATTACCGAACCGATGGCAGAGAGCATCGATTCAGATCTTCTCGAAGCGGTGGTCGAGGCTGTGGACAGTCGCTTCTCCAAGAGCCTGTCCCAGGACGTGATGCGTGGGATGCGGGAGAGTGCACGACGCGGCCACTACCCTCTCAGTGTGGTTGCTCTGGGATACAAGCGCGAGGAGACGCGAGAGGGGAAAGCAAAGCGGTATCGCCTGGTGCCCGACGAGGACTGGGCGTCGCTGGTGCGGAGGATCTTCGACCTCTATGTGAACTCGAGCCTGGGGGCGAAGGGTGTCGCCGTGCGTCTGAACGCCGAGGGGCTCACCACGAAGTCGGGAAAGCCCTGGTGCACGAAGTCGATCCTGCACATCATCAGTAATCCCATCTACAGTGGGACCCTGCGCATGGACTTCACCAAGGAGAATGCGCGGTATCTCTCTCCCGAGGACCGTTCCATCGTCGTCGAGGGTATGTGTGAGCCGTTGGTGGATCGCGAGACATTCCAGGCAGCGCAACGTCTGAGGGAAGAGAGAGCGCGGGAACATCCTCGGCACCTGGCGAGCGAGTATCTCTTGAGCGGGCTCCTGCGCTGCGCGCGCTGCGGGAGCAGGTTGTACGGGGTGCCTGCGAAGTCCAGTCGCCACTTCTACTACGCCTGCCGCCGGTACTACGAGTCAGGGAAGGCAAGTTGTCCCTTCGGCCTGGTGAACCGAGACCGTCTCGACTCGGTCGTTCTGGAGAAGGTGAGGGACGTTCTCCTCTCGGACACGAACCTCCTCACTCTGGCTGAGGAGGTGAACCGCGAGCTGGGCGAAGATCAAGGACGGCTCGAGGAGGAGCGAGGTTTCGCCAAGGCCCGGCTGAGAGAGAGGCGTCAGCAGCTAGTGCGTCTGGTGGATGCTCTGGAGGATGGGAAGGTCGCTCCAGGTGCGCTGCGAGAGCGTATCAACACCCGACAAGGAGAGATCGAACGGCTCCAGGTGACACTGGACGAGTTGAAGCGCGACGGGGGGAGCTGGGCTGCGAAGCGGTTCGACCTGGCCAGGGTGCGACCTTACGTCGAGTCGCTCAAGGAGACTCTGGAGAGCGCGCCGCTCCAGACCCGTCGAGCGGTGCTCAAGTCGTTCATCGAGAGAATCGATGTGGCGAGAGACGAACTCACGATCGAGTTCCGGCTGCCGATGCCTCAAGGAAGCGTCGCCTCAGCCGGGATCTCCCCGAGGGTTCTCGGTACGGAGAACACTGGTACGCCCGAGAGGACTCGAACCTCCGGCCTGCGGTTTAGGAAACCGCTGCTCTATCCTGCTGAGCTACGGGCGCATCTAGAACTCTTCAAGCATCAAGTATAGCTGCTTCGCCGCGGCTTGCTCAGCCTCTTTCTTGCTGCGACCGCGGCCGACGGCGCGGTGGCCGGACACCGAGACGGTGACCCTGAATTCCTTGTGGTGCTCCTTCCCTGTCTCCTCGGCGATCTTGTACGCCGGCCGGCAATCGAACAGGCGCTGGGCCGTCTCCTGGAGGAGGCTCTTATAGTCGCCGGTCGCGGACGACTCCTCGAGGAACCGCTGGATATCCTTTTCCAGACACCTCAGGATGAAACTCGCCGCGTAGGTGAATCCCTGCTCGAGGAAGACCATGGCCACCAAGGCTTCAAACGCGTTCCCCAGGTTCGAGACGCGCGAACGGCCGTCGTTTGCCTCCTCGCCCTTCCCCAGGCGAAGATAGGGGGCCAGGCCGATCTCCTCAGCCTTCTCCGACAGCATCGGCCGACTGACGGCGACGGACTTTGCCTTGGTAAGGCGGCCTTCATCGGCGTCGGGATACTGAGCGTACAGATAGTGAGTGACCGCGAGGTCGATGACGGCGTCGCCGAGGAACTCGAGCCGCTCGTTCGACCCGCGCGGGTCTCCCCGCTCGTTGACGTAGGAGCTGTGGAGGAGCGACTGCTCGAGGAGCTCGGGGGAAAGCTTGAGCCGAAGCTTGTTGGATAGTTCCTGGATCGGCCGTTCCCTGCCGCCATGCCCGGCCGCAGGAGTTGGCACAGGAGCCGGGGTGGGGGCCTTCCCTGTCCGTCTGCGCGAGCGTTCCGCCGGCGGCTGAGCCGCAGGCTTCTCCTGTTGGGGGAGTTGAGCCTGTCCCTTTCCACCCTTGGGGGGCTGCCCCGGCGGCTCCTTCTTCGGGGCGGCCCGGGTCCGTCGATCGGGGCGGGACCGGGTCGCTTGTTTCTCCTGGGGAGCGGCCCGCTCCCGCGCCGGACGCCCTTGCGCTGGCGCGGGCACCTCTTCAGGAGCCTTCGGCTTCCCTCGTCTAGACCGAGTCTTTGTCATCTTCACCCTGCCTTTTCTCCCGGGTTTCCTAGAAGCTCTTGTGAAACACCCGGTCCAAGAGTCCTGGAACACGCCTGTCGGGTTCTGTGGTTAGGGCGGGAGGATTCGAACCTCCGATCACGGCTCCAAAGGCCGCTGCCTTACCGCTTGGCGACGCCCTAAAAGGTCAGATCCTCAGTGGGGATGTCCGGGGAAATGGAGGCCTCTTCCCCATTCTCGCCCACTACCTCTTTGTACTTGGAGAGGATGATCTCCTCCATCCTCAGGCGGAAGCTGTTGTCGATCGGGTGTGCCGTGTCGCGGAATTCGCCGTTCTTGACCTCCCGGCTGGGCATGGCCACGAACAGGCTCTCCTTCCCCTGGATAACCTTCACGCTGTGCACGATGAAAACGTCGTCGAACACCACAGAGCAGAACGCCTTCAGATTCCCTTCGCTGCGCATCGGCCGAACCTCTACCTTGGTGATCTCCACGCCGGAACCCCTCCCACTCTGGTAGATGGAGCGAGCCATGTTAGCGAAATGACGCGGGTCTTTCAATGCTCTGCCCTACTCGCCCTCAAGGTCGAAGTCGGTCACCCCATCGCCCCCTTTGGCAGGAGGCGCGGATCGGAACGACTTGACGAAGGACGAGGAGGCAAGATAGGCGCGGATCGCCTCGCGCAAGGCTCCGGTTCCCTTCCCGTGCAGGATGCTCGCGCGTTCGACATCCGCGAGAAGCAGACGATCCAGGTAGAGCTCAACCTCGCGTAGGGCCTCGCTGACCGTCATCCCTCGCACGTTGAGCTGCAGGCTCACCTGCTCGAAGGTTGGGCGCGGGAGCACAGACGGCCGCGCCGTCGGTTCCGCCTTGGTAGGATGCGCCCGCTCCAGATCCCCAGGCTCAGTCGACACGCGCACCCCGTCGAGATCGACCGTCACCTTGCCTCGCGGAGCGATCTGGACGATCCGGCCGTCCGCGTCGAGACTCCTCACGTGGACGATCCGGCCGACTTCGATCTCCTCGAGCGGCAGCGGCTCCCCTTCCTTCTTCTTTGCGGCCTCTTTCGTCTCGCGCACCGCATCGCGGAGGCGGACCAGTTCTTGGTAGGCCGCGCGCGCTTCGTCCGGCGTCGGCTTGGCGCGAAGCTCGGCCAGGAGCCGCTCGACCTCTTCCTGCCCCATACGAAGGAAAGACTCCAGGTCCTTCAATTCCTTGGAAAGCTCGCGCTCCTTCTTCTCCTGAAAGGCCGCCAGACGCTCTGTGTACGTCTCCTTGACGCGAGTCGCCTCGCTCAGCTCTCGCTCCGTCTGTTCCCGGCGGTGGAGCATCGCCTGACGCTCGCGCTCCAGATCCTCGAGGATGTCGTCAGCCAGGATCTCCCCCTGCGAAAGGAAGGAGCGGGCTCGCTCCACAAGCTCCTCGGAAAGCCCCAGGCTCCGTGCAATGATGAAGGCGTTGCTGCGGCCAGGCACTCCCTCGATCACGCGAAACGTTGGGCGGAGGCTCTCCACGTCGAACTCCATCGATGCGGTCTTCACCGCCGGGTGCCGGATGGCGAAGTACTTGAGGGGGGTGAGGTGGGTGCTGACAGCGACCAGGGGCTCGGCCACAAGGAGCTGTTCCAGGATCGCCAGGCCGAGCGCCGCGCCCTCCTGCGGGTCGGTCCCTGCCCCTAGCTCGTCGAGAAGGACGAGCGAGTCCGCGTCCACCTGTTGCAGCAGGGTGACGATGTTGCGCATGTGGGCCGAGAAGGTGGACAGATTCTGCGATATCGACTGTTCGTCTCCGATGTCGCTCCACACCGCCTTGCGCACGGTCATCTCGCTCTCGTACGCCGCAGGAATGGGGATCGCGGACTGCACCATCAGAGTGAAGAGGCCGATCGTCTTCAGGGTGACGGTCTTTCCCCCGGTGTTTGGTCCGGTGATCACGACCATGCGTGCCGGATCCCCAAGGGAGAGGGAGACCGGGACTACCTGGTCAGCGGGAAGCAAAGGATGTCGGGCGTCTTGAAGCCGAATCCTCGACGTGAGATTGGGGAAGCGGGCGCGGCGGGCAATGCCGTACCCAGCGCGGGCAAGGAGCGAGTCGAGGTGGGCGAGGAGAGCCCGATCCCGCAAGAACGCAGGCTCGGCCGCTCGGAACTCGTCCGTGAGTTCGCGCAGGATGCGGAGTCGCTCGTCACGGATCTCGCTCTCCGTCTCGGCGATGGCGTTGTTCTCAGGGACAAGAGCGATCGGTTCGGCGTACAGGGTCTGGCCAGTCGCCGAACGATCGTGGACGACGAAGTCCGAGGACAGCCCTTGCGCTCCGCTCTTGATCGGAATCACGAGACGACCGGAGCGACGGGTGACCACGGCTTCACTGATGAGCTCCGGGCTCCGGTCGATCAGGGCGCGCAGCTTGCGCTCGATCCGGTCCTCGAGAGAGCGACGTTTGCGCACAAGCTGCGTGAGGCGAGGCGAGGCGTCGTCGCGAAGCGCACCGTGCTCGTCGATCGCTTGGCGGATTCTCTTCGCAAGGGCTTGCTCCTCGGACAGCCTTTCGCCAAACCTCCGCAGCGTGGGACAGGACTCCTGACCACAGAGCTCGGCGCGCACGCGACCGGTGGCGTCGATCGTCTCCTGGATGAGGAGCAACTCCTCCCCCCCCAAGAGGGCCTGCTCCTTCGCCCGGAGGAAGAGCGGGGCGAGATCGTGCACGCCGGCGAGAGAGAACCGGACTCTTGGCTCGAGGAAGACGATCGCTTCCTTCACCTCGGCGATGGCTTCCTCGATCTCGGCCCGGTCGGAGAGCGGAGCAAGCGCATCGATCGCCTCCTCTCCCAGCGAGGACGAAGCGAACCCCTTGACCACGTCCTTCAGGCGATCGTACTCCAGGTCGCGCAAGGTCTTCTCGTTGGCGACAGACACTAGTCCAGGACTCCTCTGGGGAGGAGCGCCCGCGCGTCGCTCACCATCCTCTCGAGAATCACCGCGACAGGCTCGACCGCGGTGATCAGGCCGGCGATCTGGCCCGCCATGAGAGATCCAGTCTCGATATCGCCGTCCTGGACGGCGCGGCGCAGCCCCCCCACGGCCAGGTGCTCGAACTCCTCCCGCGGCCGCTTCTCGTCCTCGTAGCGAGCGAACTCCTTTGTCATCCGATTCTCGATCGCTCGCACCGGGGCTCCCAGGCTGCGACCGGTGACGCGCGTCGAGCGGTCGGTTGCCTTAAGGATCGCCTCCTTGTAGTTGGGATGGACGGGGGCCTCGGCCGAGGCGAGGAACCGTGTCCCGACTTGCACCCCCTGTGCGCCCAAGACGAGAGCCGCGGCGAGGCCGCGGCCGTCGGCGATCCCTCCTGCGGCCACAACCGGAACGCGGACGGCATCAACCACCTGCGGGACGAGGCACAGCGTGGTCGCTTCACCCACGTGACCGCCAGACTCGGTGCCCTCGGCGATGATTCCATCCACTCCAGCTCGCTCCATTCGCCGTGCGAGCGCCACGGCCGCGATCACGGGGAAGACCAGAGTCCCGGCCTTCTTGAACGACTCCAGGTACTTCCCGGGATTCCCTGCGCCGGTCGTCACCAGGGGAACGCCCGCGCGCAGAACGACCTCCGCCTGGGTCTCGACGTTGGGGTCGAGGAGCATCAGGTTCACTCCAAAGGGCTTGCCGGTCCTCTCGCGCACCGCTCCAATCTCGGCGGCCAACGCCCCAGGAGACATCCCACCGGAGCCGATGATCCCCAATCCCCCCGCCTCAGAGACCGCGGCCACGAGCGGCGCACGTGACACATGCGCCATCCCGCCGAGGAAGACGGGGTAGCGAATGTGCAGGAGTTCACAGATGCGATTCACGTCATCCTCCCCGCGACGAACCGGACGCCGTCGCGAGGGCATCATACCACGAAGCGCGTGCAGACCGACAGGTTGAAGAGAGACCGGCCTGGGACGCCGCACGCCGCGTAGACTCAGACTAGCGCGAGGGCGGGGCGTTCGTTGGAAGAGAGCCCTGGAAGACGAAGAAGACGTCGGCCACGTTCGTGCGAGTTGGGCCGGAGAAGAGCAGATCCCCGGTCGCAAGGAGGAGGGGATAGGAATCGTTTCTCTCCAACGCTTCGGCCGGATCGAACCCAGCGACCCTCGCGCGGCGTACCGTCTCCCCGTCGACGATCGCGCCGGCGGCGTCCGTTGGCCCGTCCGTCCCGTCCGTCGCTAGAGAGACGACGGTGATATCCGCCGTACCTTCAAGCGCCACCGCGGCGGCCAAGGCGACCTCCTGGTTACGGCCGCCCCGGCCGGGTCCCCTGACAGTGACCGTGGTCTCCCCTCCTGCCACAAAGAGAGTCCGCCCGAAGCTCGCCGCAGCGCGGTCGCGGGCAAGATGGGCGAGGTGCTCTCCGACCCCGCGGGCCTCTCCGACGATCGGCTTCGCCAGACCCTGGGTGACGCGGCCGCGCTCCTCTCCTGCGCCGAGAGCCGCAGCGACGGCGGTCCGGTTGTTCCCCACGACCAGCGTGGCCGTCCGTGCGAACACCGCATCGCCGGGCTTTGGCGTCTCGGGAGCCTCGCCGCGCAGACCTTGCTCGATCCGATCGCGAACGGCGCGAGGGACCGCCTCCCAGAGGTTGCGACGCAAGAGGACCTCCCGAGCATCCCCGAAGGTGGTCGGGTCGGGCACGGTCGGGCCTGAGGCGATTGCCTCGGGGCGGTCTCCCACGACGTCGCAAAGGAGAAGGGTGATGGTCTCCGCGGGCGCGAGAAGTCGGGCCAGCCCGCCTCCCAGAAGGGACACCACGTGGCGGCGGACGGTGTTCACCTCGTCGATCGCCGCACCCGAACGAAGAAGCGCGTCGTTCAAAGCCCACAGGTCCGCCAGGTCGATTCCCGGCGACGGAAGCGAGAGGAGAGCCGAGCCCCCGCCAGAGAAGAGGCAGAGGACCAGGTCCCCCCTGCGCGCCTCTCTTGCCAGAGTCTGCACCGCCAGCGCGCCGGCCGCTCCGCTTGAGTCAGGGAGCGGGTGGCCGCCTTCGAACACCTCTACCCGCCTCGTGGGAACGGAGTGGCCGTGACGAGTGACGACGACCCCGGCTGTCAGAGCGTCTCCGAGGATCATCTCTAGCGCCTGCGCCATGACCGCGGCCGCCTTGCCTGCCCCGAGAAGGAAGATCCGCCGATTGACGGTGGAATGGCTTGCTTCTCCGACCTGCAGGACGTCTCCCCGCAGAGAGACGTGGGTCCGGATCAAGCGACTTGGGGAGACGGCCTCGAGCGTTTCCTCCAGAATGAAAAGGGCCTCCGCTCGGGCCACGACGTCACGCAGGCGCGAACGGTCGAATCGAATCACTCTTCCTTCGCCTCCTGTGGAGTTCCCTGTGAATTATCGGGGAAAGCGCATCGTGCCCCAAGCGGGCAGTCCGCGCACACAGGGCGCGGGCTGCAGCGCTCCTTTCCGTGCCGGACAAGAAGGGCATGGTACTCGTTGTACAGCGCCGCGTCGGGGCGGAGGCTCTCCATGAAGACGGCACGAAGCTCGTCGTAGCGGACCCTCTCCTCGACCAGACCCAGTCGAGAGAGGATACGGCGCGTGTAGGCATCGACGACGAAGCTGGGCTTGCCGGCGGCGTAGAGAATGATGGCGTCTGCCGTCTCTTCTCCAATTCCCCGCACAGAGAGGAGTTCGCGACGCAGCGAGTCAACCGGGAGAGCAAGGAGGCGACCGAGATCCCCGCCGTGACGCTCGAAAAGCAGGTCGAGAAACGCCCGAAGCTTCTCTGCTTTGGCGTTGTAGTACACAGAGGGACGGATGAGGGAGGCCACCCGGTCGAGAGGTGCCTGAGCTAGGGAAGCCGGGCTCATCAGGCCCGCTTCCTTCAACGAGGCGACCGCGCGTTCGACGTTCGACCAGGCGACCCGCTGCGTGAGGATGGCCCCGACGACGACCTCAAAAGGGCTTGCGCCCGGCCACCAGTGTTGAGCCCCGTAGGCCGCATGGAGAATCCTGTAGATCGCCTGCAGCTCCTCGCCGCCTCTAGCGCCCCGTGAGGAACTCGTAGACCGCTTTCTCGATGCCATACGCGATCCGGCTCTGATACGTGGCGCTCTCCAGAAGCTTCGCCTCGCTGCGGTTCGTGAGAAATCCCACTTCCAAGAGCGCGGCCGGCATGGTTGCATGGCGCAGGTAGAGGGAGGCCTGTTTGACTCCGCGATTGTCCGCTCCGGTCTGGGCGACAAGATCCGACTGGAGAAGCTGCGCCAGCCGCCAGCTCGGGCTTCCCGGACTGATGCTGTCATCGACGAACGTTTCCTCCCCACAGATCGAGGTGAGAGAGTGCGCGTTGCAGTGGATGCTGACATAGAGGTCCGCCCCAATCCGGTTCGCCTCGAGAACCCGGTCGCTCGGATAGATGTACTCGTCACCCTGACGGCTCAGGATCACGCGCACATCGGGATGCTCGAGAAGCCTCAGGAAGACCGCATCTGCGATCGCCCGGGTCACATCCTTCTCCCAGGTCCCGTCTGCCGCGGACGCGCCGGGGTCTTTCCCGCCGTGACCGGGATCGATCACCACGGTGAAACGGCACGAGCCGCTTGGACTACTTACCCCTGCCGGAAGGGCCGCTATGCACACGAAGAGGACGGTGAGGACGAACGTCAGTCTAGTAGGTCGAGCCAATCAGCGATCACTCCTTGTGATGTCCGCCGGCAGGATACGAGACGGCGAGCCTCGTGGCGAGGCGCGCTGTCACGGCCGAACATGACAAGTGGGCGGGGGAAGAGGACGAGGCGTCCTCTCGAAAACAACGAGACGAAAGGGTAGCCTCCCGCTCTCTCTGGGAAAGGAAACGCCCTTCCTTTGGCATCGAACTGGCCTGCCGCCGGAAGGAGGGTCGTCTTGCGTTAGCCTGGCTATAATGGGAGGAGAACCTGGGGAGGCAGCCATCGGGAAGATCGCGGGAGCTTCGTCGTTCGGACGAGAGCGTCGTGGGACAGCCGTGTCGCGAAGCCCGTTCCTCTTCGGCAGCAACACGCCCCGGCAACTCGTGATCGCCCACCGAGGTGCCCGGTCTCTGGCCCCGGAGAACACGCTTGCCGCAGCGGAAGCCGCTCAATCGCTCGGAGCGGATCTGTGGGAGTTCGACGTGGCCACAACCCGTGATGGAGAGCTGATTCTCCTTCACGACGAGACTCTTTCCCGTACGACGGACGTCGCGCTTCGTTACCCGGACCGATCTCCCTGGCGTGCGGCCGACTTCACTTGGGATGAGATCCAGACCCTCGACGCGGGCTCGTGGTTCCTCCGGAATGACCCCTTCGGGACCCTGGCTCAAGGGATGATCCCTCTGGCCTGCCGGGAGCACTTGGCCGGACAGAGGGTGCTGACCCTGCGCGAGGCGCTTGCCTGGAGCGCAGGAGGGACCCTGGGGGCGGACATCGAACTCAAGCGCAACGACGGTTCCCGGGACAAGTCCGATCAGACTCGTCGCACCGTCGAACGCACGGTCTCTCTCGTGCGCGAGTTTGGACTTGAGAAGAGCGTCTTCATCTCCTCATTCGAGAGGGAGATGATCCGTCACCTCAAGGCCATCGCCCCGGAGATCGCGGGAGTCCTTCTCTTCCACACCCTTCCTTCAAACGCCAGCGCTCTTCTGGGGGAGATCGGCGCGGATGGCGTGGCAATCCGACTTCCGGCCTTCGAGAAAGAGGCCGCCAGAACCCTCACACAGGGCGGATACGGCGTCTACGTGTGGACCGTCAACGGACCGCAGGACCTGGCCTACCTCGCTCAAGACTCCTTCCTGTCCGGAATCATCACAGACTGGCCGCAACGGCTCCTCGAGATCCTCAGACGCGCCCCAGGCGTGGCTGCCCCCACACCTGGACGATCGGGGTAGGCGACTCCGCGGAGCTTTCCCTTGTCAGGGGAGACGAAGCCCCGCTTGACTGACCGCGGCATCCGGAGCACGTGTGTGTCCTTTTTTTCTCTAGGACCATTCCAGGCCTTCCGTGACGTTTATCACATGGATTCCATGATCCGGAAAGTCTGTTTCTAACAGCTCTGTGGGCGATTCTGTGACGTCTGTCACATCCTGGCCCCGGGTGGCATCTCTCCCGTCCCGCGAGCGACTCTGCAACGTGGGCTCGGCTTCGCTCTCTCGGAAAGACCGGATACACTTCGGAGGCGCCGCCAAGTGCCTCTCGGGCGAACGAAGCGTCACCAAGCGCACCGCTCAAGGGATAAGCGAAAACCAAACAAGGAGAAGGACAAGGAAATGAGCTCACAAGCCGTTACCCCACAGAGCGAGGACTACGCCCGCTGGTACAACGACGTGGTCCAAAAGGCCGACCTGGCCGAGTACGCGCCGACCCCCGGCTGCATGATCATCAAACCCTACGGCTACGAGCTGTGGGAAGGGATCCAAGCTGGGCTCAACAAGCGATTCAAGGCCACCGGCCATCGGAACGCGTACTTCCCTCTCCTCATCCCCATGAGCTTCATCCACAAGGAGGCCGAGCACGTCGAGGGCTTCGCGCCCGAGCTCGCCGTGGTCACGCACGGAGGGGGCAAGGAACTCGAGGAGCCGCTCGTCATCAGGCCGACGTCGGAAACGGTCATCGGCCACTCCTTCGCACAATGGATCCACTCTTACCAGGATCTACCTCTCCTCATCAACCAGTGGGCGAATGTGGTTCGCTGGGAGATGCGGCCACGCCTCTTCTTGCGCACGCGAGAGTTCTTGTGGCAAGAGGGGCACACGGCTCACGCGACCGAGGAAGAGGCCTTCGGGGAGACGATGAAGATCCTCGACATCTACGCGGACTTCGCCGTGAACGAGGCCGCGATTCCGGTCGTCAAGGGAAAGAAGAGCAACAAGGAGAAGTTCGCTGGGGCGGTGGCCTCGTACTCGATCGAGGGGATGATGGGAAACAAGTGGGCTCTCCAGTCGGGGACGTCTCACCTCCTTGGACAGAATTTCGCCAAGGCCTTCGACATCAAGTACTTGAGCAAAGAGAACAAGCTCGAGCACTGCTGGACCACCTCGTGGGGCGTAAGCACGCGCATGATCGGTGCGATCATCATGGCGCACGGCGACGACAAGGGCCTACGGCTCCCTCCGCGCCTGGCACCAGTTCAGGTCGTGATCGTGGCGATCTTCAAGACACAAGACGAGAAAGCCTCCGTCCTTGAGGCTGTCGAACGGCTGCGCGACCGCCTCGTATCCGCGGGCGTGCGCGTCCACGTGGACGCTCGCGAGGGGATGACTCCCGGATTCAAGTTCAACGACTGGGAGATGCGCGGCGTGCCGCTCCGGATGGAGGTCGGCCCGCGCGACGTAGCGCAGGGGACGGTCCTCCTCTCACGCCGTGACGTTCCCGGCAAGGAAGGCAAGGAAGCCGTCCCGATCGACCAGCTCATCCCGACGGTCGAGACGCGCCTCGCCGAGATCCAGGCGGGTCTCCTGGAACAGGCGACCCGGTTCAGAGACGCGAACCTTCACGAAGCTAGGTCGCTCGCCGAGCTCTCGCAGATCGTCGCCGACGGCTGGGCCCTCCTCTGGCACTGCGGGACGGCCGAGTGCGAGGCCAAGATCCAAGAGGAGACCAAGGCGAGCTCTCGCTGCTTCCCACTGGACCGGAATGCCGAATGGTTCCCCAAGGGAGAGACCTGCGCCGTGTGCGGGAAACCCGCTCAGGGCCTGGCCTACTTCGCGCGGGCCTACTGAAGTCCAACTGCCAGCCAATCTCGCGGAGAGTGAACGAGACCCGCCGCCAGGCACGAACCCTTGTCTTGGAGTCGCTTGCCACGTTAGTCTCTGTTCGCCCGCTGAAGCTGGCCCGTGGATGGATTGGAGGTCAACAGAGAGAGGTAGGCGATGGAACTCCTGCTGAAGTGGATCCATAACGAGACGGCGGCTCGGTTCGCCTTCCTCGCCTTCACGACCCTCGTCATCCTCGGGCTCGTACGCCTCTTCCAACCCTACCTCGTCCGCGGCATCAAGGAGGCCTCGACCCGCTATCGGACCCGGCGGTTCGCCAACCTCGTCGGCTACTTCGCGGTTGTCATCGCCGCGATCTCCATCTTCAGCGATCAGCTGGGGGTCTTTGGAGTGGTGCTCGGAGTGGCGGGCGCAGGAGCTGCCTTTGCCCTCCAGGACCTCGTCGCGGGCGTTGCTGGCTGGTTCGTGATCGCCTTCGGCCGCTTCTACAAGGTCGGAGACCGCGTGCAGCTCGGCAGCATCCGCGGCGACGTGGTCGAGATCGGGGTTCTCCGCACGACGATCATGGAAGCAGGCGACTGGGACAAGGGTGGCCTGTACACCGGCGCGATCGTGAGGGTGCCCAACAGCGCCTCTTTCAAGACGCCCGTCCACAACTACTCGGCCGAATTCCCGTACCTGTGGGACGAGATCACGATCCCGGTCCGCTACGGCTCGGACTATCCGTTCGTGCACGAGACGCTCCGCCAGATCGCCTCGGAAGTGACCACCGACGACGTGACAGGCGCCCGGGCCGAGTGGCGCAGGCTGACGGTGAAGTACCCGGTCGGCGACGCGAGCGCCGATCCCAGCGTGACGATGGCTCCGGCCAAGGAATCCGTGGAGTTCACAGTCCGCTACATAACGGACTACAGGACGCGCCGCGCGCAGCGAGACAAGCTGTTCACGCGAATCCTGGAGGAAGTCGCCAGGAACCCCGATCGCGTCGCTCTGGCTGTAGGAGGCTTGGCGACGTCTGCGCCGGGCACCGCCGCCGACCCGAGGAACCCGCCCAGCTAGCCCCCGTCGATCCGCACGCAAGCCACTCGTCCTACGTCTTCCCCGCGACGCCCGGCCGAACGAGGAGCAAAGCCACTTGTCCCTCTCGGTATGCCTTTCCGCGTTCTATGATATCCATTACAGACTGGGCGCCAGGGTCCCGCAGCGAGTTGGTCGTCGTCGGTGATGTTTGTCACAGTCTCACAAACGGCCAGAGAGGCTCCAGATCCTACGTGCGGGTTGTTCACCTCGGGGTCCTCCGGTCCAGGTCCGGTCAAACTGTTGGAACAATGTCACTGCTGGGCGAACCGCTCCAGCTCAGTTGCCCACGCGTTTGTGGAGGTCTGGATCGCCAGATCCGTCTGGCCATCCGTCGTCACGGTGATCGTGCCGGGAAGGGATCCGATCCCATCGGGATCGGCGATGGCAAAGGCGAGTCCATCATCCGATCGGGGGTCGCCGGATTTGGCGTGATTCTGCTGGATGAACTTCGGGTGGCCACCATCGGTTGTCGAGACCGATAGGATTCGGTTGACCGCCTCTTTGTTGGGGTGTCCGTAGGTGTTGTCGTCCCCTGACTGACAGATGGCGTACTCCGGCTTGAGGGTCTGGAGGAACCCAAGGCTTGAACTGCCGTTCGACCCATGATGATCGACGGCGTACACGTCGACATCAGGAAGATGGGGGGCCAGAGCCTCCTCGACAGTCCTTCCCAGGTCTCCCGCGAACCACATCTTGACCTGGCGGTATGTCAGCACGAGCGCGACGGAGCGACCGTTCTCGTCAGTGGGGGAGAGCGAGGCGCTCTGGACACGCGCACCGTTCCAGTACGCTCCCCCAGCGGCATAGCACGAGAGTCCGACTCCCCCGCCCAAGTCAATGGGATTCCCTCCAGGGGCCAAGGTCACGTGATGTTCGCTGCTGACTGCCTGTATGTGCCAA
>Ga0315286_10000783_pt1 | contig 27627 bp, 28 predicted proteins | sample YL17G10_0_MG_FD_205038 | JGI IMG/M metagenome (GOLD analysis project Ga0315286, IMG submission 205038) | Sediment microbial communities from Yellowstone Lake, YNP, Wyoming, USA - YL17G10_0 | ecosystem: Environmental > Aquatic > Freshwater > Lake > Sediment | place: USA: Wyoming | collected... | reverse complement strand
AAGACGACCTCCCTGAGCATGGACGCTTTCTCCCGGAGCTCATTCTCGTCCCTGGCCTTGACCATCACCGGACCCTCGGAGAAGACCGTGATCGAGCGGACCTCGGCGATGTTCATGTCGGGTGATGTTGTGACCGGGCCAATTATGCTGAGCATGTTGGCGACTCTGTCCATGGGGAGCGGCCCGCTGAACACGCCCTCCATGCTCAGGCCCTCGACGCAAGGACTGTAGCCGCTTGTGCTCCTGAATTCGAGTTGGGCGGACTCCGGGGCCGGAATGGCTAACGCCGATATTCCCTCCCCTATCGGGGCGAGCTCGTCGAGTACGGACTTGGGAATCCTCTTCCAGCGCCAGAGGCCATATTCGAGCCACGCTGAGGGCCTCCCATTCTTTTCAGCGAACTCATCAAGGAATCCTTGCCATCGCGCATACTGTGGGCTGATATCCCTGACCTTCCTGAGCTCGGCCAGGTCAGTCGCCGGACACATGAAACACCCGATCCTCTCCAGGCCTTCCGCGTACAAAGGATTCACCTTCGCTCCTTTTGAGAACAGGTATATCCAGACATGGAGCGCAGACCATTTCTGTATCGGTGACGCAGCGAGTTGGTTGGGGGTCCACGGGTTCCGCCAGACCTTGCTCTTCTCCGCTCTCTGCTGAGATTCGTACGCCCTTTGACCGATGAACGATAGGACTCCCTCGGGGAAGTTCTTCTGTATCAGCTGGGTCGCGGGTCCGAGTTTGCATGTCTTGCAGCACCACCTGAAATCTTTCGCCGGAGGACCGAAGTGGTCCAGGTTCTTCCAGAACGATTCGCCCGCGCTCTCAACGACGAGCTCAAGATCGTGAATCTCTGCGGTCTCCACGACGTTCTTCTTCGTCTCTTCGAATTCCAGCCCAGTGTCAACGAAGATGAGCTTTGGCCTGATGCCAGCTTCGAGTACGAGGAGGAGCGTTGCCAGGCTGTCCTTCCCACCACTGTAGGAGACCGCAACGGGCAGCTTGCTCTCTTCGATGATCTTGAGAATGAACTTCTTTGCTTCTTGAACGCGCCGGGAGATGACTTCGCGGTTCGCGGCAATAACATCGCCCCATCCAGCAGCTTTCTGAATCGTCTTGGACGGCGTCCCACTGACGCTCCAACGCGTCTTTACTGCAGTTCCGCGTTTGTGCGCCATCATCTCTGAGGACGACATCTTTGCGACGCCCACGGATACTGCTCCTCCTTCCTGGTCCAGAACAAGAACTTCCTTACCAGGCTCGATCTCCCGATCGCATTCTAGGACGCCCACCGCGAGCGTGCTCGCTTTCTTCGTGCGGACAGCCTCGGCCGCAACAGGGTCGATCTTGACCCAGCTCTTCCTCACAAGGGGCGCGATCCGCTCAGCGCTGATGGGCCGCGGAAGAAACCTCTCTTCATTCAGCAGGGTGAATCTGACCGCTCCGACGACCTCTCCATCGAGGATGATCTCGTCCATCCGATCGATGTCCGGCGCCTTGTTGAGAAGCACGATCCGTCCGTCTGGGATAACGGCCCGTCCAGCGCCTTTCCCGAACTGATCATCTATGAGCTTCCTAATCCTCGTGATGTCGGATTCGAATGCAGGGCGGGCATCTCCGGGAGGCGTGAGTTCAACCTGTCTGGTCTTGCCTCCACAGATTCCGCATGACGCTTGCTCTAGAACTGGCAGATTGCAGCTGTCGCACCAGCGCAAATGGATCTTGCCCAGTATGATTGCGCCCACGGGACTCCGGAGTGAATGGCCTTATTATAGATTATCCGATTGACGGCCTACTTCATGGCCTTCCACTGCTTCACGACGGATTCGACGGCGTCCTTGGCCCTCTCGATCCTGTCCTCGGCCTGCAGCCTCGTCATCCCCGGCCCTGAGATGCCAAGACTGATCGGCTTCTCGTACTCAACCGCGAGATCCGTGATCTTCCTGGCTGCTTGGCCGATGATAATCTGGTCGTGCTCCGTCTCGCCCTCGATGACCGCTCCAATGGTCACGACTCCATCGATGTTCTTGTCCTTCACGAGCCTCTTGACGGCGAGCGGGATGTCGTAAACTCCCGGTGTCATGACGACCTTGACCACCTCAACGTCCAAGAATTTCGCGTGCTCCTTTGCCCTCTCCAGCATCATCTGCGTGATGTCGAAGTTGAACTCGCTGCAGACGATGCCTATCTTCATTTTTCCTGCCATATGACTACCTCCTTTCTTGATCCTCAATTAGCCGGTCCAACGTCTTCAAAACCTTGTCTGAGACCTCTGCCTGCGTTCTCGGCAAGTCTCTCCGGCCTGAAGATGAGGTCATACGCGTTCGCCGCGTGCTCTCGCGCCCTCCTCTCAGCAAGCCATGCCAGTTCCTTCTCGCTCTTTGCCTCGTCTTCGTGGACGAACACCTCGATCACGTGCTTGTTCGTGAGCAGTTGGACTTGTATCAGGCCTGTGGAAGCCTCGTGCGCGCACATCTTGTCGATCTCCTGTGCGCCGGGCATCCCCAAGGCAATGACGATGTCGCATTCTCGCTCCTCCAGCAGCCTCTTGGCCGCCACTGGAAGGTCCTTCACTCCAGGGACCGTGTACCGTTCCACTTTGAATCCTGTCCCGGTCCTCTTGAGTTCATCGATGGCGAACCCTCCCATGTCCACCCTCGCGAAGGTCGTGTCCGCCACGCCGATTCTCTTCACCGCTGCTCGACCTCCTTCAGTTTCTTGTCGACGGTGTGGAACTCGATGATCTTGTTGATGATCTTCCTCGTGCCATCCAGGTCGTGGTCAAGATGCGGCAACCTGACAACCTTGACCTTCAACCCCCTCTTGTCCAGTTCCTTCTCGAGGTCTTGCTCCTTGAATGGCTGATCGTATCCTATCGTGATTATGTCTGGTTTCAGCTCCTTCACGATGTCGAAGATGTCCCCGCCCTCCTTTCCGATGACGGCTCTGTTGACCGGTTTGAGCGAAGCCACGAGCTCGCATCTCATTTTGGCGGGGGTGATCGGTTCGTGCTTTCTCTTCCTCACGGTCGCGTCCGTCGCCACCACCACTACGAGCTCGTCTCCCAGCTTCTTGGACTCTTCCAGATAGTGAAGGTGGCCTAGGTGGATGATGTCGAAAACCCCTGTGGCCATTACGCGAACCATGAACGCTCACCTTTTCCCGGACTCTTTCCAGGCCTCGACGACCTGGGCTCCCTCGAGAAACACGAGCCCCTGTTCCTTCGCATAGGTCTTCGCATCCTCTTTTGAGAGCGCCTTTCCATCTCCACCCATCATCTCACACACGGTTGCGGAGGGAACCAGCCCCGCCATGATGACAAGCGCCGTCGCCAATTCGGTATGTCCGAAACGCGTCTCGAGTATCCGCTCGGACGTGTTCAGGAGATGTATGTGTCCAGGTGCTCGGAAACTCTTTCCGAACTCCTTCTTGGCCCATCCGTCCTCGGATGTGAGAGCGCGCTTCGACAGCTCTGCGAACTCCTTCACTGTGAGGGCGCGGTCGTTGTCAGTTATTCCGGTGAAAGTCATTCTGTGGTTGATTGTGATTCCGAATGCTGACTTCACATCGTACGGGATGTCGTTGGGGATTAGGTTTCGCATGACTGGGTAGTGTTCGGCCATTCCGAGGAAGAGGTCAGTGAGGAACGGGAGGCCGAGAGCGCGCTGGATCTGGGCGTCAGCAGTGGTGCAGATCAGGCCACCAGCATCCTTCCTGAGAACCCTGATGATCGCGGGTGTGACGAGCTCAGAGGCGACTACCATGTCGGTCTCCTCCTCGCGGCCGTCTGCGTCGTAGACTAGCACGATGCGGCCCTGCTTGAGTTCCTGGAGCGCCTTCATCACGGCAGCTGAAGCCATAATCTCGCGCATGAAGGCCGAGAATATTAGCGGTGTTGCAGTTACCATCCAGAGGGTATCAGTCTATCTTTCTTAAAGCCTCGGCCGGGGCCAGTCTCGATGCCTTGGTGGCCGGCGGGAGCGTCGAAACCAGCGTGATGGCGAACGCGATTGAAACGAGCAGCAGTATCTCGCCCCACGGGATGACGAACGGCGAGTTCTCGGAGAACCCTCCCCAATCGTACATCCTCCACGAGAGCACGAGGCCGAGGAGCACGCCGAGGACAATTCCCAGGAGCGAGACGAACGATGTCTCCAGCAGGAACACCTCTAGTATCATCCGGCGCTGGAACCCTATCGCCCGCATGACGCCAATCTCCTGACGCCTCTCAGTGACATTCCTTATCGTTATTATTCCCAGGCCAGCTATACCAACGACGAGGCCTATGCCCAGGAACACTTCCATGAGCTGCATTATGGATGAGACGGTGCTCATGAACTCCTCTACGGTGTCCTTGATCACGAAGGTCATGAATCCGTATTCCACGAACTGCTTCTCGAGCTGCTTGGCGACTTCGGCGTCCGCCAGCGAGGAGATCTGCGATGTGGCGATGTAAAAGACGTTCGTGTCTACCTGGACAGCTCCCGAGACCACGAACGAGGCCGATGTGAACACTCCTTGGAGGAATATCTGGTCCATGATTCCGACCACGGTCATTTGAGTCGAATTCCCGTTCTGGAACTCCACGCTTATCTGGTCGCCTACATCTACGAAGAACGTTCCGTACTGAGGCCCGTACATCTGAGGCACAACACTCCCGTCCAGGACGGCGAGCGTCGGATCAGAGGAAAGCGCCTTCCAGACATCGGCGTCGGTGGCGTATCCCTCGGCTCGCTTCTGCAGGGAGAAGCCTCCAGCAGACAGCATGGAGTCGCTGAACCCTATCAGAGTCGAAGGATTCGACTCGTTGTCTCCAATCTTAATGAGGTCGACTGGGGCCGTGGTCGCTGTCTCGATGTCCTTCACTGCGTTCTCTCCCAGCGCGGCGTTGACGCCCGCCATTCCCGCAGTGACGTTCTCCCCGGGTATGTCCCTCATCGAGAGACCGATGATTTCGAAGCCGCCCGAGTACTTGTGAGCTATGGTGTCCACGCTCTCCCTCTGGAAGGACGCTATCATTGCGATGACGACCACCGTGAACATGATCAATGCGAAGATGAACAGAGACAGCGCCGTCCTGAACTTCTTGTTCATCGGGTAGCTGATGGCCGTCCTGAAGACCGGCAGGAGTGATTTCCATCTGCCGAAGACCGCCACAAGACCCGTCAGCATGAGGTCGCTGTTGAACATGGCCAGTAGGACACCTCCGGTCACGAGCACGAGGCCGGAGACGATGAACATCTCCATCCCGCCCGACAGGTTGCCGAAGAGCATCCCATTTATGTCGAACGGGTCCGTCTGCCAGAATATCATGAAAGCACCGACGATCGAGAAGGGTGTGCGTGGTCCTACGAACCGGAGGGACACCATGGCGCCGCCGAGTGCCATGAGGCATGGCCCGAGAGTGGTCTGGGCGACCTGCAACGACGCCGCTCCCTGGATCGTCACCATCAATCCCAGCACCGCAAGGACGACCCCTGGGACGATGTACCTCTTATCCGATTTGGTCAACATCGGCTCCGGGATATCCCTGATGGCCCTCACTATGTTGAGTTTGCTGACGCGCCATGACGCAACCACGACGGTCAGGAGCGTTATCAGGAAACCCGCACAGGCTGCGACCCCCAAGCTGGCCCAGGTGAAGTGCAGGGTCCAGTTCATTCCCGGTCCTGTGAAGACCGACGAGAACAGCATGATCATCAGGCTCGCGACGGCAAGGCCCGCGAATGCGCCCACGGCGGACGCGAGCAGGGCGTAGACGACTCCCTCGAACATGAAGCTCTGCGTGAGGTCACCCCTCTGCATGCCTATGGCCCTGGAGATGCCCATCTCAGGCTTCCTCTCCTCGGCCAGCATTACAAAGATGTTGATGATGAGTGCCACACCGGCTATGATTGCGAACGAGCTCATTATGATGAAGATCTGGGAGACCTGATCGGAAGTCTGCTGAGCAGCTTCAATCCCGTCTGCCTTGATAGTCAAGAAATTGAAATCGTATCCTGAGGGGAGCTTCTGTTTGAGTTCTTGAACAGCCTGGTCCGCGACCTTGTAGCCAGACTCGATGCCTCCCTTGTTGGAGATGTCCAGGATGTTGATCAGCCCGGGCTGCGAGTATAATGACTGGGCGAACGAGACATCCACGAACAGAGTTTCGGTCCCCCGCCACAGTGCCATTCCTGTATCCTTCGCGACGGCAGACACTTGGAGTTGAGTCGGAATGCCGGATTGTGGGATCACGAGCACTTTGTCGCCGGCCGCAGCCTCGATCTTGTCCGCCATCTCTCTGTTGATGACCACCATGCCACCGCTGATGTCCGTGCCGGAGATCTGCGAGCCATCGGCCTTCAGGAGCGTGTCGAGATGGTGATCCGGATCGAATCCGAAGAGCATACCTGTCGGAGCAGACGCGCCGGTCTTCTGATTGATAACGGTAACGCCCTCCCTGATGGCGGGAGCCGCCCCGTCGACGTAGCTCATGGACCCAGAGTCCACGAGAGAGATGAGGTCGTAGGCCACAGACTGGTTGAAGTAGGTGTACCTGCCAGCATCGTCCGAAATGGACACCACCTCGTCGACATTGCCGGTCGAGTCGAAAGTGCCCTGTTTGATTATGTAGTCAAGAGTGTCAGCAACCACGAGGGAACCAGAAATCATTGCCGTGGAAACCAGCAGTCCAGACACGACAAGGATCGTGTACCTCTTCTTCCTCACGATGTTTCTCATCGACATCCTCGCGAGGGTCTTCCTCCTGGCCGCCAATACTCCGACGACGGCGAGGGAAACCAAGACAAGGATCAGAAGCTGGCCAAGTCCGTTCAACTCAGATCACCTCAGAAAGGCGCGGGCGTGAACTCCTTCTCGATCAGGCCGTCCTTCATCACCACAATGCGGTCAGCCAGGCGGCCGATGTTGTAGTCGTGGGTGACAATGATGAATGTCTGCTTGTTCTGTTTGTTGAGCTTCCGGAGCAGCCCCATTATGTCCTTCGAGGCCTCGCTGTCCAGGTTCCCAGTGGGCTCGTCCCCGAACACGATCTCGGGCTTGTTCACGAGTGACCTGGCTATCGTCACTCGCTGCTGCTGGCCACCCGAGAGCTCCGCAGGCTTGTGAGTCTGCCAGTCCTCGAGACCTACGGATGCAAGGGCCTCCAAGGCCCTCCTCCTGGCATCCTTCGGCGATGTCCCCGAAATGAGCAGGGGTAGTTCGACGTTCTCGACTGATGTCAGCACTGGAAGGAGGTTATACGCCTGGAAAATGAACCCAATCTTCTCCGCCCTGTAGGTCGTCCTCTCGCGGTCAGACATCTTCGAGAGTGGCTTGCCACGGATGTACACTTCGCCCTCGCTCAGATCATCCAAGCCAGAGACGCAGTTGAGAAGGGTCGTCTTGCCGCAACCAGACGGGCCCATGACAGCAACCATCTCTCCCTCTTTGACGGAGAGGTTCACTCCCTTCAGGGCATCTACTTTGACCTTTCCAGAGTCATAGGTCTTCTTGACTGCCTTGACCTCGATGATGCCCATTGTGCTGTCTTCTAGCTTCGTCTTTTGGACTCCCTTCGCATTCGACTTCATGCCAACCATCTCCAGTTGGGAAAGGCTCTCCGCCCCCATGCGTGACCGCGAACGAACGGTCATTTGTTATAAAATCTCTTCGCATTGTTTTCGGAAAACGTTTCTCGGGACGCCAGCGCATAGATTTATGCCTGCAAGCCCTTACAACCGCTAGATGCTAGACTCCAAGGAGAGCGTGCGCGTCCTGGACCAGAAGAACATGCTTGGCGTTATCGAGGAGATGCCCAAGCACCTGACAGATGGCCTGAGGCGCGGGCGCATGTCAGGCCTGCCCCGGTTCACCCCCAAGGAGGTCTTGGTGTGCGGGATGGGCGGTTCCGCCATTGGCGGCGACCTCCTGGAGGAGTGGATGTCGGTCTCGTCTGAGATCTCATGCCATGTGTGCAGATCCTACACAGTACCGGCGCATGTGGGGAAGGATTCACTAGTGATAGTCTCGAGCTACTCCGGCAACACTGAGGAGAGCCTGAGCATGTTCGAGGACGCCCGGAAGAAGAGGGCGAAACTCGTAGTCGTCTCCTCCGGAGGCCAGCTGGCCAAGATGAGCGAGACGTGCGAGATACCATTCGCCAGAATCCCCACCGGGCTCATGCCCAGGGCCTCGCTTGGGTACGTCTTCGGCGCGATGATGGGCGTGCTCGAACGCACAGGAGTTGCCCAGCCGGACAAGCAGCTTGAGGAGGCGGTCAGGGTCATGGGTAAGACGATCGCATACTGCAAACAGTCAGTCCCAACGAATGACAACCCCGCCAAGATGCTGGCCCACGAGCTCTTCGCGTGCGTACCAGTCATCATAGGATACGATTTATCGAGGCCGGTCGCCAAGAGATGGTCCAACCAAATGAACGAGAACGGCAAGGTGCTTGCGTTCAGCGCGGAGCTGCCCGAGCTGGACCACAACGAGATAGTCGGCTGGGCGAAGGATCCCAGAAGCAAGGGGTTCGCGGCCGTGTTCTTGGAGCACGACAGGCGCGCGAGCCCTATGCGCGCGCGCATCGCGGCCACGAAGGACATGATTGGCAAGTCCACAGCAGTCTACTCCGTTGAGGCAATCGGCCTCTCCCCGCTGGCCAAGATGTTCTCCCTGCTTCTAATGGGGGACTATGCCAGCACTTACATGGGGTTTCTGAGACACGTTGATCCTTCATCGAACGAGCCCATAGACGAGCTCAAGGCGGTTTTGTCCAAAAAGTGAGCTATTACCGTTCGTCAGCCAAACGGCAAGTGACAGCGTGTAAGTGAAAAAGTGCGTCGAGAGGGCCTATGCCCTCTCTGTGTTTTTCCATCCCATCTGAGCTTTTAGTTAGCCCTTCCTTCCCTTTGTCCGTTAGATTGCGGGCGCGGTCTCGTCCGCGATCGTTGTTAAGGCATCCGTCCGTTCAATAGCAATCATTGGATTCTCATTCGAGACGCGGTCCGAGCCATCCCTTTTCTCATCCCGCGCTCTTCGACTGATTCCGAGACCTTCTGGCGGAGAGTCTCCTTGCCCTCCAGGTAGTAGCGCTTCTTCTCCTCGATCCATCCAGCAAGGGCGAGCGTTACGGCTTGGGAGATGTCCGTGGCGTCACCACTGGCTATGAACATCTCGACATCTTCGAGCAGGGCCATGGGGACGATCGCCTTGATCTTCTCCGAGTTCCAGGTCGAAACCTCGTCGTGAAGGTACGAGCCTATCGCTTCCCTCACTACGTCGGATACGCTCTGGAGACCTGCACGCTCGCGTATGGCTTCGAGCTCCAGCATGTCGTCTTCGGGTAGTCGAATGTTGAGACGTGCGCTCTTCGTTGTCATCGTAATCTCGGTGCCTTGTATGACACATTGTCATACATTCTATAAATAGGTTCCTTACAGAATCTCACCCTATGTTTCCACTGCAACCACTCGAGAACCGGCTAGCCTTGAGTCTGTCGAACGCACGGACAGCACCACGATGAAAGAGCGGGTCGTGCATACGTTTTTAATCTTCGATTTGTTCCCCAGAATTGTGCCATTGCCGAAGGAACAAGTCCAGATGGTCAGGGATCTGACGAGGAAGCACAGCGGCTGGTTCAAGGATTCTATCCCTCTCATAGCTTCTGAGAACGTGATGAGCCCAGCGGCCAGGGAGGTCATCAACTCCGACCTGAACAACAGGTACGCCGAGGGTCTACCGGGCAGAAGATACTACCAGGGCAATATCTACGTTGATCAGATCGAGATGATTTGTGAAGAGCTCTCCAGGGAGGTCTTCAGGTGCAAGTTCGCTGATGTGCGATCCACATCTGGGACCGTGTCAAACATGGCCGTGCTCATGGCGCTCACCAAACCTCGAGACAAGATGACCACGGTCGCCCTATCCGATGGCGGCCACATCTCCCATGCGAAGATAGGCGCGACTGGCATGCGGGGAATCAGGACCTTCAACTACCCGTTCGACGAGAAGAACATGAACATAGATATCCAAGGCGCCAGAAGATTGATCAAGGAAGTCAAGCCCAAGGTCGCGTTGTTCGGTCAGTCAGTCTTCCTGTTCCCCACGCCCTTGGACGAGCTCAAGGACGTCTTCGCCGAGGTCTGTTGCTCGACATGGTACGACGCTGCGCATGTCCTAGGGCTGATTGCGGGGAACAGGTTTCAGGACCCTTTGAAAGAGGGGATCGACGTGATCTCCGGCAGTACCCACAAGACTCTTCCAGGTCCGCAGCATGGCATGATCTTGTCGGACCTTCAGAAGGATGGCCTTGAGACCGCCCTGAGGCGCGGTGTGTTCCCGGGAGTAACGAGCAATCACCATCTCCATTGCGTTGCAGCCCTTGCAGTCACCCTGGCTGAGACAAAGGAGTTCGGCGAGGCCTATGCGGACCAGGTCATAAGGAATGCCAAGGCTTTGGGGCAGGCTCTCCACGAGCGAGGAATGGACGTCCTCTGCGAGCACTTGGGATTCACGGAATCGCACACGATCGTCGTGGATGTTGAGGAATTCCATGGAGGTGCGAAGGTCGCGAAGGACCTCGAGATCGCGAACATCATACTCAACAAGAACCTCCTGCCATGGGACTCCAACCCAGTCAAGCCCTGCGGAATCAGGATAGGGTCCCAGGAGCTCGCAAGACTCGGGATGAAGGAGAAAGAAATGGCGGAGGTCGCTGAGCTGATTGCGAGGGTGGTAGTCAAGGGCGAGGCCCCCGAGAAGGTGAAGCGGGATGTCGTCGCTTTCAAGCGTCAGTTCACGAAGGTTCACTATTGTTTCTTCGAGGGCGAGGAAGCATACGACTATCCAGCATATGATGGAGACCTTTGAAGTTTTTCGCCCTTGATCATGGCAGACTCTACATTTATTAGAGCACAGCCTGATTAGCCATGTGCAGACCTTAATGGCCGCACGAATCAAGTTCCTTCAGTTGGCGATCACCGTCGTCAACCTTTCCATAGTCGTCCTGGCGTTCACCAGCATATGGCCTTTTCCGAGCGGTGATTTCAAAGTCGACCTTCCGTCCGCACAAGAGGTCACATGGACTTACGCAGACGGGATTGTGCAGATTCATGCACCTTTCTCTATCGACAATGGCGGTTTCTACGACGTCGACCAGCTGACGATTTCCTACCGTGTGACCAACTACACTCACTATGATATCACGAGCAGATCGATTGACATCGGGAGCCTTCCCGCTGGCACCGTCACCTCCTCCTCGCTGGACTTCAACTTCGACCTACTGTCGCTTTACAGGAGCGGCGCCCAATGGATGGTATTCAATGATGATCTCCTAATCTTCGATGTCGAGGTCTCTTGCTTCTACACGATGAAGCTCATCAAGTTCGAGGCGAGCTATCAGGTCAGCGTTCCGTGGGATGCGCTCATCAGGGGATACGGCATAACCAACACCACGTTCGCGGCGCCCGCAGCGCTCGGGGATCCGATGACAGCTACTGTCACCTACTGGCTAAACACCGCCGACTTGCTGCGCAGCTTGCCAGCCGCACAGGTATCATTCGGGTTCTATGCCAACGAGACTCCGCTGGGACAGACTCAATCAACGGTCCAGCTCGGCGGGAACCAGACACAGCCCCCCGTGACCATGGCCATAGACTACGTTACGTTCCTGGCGACCTACTCCAATGAAACCGCATACTCGGTCGAGCTGCTCATCAATGTGGGCGGGTTGATGCTCAGACAGACGCAAAGCATCACCGCGTCTGATCTACCGGGGTGGCCTCCGTGAGGGAGAGGAACAGGATCTCGGACGCCACATGGACTGCTTTCACCCAAGCCCTCACGTACGTTGTCGTCCCAATCGTGCTCGTAGATCTGATCGCCACCAGATTCCCGGATCTGACGACTGCCTTCACTCCGGACATCAAGACATACATTCTGTTCTTCGGAGGCATGATCACCGCTTCAAGCGCGCTCGAGGCGATCAACAAGCCAGGAACATTCAAGCGGATGCTTTTCGGGTTGACCGCCTTGGCCTTCATATGCATGTGGCTGTTCGTGATATTTGGCGGTGGAATCGCCGAGTACCGATACCAGGCATATGCCGTACGGTTCGACATGAGCAAGATTGTGTACATCATGCTCTTCGGAATCTCCCTGAAGGCCCTGCTGGTCTACTCCACTTTCTCCACAGGGAGGAATTACATCGTTGACCAGAAGAGACGCGAGAGGCTTGAGACGACCCGCCAGAAGGCAGTTCCCCGACCGCAGCATGCGAGTCGTCGCAGACCAACCGCGCCATCCTTCTCAAACATGTCGAAGGTCGCCTTCCAGGTCACCCCAGATGATTCCGTCGGCTTCGCACCGCCTCCTCCTCCCCCTCAAAGGCCGGTTCAGCGCACTCTGGCGTACAAAGAGTGCCAGATCTGCGGTGCGAAGGCGCATCCCAAGGAGACAACCTGCAAGAGCTGCGGAGCGTGGTTCCCGAAGGAATCAATCAGATAGCTTAGTAATCTCCAATGAATCGATGAGCTCGCACGCTTTGCACTTCTTGGACATGGTCGGTTCGCCGCAAGAGCAGCTTCTGAGCTTCGCGCTCGGGTAGATTCTCTCGAGCGTTGGAAGGATCTCGTCATAAGACTTCAGTATGGAATGCCTGGTCCCAGGGCATTTGTCCTCCAGCTGCGCAACGACAGACCTGTAAGTGTTCCTCAATGCCTCAGGTGCATAGGGACACTCGAGGTCGTGGAACTTGAGCCCATTCACCAAAGCATAGAGCGTGGTTTCGCTCTCTGGAATCGTCCTCAGAGGCTGAATCCTGGGGACAAGACCCTTCTGGACGCGCTTGTGGGGCCCGAGCCGGGCCAACCTCTCGACCTCTCCCCTGGAGAAGTTCATCAATATAGACTGAGCGGTGTCATCTAGGTTCAGACCCGTGGCAAGGTAGCTGGCGTGCAATCTCTTGGCGGCTCTGTTCATCGCTGCGCGTCTAAGGACGCCGCAGTAGCTGCAAGTCGCTAAGGACCTGTCCCTCTTCGCGATCTCGTCCATGGTGATGCCAAACATGTCTTCGAACGAGACCACAACGTGCTCGACGCCAATCGAGCGGCAATACTCCGCTACGATGGGTATGCTCGATTCCCTGTACCCAATGATCCCTTCGTCCACGGTGATTGCGCACAAGTCAAGATCCCTCCTAGCTCCGAGGATCTTGTTGGCCAGATGGAGGGCCACTGTGCTGTCCTTTCCGCCAGATACCGCGACTGCTATCCTCTCGCCACCTTTGAGATCTATCTGTCGCCGGATCTCGTGCTTGACTCGCTTCTCGACGAAATCGCAGAAATGGTCTCCGCAAAGGTGAGCGCCGCTGTACCTGATGAGGATTACAGGTCTCTTCTCACACTTGTCGCAGCTCGCCACGCTGGCAAGATGCGGACACGGTCTATTTATTGCTTGTTTTCAGCCCCTTGAGCTCGGCGAACTACAGGCTGGTTGCCGACGCGCGGTCATCGTGCGCGCCCACATCCCAATGGCGGTTTTCGGAGTGGCTGGTCGCAAAGCAGCTCGCTCTACGAATCAGCATTCTACTTCTTGCTCGGCCTTCCCTTCCTATGCCTGCTGATGTGTTCCTTGACCTTGCGTTTCTTGCTCTTGGGCAGTTTCAATCGCGGGATCTCAAGCACCTCCCTGTCATTGTCCCGATGCCATTCAATCACTAAGGTCTTTTCCGAAAGTGCTCCTCCGTCCTCGGGAGGCTTTATGTAAGGATAGTGCATTCGAGAAACTAGAGGTCACATGCAGGACGTCTGGGTGGAGAAGTATCGGCCTAAGAAACTCTCCGATATCATAGGACAGAAGCACATTGTCGAGCGTCTGTCCGCCTATGTGAAGACACGCGGCATGCCGCACATGCTCTTCGCGGGTCCTGCGGGGTCAGGAAAGACCACCTGCGCGATCGCGCTCGGTCGAGAGCTTTATGGCGAGCAATGGCGAGACAGCCTGATCGAGCTGAACGCATCCGACGAACGAGGCATAGATATCGTCCGTGGAAAAATCAAGGACTTTGCTAGAGCTGCGTCATTTGGATCTGCGGATTTTAAGATCATATTCCTGGATGAGGCCGATTCGCTCACGTCTGATGCCCAGGCCGCGCTGAGACGGACTATGGAGCGCTACACGCAGACATGTAGATTCATTCTCTCCTGCAATTACTCCTCGAAGATAATCGAACCGATCCAGTCCAGGTGCGCCGTCTTCAGGTTCAAGGCTCTCGGAGAGGCCGATGTGAAGTCATACCTGAGGCTTGTCGCTGCTTCGGAGCGTGTCGATTTGACTGATGACGGTCTCATGTCGATATGCGAGCTTGCGGTTGGCGACCTTAGGAAAGCTACGAATATTCTGCAGGTTTCAGCTTCCCTCGGCAGGCGCGTGGACCAGGACGCGGTTTTCGAATCCACAGAGAACATCAGGCCGTCGGAGGTCCAGGACCTCCTGACGACAGCTCTATCAGGGAACTTCACTGCGGCTCGCTCTCGATTGGACGATTTGATTGTAAAGCATGGCCTCTCAGGAGAGGATATAGTCTCGGGGATACACCGAGCTGTCTTCGACCTACCAGTCAGCGAGGAATCGAAGATAAGGTTGATTGACCGGGTTGGCGAAGCGGAGTTCAGAATGGTCACAGGGGCCAGCGACAGGATACAGTTGGAAGCGCTGTTGGCTCACTTTGCTCACGAGGGCAAGAAGCCCAAATAGAGAGGTGCCAGCGTTTCGTTCACATGGTTGCACGCTAGAGACACCTTTACACAACAGTTAAATACGGCATTCCCTTTTGAGGCGCCAGAGGACAGACAATGGCAAGATTCCCCGAGGCGGAGGCAAGGAACCTCATAAAGAAGATTTGCATGAACTGCAACGCTAGGAACGCGATCAGGGCGACCCGGTGCAGGAAGTGCGGATACAAAGGCCTCAGGATAAAGACGAAAGAGACCAAGAAGGCGTAATGATTTCTCTATCACTTTCCGCTAGTTCGAATGTGATGCGGCCGAATGTTTGTGCCAACATCATATGAGTGGAGAGCGCGAACTCGCCTTCATCGAATAGAAAAAAAGGGTGGAGGGGACTCCACCGCAGTTGGGCATCACCCTTTGGTCACACCTCTCCTCTTCCTTTGAAAGAGCGTGTTATCCAAAATGGTAACAACCCTAATCCAACTAAACGTATTATAACGCTTCTCATCCACGATGGGAGAATGTTGCATTCTTGCTAGTTTTCTTTGGCAATAGGGTGGCATTTGAGCACAAGGGATAACTTTAATTGAAATATGCCAATTCACCCTCCTATGTGGAAGTTTCTCGAGTCCGAGATGCTAGTCATCTTGGGACTCACTGAGAACGCGAATCGGACAGATGCGGAGATAGGGGATCTGTACGGTCTCAAGAAGGGCACGGTAGCATCCATTAGGCGCCGGCTTCTTGATGCTGGTGCTATCACATATGTGAACGTTCCAGCATTCAACAGGCTTGGTTGCGAGATGGTGGGCGTTCACATGGGCACGACCGAGCCCTCCGAGAGATCGGACACGAGAATCAATCACTATCTTGAGTTCTGCAGCAAGAGCCCGCAAGTATTTCAGGGTCTGATTGGCGGTAGCAACATGGTTCTGTACACTGCCCTCAGGAACGCGACCGAATACGATTCATTCGTTCAGACGCACAACAAATTCTTCGCGAGCTCCAGACGCGCGTCAAAGGCGAAGCTGCTCAGCACCGTCTTTCCATACGGACTTTCGAGAGGGACATTCTTACCGAACTTCGCCTCAATTGTGCACAGGCACTTCCAGCTAGATGTGCCAGCCCCGAAATGTGCTCTTCCAACCTCTGTCGAAACCGAACCCGCGGATCTCAGCGAGACTGAGAGATTGACGCTTGTCGCAATGGTCGAGAACCCGCGCGCATCAGACCGGAAGGTATCGTCCATCGTCGGCCTCTCCAGACAGGCTGTCACACGCATAAGGAACAAGCTGCTCGAGGAAGGCATTTTCACTCCGGCTTGCATCCCGAGGCTGTACAAGTGGGGCTTCGAGATCTGCGCGGTTGCTCACGCTAGGTTCAATATGGAGCTGCCGTGGGAGAAGAGGCTCAAGAGTCAGCCTAGGGAGTGTGTCGACCTATCCTTCTACTCTCTGTCGAAGGCGGATGAGTCTGTGGCGAACTATCTGCTTGCGAAATACACGGACTACTCAGCGCAACTTGAGGGCATTCTAGCGTGGTACTCCAAGATGAAGGCGTTCGACGAGAAGCCAGAAATCACGCTCTTCCCACTGGAACGATGCACCGAGCTCAGGACCTTCGATTATGGACCCGCCGTTCGGCATCTTCTGTTGGCCTAGGATGTTTCGTGTCTGCTGACGGCAATCTGTAAATATCATGCAGGTCATTCTCGCCAGAGGTGGGATCATCAAGGTAACTACTCCGATGGCTAGCAGATGGGTGAAGGCAGCATTCCTCGTCGTGCTCGCCATAGTCCTTCTGCTGTATACTGACAAGCTAGTGACGGATCTCCAGACCGCTCTTCGGGACAACCTCGAAGTCGCATTCGAATGGACTTGGGATCTTCTGACGATTCTCCTGTGGATATTGATCGCCTGGCTGTTCGTGGACGCTGCTCTCACGGTCGCCTTGAGCTTCCAGGAACAGAAGTACACGCTCTGGGATGTGATGAAGCGGCTTCAGGCGATTGAGAAGAAGCTCGGGATACCACAGACCACCGCATCTCCAAGGACAATGGAACTATCCGGCGAAGTAGATGAGATCGCAGAGGAGAACCCCGCGGTGACGGAAGATGAGGAAGTCCCGCCGCCGCCAAAGGAATGATCAGGCGGCACCATCTGTTCCGGATTTTCCAGGAATTGGCTTCACAGTCGCATCTTTCTTGGCCTTCTTCTCCGCCTTCTTGGGGCAACTCATGTTCAGACAGAGGGTCCAACGGCCTTTGTTCTGCATGAGCACCTGGATCATCGGGGAACCGCATGCATCACATGTTTCCCCGGTTGGAATGATCTTTCCTTGCTGGGGCAACGGGTACATGACATTGCACTTCGGATAGTTCGAACAGCCCGCGAATCGTTTCCCCTTCTTCGATTGGATCGTCCTCAGGTCCCCACCACAGGTCGGGCACTTGCCAACGAACCTTTCCTTCTGAGCCCCTGAGCACTTGGGATCTATGCAGACCACAATCGGGGCCTGTCCCCGAGCGACAGTCTTGACTTTCGGGGCGCCGCAAACGTTGCACTTCTCTCCAGTCGGCAGGATGAGCATTCCGTATGGTAGGGGATAAGTGTTCCTGCAATCTGGATAGTTCGAGCAGCCGGCAAAACTGCTGCCGGTCTTCATCTTGATCTGCATCAGCTGTCCGGTTCCACACTTGATGCACGGCCCGAGCGTGTGCTGCTCTCTCAGGGCCTTCCTGATGTGCTCCCCGATGTCCTTCTTGTGCTTCTCGAGCACCGTCATTATGTCATCCAGCATCGCCTGGCTTTCCTCGACAACCTCCGATTGCTCGAGCTCTCCCGCTGCGATCAGGTCCATGTCCGTCTCGAGGTGCGAGGTCATTTTCACGCTTGTAATGTCGTTCGCGTGTTCCTGGAGCGCGGAAATCACAGCTGTGCCGCTTTCGGTGGGCTCGATCATGCGAGCTCCTTTCACGAATCCTCGGTCGAATAGCTTCTGAACTGTCTCGTGTCGAGTACTCTTCGTTCCCAGGCCTAGGTCATCCATCTTCTTGATCAGCATTCCCTGCGAGTACCTATCGGGAGGAGTGGTCTTCTTCTCGGTCGAATTAACCCTCAGGACTTGTGCGCTGTCGCCGACCTTCAGCGGCGGAAGGGTCACTTCAGAGACCCGGTAGTAAGGATAGTACTTCCTCCATCCAGGGAATGTTATGTTGTATCCTTCACTGGTGAACGGCTCTCCACCGACATCGAGCTCCACGATTGTCGTAATCGATTTGCACGGGGGCGCCAAGGTGGCCAAGAATCTCCTGGTCACCAATTCGTAAACGTCCCACTGGTGTCCCTTCAGCTCGCCCTTCGTGGCCGCCTCAACAGGGTGTATCGGAGGGTGATCAGTCGTGCTCTTCTTCCCCCTCGAGGGCCGCAAACTCTCTTGGGAGAGTATCTCCTCTGCCTCTCTTGCGAATTCCGACTTCCTCAACTTCTCAAGGATGGATCTCAAGCTCAGCGACGGTGGATAGACCGTGTTGTCCGTCCTCGGATATGAAATGTAACCGCCCGTGTATAGGTCCTCGGCGATCTTCATGGCCTGAGAAGCCGTAAGCCCGAGCTTGTTCGCCTCCATCAGGAACGCAGTTGTACTGAACGGTACAGGCGCCCACTCGTCGTTCTCTGTCCCCTTCGCCTCTCTCACTGTGGCCGCCTTGGCTAACTTGGCCTTCGCAAACGCGTCGTGTGCCAGCCCACTGTCGAGGAACTTGCCGTTCTTGTGAGAGGCTTTGAACTCCGTGTCCTTCTTCAGATCAGCTGTGACCAACCAGTATGGTATGGGTTTGAAAGCCTCTATCTCCCTCTCTCGATCCACGATGAGTGCGAGCGTCGGGCTCTGCACTCTGCCCACCGACAGGAAATCCTTGCCTAGCTGTCCGGACGCGAGAGAGATGAACCTCGTCAGCGACGCGCCCCAAGCTAGATCGATAAGCTGTCGGGTCTCCGCTGCCGCCGCCAACTTGTAGTCCACGTCAACGAGTTCACCGAACGCCCTCTCTATTTCGGCTTTTGTGAGAGCGCTGAACCTTGCCCTTCGGATCTTCTTGTCGACGTTCGCCTCTTCCAGGGCTTCGACCCCTATCAGCTCTCCTTCTCTGTCGTAGTCCGTAGCCACGATGATCTCATCAGCACCAGTGGCGAGGTCCTTGAGGGCGTTCATTATCTTGCGTGCTGTCGGGTCCACTTTCTTCTCAGGCTTCGCATAAACAAGGTCCTTCGGAGGCACGGCATCCCAGTTGTTGTACTTGTCTGGGTAGTCAAGCATGATGATGTGTCCTCTTAGCCCGAGGACAAAATAGTCGTCGTCTCCTTTCTTGAAAGTGAGGACCTGGTTGCCGGCAACACTGCGACTCTTCTGCGTGTTGTCTGAGAGGATGAGAGCAATCCTCCGCGCGGCAAGATTTTTCTCGCTAATGATTAGCCGGCGCATCCGAGGTTGGATGATTCGAGACTTATTTAATGATGATGGGAGGGTGCTTTTCGTGTGCCAGATCTACGATCTAGCAAAGTTGGCGGGCGCTTCTCAGCGCTTCCCCCACCTCTTCTTCCGCAGGTCGAGCGTCTCGTGCCTTCTCCTTCCCAGACCCAAAATTGCCACGGGCACGCCCATCTCCTTCTCCACGGACTTCACGTACTTCTTCATGTTCGGCGGCAGCTCTGCGAATCCCTTGGATAGGATTCTCTTCATCTTGGTCTCATCCAGCTCGTCCCATCCGTCAATAGTCTTGTATCTCGGTTCACATTCTTGGAGAACCCTTAGATCCGACGGAATGGTGGAGATCTTCTTTCCATTGTAGCTGTAGTGAGTGCAGATCTTGAGCTCATTGAATCCGCTGAGCACATCGATCTTGGTCATCGCGACGCCAGTGAACCCGGAGAGTCTGCTCGAGTACTTGGTGATAACCAAGTCGAGCCAACCGCATCTCCTAGCTCTGCCTGTCGTTGTCCCGAACTCGCCGCCTTTCTCTGCGATCCGTTTTCCCGTATCATCGGAAAGCTCTGTCGGGAACGGACCTTCGCCTACCCTCGTAGTGTAGGCCTTAACAACACCGTAGACATCATCCAAGTCGAGAGGGGATATCCCGGACCCTGAGGCGGCGTTCCCGGAGACCGTGGTGGACGATGTCACGAAGGGGTATGTGCCGTGGTCGATGTCCAGGAGCGTCCCCTGTGCCCCTTCGAAAAGCACCTTCTTCCCTTTCGCCATCGCACTTCCGATCAGGACGCCTGTGTCAGTAACATATTGCTCCAGTCTGCGTCCGTATTGCGCGTATTCGTTATGTATTGCCTCGAAGTCCAGTCTGGTGGTGTCTCCATACGCATTCAGGATCCTCTGTTTGAGAGGTACCAGGAACGCGAGCTTCTCTCGGAGCACGTCATCATCAATCAGATCGTTCATCCGGATGCCCAGCCTTGACGCCTTGTCGGAGTACGATGGTCCGATGCCTCTGCCCGTTGTGCCCACTTTGGCGCCCTTCCTCAGTCGCTCTTCGGCACCGTCGAGGAGCCTGTGATACGGCATTATGACATGCGCCCTGTCGCTTATCCTCAGATTTCTTACGCTGACGCCTCGTGATTCGAGGCCTTCCAGCTCCTTGATCAGGACCCCTGGGTCAATGACGGCGCCATTCCCGATGACCGCGAGCTTTCCAGGCCTTAGAATGCCTGAGGGGACATGGTGGAGCGCGAACAGCTCTTCTCCGATCTTGACGCTGTGTCCGGCATTGTTGCCTCCCTGGAATCGGACGACAACGTCGGCTTCGTTCGCCAGGAAATCGACTATCTTCCCCTTGCCCTCGTCCCCCCACTGAGAGCCTATCACGACCAATGACGCCATCTTATCGGTAAGAGCATGCCCAGCCCGCGTATTTAAACATTTGATACCACGCGTTTGCTGGATTTCTTCTTCGATAAACGCTTGTATCGATTTAGGAGCATGGGGGCGGTCAAGTCGGTCTTCAGACCCTTTGGATCGAAATGTGTTCTTGAGGCTCGGGAGCCGCTATCTCGCAGGTGCTCTACGAAGTCGAGCAGCTTGGGAGGAGCGAGTTTTGTCTTCCTTGCCAGCTCGTCCATCCCGTAGAACAGAGGTGGCATGTTGACCTCATCTCTCCATGTTTCGAGAATCCTGGAGCACCTGGTGGACGTGCCGAGGTCGCCGGTCGCTCTCATGGACATGAGGAGTTCTTTCGAGAACAGGTCTCCGATCCAGAGGGGCCCCGCATCATTCTCGTGCGCCATATCGGTGCTCACAGACCTCTTCAAGGTTGCCCGGTCAAAACCGGCAAACCCCATCTTCTTGAGTGCCGAATCAGCTCTCCCAGCGCCATTGACTATCCTGAAATTGCATCTGAAGTAGTGGTCGGCGTGATAGCATAAGATCGGCTCTACGGCTCGGTCGTGCTTCGCAGCCTCTCTGACCACGAATCCGACGAGTATCCTGAGTCCCGTCTCATGGGCGAAGGGCGATTTTGCTGAGAGGGACCCGTACCGCCTGAGAGAGGTTTTGGGATATGTCCCGTAGAGGGGTGCCGTGTCAGTCGCAGTGATTGCCAACACACCGCGGTTCCTGCAGCTCTGGACTGCGGAGTCGATGAAGTCGACGGGGCTCCCGAACGGGTCGATGTCTATGTAGTCGAACTGCTCGTCCGCCAGGAGGCCTCTGAGGTCCCTGCATTGGATCTGTACATTCCTGAGGCTATTCATGTCGGCATTCTGCTTCATCAGGACTGCAGCGCGGAGATCGCGATCGTTGAGGATGAAGTCTGCCCTTACTCCGCACTCGTTCGCCAGCCGAAGCCCTCTGGCACCGCTTGCAGCAAGCCCGTCCAGGATTCTCTGTCCCTCTTTGAAGATCTCTCGGCCCACCATCACTGAGACGTCTCTGCCGAACTCCATCTGCCTGTTGTAGAAGACAACTCCAGTCTTGGTGCCGGGCCCCTTTTTGCAGAAGCTCTCTGGGACGAGGAGGTCTGTCGTCCCCTCTCTAACCGTCTCGAAACCGGAAGGGATCAAACGTATTCGCCTTTCATCAATTTGATGATCTTGTATGGCAAGAGGTTCCGGTTGATCGGGGTGACTTCCAGAATGCGGACATCGTCTCTCCTGCGGATGTCCTGGAGCAGTGGGTTCCTGGATTTCTTGTGAAGCGTTAGTATGATTGGTTTGTCCACTTCCATGGCGTCCTTCACCGCCTTGACGAAATTCTCCGACTCAACCTCCATCTTTCCCACCTCGTCGATGACAATCACATCAGCGTTCTTGCTGGCGTCGACGAGAGCCTCGACACCGACCGTGTCAAGGCTCTCAAGGTTCACCCCGTACTTGCCAACGTAGAACTTGGATTCCGTCTCGATGTGGGCAAACACGGCCTTGCGTTTGGTCTTCCAATCCATGACGTAGAACCCGACTCGTTTCCCACTCTCAATTATGGGCTCGGTGACCATGCCGCCGACTACGAGGCCCTCTTCCTCAAGCATCTCAATGACCTTGACTAGAGCCTGGGTCTTTCCTGCCCCCGGGAGCCCCGTGATGCCTACCTTTATGCCTCTCGTCATAGTGTCACCACGCAGCCACACAAACGCGTTCTGTATGGTCATCCAAATATATGATGAATATCATAAATCTTCGACATCCTAGCCAGGATACGGTCGTCGCGCATGGGCGCGACCCATCAAATCTTTTCGATCTCCTCGATGAACATCAACGGGTAGTTCATCTCCTTGATGAGCTTCATCGAAGCCCTGACTCTGGCCGTCTTGTACTTCACGACGAGCGTGACATCCAGCATGTCACCTGTCAGGGAGACGTAGTCGTATTGGCCCCGTTTGTCCTTGAGTTTAGTCCTGTCGATCCTGACCCTGACGTCCTCTACGAACGGTTGCACTCTGCTTCCAGATTCGATAGCCTTTTCCAGCGTCCCGACGTTCTGAACGCTCAGCGGAACCCCGACGAATTGGTGATATATCGTGCCCATCTTGATTCCCGCCTCGAAAGCCGCCCTCTCCGAGTCCGTGCATGAGAAGAAGCGGTCAGCCTTTGCCTCTCTGGAGTTTCTCATATAAAGGCCCCCCGAAAACGTAGACTAGCGTCAATGCCAGCGCAACGCCCGTGGCCGTACGTGAGGTTGCGATATATAAGGGTTGGTTGTCGACTAGGACAAGGCCGGTCATCGAGGGAAGCACGGCCAGCAGCAAGGCGAAACCCGTTGCCAGGGCCATCCTTCCCTGCACCTTCGGATATGGGATTTCCGAGGCCATCAGGTAGCTGACAAGGAAGCTGAAGCCGAGCACAAGCCAAGGCTGCTCCCTGATCGTGTAGTAGAACTTGTCGGGCTCAGCGCCCGAAGTGGTTCCAAAGAGAAGACAGATGAGCACGATGACGAGCGCTCCAGCGGGGGCCGGCATGCCCACGAAGTGAGGGAGCTGGTACCCTCCTGCGCTGAACCTTGCCAATCTGAAAAGGCCTGTGGCGAGTATCGCGACTGCGCACAGAAGCACGAGCCCGTTCTCGATTTGACCACCGATATGGTCGTGAAATTCCGCATAGACCAGGAGCGCGGGGGCGAAGGCGAACGAGATCGAGTCTGAAATCGAATCCAGGACCTGTCCCATCGAGTGTTTGCTACCGAATCTCCTCGCTATGTATCCGTCCAGGCCGTCCATCAGCATCGATAGGAAGATCAGGCTCGTCGCTGCGAGGAACTTCTCGTCGAGGATGTAGGTAATGGCGATGAATCCGAGGACGCCGTTTGCCAGCGTGAAGAGGTCTCCGAACGAGACCCTACTCCACGCTGCCATCGCATACCTCCGCGATGCAAGTGACGCCTGCATGCAGTCTATGGCCCTTGCTGACGAGGATTCTTACCGATGACGGTGGCAGGTACAGGTCCACTCTGGATCCGAACCTGATCAAGCTCAGCTTCTCACCCTTGTTTAGGTTCTGGCCCTCCCTGATGTACGGGACGATTCGACGCGCTATTGCCCCGGTCATTTCGACTATGGAGACCTCTCCGATCTTTGTCTTGATTGATATCTCCACTCTCTCGTTGTCGGTGGTCGATTTCGTGAACGCTGGCAAGTGCCTTCCTTGCTGGTGAGTGGTTCTCAGGACGACTCCTTCGATGGGGGTTCGCGTGACATGGACGTTTCTGAGTGCAAGATAGGTCGAGACCAAGCCCTTCTCATGGTCAACCTCTCTCACGGTTCCATCTGCCGGAGCCACGATTCCCTTTCCGATTTCTCTTTTCGGGTCTCGGAACACACAGATGAAGAACGATGTAAGAACCACGAATGCCAGGCCTACATAGACGAAGAAAGGCAGGGTCAGCACGGAGACCGCTGCACCCAAACCTACGAACTTTCGTCCGCCTTTGGCAATCAACCTGAGCACCCCGAGTTCATCCAACCGTACAAGTAGACAGCCTCATCTAAGCAGGAGTTTTGCGTCGACAACGACGGCACCCCTCTCCTTCACAAAAACAGGGTTCAGGTCCATCTGATCTACCTTATCCATGTACTTCTCGCCCAACGCTGAGACCTTCATCAGTATGTTGATGATCGCGTCCCTGTCCACCTTGATCTTCCTGAACCCCTCGAGGATTGGTGCGGCCTTGATCTCTTTCAACATCTCCTCAGCATCCTCCTTCTTTATGGGGACGACTCTGAATGTCACATCCTTGTAGACCTCTGTATAGATGCCGCCAAGCCCGAACATGACGGTCAGCCCGAACGTTGGGTCATTTATCAGCCCGACTATCACCTCGACTCTTCGATCCTGGTGAGACTCGACTAGTATCTTGTCTTTCGGGAACTTCTCCTTCATCTTCCTGAACTCTTCCTCCAGCTGGTCCTTCGGCACGTCCAGAACAACTCCTCCGACGTCCGTCTTGTGGAGAATGTTCGGGGAGCACACTTTGAGCACGACGAGGGACTTCAGTTTCTTCAGGTCTATGTCCTCGAACTTGTCGACAACCTGGAAATCCGTGGTCGGAATCCCTGACTCTCGAAGCAGCTCCTTGACCTCGTTCTCTGCGAGCGCCTTCCTACCTTCCTTCAGCACGGATTCGATAATCAAGTTCCTCGCTCCCAATAGACGAATGTGCTTGGCTTCTTTAATTCTTGCCTCTGCTGTCGAACGCCTCGCGGCCGAGCTTGGAGCCCAAACTCAGCGCGGACTTGTTCAGGTCGTGGGTGGCTTTGGGTAGTGTGTCTAGGAGCGCCTTCTCCAGCGCCTGATATGGCACAATGTCGGAGATCTCCCTGAACGCTCCCAGCATTACGACGTTGGCCACTATGCGCGTCCCTATGCTCTCAGCCGCCTTCGTGGCCGATACATGGAAGACATCCCCCTTGGGCCGGTCGACTACGAGGTCAGGGTCCATTATGACCTTCGTGTCGGGCCTCCTTTCCTGGATGTACTTTGAATATGCCTGTTGGGACATGATCACGAGATAGTCTGGGACCTCGACAAAGGGGTAGGGCATCTCCTCGTCGGAGATCTTGACGTCGCACTTGGAATGGCCTCCCCTCGCTGAGGGACCATACGATTGAGTCTGAATGGCTGTCTTTCGCCTCTCCTTTCCATCCTCACCGACTCGCCTGTCATAGAGTGCGGCAGCTCTCGCCAGCACGATGCCCATCAGGATGATGCCCTGTCCGCCAAACCCGGTGAACCTGACCTGCTTATCCATGCTTTTCCACCCCGATGAGCTCCTCGTAGCATTCCCGGTCTCGGTCGACGAACTCTCCAACGGTAATCTGCCCTGCGAGGTTCAGGTCGACGTGGTCGATTGCGGATGCGAGTGCTTTGTCACGCTTAACAGAGCTCGCCTTGAACCAGTCCAGCATCTGGGCTGGATCGGGCATCTTGTTCCTGCGGCCGAAGTTGGTCGGGCATTGGGAGACGATCTCGACGAATGTGAACCCCTTCTTCCGGAGTGCGGACTTCAGCGACTTCGTTAGCTCGTGGACGTGCCTAGTAGTCCACCTTGCGACATAGTTCGCACCCGCGGCAACCGCAATCTCTGCCAAGTCGAACGGGTATTCTTTGTTCCCATACGGGGTCGTGGTCGACTGGAAGTCGTGGGGCGTGGTGATCGACGCCTGCCCTCCAGTCATGCCGTAGATGTTGTTGTTGATGCATATGACCGTCATGTCGACATTTCGCCTGCACCCGTTGATGAAGTGGTTGCCTCCGATGGCTCCCAGGTCGCCATCCCCCGTGAACACCACCACCTTAAGCTCGGGCTTCGACAGCTTCAGCCCTGTTGCGAATGGGATGGCTCTGCCATGCGTAGTGTGAAGGGCGTCCGAATTGATGTACAGAGGGATCCTGGACGAGCAGCCTATGCCACCTACAAAGGCGGTCCCATCGAGGGGCAGGTCCAGCTCGCTGAACGCTCTGTAGAAGCAATTCATCACAGTTCCGTTCCCGCAGCCAGGGCAGAACACATGCGGCCATCTGTCTTTCCTATAGAATTCGAATATCTGCATCAGATCGCCCCCATGCCGCGCAGCTTGTGCCTGATCTCGCCCGGGGTCGGGGGCTCTCCGCCGATCTTCGAGAGGAACTCGATCTTCCTGCATCCGGCCTCGAGGGCGATCCGCTTGATTGACGGGTACAGCTGTCCGAGGTTCATCTCGCATACGAGTATCTGCTCGCACTGGGAGGCGACCTCCGCGATGGGCTCCTCGGGCAGCGGCCATATGCTTTTCAACCTTAGGAGTCCGACCCTGCTGTCCGTCGCAGCGACCTCCTTGCCGCCAAGCGCTGCAGAACCGTAAGATACGATCATGGTCTTCGAGCCCGGGCACATGAGCTCCCATTTGTTGATGTCCTTCCTGTTTCTGAGGACCTTCTCGGACAACCTCTTGACGAGATCCTGGTGGACCTTGACGTCCTCGGGTTCGATTTTCGATGTGTCCGTGTGGGTCATGCCCGTGACCATGGCCTTGTGGCCCTTTCCGAAGATAGGGAACGGGTGCACGAGGTCGTCTGGGACGTCATATGCCTCGTCCGTCCTCTTCATGCCCTTCTCTTTTCTGTCCACGATCTTTATCTTCTCGGGGATCTTCAAAAGCCCTCTCATGTGTCCGACTTCGGCGTCCGAGAGCAGAAAAGCTGGCACTCGGTACTTCTCCGAGTAGTTGAAGCAGTCCACCGTTAGGTCGAACATCTCTTGGACTGAGGCCGGTGCGAATGCGATCACCTGATAGTCGCCGTGAGAACCCCACTTCGTCTGCATAACGTCTCCCTGCGACGCCCGAGTAGGCTGTCCAGTCGACGGCCCTCCTCTCATCACGTTGACAACTACAACTGGAGTCTCCGACATGGCCGCATATCCGATGGCCTCCTGCATCAAAGAGAACCCGGGACCGGATGTGGCAGTCATGGCCTTCGCGCCGCCCCATGATGCCCCTATGACTGCGGATATGCATGCGATCTCGTCTTCCATCTGCAGGAAAACACCGTCCTTCCCCCTCAACCTGTGAGCCAGACCCTCAGCTATCTCCGTAGACGGAGTGATGGGGTATCCAGCGAAGAATCTCAGCCCTGCGGTCATCGCTCCCTCGACGCAGGCATCGTTTCCCTGAAGGAAGTACTCTCCAGCCGGGGTCTTCATTTCTTCTTCTCCTCCTCTGTCTCAGGATGCCATGAGATGGCCTGGTCGGGGCAGCTGAGGATGCAGAGCTCGCAGATGAGCTTGCCCTCCCTGTTGTGATTGTAGCACTTCTCGGAGGCGCTCACGACGGCGTCGAAGTACCCCAACTCAGACAGCTCAGCGCCCTTTGAGTAGCATTTCTTCGGGCAGATGTAGACGCAGATATTGCACCCCTTGCACAGTTTGTGGTCGATGACGG
>Ga0315286_10000782_pt1 | contig 27680 bp, 33 predicted proteins | sample YL17G10_0_MG_FD_205038 | JGI IMG/M metagenome (GOLD analysis project Ga0315286, IMG submission 205038) | Sediment microbial communities from Yellowstone Lake, YNP, Wyoming, USA - YL17G10_0 | ecosystem: Environmental > Aquatic > Freshwater > Lake > Sediment | place: USA: Wyoming | collected... | reverse complement strand
GAAGCCCGGAGGCGCTCCGCGCCGACTGCTCCACTATGTGGTATCCATCTATTGCCAGGCCGAAGGCCTCCGTGTACTTGCTGTAGCCACGGTTTATGTGGTCCCAACGGGCCTGAACGAAGCCTATCTTCGGGTCGGCTTCGGCCTCGGCGACGATTCGCTCCAGGAAGTCCCTAGACGGCATGAAGTCTGCGTCGATTATGGCGATGTACTTCCCGCGCGTGTACCCAAGGGCGTTCTGAAGCGCCCCCGCCTTGTAGCCGACCCTCTTCTCCCGCCGTATGACCCTGATGTCGACGCCCTGCCCCCTCTGCCTCTCAACGTCGGTGTCAATTATACCGCTGGTCTCGTCGGTGCTATCGTCGAGCACTAGGACCTCCAGCTTGTCCCGGGGCCAGTCCATCTCGCATACAGATTTGATTAGCCTCGCCACGACGTGCTTCTCATTGTAGATGGGGAGCTGGACCGTGACAATGGGGTGGTTCTTCACGCTCTCCGCGGAAGGCGCCCTGTACTTCCGGGAGAACCAGACCATGTAGAAGCAGTTGTAGCCATAGGGGATCAACAGTAAGGTGAATGTGAAGTAGAGGAAAACGCATATCGTCTCTATCATCCCATTCACTCCCAATAGGTTCACTTGTCGCCGAGTTCACCCTCAGCAGTGAACACTTTTCTGGACCAAGGTGAAAAGAGTTTTGTCCAAAACGTCGGTAGGTGACGCGCCTAGAAGAGGACGGACATGCATGTTAGGGCGCCATCGCACTTCTGTATCTCCGAGACGTTTAGGGTGACGACGTCGAATCCCGCCTCCTTGACCATGGTGTGAGCCTCGGGGTAGCCCTCCGCCATGAGGACGGTGTCCCCGATGGATAGTGTGTCGGCGGCGTACTCGTCCTTGCTGGGGGGGATGATTATCTGGAATCCCTCGAGGGCGGGGTGGGTCGCGTACCTCTCCGTCGCTATCATTATTCCCTTCCCGAGGTGGGTCACATAGCTCTTGAGGTGCATTATGCCTGGGTCGAAGACGGTGGCGACGGGGACCTCGAGCCACTCCTGCATCTGCGCGATCCCCTCTGGGTTGGTGCGCTGACTTATGCCGCTGATGAGCTTGTCGTCGAGGTGGACTACATCTCCGCCCTCCACCGTGGCGGGGGAGGTCGCCCTCTTCACCTTGAGGTATTGTTTGAGGACAGCCTCGACGCCGATCTCCTCGCCTCGGCGGCTCATCTTCGCCATCCTGCAGATGAGGGCTTTTCCGCCGTGGACGACCGCGTTGTCTTCGACGAAGACGGAGTCGGGGCGCTCGTCGTCACGTGGGACCCTTATGATCTCTAGCCCAAGCTCCGCAAGCGCCTCGCAGTAGGCGGCGTGCTGTTCCCTCGCTAGTTTTAGGTCGAGGGTCGAGTGGAGGGGGTGGGTGGACAGGCAGCTCTTGTACCTGTCACCGATGTCACGGACGAGGGCTCTCCTAGGCTCCATGGCGGCCACTGAGGCTCTCATCCGCCCCAGCCCTTAAAACCGTTGAGCCGCCACCAAACCTTATACCCCATCCTACACCCACTCATAGCCGTGAAGGCTCATGCCGGTTGACATGTACAAGGTCCTCAAGGACCTGATGAGCGCCCCCGCCGTGACGGGGTTCGAGGAACCACGCAGGAAGAAGGTCATAGAGCACTACTCCAAGTACTGCGACACGGTCTCCGTCGACGTTATTGGGAACGTGACGGGAACCATCGGCTCCGGGGAGAAGGCCGTGATGCTCGCAGGGCACTACGACCAGATAGGATTTCTCATCAAGCACGTCGACGAGAAGGGGTACGCCAGCTTCGACCAGGTTGGCGGCTGGGACCCTCGCGTCGCCTACGGGACGAGGGTCAAGATCTGGGTGGGCGACGCCCCCAATGACTACGTCCTAGGGACGATCGGGACAAAGGCAGCCCACCTCACCGATGCGAGCGAGAGGGAGAAGGCGATCCCGCTGAAGGACATGAGGATCGACCTCGGCGCCTCATCCGCCGAGGAGGCGGTCAAGATGGGGGTGAAGATCGGGTGCCCCTGCACGCCGGTGGCCGAGGTGGAGTACCTCGGCAAGGAGGGCTCGGACACGGTCATCGGCCCCGCATTCGACGACGTCTGCGCCGTCGCCGCCTTCATCGAGACGCTCGACATCCTCGCCAAGGATCCGCCGAAGAACGTGAAAGTCTACGCCGTCGCCACTACTCAGGAGGAGATCGGCCTACGCGGGGCACAGGTCTCCGCCTACAACATCCAGCCCTGGGCCGCGATAGCGGCGGACGTCACCCACGCGGTGGCCCCCGGGGTGGAGGCGAACAGGGTGGGGGACGTCCAGATCGGTAAGGGCCCCGTCGTGGGGGTAGGCGCGAACTTCACACGTGCTCTCTGGGAGATGATGGAGAAGGAGGCGAAGAAGGGGAAGATCCCCGTACAGAGGCAGGGGGTCCCATCCGCGAGCGGGACAGATGCCTGGGCGATACAGGTGACACGCGGCGGCACCATCACGGGCCTCGTCAGCCTACCAAACCGCTACATGCACAGCCCCAACGAGGTGGTGAGCCTCAGCGACCTCACAAACGCCGGTAAGCTCATCGCCGCCACCGTAAAGGCCCTGGATAAGAGCAACCTCAAGCACACCGTCGAGGTCTACAGGAAGTAGCCCAACTCTTTTCTACGCATTCACCCCATCCCTCTACGGGGGAAGTGTCTTGAAGAAGTCCCGGTTACTCGGCGCCGCTCTGATTGTACTCGAGGTCGCGGAGGTTGTGCTGTTTCTGCTCTGCGGTCAGACCATATTCTCGTTGATGGGGACGGTGACGCCGAGCGGGGGCGGCGAGATACCAGTTGTGATCAACCAACAGACAAAGGTGGCGACCCTCACCTTCACCTTCACACCGAGGAACAGCGGTCTCCTCGCCGCGCGCGTCGACGTCGGCTTCGGCGTTACCCTCAAAGACGGCTCCTACTCGGCGAAGAACATGACTAGCGTCTACCTTCCGCCGGGCGCCCAAGCTAGCGTCAGCCTCACCATCAATGTGCCCATGGAGAAGCTCCAGGAATACACCGAGGCTAAGGGTACCCTCGACATCTACACGAGCATCAGGACGCTGAACGACCTCGTGAGGCTCGACTACAACGCGAAGACGGAGGGGGGTGGCTGAGGTGGCCGTCAGGTGGGGTGAGGTAGCCGGGGCTCTGATGACCTTCATCGTGCTCGTCGCCCTCCCGCTCGCGGCGATCAGGCTGCTACCGGGGCAGACGCTGAACCAGTTCTCCGACATGGGACTCGACGTGCAGGGTCTCGCCACCGAGACGGCTATACTCGGCCTCGTCATCTCCGCAATCGCCCTCGCCAAGGCCATCGTGGAGAATACATCCATCGCCTACCTCATACTCGACGTCTCCTCGAACATAATCTTCCTCGCCTTCACCCTCCTAGTCGTCGGCGTCGGCAACATCGGGAACCTCGGGTACAGCAGCTTCAGCCTCAAGCAGGGGAAGCTGACCACGGAGATTATGCTCGACCTACGCGTCTTCATCTACCTCACCATGGGCGTTGTGGCGGTCAGCGTGCTCCAGTCAGTCGCCAGGTTCCGTGAGGCGCGCGCCGAGGAAAAACAGGTCCAGCCGCCCAACTAGTGTTTTATTCACGCGCTGATACACTCCGGGTAAATTGATTCGCGTCGCAGTGAGCGGCATCCCCAGGGGGTACCAGTTCCCTCGCCCCGACGGGAACTGGCTTCTGGATAGGCACAGGGAGCAGATACTAGCGGTCTCCCCCGAAGTGGAGCTCGTCGAGATCCCCGAGGCGGTCGTCCACGGCTCGGCGAGGGTTGAGGGCGTCGAGGTCCTCCTCGCCGAGGGTGGGAACATGACTCATTACCCGGGGGAGCTTGACAGGGCGGACTACGAGAAGTTCTTCACCCCAAGCCTCAGATGGGTTCAGCTCTGCAGCACGGGCTTCAGCGACAACATAACCCCCGAGATACTCGACGGGAGCGTCACCCTCACCAACAGCCCAGGGATACACACGGTCCCGATTGCGGAGAGCGTCCTCGCCGCGATGCTGGAGCACGCCAAGAGGCTCGGGCAGAGGAGGATCGATCAGGGTAAACACGTCTGGAGGCAGATATACTGCAGCGATCTAGAGGGCGCGACTGTGCTCCTCATCGGCCTCGGCAACCTCGGGAAGAGGGTCGCGAGGCTCTGCAAGGCCTTCGACATGAGGGTCATGGGCACAAAGAGGAGGCCCGGGCCGGTGGAGAACGTCGACCTCGTCTTCCCCGTCGGCGAGCTGAGGAGGCATCTCCCGGAGGCGGACTACGTCGTGGTGGTCGTCCCCCACACGCCGGAGACGGAGGGGCTTCTCGGCGAGGCCGAGTTCAGGGCGATGCGGGAGACGTGCTACTTCATAAACGTGGGCCGGGGGATGGTCGCCGACGAGGCGGCTATGATCAGGGCGCTACGGGAGAGGTGGATAGCTGGGGCGTACCTAGACTGCTTCGCCGTCGAGCCCCTCCCCGCGGAGAACCCGCTCTGGGGGCTAGAGAACGTCTTCCTCGTCTCCCACGACAGCCACTCCAGCCCGAAGATAGGGGACAGGATAGTCGCCCAGTTCTGCGAGAACCTACGCAGGTACGTGGCAGGGGAACCCCTCCTGAACGTCTGCGACCCGCGCCGAGGCTACTAGAGTTAAATCCCCACCGCCCCCTCTTCTCCCCCGTGTCTCTACTCTTCGGTAAGCTCCGCGTGAGACTGGAGGAGGCTTCCGAGCGGTATGGGGGAGTCATGGGCGTAGCCGTGAAGGACCTTACGACCGGGGAAGCCGTCCTGATCAACGGGGACGAGGTCTTCCCACTCGCGAGCACCATCAAGGTGCCGATACTCATAGAGTTCTACACGAGAATAGAGGCGAAGACCCTTGACCCATTGACGCCCGTCAAGTACGTTGAGGCGCACAGGGCGGGGGGCAGCGGCGTGATAAAGACCCTCACACCCGGCGCAGTCACCATGCCCCTCATCGACTACGCCACACTCATGATCAACGTCAGCGACAACTCCTCAACGAACTACCTCATCGACCTCCTCGGCATGGAGAAGATCAACGAACTCTGCGTCCAGATGGGCCTGAGGGAGACCCGCTTGGCGAGGAAGATGATGGACCTCGAGGCATTCAAGGCGGGGAAGGACAGCTTCACGACGCCCCGCGAACTCGTCGCCTTGTTCGAGGAGCTGTACATGCCTAGGACCCTGAGCCCCTTCGTCTGCGGGGAGACCCTGAAGATGCTGAAGAAGCCGAAGGAGGGGATGATTCAGGGCGTCATCAGGAACGCGGTCCCGGACTCGGTTGAGGTCGCGGATAAGTCGGGGTGGGTCGGTGGGGCGACCCTCGACGCCGGGATCGTCTACCAGCCGCGGCGCCCATACGCCGTGGCGCTCCTCGCGAAGCACATCCCCGCGTCCGACCTCCACATGGTCAACGCCCTCAACACCCTCACCGAGGCGGCGAGGCTAATACAGGCCTACTTCGAGGAGGTCTCGGCCTCGACGCCGCAGGGCAGGAAGCTCGCCTAGAGGGGTAGAATTTATCACCGAGAACCGTCGCCATGTTTTGAAGCACCCTATGCGAACCGCCAGCATAACCCATGGAGACGACGTGGACGGGCTGACCTGTGGCGCCCTGCTCATCCGACTATTCGGCGCGGAGGTCATCCCCGCCAACTACGACGACCTCGAAAAAGCACTCACCAGCGTAGGGGACGACGTTGATCAACTCTTCATAACGGACCTGAACCTGAGGGAGGCTCTCCTTCCACTCATCGAGGGCATCAGGGGGCACTCCTCGGTCACGATCATCGACCACCACCCGATGGATGAGAGCCTCGGAGACGCCCTCAGGCGCCTCGGAGTCGAGATAGCCTACGACACCCGTGACTGCGCCTCCGCCCTCGTCTACGACCACTTCAGGGACAAGCTAGAGGTGGACGCGGCCCGCCTCGCCGCCTACGCCGCCGTCTCGGACATGTTCGAGGATGGCCCAGTAGCCTCCCGCCTAATGGATGGCATGGATAGAAAGTTCGTGCAGAACGAGGCCCTGATGCTGAGCGCCGCCCTAGGCTACGACCAGTCAGAGGTATTCAAGAGGAGGCTACTGGATGAGCTGAGCCGCTACGCCTACCCCCACAGGATCAGGGGCGTCGTGGAGGCCTCCGTGGCCCAGCTTGAGAAGATCGTCAGGATCAAGGAGACCGTCCCGGGTAGGGCGAGGGTCATGGGGAGGCTCGCCGTCATGGAGTGCGGCGACGACTCCTCGACGGGGGAAGTCGCGAACATAGTGATGGATGCCCTGCTCGTCCCAGTCGGGATGTGCTGGAAGGACCAGGGGGAGATGGTCAACATAAGCCTCCGCGGGGAGAGGAGGCTCCCCGAGCACCTGGGCGGCCTCGCATCGAGGATATCTAAGAAGCATGGCGGCTTCGGTGGGGGTCACGCCCGCGCCAGCGGGGCCAAGGTCCCGAGGGAGAAGCTAGACGCCTTCATTGCGGACCTCTCCGCTGCGCTCAACGCCCCTTGAGCCTCTTCTTCCAACGCGCCTTCTTCTTGGCGTCCCTTATCCTCTCGTCGAGGGGCCTAATCCTAGTCGGGTCGAAGGGCATCCACTCATCCCTCTCCGCGTCGGGGCCGATGAGTTCCGTGCTCCGGCAGATGATGAATCTCAGGTTCTGTACACCGTTCTCCGGCGGCTCGACCTTTAGGACCTTCATCGCCCTCGCGAGGCGTATCATGGTGACGAGACTAAACGGGTTGTCCAACCCGTACTCGTCGGCCCTCCTGTAGGTCACCTCCTTCTCCTGCCCCGTGTCCGAGTAGACGATGACCTCGACGTCCTCGTCCTTCGCCTGTACGGGGTAGAAGAAGCGGCGGAAGACCCTGACGTGAGTCCGCTTCCCCTCGAATACGACGACGAGCCCCTTATCGGCGGAGGACAACAGTGTAGGGTCTTGCCCCGAGTTGAAAAGCTATACCGATCAAAGCGATCAACCGTTAATACCGCTGGGCCCAATCTTGGATGGATGAGCCATGAAGTTCGCCGAGGTATCCTGGGTCGAAGCCCAGGCGATCCTGAAGGACGTCGACACGGTTATTCTGCCCGTCGGTAGCACGGAGCAGCACGGCCCCCACTGCCCGCTGGGGACGGATCACATCACGGCGGAGGCGGTCGCCGTCACCATAGGAGATAGGGTGGGGCTCCCCGTCCTGCCCGTCGTCGCCGTTGGGGTCAGCAGCCACCACAGGCAGTTCCCCGGCACCCTCTGGGCCCCACCCCATGTTTTCCGAGACTACATTAAGGCCATAATTCTCAGTGTCTCCAGCCACGGCCCACGAAAGTTCCTCATAGTCAACGGCCACGGCGGCAACACCGCCAGCCTCAAGGAGGTCGCCGAGGACATGAGGAGCGACGAGAACATATTTATCGCCGTCGCCAACGCGTTCCCCGCGAAGCTTGACGGCCACGCGGGGGAGGACGAGACAAGCGTTATGCTCCACCTCCGTCCCGAACTTGTTAAAATGAAGAAGGCTGTCGACACCAAGCAGAACGAGGCACTCGCGGGCATCAGGATGAAGGCTCAGAAGGTAGGCCCCGCCGACTTCGGGTGGGACACCATCGACCTCAGCCCAACGGGAGTCTTCGGCGCCGCGGGGAAGACGATAGAGGCGACGAAGGCCACCGCCTCCCACGGCGAGGAGATAGTAAAAGCCCACGTCGACGAGCTATGCGCCTTCACCGAGGAGCTGAAGACGGCGAAGCTGGAGGACCTCCTCCCCAAGCCACACAAGTAGGGTGAACTTCTATTTTTTTGGCATCTTCCCACGCGTGATGATCGCGGCTATTCCGAGGATTACTACGGGTCCCCCGTAGAGCGGGTTGATGAGCGCCAAGAAGAGCCCGGGTAGTATCAGTAGGACACCCGAGACGAGGGCGAAGAGCCTGCTGGGGCGGAACGCCGTGGTGACTGCGAGCAACCCGCCGAGGATGACGGGTATCATCATGTAAGTCAGGAGCTGGAACAACTGCGTATCTTCCCCACCGGTGCCGTTGAAGCCCTTTATCCCAGCGGTCCCGACGAGGAGAACGCCCAGCACGATGGGTATGATCCCGACGACTAGGAAGACGATCTTGTGTAAACCGGAAGACAAATTGGACCAAAGATTGAGCAGTAGTATATACTATAAAGAGTTTATTGAGGGAAAAATTAGAGTAGGAATCCACCCTTGAGGGGGTCATCCGGGTCGATGACCACCTGCGTGAAGCCCGTGATGTAGGCGGAGGCGAGGACATCTGGGACTATCGCCTTGTACTTCCCCACCTTGACCTCCTTCGCTATCCTCCCCGTCATCACGGTGCTTATGGTGGACTCGAACTTGACCTCCTGCCCTGTCTTAAGCTCCCCCGCCCCGTAGAGCGCCGCCATCCGGGCGTTCGTGCACGTCCCAGCGGGGCTCCTGCAGGTCTGCTTGGGGCCGAAGACGTTCCAGTGCCTGCTCGTGTACTCCTTCTTGCTCGGCTTCGTGTAGAAGGTCACGAGGTCGAGGATGTTTAGCTCGGGGTACTCGGGGTGGTCGACCTTGATCTGGTCGGCTATGAAGTTCCTGATCTTCCACCCGAGGGGTATCCACTCACCCTTGTTCTCAAGGGTCGGCTTGAGGCCTATGCTCCCCGCGTCGACGAAGGCGTACCAGAGGCCACCGTAGGCTATGTCGGCCTCGACCTCACCCACCTTGGGGACGTCGAACTTCATGGTCTTCCAGTAGAAGCTGGGGACGCCCTGCATGGCGATGCTCTTGGCCACGCCGTCCTTCACCTCCACCTTCGTCTTGACGAGGCCGCTGACGGTGTCGAAGGTGATCTCCGTGTAGGGCTCCTTCACGTCAACCATACCCGTGTTGACGAGGGCGGCGCTGCAGCTGTACGTGGAATCGCCGCAGGCGCTGAAGTAGCCGTCGGTCCAGAGGTAGATGACGCCGACGTCCGCCTCGGGGACGGTTGCCTCGGTGAGGATGCTGCCGAGCATGCCGTCGAAGCCCCTCGGCTCCTTCATCAGGGTGCCGAGGAGGCTGTGATAATGATCCTGGAAATACTTCTGCTTCTCCGCCATCGTCTTGCCGCGGAGCTTTGGCAGCCCACCGACGACGATCCTCGTGGACTCGCCGCTGCAGTGGGTGTCGATGCATGAAAGGTATCTGCTGAACTTCAAACGGTTACACCGGGTAGTAATCAGCCTGACCTGTTTATACCGGTTACGTCGAAGCTCATCTCTAGGAGCCGCTTATTAGCCCTGTAGCGCCACTTCACGATCTTTATCTCGCCTACCTCAGCCGTCGTCGCGGTGTGCTGTTTGCCGCAGGTGTTTACGTTCCAGCCGGGGAGGTGGAAGACCTTGACGACCTTTAGCTCCGCTGGGAGGGGGAAGAGGTCGTAGATGTCGTCCCCCCACCGGGCCTCTGCGTCGGACCGGTTCATCTCGTGGACCTCGGTGGCGGCGTCCTCCCTGATCTTCTGGTTCGCTGCCTCCTCTATCCTCTGCATCTCCTCGTCCGTGGGTTTCCTATCGAATTGGACAATGAGTCCACCGTGGGTGCCCTGGCTGTAGGCGCTCGAAGACCACTTCGCCCCTCTCCCGAGGACGTGGACGACAGCCCCCTTCAGAACGTGGATGGCTGTGTGGCTCCTGACATCATCAGACGCGACCATTCCAGAACCTATGCAATCACTCAGTGGATATAAGTGAAGGGGGCAGGGTGGGCTGACTAGGTAGAGGTCAACTATATATTTGGGCGCCCAGCCCTCTAGATGGAGAAGGAAATGACCGAAACCAAGCAACACACCGGGCGCCTCGAGCCGGTGAAGAGGTGGCTCGACGCCGTCACGGAGAAAAACATCCTGAAGGGCACGGTGATTGTGGTCATCACGGGTGTTCTCGCGGCTGCCACCGCATACACGAACGCGGCGAAGATCACGGTTCCCATCGCCGGCGCGTCGGACATGATCCAGACGATTGCGGCGGTCACCGTCCTCATCATGACCCTGCTTGGATGGCTCCTCTCTGCACTGATCTACCACGTCGGGGCGAACGTCCTCGGTGGAAAGGGAAACCTGAACAGGATGCTCGCCCTAGCGGGTTATGCCTCCCTCCCCGCCTTAGCCCAGCAGTTTCTCCGATTCATCAATTACTCCCTCCTCAACCAAACAACCACCGCCTCCATCAGCAGCCTCGCGGATGCCGTCTTCAGCTACTTCAACTTCTTCTCTGTAATCGGGCTGATCCTCGTGGGGGTGGCAGTGATGACGAATTATGGCCTCTCCTGGAGGAAGGCAGCCTTCGTCGCCCTCCTCCCCACCCTAATCAGCATCGCCTTCGCCCTCGTTGTGAGGCAGTTCTTCGGCGGAGCCGCATTGACGAGCGGGACGCAGGGCAGCGGACTCTTCGGGAGTCTGAGGCACATCGGCTAGGCGGTTAATTTTTCAGTAAAATGGAGGTGCCCAAGTGTTCTCACCGAGGGGACGAAGGATTCCCAAGAGCCTAAGCCCCCGGGGCCTTACGCAGCCCGTCCCTCTGGTTCGGCGTCTCGCGGGGGTCTTGAACGCTGCTCCGACCCTTGAGGCGCTCCCACCTGGGCAATCCTAACACCGTTTTCGGCGAATATACCATCTCTGTTGCATAGTAACGGCAAGTTCGGGGAATCGCCACCTCCACCCCTCCTAATTATTGTCCCCATAACATCAATAATGTCACAAAAACTTGTGGCGATGGTAAATTGTCGGTAACTTGAAAACAGCGACGCGGCACAGTTCACCTGTTTAACAGGTTCAGTTCAAATTAGCTTCAGAGATTGATGGAATCACGGGGGCGTCCACGAGATGTACTTGGACGTCGAGTACCTCTGCTTCTGGGCTATTCCGAATCCGCTCCTTATGATCTCGGGGAGCACCTGCTTAGCGAACCTCTCGGTCGGCTGGCCCGGGACGATGCCCTGACAGTCTGAGTCGAGGTAGAGGTAGTAGGTCTTATCGCCGAGCCTGTAGGCGCTGTTGTCGCCTCGGGGGTAGACGGGTTTGTGCTGTATTCGGAATGGGAAGAGGCGGCAGGCGGTGGGCTTCATGCCCTGTATGGTGCATACCCACCGGTCCATGAGGGGCCGCTGGAGGACGCAGCGACGGTCAGGCCCGTTCCGGAGATAGACCTTCCCAGTGCCGTATTCGAAGACGTCCTGACCGCAGACGCTCCCGACCTTAACGAACTCGTCCATCTTCAGGGGGACCCTGTACCCGACGCAGCAGTTGCCACACGCCCTGCAACCCCAGCTGGCGACCTCGCGCCAAGGTATGAGCGCCTTGTCCCCCATCGCAGTCTTTAGCTCATGTGGATCGGGTGCCTAAATACTTTGCCGAGGGACCTGAATGATGCTTTATGAAAAATGAGGATCTATCCCTCAAAACGTTTTATTAGGGATAAATCCAGCTAACTCCATGCAGTCGCGGTCTACGCTGGGTAGGCTAAGGTTCATCGACTTTACGCGCGGCGTCATAATGGCGCTGATGGCGTGGGACCATGTCGCGGGGTTCTGGTGGCCGCAGCACTACGGTGGCGAGGGCCTCGGCGGAGTCTTCCCCTACCTTGGCGCCGACCTTGTCCCCTTCATGTCCCGCTTCATCACCCACTTCTGCGCGCCAACATTCTTCTTCCTCTCAGGGACCTCTATAGCCATCTCCACCGCGAGGAAGCTACAGATGGGGATGAGCCAGAGGGAGATCTCCCTCCACCTCGTCAAACGGGCGGGGGTGCTCGTCCTCCTCATGTTATTCATCGAGGGAAACGCATTCGGTAACAGTCCACTCTACTTCGGAGTCCTCGGCTGCTTCGCCGCCTGCTTCCTCATATTCAGCGTATTCCGGAGGCTCCCCTGGCAGGCGGTACTTGGCGTCTCCGCCGCCACAGTAGTCTTCCACCAGCTCCTCGACCTGAGCTTCATCCCCAAGGAGGGTACGGGGCTCCTGCTCAGGCTCTATCTGCACGAGCCGAGCTTCGACTACTACCCGTTCCAGGTTCTCTATCCAGTCATCCCCTGGGTTGGCGTCATGGGGCTAGGCTGGTGCTTCGGCGTGCTCCTCAACCGCCTCGACAGCGAGCGGATCAAGAGGCTCGCCGGGCCGATGGCCCTGACGGGTGTCGCCTCCATCATCGCCTTCATCGTTATCCGGTGGTTCAACGGCTTCGGCAACCTAGTACCGAGGCGTGGTGACACAATCCAGGCCTGGCTAGCGGTGTCGAAGTATCCGCCCGACCTCGCCTTCCTCACGATCACACTCGGCGGCATGTGCCTGCTGATGGCACTCGGCCTCATCATGGAGGATAGGAGCTGGTTCGGCGGAGGCGTAACGGGTGTCCTTCTCGTCTTCGGGAGGACCCCCCTCTTCTTCTACGTCACCCACCTGGTCCTCTATAGGGTCCGCCCATTCTTCATGACCAGACCCCTCTTCATGATGGATCTACCAAACGTCTTCGTGTTCTGGTTGATAGGGCTTATAGTTCTGTGGAGGCTCTGCCTAAGATACGAGAAGTATAAGAGGGCCCACCCGGAGTCGCTGCTCCAGTATATCTAGCCCTCGCCGCGTTCCTTCTTCTTCTCCGCCTCCTCGATGTCGTAGAGGAGGGGGTAGATGTCGTTGTGCTGCTTGATGAGCTTGAGGGTGAACCTGGCGAACCAGGCGATCATGGCGAATGCCGCGACGTAGATGAGGATCGTGTAGACGAGTACGATGTCCATTCCCGCCACCACGAAGGGCTGCGCGGGGGAGATTATTGAAGCTTCCCCTTGCCGGGGATGGCGAGGGACATGACCCAGGCGTCCTCCCCGTCGAGGTAGTAGCCGTAGTTCCTCTTCGTCTTGGCGAAGCCGAGCTTCTCGTAGAGGCCTATGGCGGGTTCGTTGCCGACGCGCACCTCGAGGTAGCACTCCGTCGCCTCGTATGCGGCGGCGCCCTTCTTCATGCCCTCGAGCATGAGGGCCTTGGCGATGCCGCGGCGCCTGTATTGCTCGCGTGTGGCTATGGAGACGACATGTATGAGGCGCGCGGGGCTTAGGCTTCGTAGCTTGCTGAAGCCCCTCTCGACCCGGCACATTAGGTAGCCCTGGATGTCGCCGTCCTCCTCCGCTACGATGAAGGTCTCCGGGAATCTACCGTAGAGCTCCCTGTAGAAGCTGCTGCTGTAGTTCTCGGGGAGGCACTCGAAGTTGATGGCCATGATCCGGTTCAGGTCTTCTCCCCTGAACGTCCTGAGGGTGTATCCTTCGCTCATCCCCGATTCGCCTTTCACTCGGGAATCACGCGGATTTAAACGCGTCGGATTCCCCTGCAAGCCTTTTTAGGGGTCACACCCCTGAGAATCCTTTGTATAAACCTTGTCGGAGGGCTTCCTCGTCAACGCGGATGTGGATGGGCTTATTGAGTCCCTCTTCGTCGTCGAGGATCGCTTCCTCGACAGGGAGACCCCTAACTATGTTGTCTCACAGAAGACGGAGGGGGATAAACAGCTGATCCTGAAGGAGGCGTTCAGGGACCTCGCGGATAGGCTGAGGACGATGGGTTACTTCGCCGAGTTCAGGTGGATAGTCGGGAGGTACTACGTGACGCTGTCCCCAAGGCCTGAGGAGAAGAGGAGGAGCGGCGCGAGGAACAGGCTCCTCTTCGCCGTGACCGTCTGCACGGTCTTCCTAGACGGGTATCTGCGAAGTGATAACCCGGTTCTGACCCATTCGTTGATGGCTGAGACACCGGTCTTTCTGAACGCCCTGATCTTTACCCTCGGGATCGTGGTGGTCTTTGGGGTTCATGAGTTAGGGCACAAGCTGGCGTCTGAGAGGAGGGGGATACGGGCGTCTTGGCCCTTCTTCATACCAGCTCCCCCGGGTATGGGTGGGACCTTCGGCGCAGTGATCAGCCAGGATGAGCCACCGACGAACAGGGATGACCTCTTCGACCTCGGCATCGCTGGGCCGTTCTTCGGCTTCCTCGCCTCGATAGCCGTGGGGATCATCGGGATCTGGTTATCCTTCACGGTCCCCATCGATAAGGTCGCCGAGTGGGCCATCGCCTACCCGGAGATAAGGTTCCAGCAGATACCCATGCCTATCGCCCTTCAGATCATCACCAACATCATAAGGCCCACGGCGGAGGGCAGCGTCCTCGTCCTCCACCCCCTCGCCTTCGCCGCGTGGGTGGGGTTCCTCGTCACCTTCGTGAACCTGATACCGAGCTGGCAGCTAGACGGCGGTCACATCATAAGGGCGCTCTTCGGGCGGGAGACGCATAAGATCATCTCGATAACGGGGGTCTTCCTGTTGATGATCTCCGGCTACGTCATAATGGCGGTGATAATCGCCTTCTTCCTGATGAGGGAAGGGACGGAGTCTATGGCCCCGCTGGATGATGTATCCCCAACGGGTCTGAGCAGAAAGCTGGGGCTGATAGTCTACATCGTATTAATGGGGCTGTCACTGATAGTTCTCATCCAAGCCTAGGCCCCCACGGGCACGGTCGAGCACCCGTAGGGGATGACGAGGGTCCGCCTTCCCCTCCTCCCGTCGATTGCCTTCGCGTAGGCGTAGTTGGCGGTCCTCGCCACCGAGAGGCCGAGGGGCTCGACCATGTACTTCGGGAGGCTGGAGACGAGGTAGACCTGACACTTCGCCGTGGCTGCCTTGATAACTTGGAGGGCCTCGGCCCCGAGGGCGTACCTCCTCTCCAGCTCGGATTGCTGATCCACGTGTGCTAGACTCGTGAATGTCTCGGCGCCCAGCCCCTCCGGGCACTCGGCGAGGAGAACGATGGCGCCCCCCTTCTTCACGAGCCGTGTGGGCCCCTGCAGAGACCAGGCGGCGGAGTAGAGGTCGTGGTCATGCTTCGATCCCCCCGCGCTAACCACGACGACGTCGGCACCGGCCTCCGCGTTGACCTGATAGCTCGCGCCGAGGGCGTAGATAGCCTGACCCCAGGTCTCCTCGAGGGGACCGGCGAAGACAGCTAGGAGCTTCCCGTGCATGTTCGTGACGAGTTGAATGGCGAGATCGCATCCAGCGTGCTTGACGGCCGCGAGAGCATCCTCCTTCACCGGGTTCAATTCGACCACGCCGGGCTTGACGTCGCCCTTGAGAATGAGCTTCCTGTTTGCCTCCACTGTCGCGGGGGAGGCGAGGCCGGGGAGGATGGCCGTGTGGGCGCCGCAGAACCCTGTGTAGTTGTCGACCTCGACCTCCCCCACGGCGATCTTCACCTTCGCCTCGGCGTAGACCTTGTTGATGGAGGGGGGTGTCCTCTGCCGCGTCTCCCCTAGGCGGGAGAGGGTCGTCGTGGACCGCGTGTGCTCGATGAGGTTGACCCCCTTTAGCTCCTCCGACGCTTTCAGAGCCTTGATGAGTTCTTTGTCGCTCCTCTCCCTCACGCCGTTGGCGACTATGACGGTGATCCTCTCCTTGGGGACGATGAGGTTGACGAGCTGGGTGACTATGGGGGCGAGGACCGCGACGGCGTTCTCCGGCCGGGTTGTCCCCTCGACGGCTATCGCCACGGTGCATTCCGGCCCGACGAGCTCCTCGAGCCTCTTCGAGCCCCTGGGCTCGGATAGGGCCTTGGCGACGATCTCCTTAGGGGGGAACTGCGGATCCTGCCGTGCCGGCTCCGCGATGCTGAGGAGGTCTCTCATGTCAACTGTGACATATACTTCGGTGTTCCCGTAGGGAAGCCAGCATTCAACCAAGTGGGTTCAATAAGGTATAGTGGCTCGGCTTTCTTATTTTTTCGGGTAAGAATTTGGGTGGCTAGCCTCTCTTCCCGTTGACTTTACCGTGGGAGCCGCCCATCCCCATGTCATCGCTCCTGCCCTTCTGCTCTGCGTCCCCGAATACCTTGTTCGCCCCTCCGACGTTTCCTCCCTGCATCATCCCCAGCCCCTCGTCTAGGAGGGACTGGAGCTCCTGGATCTTCGCGGTTATCGCCGATGCGTCCTGGCCCTTCTCGGTCAGTTTCTCCGCCATCTCCTGGAGGACCTGTATCTGGGCGCGTATGGTGTTGCTCTGCATCATGCCTTGGGAGTAACCGCTGTCTTCGACCTCATTGAGGCACGCGTTGAGTTCGTTGGTCGCCTCCTCGAGGTCGTCCATCGCATCATCGTTCTGTCCGGAGGTTATCCTGGTCTCGGCTCGTTTAATGAGCCCGTTGGCGACCCCTAGCCTGTTCATTACGGCGTTCGTGTTGGTGTTCATCAACTTCTCCTTGAGGTTGTTCAGGTCCCCCTTCGTCGCATTCAGCCGCTCCTGAAGTTTGAAGCGGAACTTCTCCATCAGCTCCTTACGCATAGTCTGGAGGAGGGGCTTGAGCAGCTGCATGGCTTCCTGGAGGCTGTCCCTAGCCGCCTTGATGGCGGTGGTAGCCTCGTCGTACTTGCCCTGCCCGATGAGGGTCTCCACCGTGGCTAGGCTCGCCACCGCCTCGGCGACCTTCGCCCTCATCGCGGAGACGTCCTTCCCGGCTGCATCGAGGTTGTCGAGGACCTCGGTGAGTCTCTCGGCGTCGTTGGTCAACTTCTCGGCCTGTTGCTCGAGGACCTTCTGCCTGTGATCGTCCATGTTCTCCTCGACCCTGGCGGTCTTGAGGGCGAGTACCAACGCGTTCTTGAAGTGGTTCATCGCACGCTGGGCGGACTCGGCGGCGGGGACAAAGCTCCCCGCCGTGAGCAGGGTCTCCGCCCTCTCTAGGGCTTCTGCGCCCTGCGTCATGCCGGCGTTGACCGCCGGGAGCATCGGGTAGCCCTTCGCCTTCAGGCCCTGGATGGTCTCCTGGACGAGGATCTGGGACTTTGTGGCCGCGTTGATGAGGCTCTGCGCCATGTCCTTCGTGGAGACCGATGTGACCATGAAGACCGCGTTTGCGATGCTGTTGCCCGTGGTTGCCGTGATCTTGTAGATGCCTATCGGGGCGGTGGTGGGGAGCTCGTAGGTGGAGGCGTAGGCCCCCGTTGAGTTTGCGGTGACGTCTGCTGTGAAGACCGAGCCCGAGGTTGCGTTGATGTTTATGTGGACGGATGCGCCGGCGGGTGCCGTGCCCTTTATGGCGACGTCGTCACCTGCGTTGTAGTACTTCGGACCTATTTGCATAGTGAGGGTGGCGGCGGCTAGGACTAGCGGCGCCGTTGGCACCAGCAGGAGAGCAGCCACGAGGGCGACAATCAACCTTCTGTTCATTCGTTTTACACCTGGATGTATACGCCACGCGACGCTACTTGAGGAACCCGGAGGAACGCCTTGGAACACCTGTTTCATCCCTCCTGAGCCCTCCTGTACTTCTTAACTATGTAGATGAGGCTCTGGCCACCGATCTTCCTCTCCTCGACTATGCCGGTGTCCATGAGGCGGCGGATCATCCTCCATGCGCTCGTGCGGGGGATGCCGAAGCGTTCCCTTATCTCGTTGGCGAACGCCTCGCCGCCGCGCTCGGCGAGGAACCTCAGCACCTCTTTGTCGTCGACTCGGAGGTCAGGGTTCTTCTGGAAGACCGCGTCCAGGTCGACGGGGGCCTCGTCGCCCTTCTTGGCCTGGGGCTTGGGTGAGGGCGCCTTCTTACCGCGCCTCGTGTAGAGTATGACGCCACCCGCGAGGGCTATGAGGGCCACGACGCCAGCCGCGATGAGGATGTTGTCCGCCACACCCTTTGAGGCCACGGCCGCGTCATAGGCTTGGTCGGCGCTCGTCTTCGCCTTGGTGTAGTCGCCGGCGGAGTAGTAGGTCTGCGCGTCTCTTAGGAGGGCGTCGGCGGTCGCCGAGTTGGATGTTCTCCCCTCGTTCTTCGCCGTCTGTATGGCTGATGCGGCGCGCTGTATGGCCGTGTTCGCCGCCTGCGCCAAGAGGTCTGCTTCGAGGGCGGAGGACTTCGCCTGGGTGGCCAGCTGCTCTGCCTTGAGGTAGTCGCCGGAGTTGAGGGAGGTCTTCGCCTGGGTGAGTAGCCCATCGGCGGCCGTCGTCACGACGCCCTTCGCCTTCGTGGCGGTGATGGTGGCCTCTGCGTCCAGTATAATAGATTGGGCGTGCTCCTTCGTCCCCACCGCGGATACCACGTAGGAGATGGAGTCCGCCCCGGGCGGCATGGTCACCTGGGTGCGCCCGCTAACTGTCGACACATCGAGGGGTATCTGGCTCATGTCGATGATAGTCGCCCCAGACGGGAGCATCACCACCAGGTTTGTAGGCGATGTGACGTTGAGCGTCCAGAGGGTCCCAACCTTCGATGTTAGCTCCTGGGTCGAATACGTGATTGTAAGCTTAGAGGCCCCCAGTGTGTCGACGGTGACCGAGGAGCCCGATTGGGAAGTGACCAGTGGGAGCCCGTTCTGATTCACCACCAATAGATCGGGGAACCTTGAGCTTAGAAGCGGGATCGTGACCCTGACTGCTGTGGGGTTGACGTCGCCTTTGTACTCAATGCCCACGACCCCGTCGATGTATAGTGTGACTGCCAGACTAGTCGGCGTGTAGTCGAGAGAGAGGCTGATGGGCACCGGGGACGTGAGGAGTAGTAGCAACAGGAGTAAGCCTAAACCGGTGCGCATCAAAGCTCAACAGGGAACCATTACATCTGCGTGTTTAAAATCCTAACCGAACAACGATTCATATATTGGACAGGTTTATCCAACCCCGCCCTCAAGATGATCATTGGTGTTTGCTTTGACGGTTGAGAAGACTGTGGTCTATTTCGACAGGGTTGGGGAGGAGAACACGGGGCGGACCTTCGAGGTCGCCAAGAGGAGGGCCGACGAGCTGGGCATAAAGGACATACTCGTCGCCTCCACCAGGGGGACGGTGGGGCTCAAGGCGGCCGAGTTCTTCAGGGGCTACAACCTCGTGGTTGTCGCTCACAGCACCGGGTTCAGGGAGTCGGGGAAGAATGAGATGCCTGATGAGGTGCAGGGGAAGATCAGGGCGGTCGGGGGGAAGGTTCTCATCACCGGGCACGCCTTCGCCGGGGTGAGCCGCGCGATAAACAGGAAGTTCAACACCCTCGGCCCCGCGGAGCTGGTGGCCAACGTCCTCCGCCTCTTCGGGCAGGGGATGAAGGTCTGCGTCGAGATAACCTACATGGCGGCGGACTCGGGGATGATCCCCATGACGGGCGACGTCGTCGCAATCGCCGGCGCGGGGAGGGGAGCGGACACCGCGGTCGTCATCAAGCCCGCCCACCTCAACGATATGTTCGACCTCTACGTCAAGGAGATAATTGCGAAGCCGACGACCCGGTGATGGTCGGACACACTCGCTCTTTGTTAAGATATTCAAAATTGTTGTGTGAAGTGGGAGGGGTTAAGCGAAGATGGTGAACTTTTCCTTCTTCGCCTTGCAGATGGGGCACTGGTCGGGGGCCCCGCCCTCGAAGGTCCAGCCGCAGACCTCGCAGACCCCAATTTGCTTGAAGTCAGCGTCCCTCTTCTGCTCAGCCGCCTCCTTGGCGCGTGCGTATAGCCCCGCGTGGGTCTTCTCCGCCTCCCAGGCGTAGCGGAGGGTGACCTCCGCGCCGTACTCCTTCTGTTCCTTCGCCACCGCCATGTAGGCGGGGTACATCTCATCGACCTCGTGATGTTCGCCATCGATGCCATGCTGGAGGTCCTCGACTGTGGAGCGGCTCCCGAAGAGGGCGCCACCGACGGTCGTCTGGGGCCCCCTCGTCATTATGTTCCGGTAGTGGTTGCTCGCGTGTATCCTCTCCGCGTGAGCCACGGCGGTGAAGAGGCGGCTTATGTTGGGGAACCCGGCCTCCTTCGCCCTCTTGGCGAATATGAGGTACCTCATGTGCGCCTGGCTCTCCCCGCAGAAGGCGCTGATCAGGTTCGACTCGGTCATAAGTCCAACCATCTTAGATTCTCCTTAAACGATACCCGGGAGCGGCGGTTTTTATCGGTTTCCGAGCGGGTAAGTCTTATCCGGAGTTCGGCGCAATCTCTACCCACATTCTGAGGTTCTGCGATTGATAGAGATCAGGTTCCACGGCATGGGCGGGCAGGGCGCCGTCATGGGGGCCCTGATACTCGCTGAGGCCGCTTTCAGCGAGGGGAAGTACGCCCAGAAGATCCCTATGTACGGGGGCGCGCGCCGGGGCGGGGATGTCACAGTCTTCCTCCGCCTCGACGACAAGCCGATAAGGAGGACATGCGGCATCTACGAGCCCGACTCCGTGATAGTGCTCGACCCGACCCTGAAGAAGCAGCCATTCGTAAGGGCTGGACTCAAGAAGGGGGGCACCGCCATCATCAACGACGAGCTGAAACCCGAGGAGATCGACCTCGGCGTCAAGCTGGGTAAGGTAGCTACCATCGACGCGACGAGGATAAGCGTGGAGGTCTTCGGCGTCCGAGCCATCCCCATAGTCAACACCCCGATGCTCGGCGCCGTAGCCAAGGCCACTGGCTGGGTCAAACTCGAGTCCCTCACGGAGCCCATCAAACACCAGCTCCCCGGAAAGGTCGGTGAACTCAACGTCAAGGCTTGTCAACGCGGCTGGGAAGCCGTCAAGGAGGCCCGCCTATGAGCAGCGTAGTGCGCAGCTTCAGGCCCGAGGTCGACCAGAAAAAGTGCCAGAAGTGTGGTATCTGTCAGACCTTCTGCCCCGAGGGCACGGTCATGCTCACCGACGAGGGCCTCGTATTCGACTACCGCTTCTGCAAGGGATGCGGCGTCTGCGCCAACGAGTGCATGTTCAAGGCGATCACCATGGTGAGGGAGGAGGGCTAAAAGATGAGCTTCACGAGGATGATGGAGGGCAACGAGGCGGCGGCATGGGGCGCCAAACTCAGCCGCGCCGAGGTGATACCCGCCTACCCGATCACACCCCAAACCGAGCTGATCAGCAACATAGCCTCGATGATAGCGGATGGCAGGATGAAGGCGGAGTACATCAAGGTCGAGGGTGAGCACACCGCGATGGCGGTGGCCATAGGCGCCTCCGTCACGGGGGCACGCGTCTTCACGGGCAGCAGCAGCCAAGGCATACTCTTCATGGAGGAGCCCTTCTGGATGCCCCCGGGGATGCGCCTCCCCATCGGGATGTGCATAGTGAACCGCAGCATCGCCCCCCTCGGCACGCTCCGCCCAGACCACATGGACTCGATGCTGCAGCGCGACACCGGCTGGATACAGCTCTACTGCGAGAACAGTCAGGAGGTCCTCGACACCATCGTGATGGGGTACAAGATCGGTGAGGACAAGAGGGTCTACCTCCCCGTCGCCACCTGCTACGACGGCTACTTCGTCTCAGCCACCGCCACTCCGACCACCGTCCCCGACCAGGGCGAGGTCGACGCCTTCCTCCCGCCCTACAAGCACGAGTGGTACAGCCTCATGCCGGAGGACTTCCGCATGCACGGGAGGGAGATGAACATAGCGAAGGCACGCTACGAGGTCCAGCAGGCCCAAGAGACGGCGAAGACCGTCATCGAGGAGGTCGAGAGGGACTGGAGGAAGCGCTTCGGCAGGTACTACGACGGCATGATAGAGGAGTACCAGTGCAAGGATGCGGACGCTGTTCTCATGACGATGGGGAGTATGACGGGCACCGCCCGAGACGTCGTCGACGAGATGCGGTCCAAGGGCAAGGAGATAGGCCTCATAAAGCTACGCTGCTTCCGCCCCTTCCCACGGGAGGAGCTGCGCAAGATTGCGAAGAAGTACAAGGCCATAGGCGTCGCGGATAGGAACACGAGCCTCGGCTCCGCCGGCGGAGGCATAGTCGCGACAGACCTCGCCAGGGCACTCTACGACGTCGACGAGCGCCCAGTCATAGCCGACTTCCACGTCGGCCTCGGGGGCACCGACGTCACGATGAACCAGTTAGAGTACATGGCGAAGGAGACGCTCAAGGCAGCGAAGACGGGCAAGTTCAGGGAGGCCGTGGATTGGGTCGAGTTCCACGACCTCGGACCGGTGATGTGACATGAGTACAGACAAGCAGTTCGACGAGTACTATGACCGCGTGCACCTGCAGGGCGGTACGACCTGCTGCCCAGGTTGCGGCGGCCCCCTCCTCTGGAGGATGATCCTCGACGCCGTGGGCCCCAAGACGGTGGTCTACGGCGACGGGCCCTGCGCCATGTGCGCCATCAGGAACATAAAGCTACCCAACTTCAGCATCCACTTCAGCTTCGCCGCCGACGGCGCCACAGGTATAGTCGCCGGCCTCCGCGCCAAGGGGAGGGAGGACATCACGGTCGTCAGCAGCGCCGGCGACGGCAGCATCGGCGACATCAGCATCGGGAAGGTCAGCGCCGCCGCGGAGAGGAACGAGAACATGATCCAGATCTGCGTCGACAACGAGGCCTACATGAACACGGGCATCCAGAAGAGCGGCCTCACACCCTTCGGGGCGTGGACGACAACGACGCCGATGGGGAAGGAGGCGATGAAGAAGGACTTGCCCATGATCATCGCCGCCCATAAGCCGCCCTACGTCGCCACCGCCAGCGTCGCATACCCCAACGACCTCAAGGCCAAGCTCCGGAAGGCGAAGGAGATCAGGGGATTCAAGTACATCCACATAGTCATCCCGTGCCCGACGGGTTGGCGCTTCGACCCCGCCAAGGCTATCGAGGTGACGAAGCTCGGCGTCGATACCTGGGTCTGGCCCCTCTACGAGATCGAGGCGAGCGTACTGAGGGTGAACAGCCGGTCGGAGCAGAAGCCGGTGAAGGAGTACCTCGACGCCCAGGGCAGGTTCCGGGGGATGTCCCCCGAGCAGATGGACTTCCTACAGAGGGAGACCGACGCAAGGAGGAAGAACCTGCTAGAGGCGAACGGGAAGAGACTCTTCCTCTAGCCTCCCCCTTTTATCCTCTAGGCACATTTTTTCTAGGCGTGGAGCCCATCGCCGTCGTTGGCCACGTCGCCATAGACAGGATCATCACACGCGACGGGGAGAGGCACCAACTCGGCGGGCCGCCGACCTACGTCTCCCTGATCACGAACCTACTTGGAGTCCAGTTGAGGGCGGCGACGAAGGTTGGTGGTGACTTCCCAGACGCGTATGCTTCCGAGCTGGCGGCGAGGGGCCTAGATGTCCGTGGCTCAGTCGAGCCCAGGGCTAAGACTACCCGCTTCGTCCTCGACTACACGAAGCCGGAGAGGGGGCTCGGCTACGATAGCCTCTGCGCCCCAATCTCGGCTGAGGACGTCACCGGGTTACCCGACGCCGCGATCCTCGCCCCCATAGTCCAAGAGATACCGGGGGGGACCATCGATGCGCTGGGGTCTAGGGTCCTCGCCCTCGACCCTCAGGGCTTCGTGAGGAGGCTGGAGCCCGGGGGCTCGATAAGCCTAATCCCCTGGAGGGACCTCGGCCTGCTGCGCCGCCTGTCGGTCTTCAAGGCGTCGACGAGGGAGTTGAGGCTCGTCGCGGGGGAGGAGGGCTGGGTCGGGCTGGAGCGCCTCGCGGGGCTGGGAGTAGACGTCGTTATCGAAACGCTGGGCGGTGAGGGTTCACGCATCGTCCACTCGGGGAGGAGGATGGTCGCCCCAGCCCACGTGGGGGAGACCGTGGACACGACGGGGGCGGGGGACGCCTTCATCGCCGGGTTCATGACGGAATACGCCTCAGGAGAAGGTGTCGAGTGGTGCGCCGCTGTGGGCTCCGCAGCCGCCTCCGCCGTCGTGGAGACTGTTGGGCCGAACATCAAGATGGGTCGAAACGAGTTATTCGAGAGGGCCGAGAGGATACGCGACGGGATAGAGTACCTACCCTAGCATCCTCTTGGCGACGAAGTAGATGGCGAGGGCGGTGACGAGGCCGACGCCCCAGAGCCCGTAGTACTTCACGTCAGCGTAGGGATCATGCGTCCCACTGAGGGTGAAGGTGGCGCCTTCGGTGGACGCCGCATCGGCTTTCGTCTGGGCTGCCTGTGCGGCTGTCGCCGCGTCCCCCGTTGGGTCAGCAGGTGACGCCGAACTCTTCAAACCGGTCGTGTTTGTGATAGCGTAGTTGGTACCCTGGGTCGATGTCGTGTTCGATGTCGACTCGGGCGCACCCCTCGATTGGAGGGAGGTCGTCATCACCGCCGTCGGTGCGGCGAGATGCGACAGTTGCCCCGGGAGCAGCCCGATGAGCATCACGCCCACGACCACGGCGAGCAGGGCGTAGACTCCGTTCCTCATAGCGGTCAAACTAGGATGCACCCCCGAGGCTCTTAATGCTAGACTTCCGAACAGCTGTTCTAACGTTAGAACGCATCAGCGCGGCTTCTCCCTCCATATCTTCACCGTCTCGTACCAGAATACGGCCGCCGGCACAAGCCCCATGACGAGGGTGGTGATGTACTCCCTCGTCGGGACGAAGGGGAAGGAGACGAGGAATGTCACCAACATCGAGGTGACTAGGACGGCGTAGAATAGGTAGCGTGGGAGCATGACGCCGCCGAGGCTGACGAAGCTCTTGAGCACGCCCACCTTCACCTCCTTTATGAGGCGGTAGTCGCCGTAGGTGTTCTCTATGAGGCCGAGGTCCTGGAGCTTCTGGAGGTGGTAGGAGGCGACGCTGGGGCTGCTGAAGCCGAGGGCGCGCTGGACCTCGCGGACGCCTACGGTCTCATGCCCCGCCTTGAGGATGTGCATGTAGACGAGGAGGGTCTTCCCCTTCAGCTCCGACTCTATGTAGGCGTCGTCCAATGGCTTCACACTTTAGGAAAAATGTGAGGGATTTAACGTTGGCGCTAGGGGAGGAGGTTGAGGAGGGCGAGGGTGGCGTGGACTGCCTCCTCGGTGCGGACGGTCTCCGTGCCCTGCTCTGGGACGGTGTTGAGGTTGAAGTTGAAGCAGTCGGCGACCTCCCTGCGCTCGCGGCGGAGTATCTCTTGTATGCCCATGCGTGGGCTGCCGAAGGCGACGAGGACGCTCCATGCCTCCGCGAGTTTAGTCTTGAGCCGCTCCTCCTCGGAGGCGATGGGGGCACCGATTCTGCTCGTGGCTATGGTGAGGTCGTAGTAGCCGCCTGAGGCGAGTTCGCTGAGGGTCTTCTTCGAGGATTGTATCTCGTAGCCCCAGTAGGTGGGTATCTCGGTCCTCCGCGCCATCTCGCAGCGGGGCTCGGGGCCCGCCTCGATGATCTTGACTGTTACCCTGCTGCCCATGGATGGGGACTTCCCGACTAGGCGTATCGGCTTCTCGACGCCGATGTCAACCACGTTGACTCCCTGCTGGTCGAAGAGGACGCCCTCGCGGAACTCGCCGACCCTGAGGCTGGCGACGTGTGCCTCAAGCTGGTGATGGGGGGTGCGTAGTGGCTGGAGTGTGCCGGCGTACTGTAGCTCGGGGCGGACGTTGTAGAGGTGCTTCCGAAGGTACTGGGGGGTCTCGACGTATCCGAGGATGAGCTTGATGAGGTTTGACTCGTCGGGCTGGTCGGGGTAGATGACTATCTCCTCCGCCCTGAATATGGCGGCGCTCCGCGCCAGTCGGCCTATGACCTCGGTCTTGTCCCTGAGGTTCGCGTACTCGGATACTAGGGACGCGGGGACCGCGACCGAGAGCCTACTCCTTCGCCTGCTTGGGGTCAACATTCTCACCTGATTTGAGTCTGGGCCACGCCTTCCAGCCCGTCTTTACGAGGCGCTCCCGCTTATCAACGTCTCGGAGCACCCATGCTAGGAAGCTGTCGAAGCCCCGTAGCCTCTTCGCCTGGTCGGGGGTGCCTACGCCTAGGCGGCTGAGGTGCTTGACGTACTCCTCCTCAGCCAGCTCCTGTGTGGTGCCCGTGATCCTGCTCGGGACGACGTTGTAGCCCTCGTTGGCGAGGGCCTTCCTGACCTCGGAGAGGATGTAGCCGGTGCAGGCGTGGACGGGCTCGTCTCTGGTGATGCCGAGTGCCTCGGCGCCCTCCCGTACTATTCGGAGGACGTGGGGGAGGTATGCCTTCTGCTTGAACGCCTGTCCTTGGAAGGCCTCGACGGGCACCTCGCCGACGTACTTCTCGTTTGTGCCGACGCGCCGCATCACAATGACGGCGCCGCCCACGAGGTCACCCCACCCGGAGTCGTCCACCTCAACGACCATGTGATCGGGGAATGATCTGCTCGGCGGGTTAAAAGGGGGTGCCCTAGCCCCGCTTGAGGCGGTCGATGGACTCGACGGTGCTCGGGTCCTTCCCGTAGAGGACGCCGAGGTAGGCGCTGACGTAGTCGCCGACGTAGAGGGCGCTGAGCATCCGGGCTAGGCGTCCCTCCCCCCGAGCCTGGACCTCCAGGACCTTCCCGAAGCTGGGCTTGATTATGTCCCTGAATCTACGGGTCTTGGCAGCGAGGTGCTTCCCCTCGGCGGGGTCGAGTAGGAAGACGGCGCAGACCGTCTTCAGCAGCTCCTTGTCGGCCTCCCCGGCGACGATGGCGTTGTGGAACGCCTCGGGGATGAAGCTGCTGCCCGCGGGGGATTTCCCGTTCTCGTTTAGCTGGGTGTTCCATCTGTAGGCGACGGCCTCGTGTATCCGGCTCCCATAGACTAGGGGGACGTAGCCGCGTAGCTCTTCTGCGAGTTTCTTGGCGGGGTTGGACCGCTGCGGGGTCTCGGAGCGCATCTCCTCGCGTAGGGTTTTCAGCACGTCGATGGCTTCCCTTACCTCCCACCATGAGTCTTGGGTGATGCCTGCCTTACGGGCGGCGACGGCGAGGGTGAAGAACTGGTGGGCGATGGCGGCGCGTGGCTGGAACCCCGCGGGGAGCTTGTATACGACGATGCGTGAAGTGCGCGCCCTCTTCTCCAGTTCACCCCCCGAGGTGAAGGCGACCATCTTCGCCCCCTTCGCCTTGCCCTCCTCGAAGGCACTCAGAGCCTCCTCGGTCCCCCCCGAGTAGCTGACGGCGAATAGTAACGTGTCCCTGCCGACGAAGCCGGGGAGGGAGTAGTCGCGGGAGACGACTATGGGGACCCTTGAGGTCTGCATGAGCCAATCCCTGAGTAGGAGACCGCCAACAGCTGAGCCCCCCATCCCCGCTACCACGAGGTTCTTGAAACGCCGGACCCTGAGGTTCACCTTCTCCGCGTCGACTATGGCATCCTCGGCGCTCTCTGGGAGGGCCGTGATGACATTAAGCATCCCTCGCGGGTCGACTCGGCCGATGTGTTCGAGGTCGTCTAGGGGGGTGTCCATGGGGGAGAAGTGGCGGGTGGAGGGTTTAAAGTTGGCTCAGGGAGGGAGCTACCCGCATATCTTCTGGGCCACCGCGGCGTAGACCTCGATGGTCTTGAGGTAGTCCTCGACCCTGACGTGGTCCATCTCGGTGTGGGCGAAGCGCTCCTCCCCGGGGCCGAAACCTATGACGGGGATGCCTAGCCAGCTGTAGAATCGGCCGTCGGTGGCGAAGGCCCAAGTCTTCCTCCTCGGCGCCTTGCCGAGAGCGCCCTTTATGGCGGTCTCCACCTCCTTCACAACCGGGAACGCCTTCGGGTCGGTGTAGAAGCCGGTGAAGCTCCTCTGCCCGTTGATGATCGGTGAGGGGAGGACACCGGCCTTGAACTCGGGGTCCCTCGAAGACTGGTCCCTGATGAGCGCCTGCAGGTCGGCATAGAGCTGCTCGGCGGGGTAGTTA
>Ga0315286_10000781_pt1 | contig 27690 bp, 23 predicted proteins | sample YL17G10_0_MG_FD_205038 | JGI IMG/M metagenome (GOLD analysis project Ga0315286, IMG submission 205038) | Sediment microbial communities from Yellowstone Lake, YNP, Wyoming, USA - YL17G10_0 | ecosystem: Environmental > Aquatic > Freshwater > Lake > Sediment | place: USA: Wyoming | collected... | reverse complement strand
CGAGATGGACCACGTCAAGGCCGGGCTGATGGAGCTCAAAGCCAAGGGCCGGACGCTCAAGCTCGAGGCGCGCCTAGAGTACGACAGGGGCCTCAAGTCGCTCGAAAAGAAAGAGCAGGAGCTCAAGATCCGGATGGGGGAATGGAGCAAGGCCGGGCAGAGGGCCGGGAAAGACGTCAAGAAGGGGCTAGAGCGCGCGGCCGAAGACCTCAAGAAGGCCGTCGACGACGCCTACGCACGTCTGAAGTGACCTGCCGGGGCGTGGTTTAATCGCACGAGCCGGTTTCGCAGCCTGGGTCCTCGGCGATCTCCGGCTGGAACGTGGTATGGAGGACGTCGAACCTTGACGACACGAGCGCGTGCGCGTTTCTGATGACCTCCTGGACGTTCCGGCCCCTGGAGATCTTCAGGTGGGCGCTCAAGGAAACGAATCCGGAGGTGATCGTCCAGACATGGAGGTCGTGGATTTCGACGACTCCCGGGACCTCGGCGATCGCCTTCTCTATGGCCTTGAGATCCAGATGCCCCGGGGCCCCTTCCATGAACACGTGAAAGGATTCCCGGATCAGCCGGCCCGAGCTCCACAGGATCAGGGCGCAGACGGCCACACTCACAATGGGATCCCAGGCGAAAGACCCCGTGATTTTGATGAGCAGGGCCGCGGCCAAGACCCCGACGCTTCCCAGCGCGTCGGCCGTCACGTGGAGGAAGGCGCCCTTGATATTGAGGTTCCTCTTCCGACCGCGGAAAAGGACGGCCCCGACGACGACGTTGGCGACAAGGCCGAGAGCGGCGATCGCCATCATCAGGCCGCTCTTTATCTCGGGGGGAGAGCTGAATCGCTGGAAGGCCTCGAATCCGATTACGGCGGCGATGGCCCAGAGTGCCAGGCCGTTGACGAACGCGGCGAAGATCTCGAACCGGCGCCAGCCGAAAGTTCTCCGGATTGACTTGGGACGCCCCGACAGCCAGAAGGCGAACAGGCTCAGGCCCAGGGCCGCAGCGTCCGTGAGCATATGTCCGGCGTCGGCCAAGAGCGCCAGGCTCCCGCTCAGGAACCCCCCCGCGGTCTCGACAAGCATCATGGCCGCCGTGATGGCCAGGGCGGTCTTTAGCGGCCCTTTGTGTTCCGCCAGGGCGTGGGAAGGATGGCTGCTGTTCGGCGAATGGACGTCACCCGTCATGGTCTTTCTCTCGAGGCCGCCACGGCCCGCCGGGTGGCCAGAGCTTATCGAAAGACTCTGCCCTCGCCGCCGCTCTGGCCGCGGGCATAAGAAATTTGCGGACAGATTCAACCACCCCAGCAAAATTCTTCTCTAGCGTCATCGCGTTAGTCTGGATCAAGAAACTGTTCCATTGGACTCCTTTCGTCGGATCCAAGGCAAAATCAGTCGAGAGCCCACGGGGAGTCCGCCAAGGAATCGGAGTTTTTTGTCGCTCGAAAGTCGCGATAAGGGCTTGAGACAGATCTTCGCCCCTAAAACCGAATTTTCGTGAAAGGTAAAAGATATCGAAGTAGTCCTTCATCCGGCTGTTTCTCATGCCCAGATCCACCGCCGCATGAAATTTCTCCGCTATCATGGTTTCACGGGCATATGCTCTCAGGCGCGGAGCAGGGAAATCCAGGAGAACGGGGTAACTGACCATTTTCGCCGGCGGGATGCACGCATCTCCAAAACCCACGTCTATTTGGAGAGGGACCGTGGCTTTCCCCAGCACTCCTTTAAGGGTGATCCGTATCCCCCCGAAAATGTTCTGTCTGCGGATTTCTTGGGCCTGGACACTCTCGGGAAGAAATCGGATCCCGTCAGGCTCGGCCTGGACTTCGCAAATTTTACGGAAATCAGAGGCAAGCCGTTCCAATGAGGGCGGCTGCAAGCTAAGAACGTCCGCATCGCGGGTCGTTCGGTGCAGTTCCTTGCTCCAGACTCCAAAAAGCAGGGCCCCTTTGAGGATGAAGTGAAGCCGGGAACGCGAAACGCTCAGCCTGTAAAGAAACCGCTCCAATGCGTACTTCGTCAGTAGAACATTGAACTCGACCTGAGTCTTCCGGGAGAGGTTCATCAACCTTTGTTTGACGGAGGCGGGGAGGTTCGTCAGATGAACAACGCTCATTGGATGGCTTCAAGATAAGGCTTCATGACGTTCCATACCCGGCATATCTTGGCATAGTGATAGATCTCGTCGGATGTCGCCTTCCGCTCATGAAGACATTCCTTAACCGCCTCGATGGCCGCCTCTAGACCGATGCGATTCCTGAATTTGAAGCAGTCAGCCACGGTTTTGGCCGGATTATAGATTCTAACCACGACCCCCTCGATCTTGTGCTCGTCGATCCCTTCAGAAAAGGACGGTCCGGAAAGTCGAACAACCGAGATCGGCGGATAAGAAAGATGCGGTTGGGCGCTCCCCTTTTCGAGTGCCAGCCAGATCTTTCGAGGAAGTTGAGTCCCGATGCCGTGAAAACGCAGCGCCGACGTCAGGCAAATGACTCCCTTAGGAAGCTGCTTGCCGACCAGGGCGAAATCATGATGCTCCGTGATTTCAGAATCGGCGAGGGCGTACAGGCCTCGTTCGGAGCGAATGAGAATTTTCTTACTGACCAGCCTCCTGGCGAATTCCGGGTGGATCCCCCGCTCAAGGAGATCCTTGATACGGATCGTCCCCAGTTTCTTGGCCAGTTCGATGACCGCCTGCTCTCTCGATTGCCCCATGTGTAAAAGTATATATATTTATCGATATGTGTCAATACTATTACACATCCACGCTAGGTATTTATGAGCATTTACCTAGGAAAGGCAAGCATTAAGGCCTACATCTTCTCGAGGGCGGCGATGCGCTCCTCGATGGGCGGGTGGGTGCTGAAGAGCTTGTTGACGCCGCCCTTGATGTTCTTGAGGGGGTTGACGATGTAGAGGTGGGCCGTGGCCTTGTTGGCCGCTTCGAGGGGCTCGGTGTCGGCCGAGATCTTGCGCAGGGCCGAGGCCAGGCCGGCCGGGTAGCGCGTCAGCATGGCCCCGCTCGCGTCGGCCAGGAACTCCCGCTTCCGCGAAACGGCCAGCTGGATGATCGTGGCGATGAACGGGGAAAGAACCGCCAGGGCCAGGCCGACGAGGACCAGGATGCCCCCGGCGCCGCCCGCGCCGCTCCGGTCCCGGCCGCCGCGACGCCGCCCGCCGCCCCACAGGAAGCTCCTCAGCATCCAGTCGCTGAGGAGGGCCACGATCCCGGCCATGACCACGACGAGGGTCTGGAGCCGGACGTCGTAGTTCTTGATGTGGGACATCTCGTGGGCGATGACGCCCTCGAGCTCGACCCGGCTGAGCTTTTCGAGGATGCCGGTCGTGACGCAGATGACGGCCGTCTCCGGCTTGCGCCCGGCGGCGAAGGCGTTGGGGGCCGTGTCGTCGATGACATAACAGCGAGGCGCGGGCAGGCCGGCGGCGATGGCCAGGCCCTCGACGACGTTATAGAGGTACGGGAATTCGTCCTTCGTCGCGGGCCGGGCCCGGCTGATGGTCAGGACGATCTTGTCGCTCGCGTAGTAGCCAACTGCCGCCATGGTCATGGACACGACAACGGCCAGGACGAGCCCGCCCTTCCCCCACCCGGTGACGTATTCGAAGAACCAGGTCAGGACGAAGATGAAGGCCATGAAGAAGCCGACGAGGGCGACGGATTTCCACTTGTTGTGCGCGATCTGTTCGTACATCGTCTAACCCGCCCTTCGTCAAGTCAAGCACGAAGAGAAGAGGGGGGACACGTACCGGAAGTACATGTCCCCATTTCGCGTCACCGCATCCCAGGGGAGTAGGTCCCCATAAAGATCAGAAGCTGACCTTGACCGGGCCCTTGGCCACTTCCTCTTCGATCTGGAAGTACTCTCTGGTCTTGAAGCCGAACATGTTGGCCAGGATGTTCGAGGGGAAGACCTGCTGCTTCAGGTTGAACTTCATGACCACGTCGTTGTAGAACTGCCGGGCGTAGGCGACCTTGCTCTCGGTCCCGGCCAGCTCCTCCTGGAGCATCAAGAAATTCTGGTTGGCCTTGAGGTCGGGGTAGGCCTCGGCGACGGCGAACAGGGATTTCAGGGCGCCGCTCAGCATGTTGTCGGCTTCGCCCTGGGCTTTGACGGTCTGGGCGTTGGCGGCCATGTTCCGGGCCTGCGTCACGCGCTCGAAGACGCCGCTTTCGTGCTTGGCGTAGCCCTTGACCGTCTCCACCAGGTTTGGAATGAGGTCGTAGCGGCGGCGGAGCTGGACGTCGACCTGGGACCAGGCGTTGTCGCAGCGGTTGCGGAGCGTGATCAGGCCGTTGTACATGCCGATGGCCATTAGGACGACGGCGCCGATGATGATGAGCAAGAGAACGATAGCACCCATGTGTTCCTCCTTCGGACTACTGTCCGTTCCTAACAATACGGGGCCGGGGCCGAAAAATCAACCCCCGAACGTATCAAGGCCCCGCTTATCTTTTTCCCTGAAATTCTCAAAAGCCCTTGACAATAATAACGTCTTGCGATACTATCATAACGTGATATTATCATGGAAGGACAAGGAAACCGAACGATTGTGGTCCGGCCGGCCCTCGCGGCGGCTTCCAGCGAACATCCAGCGTGCGGCCAGGCGTAAGCTGCTCATGCTCCATGCTGCGATATCTCTTCAAGACTTAAAGGTCCCTCCGGGCAATAGGTTACACGCTCTTACCGGGGACCGAGCTGGGCAGCACAGCATATCTATCAACGATCAATGGAGGATCTGTTTTGAATGGCACGGCGGAAACGCCCACGCGGTGGAAATTACGGACTATCATTCCTAAGGAGATGACGGCCATGAACAGAATGACGAATATCCATCCCGGTGAAATCCTTCAGGAGGAGTTCCTGACGCCTATGCGGATCACGGCCTACCGTCTGGCGAAGGAAACGGGTATCCCCCAGACCCGGATCGGAGAGATCATCAAGGGGACGCGGGGTATTACTGCAGCTACGGCACTCCGTTTCGCCCGGTTTTTCGGGACCTCGCCTGAATTTTGGATCAACCTCCAAAACCATTTCGACCTCGAGGAAAAGAAGAAAGAGATTGAAATGGACCTCAAAAAGATCAGGCCTTTTGCGGCCTCGCCGTCGACCGCTTAACGGCGGCTTCATAAGGGTTGGGGGGCCATTGGAATGGGACCTCCGTCCCATTCAGCTTTTATGTTGAATTCTTCCGCCCAAGAGGAACATAATTACCATCTGCGCATGGCCGTCATCGGTCAATGTGAAAACCCGGCTCTTCAAGCCGCGGGATGAAGGAGGTTTCCCTTGAAAAAAACCTTTAGCTTCGCAATCGTTGTTCTTGTCTCCATGGCATTTATGATTTCAACAGAGGCGTTGGCCCAGAACGCCACGAAATCGACCGCCAAACCGGACATCAAGGCCGAAAAAAAAGGTCTTCTCACGCCCGAACTCCTCACGGGCCTGGCCTTCCGCAACATCGGCCCGGCCCTCATGTCGGGCCGGATCGGCGATATCGCCATCCACCCCCTGAAGCGCCATACCTGGTATGTCGCCGCGGGCTCGGGCGGCGTCTGGAAGACCGAGAACGCCGGAACGACCTGGGCACCCATCTTCGACGCCCAGGCTTCGTATTCCATTGGATGTATCACGCTCGATCCGTCGAACCCGGAGACCGTCTGGGTGGGCACGGGCGAGAACGTCAGCGGCCGCCACGTCGGCTTCGGCGACGGCGTCTACAAGAGCCTCAACGGCGGCAAGACCTGGACGAACATGGGCCTCTCCAAGTCCGAGCACATCGGCCGGATCCTCGTCGATCCGCGGAACTCAAACGTCGTCTATGCCGCGGCCGAGGGGCCCCTCTGGTCGGCGGGCGGCGAGCGCGGCCTTTACAAGACGGCCGACGGCGGCAAGACCTGGACGCTCGTCCTTTCGATCTCCAAGGACACCGGCGTCACTTCGGCCGAATTCGACCCGGCCAACCCCGACATCGTCTACGCCGCGGCTTACCAGAGGCGTCGCAGCGTCGCCGCGTTCATGGGCGGAGGGCCCGAGTCGGGCATCCACAAAAGCGATGACGCCGGGAAGACCTGGCGCAAGCTCGCGGTCGGCCTGCCCTCCGGAGACGTGGGCAAGATCGGCTTGGCCGTCTCCCCCTTCGACCCGAGCGTCGTCTACGCCACGGTCGAGGCCGGGCCGGAGGAAAAGGGCTTCTACCGGTCGGCCGACCGCGGCGAGAGCTGGGACAAGCGCAATTCCTACATCAGCAGCGGCACCGGCCCGCACTACTATCAGGAGATCTTCGCCGACCCCAACGTCTTCGACCGCGTCTACCAGATGGACCCGGGCCTCCGGGCCACCGACGACGGCGGCAAGACCTGGCGGCGCGTCCCCGAAGAGAACAAGCACGGCGACAACCACGCCATGGGCTTCGTCAAGGGCGACCCCGGATTCATCCTCAACGGCAGCGACGGCGGCGTCTACGAGAGTCACGACGGCGGCAAGACCTGGCGTTTTTTCGAGAACCTGCCGCTGACCCAGTTCTACAAGGTCGCCCTGGACAACGCCCTGCCCTTTTACAACGTTCACGGCGGCACCCAGGACAACGGCAGCCAGCTCGGGCCGTCGCGGACCCTCAACGGCAATGGCATCTCGAACTTCGACTGGGCCATCACGTTCGGGGCCGACGGCTACGCCTCGGCCATCGACCCGGCCGACCCGAACACGGTCTATGTCGAGATGCAGGAAGGCGTCCTCTTCCGGTACGACAAAAAAAGCCAGGAGACGCTGAACATCAGCCCGAAGCCGGAGGCGGGAGAGCCGGCCCTGCGCTTCAACTGGGATTCGCCCGTCGTCATCAGCCCGTTCTCTCACACGCGCGTTTATTACGCCTCCCAATACCTGTGGCGGAGCGAAGACCGCGGCGACTCGTGGACGAGGATCAGCCCCGACCTGACCCGCGGCGTCTTCCGCCTCGAGCAAAAGATCATGGGCAGGCAGTGGAGCGTCGATGGGCTTTGGGACCACGGGGCCATGTCGAAGTTCGGGACGGTCACGACGGTGAGCGAATCGCGCCTCCAGGAAGGCCTGATCTACGCCGGCACGGACGACGGTTTCATCCAGGTGACCGAGGACGGCGGCAAGGCCTGGCGGAAGATCGACAAGATAGCCGGTGTCCCCGATTATTTCTTCGTCAACAAGATCATGGCCTCCAAGCACGATAAGGACGCGGTCTACGCGGCCGTCGACAGCCATAAGACGGGCGATTTCAAGCCCTATCTTTTGATGAGCGTCGACCGCGGAAAAACCTGGACGAACATCGCCGGGGGGCTGCCCCAGCGGACGATCGTCTGGTCGGTGGCCCAGGACCACATCAAGAAAGAGCTCCTCTTCGCCGGGACCGAGTTCGGCATCTACGTGACGGTGGACGGCGGCAAGAAATGGGTCAAGCTCGGCGGCGGAGTGCCGACGATCTCGTTCAGAGACATCGAAGTGCAGGAGCGCGAGAGCGACCTGGTCGGGGCCTCTTTCGGCCGGAGCTTCTTCATCCTCGACGATTATTCGCCGCTCCGGGAGATGAGCGAGGAGAGCCTGTCGAAAGACGCGGCCCTCTTCCCGGTCAAGAAGGCCCTCCAGTACATGCCGCTGAAGTCCATCGACTCGAACGGCAAGGGCTGCCTGGGCGAGACGTTCTACCTCGCGCCCAATCCGCCCTTCGGCGCCGTCTTCACCTATTACCTGAAAGGCGGGCTCAAGACGGGCCCAGAGGCCCGCCGCGAGGAGGAGGGGAAGCTCGTCAAGGACGGAAAGCCCGTCCCGTTTCCCGGCTGGGACAGCCTCCGCAAGGAGGAGAACGAGGAGAAGCCGTCCGTCGTCATGACCATCATGGACGAGGCGGGCCAGGTCGTCCGCCGGTTCCCGGTGCCGTCCGGCAAGGGCCTTCACCGCGTCGCCTGGGACCTCCGCTACCCGGCCGTCGACCCGACCGAGGTCGAGGAGCGTGAGCCGAGCGAGTGGGGCTGGAACCCGATGGGGCCCCTGGTCGTCCCGGGCAAGTTCACGGCCGCGCTGGCCAAGAAGGTCGACGGCGTCCTGACGCCGCTCGCCGAACCGCGGGCTTTCGTCGTCGAATCGCTCAACCTGGCCAGCCTGCCGGAAAAAGACCGGACGGCCCTGCTCGATTTCCAGAAGAAAGCCGGGGAGCTGCAGCGGGCCATGATGGGCGCCGGGGCCGCGGCCGAGGACGCCCTCAAGAACATTTCCTATATCAAGAAAGCGCTGCTCGACGCGCCCAAGGCCGACTCGAAGCTCGCCGGAACGGCTCGGGCCATCGAAAAGCGTCTCCAGGATGAGGTCTTGGTCCTTTTCGGCGACAGGACCCGCCAGCGCCGGAATGAAGTCGCACCGCCGTCGCTCATGGACAGGGTCGCCGCCCAGCTCGACACGACCGGGCCGATCACGGCGACGGTCCGACGCGATTATGAGATCGCAGCCGACGGGTTCGGGAAGCTCCTCGAGGAGATGCGGGCGACGATCGAGGTCGACCTCAAGAAGCTCCAAGCCGAACTCGAGGCCGCCGGCGCGCCCTGGACGCCCGGCCGCGGCGTCCCCATCTGGAAGAAAAAATAAGTTACCAGCGGTCGGTGCGGAAGGGCGAGGCCGGCAGACCCTCTTTGTTGGCCAGGTTGGGCTCAGCCAGCTCGTGCCAGCCGAAGCGGACCGCTTTGGGCGATGCGACGCGCGGGCTCCCGAGGACGACCGTGTCCCCGACGATCTCCGCCTCGGCCCGGTAAAAGATGTGGTCGTCGCCGGCGATCTCGAACCAGACGGGGGGCTGGCCGTCGTTCGTCGTCAACCCGCCGCCGACGGAGTCGAACGCGACCTTCGCTTTATTCCCTTCGACCGTCATGGATCTATAGAGCGGACCTGAGTAAACGAGGTCCTTCTCGCCGTAGATCTTGGCCCGGGCCCAGAGGGCCAGCCGGCGGGCCACGTCGATCTTGTTCGTGGGGTGGATATTCCTGAGGTCGGCGATATCCGTGATGATCGCCATTCCCGTGTTGGGCAGACGCAGGGCATTCGTCTGAGCCTCCCAAAGGAGCGGCAGGCGAAGAGCGTCGACGACCGGGCTGCCTTTCATGTTCCGGTCATAGCCATAGTTATACGGCGCGATCTGAACGTAATAAAAGGGGAAGTCACCGAGCTTCCAGACCTCGCGCCAGCCCTTGATCAGGGCTTCCATTTTTTTCTCGTAGAGCAGGCCGTCGTCCCTGTTGGCCTCGCCCTGGTACCAGATCGCGCCGCGGATGGCGAACGGGGTAAGGGCATGGATCATCCCGTTGTAAAGCGCCGTCGGAGCCTGCGGATCATCGTAAGGGTCGGATGGAAAATTGGGTTCGGGCTGGGGCGGCATGACGGATCTTGCCTTGAGGGCTTTTTGGGTTTCATGGACCCAGAGGTCCCACGCCGGCAGAGCTTTTTCCAGGACTTTCCGATAATCCTCATAGCTCGCGGCCTGTTTCTCGAGAATTGGCTTTGTGTCGGGCACGGCCGCGAACCCGGCCGGCGGCGTCCACGGCTCGATCAATGTCCCGCCCCAGGCCGACACGATGACCCCGACCGGAACGCCGAGCTTCTTGTGAAGCTCAAGCCCATAATAGTAGGCGACGGCCGAAAACGGCCGAACGGACTCAGGCGAGCAGACCTCCCATTTCGCGACGACGTCATCCTTCGGACTGTCCGCTGTTTTTTTCGGCACGAGGAACAGCCGCAGGTTGGGGTGATCGGCGCGCATGATCTCGGGGTTCGGATCGGGGAGCCAATCCATGGCCCACTCCATGTTGGATTGGCCCGAGCCCAGCCAGACCTCGCCGACGAGGATGTCCTTGACGACGACCATCGGGCTTTTCGCGCCGCGGACGGCGAGCTCGAGCGGCGAGCCGCCGGCCTTGAGCGGGTCGAACACGACCCGCCATGCGCCGTCGAGGCCGGCCACGGACTTTTTCTCCTGACCGTTGAATGTCACCGTGACCTGTTCGTTCTTTCCCGCCCAGCCCCAGATCGCGACGGGCTTGTCCTGCTGGACGACCATGTGGTCGCCGATGACTGCGGGCAGCTTGATCTCGGCGGAAAGTGCCGCCGCGAGTCCGAGAGAAATAATAGCCGCGAGTGCGAGACCGATAAAGCGATCCTTTTTCATGATCACCGGATGTTCCTCCTTCAATGCATTAATATCGAGGCCCGAAATTACCGCCCGGGCCGGGTCCTCGTCAAGAATTCGGCAGGATCCTAGAACTGCAGCCGGAAGCTGAAACCTCCCGGCCAGACGCCGAGGGACCATCTGCGTTCCGGCTGGGCCGGGGTTGAGGCCCCGGCATTCCCCGGGTAGCCGGCCTCGTATCTTTTCAAGTCGCGCGTCGCCCGCATGGGCTGGCTGAAGATATTCAGCAGCGATACGGCCTCCCCGGTCGCGAACGTGATCAGCCCGTCGGTCCAGGGCCGCTTGAAGGCGGCCGCGGTCACGACACCGGCCGCGGCGTTGACGCCGACGTTCATCAGGTGGGTTTTAAGGCCGCGGCCGTCCTTCTCGCGGCGGGCGCACTGGCGGAGGATCTCCTCGGCCCGCCGCAGCTTCTCCACCCGTTCCATGGGCGTCGCTTCAGGCAGTGGCTGTAATTTTCGCGCGGCCGTGGCCGGGACGAACGGGTCGATGAGCAGGCCGGCGACGCCGAGGGCGAAGGTCGCGCTGCCGACGAGCATGTCTTCAGCGAATCCCCGGTCGCGGACCGGAATGCCGCCGACGAGCTCGGTGTCATTCCAGTGGGCGCCGGCCAGAACGCCCATCGTGACGGCCCCGGCCGAATATCCGGCGATCCAGCCGTACCACCATCTTTTGGCGCCTGGCTGGCCGGCGTCTAGAGCGCCGGTAATAAAGGCGAGCCGTGCTTTCACCTGCTCGTCGGAGAGCGCGGCCTCCTGCGCGTAGGCTACAGACAGGTTGGCCAGTAGGATAACCAGAACGATCGAAGCGAAGCTTTTTGAGCGGCTCATGCGTACCCCTTTCATTTCTCGATCAAGCAGATGAAATCTTATCACGTGTCGCGGCGACCGGCAATCCCGCCTTCTGATGTGGGACGGCGCGGGTGCCTTCGTGCCTGTCATACGGCCCAAGTCGGATGGTCTGAATAGAAGCCAAAGATCATTTGTCCACGCCCATAATGAGAAAAGTCACGGGCTCGAGCGTCTGATTAACGGGAGCCGGAAAACCGCCTAGCCTCTACCGGTTGACTTCCTGTCCGAGTGTAGTAGAATGTAATACAGGAGGCCCCCATGAGAGCGGTCATTTCCGTTAGTTTCCCCGAGAACATGGCCAAAGAACTGGACCGTATCGCCAAGGAATCGGGCCGCACGAAGAGCGACCTGATCAAGGAAGCCCTCCGCGAATTCCTATGGGAGGAGCGGTTCACGGGACTTCGGAAAAGCCTTTCCCGCAAGGCCAAGGCCAAGGGTGTAGTAACAGACGAAGACGTCTTCAAGGCGGTTTCTTGAGGGTCGTTTTCGACACGAACGTCCTCGTCGCCGCCTTCGCGGCCGACGGCCTCTGCGCGAAGTTGCTCCGGCGGGCCAACAAGCGCGAGTTCGTTCTTCTCGTCTGTCCGATCATCCTGGAGGAATTCCAGGGCGCCCTCAAAAAGAAGCTGGACGCGACAGAAGAAGAGATCGGCAAAGCCCTCGCTCTTCTGCGGGAAGTCTCGGTCATGACGGGAGAGGCGCCGCCCGGGGCTAAGCTGACGCGCATCGTCCGCGATCCGGACGACGACCTCATTCTTTTCTGCGCCGCCGCGGCCGAAGCCGATCTCCTCGTAACGGGAGACAAGGACCTGCTGGAGATCGGGGAACACGGCAAAATCAAGATCCTCGACCCGCGCGGATTCGAGATGCTTTTCGCCTGATTGGCGTCGACGCCCCGCCGCCGGAAGCCCGCGCCTCATTCGTACCGCCGCAAATCCTGTTGCGAACCGTCGCCCGATTGTGGAGAATAGGGGGCTGACATCACTCCCGATCAAGGAGGCCATCCATGAAACCGTTCCCCCGGGCCCTCGCGGCCATTTCTCTTGTCGTCGTCTTCAGCGCTTTCGCGTCGGACCAGACGCCGACCGTCGATTGGAACACCGTCGCCAGGATCCGTGAAGAAGGATTACAGCGCTCGCAGGTCATGGACATCGCCGGCTACATCGTCGACGTCCTCGGCGCCCGCCTGACGAACTCCGAGGACATGAAGCGGGCCCAGGCCTGGGTCAAGGGCAAGATGGACGAGCTCGGGCTCGAGAACGTCGTCATCGAGCCGTTCATGGACTACGGGGTCACCTGGGACAACGAATTCTTCTCGCTCCACATGCTGGAGCCGGATTACCAGCCGATGACCGGCTTCCCGCTGACCCACACGCCGGGGACCCAGGGGAAGGTCGCCTGCCCAGTGGTGATCGCCGAACTCCAGACGAAAGCCGACCTGGCCAAGTTCAAAGGGAAGCTGAAGGGGGTCGTGGTCCTCGCCTCGCCTCCCCTCGCGATCAGCCAGGCCTCGCTGGCCGCGGGCGTCGCCCGGCTGACCGATGAGGACCTGAAAAAGCTCCAGGAGAACGTCGTCCCGCCGCCTGCGCGCCCAACCCCGCCCCCGCCGAACCCGGACCTGCTCAAATCCGATGAGAAGATCGCCTTCTTCAAGGCCGAGGGAGCCGTAGCGGTCCTGCAGTGCGAGGGGGGCCGTCCCGGCGTCGTCGTCGGTTTCGCCCGGCCCGGGACCAAGGACGACAAGTGGTCGCGGGAGGAAAGCCTGGGGTCCCTGCCGATCGTCGCCGTCACGCCCGAACATTACAACCGCATGTGCCGGATCCTGAAGCGGGGCCTCGCGGTCAAGATCGAGATCGAGATCCGGAACAGGCTCGGCGACAAGGTCGAGAAGGCCGCCAACGTGCTGGGCGAGATCCCCGGGACCGACCTCAAGGGCGAGGTCGTGATGATCGGCGCCCATTTCGACAGCTGGCAAGCCAGCCCCAACGCCAGCGACGACGCCGCGGGATGCGCCGTCGCCCTCGAAGCCGTCCGCATCCTGAAAGCGATCGGCGTCAAGCCGCGCCGGACGATCCGCGTCGCCCTGTGGGGAGGCGAGGAGCAAGGGATCTACGGCTCGCAGGAATACGTCCGCAAGCACTTCGGGAACCCCAAGGAGCCGAAGAACCCGCCGACGCCCGATTACGAGAAGTTCTCGGCTTACTTCAACCAGGATTACGGGGCCGGACAGTTCCGCGGCATCTATCTGCAGGGGAACGAGCACGCCCGGCGCCTCTTCACCGCCTGGATGGAGCCGTTCCGCGACTTCGGCCTGACGGCCATCTCCATCCAAAGCGTAGGCAGCACGGACCACGTCGCGTTCGACGCCGCGGGCCTGCCCGGCTTCCAGTTCATCCAGGACCGGATCGCCGGCACGGCCGGACACACCAACCTCGACTTCCTCGACACGCTGTCGGCCGAGGACCTGATGAAGAACGCCGTGGTCGAGGCCGCCTTCGCCTACCAGGCTGCGATGGCGGACGAGCGGGTGCCGCGTAAGCTGTTGAAATAATAATAGATAAATGCATTCTCGAAGAGAAGGTGAAACCCAATTTCCGGCCATTTTTCGATTGACAGTCCCCCTGGCCCGTGTTATCATAAAACGCTCTGCGAGGGTGAATTGCACCCCTTAAATTAATCAAACAGGAGGTTTATCTCGAAATGGCGACTTTGAAGGAAAAATTTGTCACCGTGATGGGCCCGATGAAGGAACGGGTCCAGAAACTCAACAAGGAATTCGCCGACGTCAACGTCTCTGGCGTCAACGTCGGCCAGATCGTCGGCGGCGCCCGCGACATCATTTCGATGCTTTGGGACTGCTCTCTCCTCGACAAGTTCGAGGGCATCCGCTTCCGCGGTTTCTCTATCCCCGAACTCCGCGAGAAGCTCCCCAAGGCCCCGGGCGGGACGGAACCCCTGCCCGAAGGTATTTTCTATCTCTTGCTCCTCGGCGAGCTCCCGACGGCCGCGGACTGCGCCGCCATCACCGAAGAGTGGCAGAAACGCAGCGTCCTGCCGCAGTATCTCCTCGATACGATGAACGCCGTGGCCAAGGACACCCACCCGATGACCCAGTTCTCCCTGGCCATCCTCCAGCTCCAGCGGGAGTCGGAGTTCGCCCGGCGCTACAAAGAGAAAATGCCCAAGTCGCAGTACTGGGACGCGACGTACGAAGACGTCATGAACCTCATCGCCAAGCTCCCCAACATCGCCGCCTACATCTACCGCCGGTCCTACAAGGGCGGCAAGCACATCGCCCCCAACTTGAAGCTCGACTGGGGCGGCAACATGGCCCACATGCTCGGCGTCACCGACGACCCGTCATTCAAGGAGCTCATGCGGCTCTACCTCTGCATCCACAGCGACCACGAGGGAGGCAACGTGTCGGCCCACACGACCCACCTCGTCGGCTCGGCCCTGTCCGACGCCTACTACTCCCTGTCCGCCGGCATGAACGGCCTGGCCGGGCCGCTCCACGGGCTGGCCAACCAGGAAGTGCTCGGCTGGATCCAGGACCTCATGAAAGATCTCGGCGGCGTCCCGACCAAAGAACAGCTCGAAAAGTACATGTGGGACACCCTGAACGGCGGGCGGGTCATCCCCGGTTACGGCCACGCGGTTCTCCGGAAAACCGATCCCCGCTACATGGCCCAGAGAGAGTTCGCCCTCAAGCACATGCCCAACTATGACCTCTTCAAGGTCGTCAGCCTGGTCTACGAGGTCGCGCCCGACGTCCTGACGAAGCACGGCAAGACCAAGAACCCCTGGCCGAACGTCGACGCGCATTCCGGCGTCCTCCTCTGTTACTACGGCGCCGTCGAGTACGATTTCTACACCGTGTTCTTCGGCGTATCGCGCGCCCTCGGCGTCCTGGCCCAGCTCGTCTGGGACCGCGCCCTCGGCCTGCCGATCGAGCGGCCGAAGTCCGTCACCACGGAATGGCTGGAGGCCTTCATCAAGGAGCATCCCCCGGCCGCGAAGTAAACGTTTCTCGTAGAGCAGACGTCAAGGGCCGCCGTCCTCATCGCCAACGACGAGGGCGAGCGGCCCTTTTTTTTTCGGGGACACAATACCCATTTCCGAAATTCGACTCGCCCCGAATAGACCGCCCTGGCATTTGAATATTACCGACTGGCCGGGGGAAATTCGGAAAGTGGCATTGTGTCCCCGATTTTGCTATCATCCCATTTTCGAGACAGATACGAGGAGGAGAGAGATGGAACACCGGATCGGGCTCATCGGCTGCGGCACCGTCGGGCAGGGGCTGCTCGGCATTCTCCGCGAAAAAAAGGACTTTCTCCGCGACGCCTTCGGCTTCGAGGCCAAGGTCGTGGCCATCACCGATAAGATCAAGGGGACGCTCATCCTCCCCGAAGGGATCGACATCCCCGCCGTCCTGGCCCTCCTCGGCCAGGGGAAGGGCCTGGCCGAATACCCCAAGGCGACACCGGCCCAGGTCGAGCCCCTCGACCCCCTGGACATGATCGAGCACACCGACGCCGACATCATCGCCGAGATGACCTACACCGACATCAAGACCGCCGAGCCGGCGACGAGCTACATCAAGAAGGCCCTCCTCCGCGGCAAGCACGTCGTCACCTCGAACAAGGGGCCGGCCGCCCTCCATTACCGCGACATCCAGGACCTGGCCCGCAAGAACGGCGTCCAGTTCCGGATCGAGGGTACGGTCATGAGCGGCACGCCGGTCTTCCACCTGGCCGAATGCGGCCTGGCCGGGAACACGGTCCGGGAGGTCAAGGGCATCCTCAACGGGACGACCAACTTCATCCTGACCAAGATGGAGACCGAGGGCATGGCCTACGGCCCCGCCCTGGCCCTGGCCCAGAAGCTCGGCTACGCCGAAGCCGACCCGACGGCCGACGTCGAGGGCTTCGACGCCCTGGCCAAGATCGTCATCCTGTCCAACGTCCTCCTCGGGGGCTCGCTCAAGACGACGGACGTCCCCTGCAAAGGGATTTCGGCCATCACCAAGGCCGACGTCGAGGCGGCCAAGGCCGCGGGCTTCCGCTACAAGCTCATCGCCCACGCCAAAAACGAGGGCGGGGTCGTCACGGCCAACGTGTCGCCGCAAAAGCTCCCCCTCGCCGACCCGCTGGCCGGGGTCATGGGCGCCCACAACGCCCTCAGCCTGGAGACCGACCTCATGGGCAAGGTCACCATCCAGGGGGCCGGCGCCGGCAAGGTCGAGACGGGTTTCGCCATCCTCTCGGATATTCTGGCGATCCATCGCTGCTAGCCGGCCGAGGGATGTCCTCGGAGCGAGCATAAGCGGTGATTGCGCCGTCATGGGCCGGAGAAGGCCCATGACGACGTAAAAAATCACCGCGCGGACGGCGACGATACCCCGAGGCCGAACTTGACTCCGGCCCCTTATCCCCTATATGCTAAGGGCGCAGTAACAACTGTGTCATGCCGTTTGTCTTAAGAGATTTTCCCCGCCCTTCAAGACCCCCGTCTATCCTTGCGTCAACATTGGAGGAATCATGAGCTCCGCCCCGAAAATATCGCCCGGAGTCCAGAGGTACGTCGACGCCGCCCAAAAGCTCCTGGCCCAGCGCGACGCCGCTTTCGCCCGGATGAAGGCGAAGAAATTCGACACCATCGCCGTCCACGGGCTCTACACGGTCGAGGAGGCCCTCGAACGGAACCAAGGGGCCGTGATCGAGCCCCTTTATCTTTCCGCCTCCCAGGCCTACGCCGACTCGGACGAGCTCGAGGCCGCTCTCGCCTACCTCGTCCCGACCTGGTGCTACACGCGGATCGCCAACCCGACGACCTACTACCTCGAATGGGTCCTGGCCCTGCTCGAGGGCTATCGGACGGGAGTCGACACGTCCTGCTGCGTCACGGCTTCGGGGATGTCCGCCATCATGTCGGCCATCGACCCGCTCCTGGTCAAGCAAAAGATCGGGCAGGAACGGACCAACTTCGTTTCCTGCATCCAGGTCTACGGCGGGACGTTCCAGCAGTTCTCTCTCCGCAAGATGAAAGAGCGCGGCATCGAATGCCGCTGGGTCCAGCATCCCTGGGACATGGAGGATTGGAAGACGAAGATCGACGAGGACACCCGTTTCCTTTACATGGAAATGCCGTCCAACCCCCAGCAGTCCTTCACCGACGTCAAGGCTCTCGCGGACCTCGCCCACTCGTGGGGGATCCCGCTCATCGTCGACGCGACGTGCGCCACCCCGGCCCTCATGCGGCCCATCGCCCACGGCGCCGACATCGTCGTCCATTCCCTGACGAAATCGATCACGTCCGGCGGGTTCGCTATCGGCGGCGCGCTCATCAGCCGCAAGCCCATCACCACGAAGGTCGTCAATGACCATCCCCTGTTCAAGGAGAGCTTCGCCGAGTACGTCAAGTTCCTGCCCTACCGGGACAACGGACCGGCCTCTTCGCCGGTCAACGCCATTTTCGCCCTCAACGACCTCCGGACCCTCCGGTCCAAGATGGACCTCGTCAGCGCAAATTGCCAGAAGGTGGCCGAGTATCTCCAGAAACACCCGAAGGTCTATCAAGTCGACTACCTGGGCCTGCCCAGCTTTCACCTTCACGGCGTCGCGAAGAAATACATGAAGCTCGTCGACTCAGACGACGGCAAGGGCGGCGAGGTCAACCGCTATGGCCACCTCATGAGCTTCCGGGTCGACGGACCGCCGGAGAACGCCAGGAAGGTTTTCGACAACTTCAAGATGATCTATCGGGCCACCGACCTCGGCCGGATCAAGAGCGTCGCCACCATCCCGGCGATCTCGACACATCAACAGCAGGGGGAGGAGGCCCGCCGCATGGCCGACGTGCCGCCCCAACTCATCCGGCTCTGCGTCGGCGCCGAACATCCCGACGACGTCATCGCCGACGTCGACCAGGCCCTGCGGTCGCTCTAAGAGATAATCATGTCCGAAGCGAAGAAAATGACCGGATATAAGGGACGCTGGGCCTGGGTCGACCTGACCAGCCGCACGGTCCGCGTCGAGCCGGCCGACCCGGGATACGGCCGCGACTACGTCGGCGGCAGAGGGCTTCAGGCCCGGCTCCTGGCCGACCACTTGGAGAAAACGGGCCCGCTCAAGGACCCGCTCTCCCCGCAAAACAGGATCATCGTCGGCAGCGCCGCACTCAACGACACCGCCGTCGCGACGGCCGGGCGCGGCTCCTGCTCGTTCGTCGGGACGATGGCCCGCTCGCCCGAGCCGGCCTCCTGGGTTCCGGGCCATAAGCCCGTCTACGGGCTCGTCACCCATTCGAGCGCCGGAGGCCTTTTCCCGAACATGCTCAAGCGGGCCGGCTTCGACCAGGTCGTCGTCGACGGCCGGGCCGAACGCCCGGTCCGCCTCGAAGCCGTCGACGGCGCCGTCCGCATCGTCGACGCCGAGGACGACCTCTTCGAGACGGCCCAGGGACGCCGCGTCCCGCGTCGCGCTTCCGAGATCACCGACGCCCTCGCCGCCAGGGTCAAAGGCGGCTCCACTCTGACCGTCGGGCCGGCCGGCTGGAACCTCGTCGACTTCGCCTGCCTCACGGCCGATTATCACCGTAATTTCGGCCGGGGCGGGGCCGGAGCGGTCTTCGGCTCGAAGAACCTTGTCGCCATCACCGCCTTCGGCAAGGGCGCCGTAGCCTACGCGGACGCCGAAGCGTTCAAGACGTTCGGGCAAGAGATCGACAAGCTGGTCAAAGCCAGCGTCGAGGACCCGAACCGCACGGCCTCCTTCCGCCCGGGGACGGGCACGACCTGGTGGCTCGACCGCGCCTTCAACGGCCGCTACCTGGGCGTCAAGGGCGGCTACCTGCCCTGGCACAATTTCGACGAGGGGTCCTTCGACCCCGCGGACTTCGACAAGGTGTCGACCGACGCGTTCCTGGCCATTTCCGGAAAGCACAATGTCTGCAACAAGTGCCGGCACGTCTTCTGCACCCGCTCGGCCAAGGTCGAATCGGGCCCTTACGCGGGCGAAGGCGTCCGGCCCGAGTTCGAGACGATCGCCCTGTGGATCAACTGCTGCATCCTCGACCGCGACGCCATCTTCCATATGAACTACCTCTGCAACGAGCTCGGCGTCGACACGATGACCTTCGGCAGCGTCATGGCCGGGGCCATGGAACTGGCCGACAAGGGCTTCTTAGCCAAGTACGGGGACGCCCCGAGGTTCGGGGACGCCGCCGGGATGGTCCGGACGCTCAAGGACATCGCCTACGGGTCGAGCGACCTCGGCCGGCTTCTCGGCCATCACACCGACCGGGTCATCGCCGAGGTCGCGGCGGGCGCCGCGCCGGCCGCCCTCTCCGAGATCGCCTATAGCCTGACGACGGCCTATGGCGGGCTCGGCTACGCCGGGATCAGTCCCAAGGCCTTCCCGGGCATGTTCACGGCCTACGGCACCTCGAACCGCGGCCGTGGCGACCACACCTACGCCTGGACGATCCAAGCCGAAGAGGGCGGGCTCAAGGACGCCCGCGACCTAGCCGCCTACGTCGCCGCAGGGCAGGCCGGTAAGGCCCTCGTCGATTCCCTTGGCCTCTGTGACTTTTTCACCGGCGATATCACAGCAGAACCGTTCCTTTCGCTCTATGGCGCCTTGACCGGAACCGCCTACACGCCCGAATCTATGAAGGAATGCGGCCGCCGGATCTACGCGCTCGAGCGCCGCATGAACAACCTCCAAGGCCGGGACAGGACCTACGACGCCTTCGTCCCGGCCAAGCTCAAGGTCCCGCTCAGCCGCGGCGCCCACCAAGGCCGAGCCGTCGACGAGGCTTTCTACAATTCCGTCCTCGACGCCTATTACGATGCCTGGGGCTGGTCTGGAAGAGGGACTGTCCCCTTAGGTTGAATTCCTCCTCCGCTTCCTTTACAATCTGGCCGATGGAAAAGCTGATTATCCGGGGCGACCGGGACCTGCGCTTGAGCGGCGAAGTCCGCATCAGCGGGGCCAAGAACGCCGTCCTGCCGGCCATAGCCGCCTCCCTGCTGACGAGCGAAGAGATCCGCCTCTCCAACATCCCCCGGGTGAAGGATGTCGAGACCATCTTGACGCTCATCGCCGAGCTCGGCGGGGCCTACAAGATCGACGGAGACACCGTCGCGATCCGCGTCCCGAAGATCCGTTCGGACGAGGCCTCCTACGAGCTCGTCCGGGCCATGCGGGCCTCGATCCTCGTCCTCGGTCCGCTCGTGGCCAGGTTCGGCAAGGCCGTCGTCGCCCTGCCCGGCGGCTGCGCCATCGGCTCGCGGCCCGTCGACCTCCACATCGCCGGCCTGCAGAAGCTCGGGGCGACGATCTCCCTCGAGCACGGCTACATCCAGGCCCAGGCCGACCGCCTTCGCGGCGCGGTCGTCGAATTCGAGAAGAAGACGGTGACCGGGACGGAGAACCTGCTCATGGCCGCCGCCCTGGCCAAGGGCGAGACCATCCTCAAGAACTGCGCCCGGGAGCCGGAAGTCGCCGACCTGGCCGTGCTCCTCAACAAGATGGGCGCCAAGATCGAGTGGCTCGACGACGACACGGCCCGCATCCGCGGTGTGCGCGAGCTCGGCGGCGCGGCCCACGACATCATCCCGGACCGGATCGAGACCGGCACCTTCCTCGTCGCCGGGGCCTTGACGGCGGGCGATTTCCTTATCCGCAACGTCTGTCCCGAGCATACGGTCACCTTCGTCGAGAAACTCCGCGCCTCGGGCGCCATCGTCGAAACCGAGGGCGAAAACGCTTTCCGCGTCGCCGGCAGCCGGGAGGTCAAGGCCCAGGACATCACGACCTCGCCTTATCCAGGCTTCCCCACCGACATGCAGGCCCAGTTCATGGTCCTGCTGACCCAGGCCGCCGGCGCGTCCATCATCACGGAAACGATCTTCGACCGGCGTTTCTCCCACGTCAACGAGCTCGTTCGGCTGGGCGCGTCGATCGAAGTCCAGGGCGACAAGGCGGTCGTCAAGGGCAAGACGCTCCTTTCCGGCGCCGAGGTCATCGCCACCGACCTTCGGGCTTCGGCGGCCCTCGTCCTGGCCGGCCTCGTCGCCGCCGGCGAGACGACGATCAACGAGATCGAGCACCTCGACCGGGGCTACGAGAGGATCGAGGAAAAGCTCCGCGGCCTCGGGGCCTCGATCGAAAGGGTCGAGGCGTGACTTCTCCGCCCGCCGTGGATTGCCTTTTCTGCCGCATCGTTCGCAAGGAGCTCCCGGCGAGAATCCTCTTCGAAAACGAGCGCCTCCTCGCCTTCGAGGACAGCCGGCCCCGGGCGCCGGTCCACGTCCTGGTCATCCCCAAGGACCACTTCGCCTCCCTCAACGACGCCCCCGACGGGGCGGAAGCGCTGCTCGGGGAGATCCTTTTCCGGGCCCGGGAGATCGCCCGGGAAAAGGGGATCGGAGAGAGCGGCTACAGGATCGTCCTCAACACAGCCGGGGACTCCGGCCAGGAAGTTTTCCATATTCACTTCCACATCCTCGGCGGCCGGCGGATGGCCTGGCCGCCGGGCTGAGAGGGAGACGCCCCGACGGCAGCGCGCCATGGCCTACCTCATCGACGGCAACAACCTCCTCGGCCGCATCGCTCCCCACGAACTGCGGGAGAGATCGGGACGGGAAGGTCTCGTGGCCAGGCTCCTCGCCTTTCAACGTGTGACCCGCGCCCGGATCCACCTCGTCTTCGACGGCAACCCCGAACCGACGCCGACGGACGTCCCGGTCAACACCAAGTTCATCATCCACTTTCCCGGCGAAGGGCAGAGCGCCGACGACGTCATCCGGGACATGATCGGCCGGCAGACCGACCGCCGCCGCTTCTTCGTCGTCAGCTCGGACCGGGCCATCCGGGAGCTGGCCAAGAAAAGAGGCCTCCAGCCCGTGAAATCCGAGGCCTTCGCCGCCGAGCTCAAGACGGTCATCAAAGAAGGGAAGAAACGGCGAGAGCTGGAGAAGAGGACGGAAACCCCTTCCCCGCTCGAGGTCGATCTCTGGGACGAGGTCTTCAAGTCCAAGCCATGAAGAGCTTCTCCATCGTCGGCGCCGGACGGCTCGGGACCGTGCTCGGGGCGGCGCTCGTCCGGCGGGGCTGGACGGCCACGGCCATCGTCGACAAGGATTCCGAAGCGGCCCGGGAGAGCCGCCGCATCATCGGCCAGGGAAAAGTCCACCCTTACCGTCCAGGCCTTTCCCCGAAAGGACGGGACGGCACGGTAGGGCTGGGCGATGTCGTTATCATCGCTGTTCCCGACGACGTGGTCAGTCGCGTCGCCGCCGGGTTGGCGCGGTCCGGCGTGTCGTGGGCCGGACGGTTCGTCTTCCACACGAGCGGTCTCCTCCCCGCCCGCGTCCTCGGGCCCCTCCGGAAACGGGGAGCGCGCATCGCCTCGGTCCATCCCGTCCAGTCCTTTCCCCGGAAGGACGCGCCGGCCTCGATCTTCAGGGGCATCACCTGGGGCGTCGACGGGGACCCGGCCGCCGTCGCGGCCGCCGAGGAAATGGTCCGCGATCTCCGGGGGAACGTTCTTCTTCTTTCGGAAAAGGACAAGCCGCTCTACCACGCCGCGTGCAGCTTGGCTTCGAACGCCATGATCGCCCTGGAATGGACGGCGTCCGGATTGCTCGGGGCGGCCGGGATCGGGGAAAAGGCCGCCGCCGGCATGCTGTTCCCCCTCGCGCAAGGAACTTTACAGAACGTAAATAATCTTGGCCTGGAAAAAGCCCTGACCGGGCCGATCCTCCGGGGGGATGCCGCGGCTGTCCGGAAGCATCTGGAAGCCCTCAGAGCCGACCCTCCCGCAAGGGAGGTTTACCTGGTCATGGGGAAACAGATCCTCCGGCTGGCCGAAAAAAGCGGATTGCCGGCGTACCGGGTCAAGATCCTGAAGCGTCTGCTCGAAGGTGGATGACTTCCTCTTCGAGACGCACGCCGAACTTCCGATAGACCCTTTCCTTGAGCTCTTCGGCCAGGAGGAGGACGTCGCGCGACCCGGCATTGCCCTTGTTGATGATAAAATTGCAGTGTTTCTCGTAGACGGCCGCGTCGCCGACCGCGAGGCCCCGGGCCCCCGCCTGTTCGAGCAGTTGGCCCGCCATGATCCTCTCCCCGGTCGCGGAACAGGAATTCTTGAAGTAGCTCCCGGCGCAGGCCGTGCCCAGCGGGGGGTGTTTGGTCCGCCGCTTCTCGAGGATGTCACGGATCTTGGCCTCAGAAGCTTGAGTGTCCCCTGGGGAGCAGAAAAGGACAGCATCCAGGACGATGCCGCCCCCCCCCTGTTTGAGGGCCGAATCCCGGTAGCCGAAGCGCAGGGCCTCCCTGATCATGAGCTGGCGCTCCCCGCCCGGGCAGAGGAGAGTCGCCGTCTCGAGGACATCCCCGATGCTCCAGCCGTAGGCCCCGGCGTTGCCGTAAACGGCCCCGCCGACGGTCCCCGGTATCCCGGCCAGGAATTCGAGGCCGGAAAGGCCCGCCGAGAGAGCTTCACGCAGGATGGCGGGAAGGCCCGTTCCCGAGAGAACGCGGATCCGGCCTTCTTCCCTGACGATCCCCTCGAGGCGGTTTCGAATAAGAAGCCCCCGATAGCCGGCATCGTCGAAAAGGACGTTGTTCCCGCCGCCAATGACGTAAAAAGGGTATTTTTCCCCGACCGCGAGAGCGACGGCCTTCTCGAGCTCATCTTCCGTGCGGGCCTCGAAGAAGAGGTCGGCGGGCCCGCCGATGCCGAAGCTGGATAGGGCCGAAAGTGGCACGTTCTCGGAGGGCGAATTTCCGATCTTCTCGAGGAACGCTTCCCGGAACAGCGTTTTTCGGTCCATGGCCGGTATTATAGTGAAACGGGGGCGGGGAAGCAAAACTCCGGCCGCCGGCCTGCATCTTGGCATAATAATTGCTTTGGAGTTAATCCGGAGTCAGCGGATATTGACAAAAACCAGGATGCGGGCTATCATTCCTAAAATTTTCGAGAGAGGTTAGTCATGAAAAGGACGCTTTTCGCCACCGTGACCTTGGTTTTCCTCCTGGCCGGCCTCGTGGCCGCCCAGAGCGCGGACGAGGATTATCTCAAGGCCATGCAGCTTTCCGATAATTGCGCGAAAGCCCAGGCCCTCGAGGCTTACATCGCGAAGTACGCGGGCCAGGGCACGACCAACGAGCATTGGGCCTACGCCTACTACTGCATGACCCCCTGCGCGACAAAGAACAACCTTAAGGCCGCCGAATACGGCGAGAAGGCCCTCGGCATGTCCGGGATCGACGGTGCTACAAAACAACAGCTCGTCATCGCTGTTCCCCAGCTTTATTATGGCGCCGGACAGCCGGACAAGGGCGACGCTGCGTCCCGGAAGCTAATAGAATACGGCCAGGGCCTGAGCGACGCCAAGACAGGCTCCCAGATCCAGGCGACCGGCTATTTCCTCATTGGAAATTCCGCGGAGAAGGCCGGCGACAATGCCAAGGCCACCGAGAATTACATCCTTGCCTATACCGCGCTTAAGGATCCGAGTATCATCAAGCAAATCAGGAGCCTCGCGGATAAGCTTTATAAGGCCCAGAAATACCCCGAGGCGGAACAAGTTCTGCGGAAATTCTACGCCGCGGACCAGGGCCCCGAGAGCGCCACGGTGCTAGGTCAGACGCTCTACAAGCAGGGCAAGGTCGACGAGGCTCTGGCCATCTACCGGGAGGCCTACGCCAAGAAAAAAACCGGGGGCCTCGCCCAGAATATCGCCATCATCCTGAACGCCAAGATCAAGACCGATCCGTCCAAGACGAACGAAGCCATCAACGCGAACATCGAAGCCGGCCTGCTCAACCCCCCTCAGCAGAAGAACTTCCTGGGCCAGGCCCAGAACCTCTTCGTCGGCCAGGACAAGGAGCTGGCCTCGAGCTACGCCCAGATCGAGGAGCACAACAGGGCCATCGAGGAATTCAGCAAGACCTACAACGCCAAGGTCGACGGCAAGACTGAGGACGACCTCTCCGAGGCCGATAAGAAGGTCATCAAAAAGCTCGAGGACAACATCGAGGTCGAAAAGCAGGCCATCGCCGGCATCCAGGCCAGCCAGAAGGGCGTCCTGGACAAATTCAACGCGCTCGTCGCCCAGGTCAAGGCCCGGCTCGGCAAGTAGGGCGGCGCCCGGACCGGCTCGCGACACCCGCCCCGCCCCGACAGGGGCAAGGGCGAGGAGTTCCCGATAATTTAGGAGGGAAGACGTGTCCTCCTCTCTCGCCGGCGGGAAAAACCGCGCCCGCGCCGAGCGGCTGCGCCGGGAGATCCTCTCCCACGAGAGGAAATACTACGTCGAGAACGACCCCCAGATCTCCGACGAGGAATTCGACCGTCTCGTCCGCGAGCTCGGCGACCTCGAGGCCCGTTTCCCCGGCCTCGTGACGCCCGAGTCCCCCACGCAGCGGGTGGGCGAGAAGCCGCTCGAAGGTTTCCCCTCCGTCGTCCACCGGACTCCGATGCTGAGCATTGACAACTGCTACAACGAGGAAGAGCTCCGGGAGTTCGAGGGGCGCGTCCGCAAGCTCCTCCCCGAAAAGACGGTCGCCTACACGGCCGAGCTCAAGATCGACGGGCTCGGCATCTCCGTCCTCTACCGTGACGGCAACTTCGCCCGGGCCGTCACCCGCGGCGACGGCGTCCGCGGCGACGACGTCAGCGGCAACGTCAAGACGATCCGCTCCCTCCCGCTCGTCGTCGACGAAACGGGCGAAGTCGAGGTTCGCGGCGAGATCTACCTGCCCTTCGCCTCCTTCCGGAAGATCAACAGGGAGCGCGAGGAGGTCGGCGAGCCGCTGTTCGCCAACCCCCGGAACGCGGCGGCCGGCTCGATCCGCCTCCTCGACCCGAAAGAGGTGGCCTCGCGGAACCTCGGCGTCTTCCTGTACACCCTCTCGATCGACGGGAAGGAGCAAGACGGCCAGTGGCTCTCCCTCCGGAAGCTCCGGGAGCTCGGCTTCGTGACCAACCCCCACTCGCGCTTCTGTCCCGCGCTCGACGACGTCCTCGCCTACTACAAGGAATGGGCCGAGAAGAGGGACAGCCTTGACTACGATGTCGACGGGATCGTGGTCAAGGTCGATTCCGCGGCGGAACGGCAGGCCCTCGGGACGACGGCCAGGTCCCCGCGCTGGGCGATCTCCTACAAGTTCCCGGCGCGGCAGGCGACCACCCGGGTCAACGACATCGTCATCCAGGTCGGCCGCACGGGCGCCCTGACGCCCGTGGCCGTCCTCGAGCCCGTCAAGCTCTCCGGGACGACCATCTGCCGCTCGACCTTGCACAACGAGGACGAATTGCGAAGAAAGGACATCCGGGTCGGCGACTTCGTCCTCATCGAGCGGAGCGGGGACGTCATCCCGCACGTCGTCTTGGTCATGAAGGAACGGCGGACGGCGCACCTCCCGCCCTTCGCCTGGCCCGGCCGCTGCCCCGTCTGCGGCTCGGAGGTCTTCCGCCCCGAAGGGGAGGTCATCTCGCGCTGCGTCAACATCTCGTGCCCGGCCAGGGTCCGGGAATCCATCCTCCACTTCGCGGCCCGTCGGGCCATGGATATCGACGGGCTGGGCGAGGCCGTCGTCGACCAGCTCCTCGCCGCCGGGCTCGTCCGGTCCATCCCCGACCTCTACGGCCTTCGCTACGACGATCTCGTCGGCCTCGAGCGGCTGGGCCCGAAGAGCGCCCGCAACCTCCTCGACGCAATCGAAGGATCGAAGATGCGCGGCCTCGCCCGGCTCATCTTCGCCCTGGGCATCCGCCGCGTGGGCGAGCGGCTGGCCCAGACTCTGGCCGCGCGCTTCCGGACTCTCGACGCCCTCGAAACGGCCGGCGAAGAGGACCTCGTCCGGACGGAGGATATCGGTCCCAAGGTCGCCGAGAGCATCCGTTTCTTCTTCGCCCAGCCGGAAAGCCGCGAGTTCGTCGGAAGGCTCAGGAAAGCGGGGTTGGCCACCGAAGCGGCCGGGGACACCGGCGCCCCGAAGCCCCTCGCCGGGCAGGTCTTCGTCATCACCGGGACGCTCTCCGGCCTGAGCCGGGACGGGGCCCGGGAGCTCCTGGAGAGACTCGGCGCCGAAGTGGCCTCTTCCGTGACCAGGAAGACGACCGGGCTCGTCGCCGGGGAGTCGCCCGGCTCCAAGCTGGACAGGGCGCGCGCGCTCGGTATCAGGATACTCGGGGAGAGGGAATTCCTGGGGCTCGTCGGAAAGAAGCCCTAGCCTGACTTATTCATAAAAATGCCGATGCGTTGTTTCACTCAAGCGATATCTGCTATATCTGTGATAAACCTATTTCCTATTAGGTTTTCCAAGCTTCGTCTCAAAAGAACCGGCATTTTTACCCTCTGGGCGAGCCGATCCGGCCGCATCTGCTTTGTTGCGAAGGGTTCGCAGTACCGGGAGTACAGCTTCACCCTCCGCGCCTCGCATCTGCAGCCGCCTCGACTCGTGAATAGGCCAGGCTAGCTATTTCTTCTTTTTTTTCGAACCAAAAAGGTCCAACCCGAACAGGCCCCTGGCCCCGCTCTTCTTGCCCCCTGTAAGCTCGTCGAGAGCTTCGCGGGCCGAGGGGTGGTCCGGCTCGACCTC
>Ga0315286_10000780_pt1 | contig 27691 bp, 28 predicted proteins | sample YL17G10_0_MG_FD_205038 | JGI IMG/M metagenome (GOLD analysis project Ga0315286, IMG submission 205038) | Sediment microbial communities from Yellowstone Lake, YNP, Wyoming, USA - YL17G10_0 | ecosystem: Environmental > Aquatic > Freshwater > Lake > Sediment | place: USA: Wyoming | collected... | reverse complement strand
CGCCTATCGCCGTCGTGGAGCCTTTGACGTCAGCGCGACCGGAATCTCGCTGTTCCTCTATGGCATGCCCACATTCTGGTTTGCCATGCTCCTTCAGATCCTGTTCACAACGCATCCGCTTGGGGTACAGTGGTGGCCACAGTTGCCGCCTAGTGGATACTGGGATGTAGATAGGTTCGGCGGGAATTTCCACGGGACCCTGCCCCAGGTCCTCAGCGTGATGAAGTATCTCATTCTGCCATCGGCGGTCCTCGCCATCGGCAGCCTTGCCGGAGTTTCGCTCATCATGAGGAGCTCACTGATAGATGTCATGACGGAAGATTTCATACTGACCGCCCGTGCCAAGGGCCTCACGGATTATCAGGTGCTGAGGCACCACGCGCTTCCTGTCGGCATGCCGCCAATGATCGCTTTGATCGCTATGGACATTGCGTTCATCATCGGCGGTGCGTACCAAGTCGAGTACATCTTCAACTATCCAGGTATCGGATATCGCACGATCCAGTCCATAAACAACCTTGATTTCCCCATCCTCCAGTTCATAGTCGTCATCGGTGGCGTGGCGGTTGTAATAGCGAATTTCATCTCGGATATCGTCCTGATGTACACCGATCCCAGAATCAGGATCGGTTAGGAGAGGCCTGTGATGCTAGAACAAGTTCCAGAAGAAGGTTCAGGGCCCGGGTCGAGGGCAAGTGCGGCAACGTGCTGCAGACACCGTCATGGAGATGGGTCCTCGCCAAGGCCAAATCACAGGCATCCCGCGAATCTTGCGGTCACTTTCCTACTCGTGTTCATCCTTGTTGCCCTTGTGCTCCAAGTGGAGACCCTCTCGGCCGCTGATGCGAGGCCGACCCCCGGAACCGGATCTTCTCGAGCCGAATTGCTCGCTGTCGCCAACGGCAGCCTGGTGGCGAATGCGGGTCGGGACCAGACCGTCATGCAGGGAACGATTGTCGAGTTCGATGGTAGCTCGTCGACTGGGAACATCACGAACTACACATGGACTTTCTTCTATGGCGGTTTGAATCGGACAATCAAAGTGGAGAACGCCACCTTCCAATTCGCTATTCCAGGCATCTACAATGTGACCCTCAACGTGAGCGATGGCAAGGGAAACCGCACCACCGACATCGTCGTGATAACGGTCAAGGAGAAACCCGTCGACATCCTGGCCACTTATTGGATAGAGATTGTGATAGTTGCGGTGATAGTCGCCGTGATCTCATTCCTTTACGCCGCAGTCACTGGGAGGATACGAACCATCCCGGAGGCCACGCAGGAGAAGATGAAGCTGGCGCTCAGGCAGTGGAGGAAGATAATTTCGCAGGTGCTCCACAACTCGATGGGCCTGGCCGGCGTGCTCATACTCGTCTTCTTCATCGCCATGGCAGCGTTCGGTACAGTCTTTGCGCCGGAGAAGGTCGATTTCAATCACCCAGGTCCCTTCGGGCAGCTTCAAAAACCTTCCTCCGTTCACTGGTTGGGTACAGACTTTTTTGGCCACGATATCTTCAGCGAGCTGCTCTACGGGGCCAGGACCTCGATGATAGTGGGCGTGATCTCGGCGGTGATCGCATCCGTGCTCGGAGCGCTCGTTGGCCTCTACTCTGGTTATGCAGGAGGCTGGAAGGACGAAGTGATCATGCGTGCGAACGACGTCGTGCTTTCCATCCCATGGCTCGTGCTCATGATCGTCGTGGCGGCTTTGCTCCAGGAGATCACTCTTACGGGCATCATCCTCATCATCGGGCTCACGGGGTGGTCAACTACAGCAAGAATGGTCCGTGCTCAAGTGCTGTCCCTGAAGGAACGCCAGTTCGTAGAGCGCGCGAAAGCGATAGGCGCTTCGGACATGGCCATAATCAGGCGCCACATCATGCCGAACGCTTTCCCGCTCGTTTTCGCCAACACGATACTGACAGTTGCGGTCTCGATCCTCTCTGAAGCGACTTTGAGCTTCCTTGGGCTGAGGCCGGTCGGAACGGTCACATGGGGCACGATGCTCTCAAACGCGGGCGATCAGGATGCATTCCATATCGGCCTGCAGGGATGGATCATCGTCCCCGGCCTCTGCATAGTCGCGGTCGTGCTCGGATTCACTCTTCTCGGGTACGCTCTCGACGATATCATGAACCCGAAGCTGAGAAAGCGGTAGTCGTGAGGAATCGAGGCCCGACCCGACTCGGAGCAGGGTGCCTCGACCGGGGAGGCCCTCCGTTCACGATGTACAAGTTTGGCGTATGGACGCCCATGTCGCGATGTCTTCTCGGACCGCGCTATAACGTATACTGACCTGCATCTCGGGAAGCAAAAGGGGTATATAGCGGAGTCTCCTTAGCGTCTTCGTATACCTCATGAGGGCTTTGGAGTGTACGGGGAGAGGTTTTCGAGCGTCGCTCGTCAATCGAACGATTCCATCCACGACACCGAGCTCAAGTGGGGCGTGAAGGAAGGCAAGGGAACTAGGGGGAAATCGAAAATGGCAAGAGAATTCGGGAAAGTCACAAGGATATCGGTCATCGTGACCGTGTTGGTCGCATTGGTGATGCTCGCGGCGCCAGTCCTCCAGATCGGGGGCAAGAGCGTAAGTCCGGTAGGCGACGCAGCCGCTGCCAATGGTAGCAGGGTTTTCAATGTCGGCATGGTCGACCTCACAGGGGGAGTGTCGACATTGAGTCCCTTCATGTATACAATGTCTGCAGAGTTTGACCTCATATGGCCCTGCTACAGCACACTGCTGACCTATGATGTCAATGCCAAGATCGTCGGCGACCTCGCTACATCATGGAGCCTCGCGCCGGATGGCCTAACATGGAATTTCAAGCTGGCTCAAAATGCATACTTCATTAATCGTACAAATCCATTGTCGACGGCCCACCCGGTCACCGCAACGGATGTCATGTGGGTGTTCAATGAGTTGAACACCAACCCCAAGAACCACCTTTCATCATACTTCCTCACCGGTACCGTGGGCTTGATAGATAGCATGTGGACAGGAGCGAACCAGTGGGACTTCTTCGTAAAGACCAAGACGCCTTTCGCCCCGTTCCTGGGGGCGATGACCGTGATCCCAATAGTTCCGGAGTACATCTGGGGCCATCTGAAGAACCCGGATACTCCCACTACGTACAAGAATCTCGATCTTACTGGCTCCGGGGCGTTCTACTACGACATCGTCGGGCTGCCGGCTGCCGGATTAGCCACCCTGAAGAGGAACCCGCAGTGGTTCCAGGAAGCGAACAAGGGTTGGCAATTGCACATCGACACTCTGAACTTCAAGAACGCGATGGACGACGCAGGAGCTTGGACGGACCTGACATTGGGCCTGACAGACGTCTTCCTCAATGTCGCTCCGAGTCAGTATATTAACAACGTGCAGGGCGGACAGACCCCCGGGATAATCGGATGGGCTCAGAGCACGGGGTTCGTGTACGAGTATCAGCTCAACCAGATGACGCTCGCACAGCGGGCAGCGGGTGTCGGTAGCCCAGGGGGCTCCAACAACCAGCTGCTCCTCGACCCGACTGTGAAGCTGGCGATGGCCATGTTGGTTGACAAGCCGCAATTCATCCAGGATGTCGTGCTGGGACTCGGGACCGTTGCCGACTCGCTGGTGCCCGACAGCAACCCGTGGCACTACACCTACCCGAACCCGGTAGTATACGACCCAGTGGCCGCGAGGGCACTCCTCATGGCTGCAGGTTGGGCTTTCGATTCGTCCGGAGCGCCTGCGACCAGTACGACCCTCCCCTTGTGCAAGGCCGGAGGCGCGGACCCACTCTCATTCCGTATGTTGACCTTGACGGGAGCAGACTGGCTGCAGGGCAGCAATTTGCTCAAGGAGTGGGCAGGATATGGTGGAGTCGAACTGACCGTACAAGTGATGTCAACGAACCAGGCGAACAGCGCCTGGTACGCAGGCGACTTCGACACATGGCTCTGGGACTGGGTGTTCACACCCACCTCGGATCCGTCCACGGACTGCCTGCAAGTGGACACGAGCATGGCCATAGGTTCATGGAGCGGGTCTTATTGGGCCAACGCGGAGTTTGACGCCCTTTACAACAGGTCGCTCGTCACGATGGACCCGGTCGCCCGCCGCGTGCTGACGGACCGGATGCAAGCAATGATCTACGAGGACCACAACGACCAGCTCATCGCCTACACCAAGTACTTGTACGCTGCGAACACCGCCAACTGGTATGGTCCGAGCTTCGGAAACTGGGCCCAACACTGGACGCTGATGCCAGATCAGGGCTACCCATGGCTCTACATGCAGTTGTCCCCGGTTGACAATCACGCGCCTACGGTGGCGATAGGTTCGCCGACCTTCGAAGGATTCAAGAACGAGCCAATACCCGTTTACGGCTCCGCGACCGACGGATCGCCACTGGAGTATCAGTGGTACTGGGGAGACGGATCGAAGACGGGATGGGTGGCGAGCGCGAGCCAATCACACACATATGCCACTGATGGCATCTACAACGCCTACTTCGCCGCGCGAGAGCAGGGGACCGCTGACGGATTCATAAGCGTGAATCAGACGACGATCACGGTCATTGACGCGTCGAACAGGGCTCCGACCATCAGCTCGATAACCATGACCCCCTCCAGCGGATTGGAGGAGTGGACAATCGTGAATTTCGTGGCCGCTGCGACCGACTTAGACGGTGATCTCCTCTCCTACAATTGGAACTTCAATGACTCCTACACCGCCGTGGGCCGTAATGTGAACCACACGTTCGCGACGGGTGGGTCGTACTTGGTGAACCTGAAAGTGGATGACGGTCACCCTGGTCCAGGGAGACCTGCGGTTGCCACCAAGGCCGTCTCGGTGAAGATCAACCATCCACCGGTCATCTCGATCCAGAGCTCACAGACGGTGATCTGGAAGACCAATGCTCCGTTCACGGCGACGGCATCCGATGCGGACCTTGACACGATGAGGTTCACATGGGTCTGGGACGACGCGAGCAAGCTGGTGACCACGACGCCATCGGCGACGCATTGGTACACCCAGAAGGGCCTGTACAACGTGCGGGTATACGCAGATGATCTGACTGGGCTAGCCGGTCACAATGTGTCAGCGCTGTGTATAGTCAAATCCGTAGCGCTCCCCACGCCTCCCTATGGACTGACGCTCAGCGTGAACAGGTCGGCCATCTACACCACCCAGTCAGTGATGTTCACTGCCTCGGCACGAGATCCGGGGGGAGACGGGATGCGGTTCAGGATCAACTGCGGTGACGGCACATCCATCGTCCGCGACATGCCCGGCACAGCCAACGACGCGCTGGTCACTGTCACGGCCGCCCACACGTACTTGACTGCAGGGGCCATGGCCGCGCGCCTCTATGTCTCAGACGGCTTGGACAACATCACGCTAGCGACTCCTGTCACGGTGACGGTAACAGCGAACGACCCACCGTCGGTCACCCCACTGACGAACAAGAAGGTGTGGGCAGGCAATTCCACACCGTTCTCGGCCGTCGCATTCGACCCGGATGGCGACCCGATGAGATACACCTGGAACTTCGGTGACGGTACTCCGTTGCAGGCAGGTGCGTCCACGACGCACGTCTACGCCAAGGCCGGAATCTACACCTTCACGGTGTATGTCAACGACCTGAAGGGAATTGCGGGACACAACGTGTCGAGCTCGGCTACGGCCAAGATCGCGTTCAACATCCCGCTAGCGGTTGGCTGGAACTTCGTCTCAGTGCCAGTTGTCGGTTACGGATACAAGGCGAGCAACATCAGCCTGACGTTTGGTGACATGATTTCGTCATGGGCCCCGGCAACACAGAAGTACGACAAAACGTACATAAAAGGCATCTCTCCGTCGGGAGCTGACTTCGTCATAGCCCCGCACGTCGGCTACTGGATCTGGGTAGGTGCCGCGAAGACGATCCACCTCTATGGAAGCGTCCCGAGCACCCCGCAGACCTACACATTCACTGTCCCTGTCGCGGGCGGTTGGGTGGCGTTGGGTTTCGAGTCGCTGAAGACGACCTTGAAGGCGAACAACCTCACCACGATGTACTCGGGTACAGGTGCCATCACGATGGTGGCGTGGTTCAACGCGGCCACTGGGAAGTACTCTTCCTGGATCTCTGCGTTACCAGGGCTGAACAACTTCGCGCTGGCGCCAGGAGTGGCGTACTGGATCTGGGTCACGGCCGGCACGGGCGGGACATTGACATATATACCGTAAGGAACATACCGCTGTGAGGTTGTTACGGTGAATGGCGATGGAATGATCGGACTGGACGTGACTGGCATGAGGGCCAGCGCTAGCTCGGAGACGAAGAAATGGACGCGCTTGATCGAACCCTCCGAGAGCGGGATGAAGGTCGTCTCGCGCTCGAAGGGGTTCAGGTCGGCGTACGAGAGAAGGGGCAACAGCAAGAAGGTCTCGATGCTCCTCGTATGTGCGGCCGCGATCATCATCTTCTCCGGGATGGCCCTAGCTTCCTTAGGCAGCGGAGCGCATACGAAGGTAGGGACGCAGGCACTACCAGCAGCGTCGTTCACGGCAACTGTGCGCGCTAATGGTTACACTGTGGCTGTAAATGCTATGAATTCCACCGGCGACGGCGCCCTCAGCTACGCATGGAACTGGGGCGACTTGATAACCCAAACCGGCGTGACCGCCACGCACACCTACACGACAAATGGCGTCTACACGATCACCCTGACCGTGAAGGACACCCTTGGCCAGACGAACTCGGTGAGCCACGACGTCACTATCAGTAACGTGCCCATTCCGCCGACCGCCTTTGTCATATACGGGACGACGTGGGCTAGCGACGGTGTGACTCCACTAGCCGGCTGTACGATAAACATCACCGACGTTACGACCGGCACAACCCTCATCGGCACCGTGTCTCTTGGTGACGGAACCTACGCCGGCGACATCAGCCCCTTGTTCCCGAGCGCGGGTGACACCGTAATCGTGACTGCGATAGGCCCAGTCGGACAAACTGGATCGGGCATGGGAGTCCTCGTCGGCACCCCATATTTTGGGATAGACGTGACGATGGGCGTCGTGATACCGGAGTTCACCGCCATCGTGATACCGATCGTTGGCATGATCTCCATCTTCGCGGTGGCACGGGTGGCATCGAGCAGGCGCAAGGAAGAGTGACGCACAATCGGCTCCTAACGCAGGAAACCGTTGGATTGTCGGACAAACCCTTTCCCAAACTCTGTTTCTCATTTTCAATGGTCTAAATGATATGCTGATCTCGGAAATGCGATGGCCATCAGGGCGGTCCTCTCGTTCCATCTTCAAGGTCAGGTCTTGAGGATATGTGTTGCCATGGACGTGGCCTCGGTGACGAAGCGGCCGCATCTTTCCCTGTGCTCCGACGATTTGAAGTCGCTCTTGTTGAGCACTTTGCAGCAGGTGGAGCCGAACGCGTCGTGGAATTGCCTGTACAACTTCCCTGCCGCCTCGTAGCTTGCGAACTTGTCTTGGCGTGGCATGGTCCTGCCCTTGATTGCACCTACCGCCATCACCCCTGCCACGAGCGCCCCGCATATGTCCTCGGAACGCCCGACGCCCCCACCGAACGGGGTCGCCATCATCAGCGCCCTATCTGGCAGCTCGACCTCCATGCCGAAGCACACGCCCCGAAGGACCGACTCGGCGCAGTTGTAGCCGTTGGACCAGCACTCCGAAGCGTGCCTAACACCATCATCTTGCGATCTCATCCACGTTCACCCGATCTGGTGGATAGGCATTGCCTCCGAACTCCTTAAACGGTCGCTGGCAACAAAGTCTCGAGGAGAACATACGAAAGGGGTTTCACGGCCGGATCTCGCGATCAGGAGATCGCTAGCTGGAAGAGCTGCTCCGAGGTCGGGACCTGGTCAAGCTCCTCGGATATCTCCAGCAGGCCGATCCGGATCGAGGCATTGATGAAATCCAATTCCTCCGCGATATCGTCCGGGTCCAGAGTGATCCTCTCGGCTTCGATGTCTCGTTCCATGCTCTTGAGCAACATCCTGTTCGTGGCGAGCGTGAGCAGGACCCTTGCATCCTCGGAAGTATCATCCGAGATCTTCAAGGTCCGAATAATCCGATTCTCATCGCTGTTCCCGAATCCTCCGAGCGCGATTGGCACAGCTAGCGTCCTCTTCAACTGAGATCCCATCCCATCGTATGACGATTGTCTGACAATATCCACTTAGAACGTATATAAATCTTGTTGGAAGGACATTCGCTTAGCGCATGGGAGGGCCGGCGATGCTGTTGGCCTTGCGTTCCAGGTCGGCGATCTTCCTCTGCAGGCTGCGTATCTTAGCATCGTGCTTCGCGACCTGCTCCCGTATCCTGGCCGCCTTTGCTCGAAGTTTCGCAGCTTTGGCGAGCTTCTTCGCAGAGACCTGGTGTTCGTTTACCCTGGCAGTGTATCTCTTGGCCTGCCTGATCGATGACATCGTATCCCAGGTAAAAACCGAGCTCCGAGCATAAGAATGTTCCTTCGCTAGTCTTCGAGGGGCGTCTGAAAACTGAATATAGGGCCGTGGGCATGCCTGGCTCGTGACGAAGGTGTATGTAGATGCACACAATCGCCTCACGGAGACGATAGAGATCGACCAATCTTGCTCGATCAGTGCGAGGGCTGGTATTGAATGAACCAGACAACCAAGCTGTATCTCTTCCTTGCCTTGACCATCGTCATCTGGGGGTATTCATTCGTTGCCGTCGAGGCAGCCATAGAGGACGGTTCCTCGCCAATCCTGATAGCCATGGCGAGGTGGATGATCGCGTCCTCGATCTTCGGGGCCTACCTCATCGTGAAGAGGCCGCCGAGACCCGAGAAGGCGGACATGCCGAGATTCCTCGCGCTCGCGTTCATCGGCGTGGGAGTCTACTACATCTTCCAGTACTACGGGGTCCAGTTCGCCGGGGCATCCATCTCGTCGATCCTGGTGACGCTCTTGTGCCCGGTTGTGATATTCCTCGTCTCGTACGTCAAGCTCGGCGAGCACATAAGCCCCACTCAGAGCGCGGGGTTGATCCTCTCCGCTGTGGGCGGATACTTCGTGATAACCAACGGGAACATTGCCTTCATCCACAACTGGGAGGGACTTGTCGGAGGCCTATTCGGGGTCGTCTGCGCGGTCTTTTGGGCGTTGTACACCATTGGCGGCAAGCAGGTCATCAGGAAGTACGATGCGTTCACTGCCACCGCCTACCTGTCGCTCATGGGCACTGCCATGCTCGCACCCTTCGCGGCCGCCGATGTCGTTTGGGGAGGTCACATGGTCTTTCCGCTCAGTTTCTGGTTCGCCGCGTTGTATCTGGGAGTGCTCTGTACCGTTGTCGGCTATGTGCTCTGGTTCAAGGCGCTCACTGGACTCACCGCCTCGTCCACCGGTGTCACGTTGTACTTCGAACCCTTGGTCACGGTCATCGCGGCATGGCTCGTCCTCGGGCAGACGATCGGCTGGATGACGGGCTTAGGGGGCGTGCTGGTGATGGTCGGCGTGCTGCTCGTGTCCAGGCGCTAGGCGCAGGAAATCGTTAATATGAGTGGCTCTCCATGTCCACACCTGCACTCGGCAGCCCCGTGGTGTAGCGGTCAATCATGCGGGCCTTTGGAGCCTGCGACGGAGGTTCGAATCCTCCCGGGGCTACTCCCATCCATCATCCTTCTGCTTGGGTCTGCCCCTGTTCCTTAGGGCGGTGACCAGCTTGGCGAAGAGCAGGAGGACCAAGACCCACGATATCACGATGAGGAAGAAGCCTTCGGCGATGAACCCACCCTTGATCGCTCCGAAGAACAGGAGCCCCCCTATCGTCGCCGAGATGCCGAACAGGATGCCCCATAGGGCCATCGCCTTGTCGACCTTCCACTTGGACAAAGCTACCACTTCTCATTGTGGATGTACTTCTCCCGCGGTAGTCTTGTCCGTCTCACGCCTTTTCCGGCGGGGTAGCCGACGGGCACCAAGGCGACCGGCCGCGCAGATTTCGGGAGCATGACGGCCTCTGAGACCTTCGCTTCGTCGAACGCTCCCACCCAGACGGTGCCCAGGCCCTTGCTGTGAAGATAGAGCATCATGTTCTCGATCCCCGCCGCGACATCCTGAAGGCAATAGAGCGTCCTCCCTCTGTCGCCATAAGGCTTGATCCGGTCCAGGTTCGCGCAGCATACTATCACAACTGGCGCTGTCCTGACGAAGTCTTGCTTGAAGGCCGCCTCCGCCAGCATCTTTCTCGTGTGCGAGTTCTTGATGACTATGAAATCCCTGGCCTGGAGATTGCCGGCCGAAGGCGCCTGGTTGGCCAGCCGGAGAGCGGCATCGATCGTCGAATCGTCGATGGGATCGGGCTTGAATGCTCTGATGCTCGTCCTGCTCGCGATGATCTCCTCGATGTCCACGATGTCACCTTGTTGCGGACGCATGCGCACCAAGTTCTAAGTATTTTGTCGGTGGTTTGCCGGATGAGGCCGACAAAGTGCCCGATGCGAGTTCCAAGGTCACCTGCAAGCTCCGATTGGAGTTCGGGACCCCAGAGGACGCGGAGAAGGTCCATCGATCGGTCGCCCTGGACAGTCAGGGCTACCTGACATCTGGGGTCGAAGGCAGGGCGATCGTCGCTGAGATCCATGCGGATTCCCTCAACAGTCTCCTGCACACGTTGGATGATCTACTTGCCTGTACGGGCGTGGCCGAGAGGATCGTCTCGAAAAAGGCCTAGTCGGACGAGTCCTTGACCCTGACCGCGACCCCCCTCTTGAATGACTTCATCTCTTCGGGAGTCATGAGCGCTCGACCCACGGCTGCCAGCTCGTCCTTCGTGTTCACGATCAGCACGTCGTCCCCCGGCCTGATCCCCGGGTCGCATTCAAGCACGAACTTCGCGAAGACGTTGTTCCCTTTTGCAGCAAATCCCGCGGGCTCATCATCCGTCTTGACTCGCATGCACGGCGACGGGAGGATCTTGACGAGCAGCTTGCCCCCCTCGAGCTTGAGCGTGAACCTGCCATCACCCGCTCGCATGGAGAGGGCGTGCGCGCCGTCTATGATCACGTTCCTTATCTTCCCCGTGCGGGGCGATTTGATCATCTCGACCTTCTTGCCGTCCAGGATGTCCCCGGCACCCCTGCCGAACTGCATGTCCAGGACCGCCCGGCATCTGAGCAGGTCGAGGTCGAAATCCTTTGGGCCTCCTCCGACGATGTCCTCGAGGAATCTGAGCGTCTCCTCCCCGTCCCAGATGACCGCCAACGGATAGCCGTGCTGGTGCGCGTGTCTCTCCATCATCCTGTTGATCTTCTCCTCGACCTCGGCATCAAGGGCCTCGGGGATCACAGACTGTGGTATGGGATAGTACTCATCCAGCTCGATGGGTACCGGGCCAAAGAACGACACGACAACGAACGCGGCGTCGACCTTCGCCAATACCTTCGACATGATGGGCCAATAGGTCCTGGAGTACGGTTTCTGCGCCTCAGGGAATCCCACGAGCACCTTCGCATCGTGCTTCCTGTACCTGCTGAAGTAGTTCTCCTGGTATCTCATGACCGCCGGTCGTTCGTAGCTCTCTGGGCCGCAGTAGAAGAAAGCCCCTCTCCTGCTCGCGGGCTCGGAGGTTTCGAGGAAGTGTTTGTGTTTCGAGAGGACCTTGAGCGCTTCGAGCAGGGCGGGGTGGGCCCGAGCGCGCATCTCCACCAGCTCCCACATGGAGCCTTCGTGGATCGCGTTCTTGACATTCTCGATCTCGGTCAGGCAGGCGAACAGATTGTGCTCTGCCAGTCTCTTCGTCCGCTCCTCCGGCGGCATCTTCTTCAGCTCTTCGACCGAGGTTCTGCTGCACGAAGGACAGTGGCATGCGAGGTCGTGCAGGTCGGCGAGGAAGCGTGTCCCGGTGGGATACATCATCCGATCCTCCCTGGCGTACTTCGCATACGAGGCCGAATCGAACATGTCGCATCCGAGCAGCACCGCCAGCGGGAAGATCATCGGATGCCCGGCCCCGAACAGATGTACCGGCCTCGAGGGGTTGAGGCCCTTCTTCGAGGCTATGATCACCTCGACCAAGTCCTTGAATCGGTAGTTCTCGAGGAGTGGTACCACTCCACCGATCGGATGGACCGCGAAGTCGAGTTTGGAGATCTCCTTGGCGCATCTCTCCCTCAGATCCGGATAGATGCCGCCCTGGACTGTTCCAGCAAGCAGCATCTTTCCTCGGTCGTCCACGGATTCCCTGGCCCTCTTCAGGGTCTCCTCCACCGCTGCCTCCGTTTCCTCGCGCGTGAAACGGGGCTCGGAGAAGACATCGAGTATCGTACCGACGTCGGCCCCGACCGAAGCTTGGAACCTGACTATCTCCCTCGGGTCGACGCGCACATCACCGTACACATAGTTCTGGAACGTGCCGCTGTCCGTCATTATGGGTCCATCGAAGCCGAGGAGGTCGTGCAACCCTGACCTCTCCGCATGCTCCCTGAGCGCGCCCGTACTCCTGATGATGTACGAGTTGGTGATGATCATCTGGACGCCCATCTTCTCGCGCATTTCCGAAGGAGCGATGGTCCTGAAGTTGGGGTTGACCACAGGCAGTAGGATCGGTGTCGTTACCTTCCCGTGCGGAGTCGTGAGCTCGCATATCCTCGCGAGTCCGTCACGCTCCTTCAGCTCGAACATCGTGGCCGTGTAGCGAGTGGGCTATAATTAGGTTTTACAGGATTCGGCGCGCCACGCTCGCCAATCGCAGCCAGCAAATCCTTAAATACGGTCCATCTTCTGTGCTCGAATCGAGCGACATGAGCAACCTGCTCCAGGTGATTGCTGGCATAGCATTCGTGTTCTTCCTGCCCGGATACACGATGGTGAACATGATGTTCCCGAGGAAGGGCGAACTCGACCCCGAATACGACCAGGTCTACAGGGTCGCGCTCGGGATGGGCTCGAGCATCGTGATCTCCATTCTCGTCGGGTTCGGCCTCAATGCGGCGAGCACCGAGGGTCATGGGTTGGTCACATCCGGTCCGCTCTGGACCGTGCTCCTCTCCCTGACCGCCATGTTTGGTTTCATCGGCTGGTTCCGCGGAGCGTATCCAGGAGCTGGCTCGCTCCATCCTTCCCTCTATCGCGCGCCGGCAATCCCCGGGATGCCAAGGTCGAAGGGCAATGATTTCATCAAGCGCAAGAGGACGGAGCGCCTGATATTGAATAGGGAGGTCCTGATGGCCGATCTGAAGAGGTACTCTGAGGGTTCATCCACATCCAATCCGCAGCGGAAGCAGTACTATCGGAAGAGGATGGAGTATGCCAAGCAGGCGATAGACCGGATAAACGACGAGCTGCGTGATCTGAGCGGAGGCCACTGAATGCCGAAGAAAGGCGAGATGCAGTACAAGCTCATCGTCGTAGTGCGAGATGACATCAAGATGTCTGTGGGGAAGCTCGCGGCCCAGGTCGCCCACGCCGCCGTCACCTGCGCCCTCGAGGCCAAGTCGCGCAAGCCCAAGTGGTTCTCGGAATGGTTCAAGGAGGGCCAGCGGAAGGTGGTTCTGAGGGCGGAGGACATGGACCAGCTCCGAGCCTTGAAGGACCAGGCCATGAGAGCCGGGCTTCCACATGCGCTGATAACCGATGCTGGACTGACGGAGCTGGCCCCTAATACTACCACGTGCCTCGGGATTGGTCCGGCCCCTGAGAATCTCCTTGACCCGATCACGGGTTCTCTGCAGTTGGCGTGAGCGATTTATGAAGCAACAGATCAGGGTGCTGGGCATCGACGACTCTCCCTTCAAGTTCGGGACTGGGAACGCCCTGGTCGTGGGTGTGCTCGTGAGAGTCCCCAGCTATCTCGAAGGCTTGATGAAGACCGAGGTCGTCGTGGACGGAACGGACTCGACCGAGAAGATCATCGAGATGGTCTCGAAGTCGCGTTACAGGGAGCAGATCAAGGCGATTCTGATCGACGGGATCGCGCTCGCGGGGTTCAACCTGATAGACATCGAGCACGCCCACGCCGAGCTCGATATCCCGGTCCTCACGCTCACCCGTGACAGACCCGACCTCGAGAAGATGAAGAGGGCGCTGATGAAGCACTTCGACGACTGGAAGCAGAGATACGCTCTGATCGCGAGGCACGAATTGAGGCAGATCGCGACCGAGCACAAGCCCCTCTACGCTTCCGGAGTGGGTCTTGAGTGGTCCGAGTTCGAGGAGATAGTCATGCTCTCGACCGTGCGCGGTGTCGTTCCCGAGCCTCTGCGGATGGCACATCTGATTGCCAGCGCGATGACTCGCGGGGAATCATACGGCCGCCCCTGATCCCGGAGCCCAGGGGAGAACACAGATATAGGATGTAGATTCTCTGCAATTGCATCGGTGGCCGAAGGATGATAAAGAATCTGTTCACCAAGCGTGACCACAGGCTCGTTCCAGGGATCACCAAGGAACAGGCCATGCAGGCCGCGAGCTGGTTTTGGCGTTCGCGGCAGTTCGGTGTGGCGTTCACGTCGCCTTTCTCCATGAGTGGCGGGCAGTTCTACTCGAAGCTCGGCCTAAGGCAATCGATGTTTGTCTACGCTGTCGACGAAGGACCCAGCGTCGCGGTCGACATCAGTCTATCGGCAGAGCTCACGGACCAGGGCGCGGTCGTTGGAATAGTGGGCGCCGTCCTGCTCTTTCCTGTCACCGTGGTCGTCGGTGCAGTCTCCTATCTCGAGTACGAGAATGAGGCGGCCAGGCTCCTGAACGATTTCTGGGGGTACCTGAGCTCGTTCCCGAAGAATCCGCAACCGCCTCCTCCGGCCCCTGTTCCAACGTACGCTCAAGGACAGACCGCGCAGCCGGTTGCAGGCGCCGCTCCAGGCGCAGCGCCACCCGCCGTCCCGACTGAGCCGCAGAAGAGAACGTGCCCGACATGCGGGATCTTCTTGGATCACGACAGCAAGTTCTGCAAGAGCTGCGGGACCAAGCTCTGATGACCAATATCCGGCTTGCTGGCACCTTACTTCGTACAAGCGTAAGTTTTAATAGGACGACTCGTTTGTAGGGCTTACCGCACTGTCAAAGGTGACTATTTGCCGAAGGGTCTATACACTGCCAGGAAGCTAAAGCTCGACAGACAGAAGCATCGTTGGAGCGACAGGTATTACAAGCGCCGGACGCTTCATCTGAAGGAGAAATCGGACCCGCTCGAAGGATCCGCCCAGGCAAAGGGAGTGGTTCTTGAGAAGGTCGGCATCGAGGCGAAGCAGCCGAACTCCGCCATCCGGAAGTGCGTCAAGATCCAGCTGATCAAGAACGGGAGGCAGATCACCGCCTTCGCCGTTGGAGACGGTGCGATCAACTTCATAGACGAGCACGACGAGGTCCTCGTCGAGGGCATCGGCGGCAGGATGGGCCGGTCGTACGGCGACATCCCTGGCGTGCGATTCAAAGTGATCAAGGTGAACAACGTATCCCTGAACGAACTCGTGAAGGGCAGAAAAGAGAAGCCCGTGAGGTGAGCGAATGGAGGGCAATCCAGATATACCAAAGACCCCGGAGCCAACTGCGGCCCCAGTGGCAGCTGCTGTACCGCCTAAACCAGCCGAGGTTGCGATCGCGGGGTCCCCTCCGGAGCTCAAACTGCCGGGAGCCGCACCTTCCAAAGGTGGAAGCGTGCTTCTGTTCGGTCGGTTCGACGTCACGGGAGTCATCATCAAAGATGTCGGCATGGCAAGGTATATCGACATCAATCCGGTCGCGGTGCCCCACACTGGTGGAAAGCACTCTAGCAAGCCGTTCGCGAAGGCCAAGATGAGCGTCGTCGAGAGGCTCATCAACGGTATGATGCGAACTGAGAACTTCACGGGGAAGAAGCTCAAGGCCTACAGGGCTGTCGAGAACGCCTTCGGGATCATAGAGAAGAAGAGCCAGAGGAACCCGCTCCAGGTGCTCGTGGACGCGCTCCAGCATGTCGCTCCGAGGGAGGAGGTCACGAGACTCCAGTACGGTGGGATATCCGTGCCGAAGGCCGTGGACGTGGCGCCCGCCCGCAGGGTCGATCTCGCTCTCAGGTACATCTGCAACGGAGCCCTCGAAGGCTCGCACAAGAGCAAGAAGGCGATCGAGGAGAGCCTCGCGGACGAGATCATGGCAGCCGCCAACAACGACGTCAACTGCTACTCGGTGGCCAAGAAGGAAGAGATCGAGAGAGTGTCCTCTTCGGCGCGCTGATCGGCGCAAACCGCTTCAACATCGATATTTCAGGTTTGTGAGACACTGTTGACCCCATCATGGTGATCGTATGGGAAGAAAGGAAGAGAACATCAAGAGGGCCCAGGCCCTAATGAGGCAGCCGAAGTTCATCAGGAACATCGGCACAGCTGCACATATCGACCACGGAAAGACCACGCTATCAGACAACCTCATCGCGGGCGCAGGCATGATGTCGGAGGAGCTCGCGGGCAAGCAGCTCTTGCTGGATTTCGACGAGCAGGAGCAGGCGAGAGGCATCACGATCAACGCGGCGAGCGCATCGATGGTCTACACGCTCAGGGATCAGGAGTACCTGATCAACCTCATCGATACCCCTGGCCACGTGGACTTCGGCGGCGACGTCACCAGAGCCATGAGGGCGATAGACGGTGTGATCATCCTCTGCTGCGCGGTAGAAGGAGTCATGCCTCAGACGGAGACCGTCATCAGGCAGGCGGTCAAGGAACGCGTCCACCCGATACTCTTCGTGAACAAGGTCGACAGGCTCATCAACGAGCTTCAATTGACGCCCGAGCAGATGCAGCAGCGACTCTCCAACATCGTGAACGAGGTGAACGAGAAGATACGCAAGCTTCTTCCAGATGAACTCAAGGAGAAGTGGGCGCTGAAGGTCGATACTGGAAATGTGGTCTTCGGTTCCGCGTTCAACAACTGGGCCATCACTGTCCCGTACATGAAGAAGACCGGCATCAAGTTCAAGGACATCTACGAGTACTGCAAGAACCAGGACCAGAAGGCGCTTGCGAAGCGGGCGCCATTGCACGAGGTCCTCCTCGATATGATCATCACGCATCTGCCTGACCCGCTCGAGGCCCAGAAGCTCAGGATACCAGTCATATGGCACGGCGACCTGGAGTCCAAGTTCGGCAAGGCGATGATGACCTGCGATCCCGAGGGACCAGTGGCGTACATGGTCACCAAGATAATCGTCGACCCACACGCGGGCGAGGTCGCAGTGGGGAGATTGTACAGTGGCAAGATCGCCAAGGGCAAGGAACTGTGGATCAGCGGCATGCCTAACCCGAACAGGGCCCAGCTGGTGTCCTTGACAGTCGGGGCTGACAGGATCCCAGTCGACGAGATAGATGCAGGTAACGTTGTCGCCGTCTCAGGGCTCAAGGACGCCATCGCTGGCTCCACTGTCTCCAGCGATCCACTGATGGCCGCGTTCGAGAAGATAGTCCACTACTCGGACCCAGTCGTCACGGTCGCGATCGAGGCGAAGCACACCAAGGACCTGCCGAAGCTGGTCGAGGTCCTGAGGACGGTCGCGAAGGCAGATCCATCGATCGTCGTCGAGATCAACCAGGAGACAGGCGAGCACCTGATGTCAGGGATGGGCGAGCTGCACCTGGAGATCACCAACTACAGGATCGTCAACGAGCACAAGGTCGAGATCAAAACATCACAGCCGATCGTGGTGTTCAGGGAATGCGTCTCTGGACGCGGAGGGCCCTTCGAGGGCAAGTCCCCGAACAAGCACAACAGGTTCTACATCGAGGTGGAGGCCCTCCCGCCCGCAATCGTTCAAGCCATAAGGTCGGGAGAGATCGAGACCGAAGGCAGGATCAAGGACTCGAAGGCCATGGCCAGGAAGATGCAGGATCTGGGCATGACCAAGGAGGAGGGCAAGGGAGTGGCCGGTTTCGTCGGCACCAACATGCTGATAGACATGACCAAGGGCATACAGTACCTCCACGAAACGATGGAGCTCGTGAAGGAGGCCTTCGAAGAAGCGATGAACAGGGGCCCGCTCTCGAACGAGAAGTGCATGGCGATGAAGGTGATGCTCGTGGATGCAAAGCTCCACGAGGACAGCATACACAGAGGGCCGGCCCAGGTCATCCCCGCGGCCAGGAGCGCGATCTATGGCGCGATGTGCCAAGCTGGCAGGATACTCTATGAGCCGATCCAGAAGGTGTTCATCAACGTCCCCGAGGACATGATGGGCAACGCCATCCGTGAGATCCAACAGAGGAGGGGCTTGATCGAGGACATGAAGCAGGAAGGCGACATCACGGTCGTCGAGGGCAAGTGCCCCGTCGCGGAGATGTTCGGCTTCGCAGCCTCGATAAGGAGCGCGACGAGCGGCCGTGCCCTGTGGTCCACGGAGAACACGGGATTCGAGCCGATGCCTCGCGGCGAGGTGCAGGAGAAGATAGTGTCTCAGATAAGGCAGAGGAAAGGCCTCAAGCCAGAGCCGTACGACGCGTCCTACTACGCCGCCTGAGGCAGCCGAGCCACATCGCTCGCACACGCAAAAAGACTAATATACCAAGAGCATAATGCTCAAAGGCAATGCATTGGAGATGCTAAAATGGCTGAGAAACCACATCTGAACTTGGTGTTCATCGGACACGTCGACCACGGTAAGTCGACCTCTGTCGGCCGACTGCTACTCGATACCGGGCACATCGAGCCCCACGTCATCGAGAAGTACAAGAAGGAGGCCGACCAGAAGGGCAAGGCGACTTTCGAGTTCGCATGGGTCATGGACGCACTCAAGGAGGAGAGGGAGCGAGGTCTCACAATCGACGTGGCCCACAAGAGGTTCAACACGCAGAAGTTCTACTTCACGATCATTGACGCCCCTGGCCACAGAGACTTCGTTAAGAACATGATCACTGGAACGAGCCAGGCGGACGCGGCCGTCATCGTCGTGTCAGCGATCGAGGGACCACAGGCCCAGACGAAGGAGCACATCTTCCTCGCAAGGACCTTGGGCGTGAACCAGATCCTCATCGACGTCAACAAGATGGACGCCGTCAACTGGGACCAGAAGAAGTACGAGGAGACGAAGAAGGCAGTGAGCGAACTCCTGAAGACCGTCGGATTCAAGCCCGACGACATACCGTTCATCCCGGCTTCCGGATACAAGGGCGACAACGTCGCGAAGCCGTCCGAGAACATGCCGTGGTACAAGGGTCCGACGCTGCTCCAGGCGCTCGACTCCCTGAAGGAGCCCCCGAAGATGACCGACAAGCCCCTGAGGCTGCCGGTCCAGGACGTCTACACGATCACCGGAGTAGGCACTGTCCCGGTGGGCAGGGTCGAGACCGGCGTGCTGAAGCCTGAGATGAAGATCATCTTCATGCCCGCGAACAAGGTGGGCGAAGTGAAGTCGATCGAGATGCACCACGAGGTCTTGCCCCAGGCAGTCCCGGGCGACAACGTCGGCTTCAACGTCAGGGGCATCGCCAAGACGGACGTCAAGAGGGGCGATGTGGCCGGACCGGTGGACAACCCGCCGAGCGTCGCGAAGTCGTTCACGGCACAGATCATGGTCCTGAACCACCCGAGCGTCATCACTGTCGGATACACCCCGGTGTTCCACGCGCACACCGCGCAGGTCGCATGCACCTTCACCGAGCTGTTGAAGAAGCTGGACCCGAGGACCGGCACCGTCAAGGAGGAGAACCCGCAGTTCCTCAAGACGGGCGACGCGGCCATCGTGAAGATCATGCCGACCAAGCCCATGGTCATAGAGAAGGCGAAGGACTTCCCGCAGCTGGGAAGGTTCGCCATCAGGGACATGGGCCAGACCGTAGCGGCCGGGATGGTCATCGATGTCGAGAAAAAGGAGATGTAAACCCCTTCCTTCAAATCCTTTATGTTCTTCTGAATGAGGTTTGGTCGATGGCACAACGGGCTAGGATTTCACTGAGCGGGACTGACCCCAAGAAGGTGGACGGTGTCTGCAAGCAGATCAAGATGATCAGTGAGAAGACTGGCGTTGCGATATCCGGCCCCATCCCACTGCCCACCAAGAGGCTGATGGTCCCCTGCAGGAAGGGTCCTGACGGGGGCGGCTCGAGCACCGTCGACCGGTGGGAGATGCGCGTCCACAAGAGGTTGATAGACCTCGACGCCGACGAACGCGCCCTCAGGCAGCTGATGAGGATACAGGTGCCGGACGGCGTGAACATCGAGATCGTGCTCAGATCCTAACGAGGACCGAGCTCGCTGGTCTCGACTTTTGGAATATCGTCAATTAAGTTGCTCTGGGATTTTGCACTTGTGTCATTTGTCCGAATTTGGGCATGTTCCAAAATCCCTTACATTCGCAAGATTCGGTCCCTGCTTTCCTCTCGGTTGTTGAGGAGGATGAGTTAAGTACGGGCGCGCGATAACGGCGTTAATCAATCGGGAGGTTGATTCTCGTGCAGAAGGAAAACAAGACGCCAGGTTTCGAAACCCTTGCGCTTCACGGCGGCCAGTCACCGGACTCCGCCACGAACGCCAGGGCGGTGCCGATATACCAGACGACGTCGTACGTTTTCAACGACGCTGAGCACGCTGCGAATCTGTTCGCGCTCAGGGAATTTGGAAACATCTACACGAGAATGATGAACCCGACAACCGATGTCTTCGAGAAGAGGATCGCGGCCCTCGAGGGCGGCGTTGGAGCATTGGGTGTCGCATCTGGCCAGGCCGCTATAACGCTCGCCTTGCTCAATCTGGTCCATCCGGGTGAGGAGATCGTCTCTTCCCTGAGCCTCTACGGTGGTACGTACAACCTCTTCACCTCCACATTCCCCAAGATGGGGATCAAGGTGAAGTATGTCGATTCCACGGATCCAGCCAATTTCGCGAAGGCAATCGGGCCCAAGACGCGGGCACTGTATGCCGAGAGCATTGGAAACCCGCGCCTCGACACGCTCGATTTCGCCGAGGTCTCGAGGATCGCGCACGACAACGGGATCCCTCTGGTCATAGACAACACGCTGCCGACGCCATTTCTCCTGAAGGCTTTGGATCACGGGACCGACGTGGTGGTGCACTCGGCGACCAAGTTCATCGGAGGGCATGGGACTAGCATCGGAGGCGCGATCGTTGATTCCGGGAAGTTCGACTGGACGCGCGGCAAGTTTCCCGACATGACGGAGCCTGATCCGAGTTACCACGGCATCGTGTACACCAAAGCTTTCGGGCCACTGGCGTACATCATCAAGGCCAGGGTCCAGCTCCTGAGGGACCTCGGACCGGCCCTCAGCCCGTTCAACTCGTTCCTGTTCTTGCAGGGATTGGAGACGCTCCCTCTCAGGATGGAGAGGCATAGCCAGAACGCTCAGAAGGTCGCGGCGTTCCTCGAGGGCCACGAACTGGTCAAGTGGGTCAACTACCCGGGACTGAAATCCCATCCACAACACGGCCTCGCGAAGAAGTATCATCACAGAGGACTCTACGGAGGCATACTGGGGTTCGGGATAAAGGGTGGCAGGGATGCTGGAAAGGCGTTCATTGAGAACCTCAAGTTACTGTCCCATCTGGCGAACGTCGGCGATGCGAAATCTCTGGCAATCCATCCAGCGACCACGACGCACTCGCAGCTCACTCCGGAGGAGCAGTTGTCCACCGGCGTGACGGACGATTTCGTCAGACTCTCGGTCGGCCTGGAATCGGTGGATGACATCATCGATGACATCGACCAGGCCCTCTCGAAAGCCTCAAAAGGGTGAGCGACCTACCGCGCATTGGTCATGCTGGAGATGGTCTGACTTGAGGGGCGCGTCAGTGGGGATTGTGAAGCCGAGGACGTACACGTTCGCGGATGGCTCAGATCCCTTCGTCCTAGATTCGGGACTTAAGCTCGGTCCGATCACTCTCGCATACGAGACATATGGCGAGCTGAACGACGATCGGTCGAACGCCATCATCATCTTCCATGCTCTGTCCGGGGACGCTCATGTCGCAGGCTTTAATTCGAAGAAGGATGAGAAGCCCGGATGGTGGGAGTCAGCCGTCGGTCCTGGCAAGATGTTCGATACGGAGCGGTACTTCGTCATCTGCTCGAACGTGATCGGCGGGTGCAGGGGTTCGACAGGTCCGGGCTCTATCGATTCCGGCACGGGGAAGCCCTACGCCCTCCGCTTTCCGATGGTGACTATAAGGGACATGGTGAGGGCGCAAGCGGCCCTCCTCGATCATCTGGGGATATACGAAGTGTTGGCGGCCGTTGGCGGGTCCATGGGCGGGTTCCAGGTGCTCCAGTTCGCGACGTCCTATCCGAACAGGTGCAGGCTTGCCATACCCATTGCCACGGCGGGCAGGCAATCTGCTCAGAACATCGCGTTCAATGAGATCGGGAGACAGGCGATCTTGGCGGACCCTCGCTGGAACAAGGGCGATTACTATGACAAGGAATTCCCCGTGGATGGCCTTTCCATCGCCAGGATGGTCGGCCACGTGACTTATCTCAGCGACGAGACGCTGAGGACGAAGTTCGGACGGAGGGCCAAGAACGGCTCCAGCGCGAACGGGGCCCAGTCGTTCCTGGAGCCGTACTTCGAGGTGGAGAGCTATCTGAGGCACAAGGGGACTGCATTCACGAAACGCTTCGACGCGAACTCTTACCTCTACATCACTCGGGCAATAGATCTGTTCGACCTCGCCCCAGAGTGCGAGAGACTCGAATCGGCTTTCCGAGACTGCAAGTCTCGATTCCTGGTGCTCTCCTTCTCGTCCGATTGGCTTTACCCGCCGTATCAGTCGGAGGAACTCGTGCAGGCCCTCCAATCGAACGGCCTATCGGCTGAGTACCACATGATCGATTCGAGCTACGGTCACGACGCGTTCCTGCTCGAGGCGGATAAGATGGAGGACATTGTCTCCAGGTTCCTTATCGTGGATGGCAAGAAGAAGTACTATGAATCCGACCACGGCTATCCGATATCTTAGGACGAGAGTGCAGGGCTTTGCCGGAAAGCTATTTAACGGCCATGTTCAATGAGCCACTATTCTTTCAGCCAACGGGCCGATAGATCAGCGGAAGATCGCCTGCTTTGCAAGCAGGAGGTCAGGGGTTCAAATCCCCTTCGGTCCATTCAGACTTTTTAATAAAAATACCCGTATTATTGTTCTGCTGAGACTCTCACCAGGAAAAGACCATGAGGGGGACGAAAGGCGACTTGGAGGTCAACGGTTTGCGAAAGTTCCTATAGCTTGGTGTCAGTGCTAAGGGTAGGGAGGAAGGACGTGGATTCCAGACGAGATATTTCGCCGGAGATCTCTAAGAGGGGATTTTGGTCGGCGCATGCAAAGATGGTCACATATCTCGCCGTAGCTTTGGCGGTGACCGCTTCAGCAGTGTCTGCTGGATGGGCGATGTCGCATCCCGAAAGCGGACTGGTCTTCACTGCCCATACTGACAAGGACACTTACTCACCGGGAGAGCTGATCAAGGTCTCGGTTAAGTTCACTAACAAAGGGATCGTCCCGATTCACCTTACATTCGGGACCAGCGCGAAGGCGTACTTCTCCGTCTATGCATCCAATGGCAGCTACGTCTGCGGCATTCCTGTTATGTCGTTACAGGTCATAACGAAGGTCACTATCGGGCCCGGCCAGTCGGTGGGATATGGGGCACCCTGGGATCAGGACGTTGTTGACGAAGCCAATCCCTATGGCATACAAGTACCTCCGGGCAAGTACTACATCGTGGCCGGCACAATCGGTGCGACCGCCCGAACTGCGACCTTCACGATTTCGGACTCCTAGTGCAAGACTCAGAAGGGCATTGTGATAGGTCCTCGCCTCGGAAAAGACCTTAGAGGGGGAACGGCGATGCCTGCATTGAGATTCAAGGGCGTGCTCCAATGCCAGAAGTAGTTGGGTCAACGACTGTTGCAGCGAACCCAGACTCGGCATTCGATTGGGCTTTGACCTATCTGTCACACATTGGCTACACCGTTGTTGAGTCAGCAAGGCCTTCACGCATCGAGCTGGAAAGGGGGAGTAGTTGGTTAGATTCAAGCTGGGACAAGAGACCTGTCAGGTTGACAGTCACTCTTGAACAACTTGGAAACACAACCTTGGTACGCTTCGTGCACAAAGTCAGTCCGGTGATGTGGGTGGGGGACGAGCAGGGTAATAGTGCAAGCGAAGTCCTTGCGTTCGGCGACTTTGCAAGAGCGCAGGCAGCCGCTACGCAACCATCTCCAATAGAGAGGCAGGTCATCGTGAGGGTGAAGTGTCAATACTGCGGCACTCTCAACGATCAGGAAGCTTCGAAATGCACATCTTGCGGCGCCAGCATCTAGCGAAAAAGGAAAGGGGTTTGAGCCTCGCCTCGAAAAAGACCTTAGACGGGAAAGGCAAGCAGAAGTCCGTAGCAATCTCTATCTATTTGCGGTGTCGCTTATCAGATTGATGACAGTCACTCCGCCGACAGGCCCCCTCATTCGAGCCGCCAAGCCTCCTCCTGTCGTTGAGACTCCTAAGACCGTGATTCTCCCGCCTCGAATCGCAACCTTCTATCCGATAATTGCGGTTCTTGCACCGTTCATTCTTGGAATCATCATGACCATTGCAGGAATAGGCATGGTCCAAGGCCTACAGACTTCTGGTTTCGACTCGATCTCGGGACTAGGAGTGATACTCCTGGCGTTAGGAGTCCTTTTCCTCGGCGTATCATTCGCTGGTAGTCGGCATTTGAGCATCTATCTTCCGGAGGAATGGACCGCGCTGGCTTTGTATGTGGCAGTCGTGTTCTTGGCTGGAGCATTTCTTGCATTCATAGGGACCAGCAATTTCGTCTTCGATTCCAGAGGTTCTGATTGGAGTTTTGTGGCAATTGCTGTGTTTGGGCTGCTGCTTGTGACAGCCTCGTTGGTCCTCTATCGCAAGGGCTTCGAGCAAGGCATGGAAAAGAAGAAAGGGGTTTAGGTCCGGCCTCAATCCCCGCTGATTGAACCCGAGTCGTGACATGCTGGCTCCTTAGTGGTTCAAATCCCCTTCGGTCCACCAATTGCCAGCACTAACTCTCGCATGAGCCAACCCAAACGATTTATGCTATGATTTCATCTGGTGTTCTGGGATCCAAGTGAGCGAAGGACTCATTCAAGTCGAGGGCCTTTCGAAGCACTATCCGCCAAACGTGAAAGCGGTAGATGATATCTCGTTCACCATCCAGCCCCGTCAGATATTCTCCATGCTTGGTCCGAATGGCGCAGGAAAGACGACCACGGTGGAGATCCTTGAAGGGCTCCGAACCCCCACCTCGGGAACAGCCACAATCTTTGGCGTCGATGTGACCAAGGACTACAGCTCCCTCAGGGACAGGGTAGGCATCCTTCCGCAAAGCTTCGAACCCTTCGACAATCTCAAGCCCACGGAAGCCGTGCAATACTGGGCCGGTCTCTACGACATCAAGATGACCAAGAGTCAGGTGAACTCCCTGCTCGAGCGGGTCGATTTGACTGAGAGGAAATCGGTGATATCGAGAAGTCTTTCGGGAGGGGAGAAGAGGAAGCTCGGGATCGCTCTATCTCTCATAAACGAGCCAGAACTGTTGTTCTTGGATGAGCCAACCACGGGCCTGGACCCAAAGGCCAGGAGAGATCTCTGGCGGTTGATTGAGGAGATCAGGAAGAAGGGCACCACAGTGTTCCTTACGACTCATTATCTGGACGAAGCCGAGAAACTGGCAGACGACGTTGCCATCATGCACAAAGGAAAGATCGTGGCGAGGGGCAGTCCACGCGACCTTATAGCGAGATATGGCAAGATGACTGTAATAGTGCTCTCTGGAGCAGGCAGCGAGGCACTTCGCGAGATCAGAAGAAGAGGGATCGAGGCTACCGAGGAGAATGGTGATGTCCTTGTCCCCGTGAAGGATCCCACTGAGATGAGAGCGATCTTCCAGAAGATCTCGGGGATCGAGCTCCACGCCAAGGACATCTACACCAGGAGACAATCGCTAGAGGATGTCTTCCTGAACCTTGTTGGGGCGAAGATGGATGAGGGGGACCTGAAACCATGAGCCGGATTCTTGCGGACATAAAGGGGTTTGGCAGGCAATACCTCAGATCCAAGGTAGGAGCGTTCTTCACTTTCGCATTCCCTATATTGCTGATCTTGCTGTTCGGAGCCATATACAGCGCGAGCGGCAACCAGAAGGTATCGTTGCCGGTCCAGAACTTGGACGGAAGCCCATTTTCTGTCGCCTATCTGAACGAGCTGAACAACACGACCCTCGTGAACATAAAGATGATTCCGGCCGATGCGAACATCACGAACTACATCAACGACAATTCTCTGTCGCTCGCGCTCCAGATACCAGCCAATTTCGGTTCGAAGATTGCGGGTGGTCTAGGCTCCAATTACACGGGTCCTGTCCTCGTCACGGTCTATGGTGACAGGTCACAATCCACCTTCGGGACCGCCGTTGCCGCAGTGGAGGCTGCGAGCGTGAGCTACAACTACAACCTCTCGCGGACGTTGCCGCTTGTCGCTCCAGGCGTTCAGGATCTGAAGGAGGGCTACAAGTTCCTCGACTACTTCTTGCCCGGCGTCGTCGGCATTACTGTGATGACGAATTCGCTCTTCAGCATGTCATCAATATGCGCCGAGTACAGGCAGCGGGGGTTCTTCAAACTGCTCGCCACAACTAGCTTGAGGAAGTACGAATGGCTGATATCGAAGTTCGTCTTCTTCTCGATCATACTGGTATTGTCCCTCCTGACGACCTTCGCCGTGGCGAGTGTCGTATTTGGCACGCACTCGACGATCACGCTGCTCTCACTGGTGATGATCCCCGCCGGCACATTCCTCTTCGTCTCCCTTGGAATGCTCTTGGGGGTTGGCATAAAGGACCCTGAATCGGGTGCTGCAGTTGCGAACGCCATCGGCTTCCCGATGATGTTCTTGTCGGGCTCCTTCTTTCCGCTCGACATGATGCCCAACTTCCTGCAAGCCATTGCCACTGCGTTGCCGCTAACGTATTTCAACAACGGCCTGAGAGACACGATGGTCTACGGCAACACCGGAAGTGCCATCGCCAATCTGTTGGTCGTGGTCGCAATCGGGTTCATCTTCTTCCTGCTCGCCAGCAGATTGATGTCATGGAAGGAACGCTGACCAGGGTGTAAAGGCAGAAGAACCCCGGGCTCCATACGCGTCCTATGGACAGCTGGACATACCTAGCGTTCGTCGCAGGCGCGCTGACCTCGACCGGCTACATACCGCAGATCATCAAGGGATACCGCACCCGCAAGCTCGATGACGTCTCGCTAATCATGCCCGCGGTTCTCGGTTTTGGCATGTTCTTGTGGCTGATCTATGGATTGGCGCGTGAAGACTCTGCAATCATCGCGGCTAACGTCGTCGGGGCTTCATTCACCACCTTGCTGGTCCTGATGAAGATGAGATACAGCAAAGCCGGGAAGAGCCTATCAGGGTGACCCTTTCTTCGCGACCTTGGTCTGCGTGACATGCCGCAGGAGTCCGTCAAGGTCCTTCTCAAGGATCGTCCCTGCCGACCTCCCCTTCTCCGCCCCATCTGAATACGCAACGACCGTGGGGATCTCGTCGATCTCCCAATCGTTCCACTCGGGAGCGCCTCTCAACACATCAACTGTGTATATCGGTTCGGTCCGTCGAGAGGTCCACCGTTTCCACAGGGGTGCAAAAGCAGCACAGTCTCCGCACCATTCTCCTGTGAATAGGA
>Ga0315286_10000779_pt1 | contig 27710 bp, 18 predicted proteins | sample YL17G10_0_MG_FD_205038 | JGI IMG/M metagenome (GOLD analysis project Ga0315286, IMG submission 205038) | Sediment microbial communities from Yellowstone Lake, YNP, Wyoming, USA - YL17G10_0 | ecosystem: Environmental > Aquatic > Freshwater > Lake > Sediment | place: USA: Wyoming | collected... | reverse complement strand
CGATGAGGCGTCTATCATTTACACGTCCGGCACGACGGGGGTGCCGAAGGGCGTCATCTTGACCCACGGCAACATCGTCTCCAACGTCAAGACCGCGTCCGGGCTTTTGGAATTCGGCGCCAAGGACACGGTCCTATCCTTTCTGCCGCTATCCCACATCCTGGAGCGCACGGTGACGTTCGCCTTCGTCTACAAGGGCTGTACGATCGCCTATGCCGAGAGCGTCGAGACGATCGGCCAAAACCTGATCGAGGTCAAGCCCCAGATCATGGTCAGCGTGCCCCGCATCTTTGAGAAGATTTACGCCAAAGTCATGGACAACGTCATGGCGGGCTCGGGACTCAAGCGGAAGATCTTTTTCTGGGGGATCAAGGTCGGCAAGGAGTATGGACGCCGGAAGCTGGCCGGGGCGAAGATCGGGGGATGGCTGTCCTTCCGGCGGAACCTGGCCCACAAGCTGGTTTACACCAAGATCATCGAGAAGACGGGAGGCCGTGTCCGGTTCTTCGTTTCGGGCGGCGCCCCGCTCTCCAAGGACATCGCCGAGTTCTTCTACGCCCTCGGCCTCGTCATCATGGAGGGGTATGGGCTGACCGAGACGTCGCCGATGATCTCCATCAATACTTTCGAGAACCTGAAATTCGGTTCGGTCGGGAAGCCCATCCCCGGCATCGAAGTCAAGATCGCCCCGGACGGCGAAATCCTGACCCGCGGGCCGCACGTGATGAAGGGCTACTACAAGAAGCCGGACGAGAACCGCGAAATCTTCGAGGACGGCTGGCTGAAGACCGGTGATATCGGAACGCTTGATGCTGAGGGCTTTCTGATCATCACCGACCGGAAGAAAGACCTGATCGTCACCGCCGGCGGCAAAAACATCGCCCCGCAGCCCATCGAAAACCTCCTCAAGACCAACCCCTACATCCTGAATGCCGTGGTCATCGGAGACCGGAAGCATTTCATTGCCGCCCTGATCGTCCCGAATTTCGAGAAGCTCGAGGCCTACGCGACCTCCAGCAAAATTCCCTTCGCCGGCCGCGCGGAGCTGGTCAAGAACGGGCAGATCATGAACTTCCTCAAGGCCGAGATCGACCGGGCCACGCCGAACCTGGCCTCCTACGAACGGATCAAGCGGTTCGCCCTCCTCGACCGCGATTTCGAGATCGAGCAAGGCGAGATCACGCCGAGCCTCAAGGTCCGCCGGTCCGTCATCGAGAAGAAGTATAAGGCCGTGATCGAGGCGATGTATCGGGAGGAAAACGGCTAAGCCGGGTTTCCTGCGGGCGGGCCGGTGCGGCGGAAGGGCCGCTTTGCGGTCGGGCCTACCCTTCGATGTCAAAATCCCTTAGAATACGGGACGCATCATGTTCCGAATCCGTCCTCGCCGCGTAAACATCTTGGCGCTTGCCCTCGTCCTGGCCGCCATTTCTCCCGTTTGGGCCGCCCCGGCCTGGGCCCGGGAAATTCGGGGTCGGGTCCTCGACAAAGAGAGCCTTGCACCCCTGCCCAAAGTGGCCGTGATCCTGCTCGAGACAAAGCTCGCCGCCGAAACCGGGCCGGACGGAAACTACCGGATCGCGGACGTGCCCGATGGGACCTACCAGATCCTCTTCGAAAAAGAGGGGTATCTCCCGATCGTGAACCGGATCCGGGTGAGCGGCGATAAGAAGGAAACCGTCGTCGACGCCTCGCTCGAGATGCTCCGCAAGGAAATCACGGTCACGGCCGACACTTACGCGCGCCCCGAAACGGTGGCCTCAAGCCGGCAGAGCCTGTCGGGCGCCGAAGCCCGTTCGCTCCCGGGCGTCTTCGAGGACGTGAGCCGCGCCCTGCAGGTCATCCCGGGCGTGGCCACTTCCGGGGATTTCAAGAATGATCTCATCGTCCGCGGAGGGAGCCCGGCCGAGAACCTGTTCATGCTCGATTCGATCGTCGTCCCCGGCCTGAGCCATTTCGGTTCGCAGAATTCGAGCGGCGGCTTCTTCGGCGTGCTTAACGCGAACCTGGTCAAGGATCTCGACTTCTACAGCGGCGGATTCCCGGCCATCTACGGAGACCGGCTGTCGTCGGTGACCCGCGTCGGCCTGAGGGAAGGGGACCGCGGCCGCATGGCGGGCCGCCTGAATTTGAGCCTCTTCGGGGCGACCGGGACGTTCGAGGGGCCGCTCCCGGCCGGCCTCGGGTCGTGGATCGCGTCGCTCCGCAAGGACTATTTCGGGGTGATTCCGCGCAACTTGACGCTGGGGATGACGGTCGTCCCCGATTTGGCCGATGCCCAGACGAAGATCGTGTTCGACCTATCACCCCGGCTCCAGCTCTCGCTTGTCGGGCTCGGGGCCGTGGACCAGATCACCATCGAGGAAACCGGCGGAGACGCGGCGAACCGGATGCACATGGAAATCCGCGACCGGCTCGACATCTACGGGGCTACGTTGAAATCGATCCTGGGCCGGTTCGGCGTCGCCTATCTCACGGTTTCCCGGACCCGGTCCCTTTACAATTATTCCGAGACGCGGAAGGGCCAGGAGAATTACGGGATCCGGACGGACGAAACGGACACGACGGCCCGCCTCGACCTGGAATTGTCGCCGCTGCCCCGGCTCCAAATCATGGGCGGCGCGTCCTACGAAGATATCGGGGCGGTCGACCGGTCCCGCTTCCGCGGCGGGTACATGGTGATCGATCGGATGGGCTTCCGGTTCACCCGCTCGGATTGGAGCCACGGCCTCTCTTCGGCAAAGGGATCTCTCTATGTGCAAGCGAGCGCGGGGCTCGGAGAGAGGCTCAATCTGACGGCCGGGCTTCGGAGCGATTATTTCCGATATACCGGCGAAACGACCGTCAGTCCCAGGCTCGGGCTCAGTTACCGGGTCTGGAAGGAAACCAACATCCGCTTATCCTACGGCATCTATTATCAATTCCCCGAAACATTCTGGCTGAATTCCCATCCGTCCAACCTGGATCTGCGCGCCCTCCGGGCCGAGCACGCCGTCTTCGGGATCGAGCACGAGTTCCCCGGGAATCTCCGGGCGGGCATTGAAATCTACGACAAGCGGTATCACAACTATCCCGTCGATCCCTCGAATCCCTTTCTGACCCTGGCCAATCAGGGTGGAAGCCTCGTCCCGACGTTCTTCGGTTCGCGCCTCGTCGGCGCAGGCACGGGCCAGGCCCGCGGGATCGAATTCTTGCTCCGGAAAGCGCCGACGGGGAAGCTTTTCTGGCTCGTAGATTATTCCTATGCCGTGGTCAAGTACCGGGCCCTGGACGGTGTGCTGCGGAACGGGGACTTCGATTTCCGGCACATCCTGAACGCCGTCGCGACTTACCGGCTCTCCGGGACGCTCGAAATCTCGGCGAAATGGCGCTACCTCGGCGGCCAGCCCTATACGCCTTTCGACATGGCTTTGACCGTACCGAAGAACAATGAATATTTCGATATGACGAGGATCAACGAGAACCGATACCCGGCCTATCACCGTCTGGACATCCGCCTCGAAAAGCGGTTCATTTTCAAGAAATGGAGCCTGGACGTCTATCTCGACGTCCAGAATGTCTACAACCGGAAGAATGTCTATTACAAATTCTGGGACAACGGCCAGGAGAAGACGGTCTATTTCTTCCCCCTGCTTCCCTTCCTGGGGATCCAGGCGGGATTCTGAGGCCGGACGAGGGCTGCGCTACTTCTTGACCAAGCTGGTCGTCGCCTTCTGTTCGCCCGAGAAGCCGATGGTCATGTTCATCGACTCGATGGAGATGACGCCGCCCATGGTCGCCTTTGATTCGGATTTGACGAGCACGCCCGCCTTCGCGTCGAAGTACCACGTCGAGGTCCCTTCGAGCTTGGCGTCGAGGGCGAGCGCCACGCCGCCCTGATTGAGGGCCCCGGACATGGTGCCCTTGACGATCGTCTTGATCCGGGCGCACTCGCGGCCGTCGATCGTCTCGAAGCCGTCGAGCGTATGGTCGTTCTTGAAATTGAGGCGGATGTCGCCCTGGTCGCTCTTCTGGACGACGACGTCCTCGCTCGGCCATTGGTCGCCGGTCTTGACCGCGTGATCGGGCAGGTCGGGGAAGAAAGCCTGGAAGTTGGAGGTCAGGTCGCGGCGGCCCGATTGTCCCATATCCAGTTGGAGGACGGCGGCGCCCGAAACGTCGATTTCCTTGCCCAGCGGCGAAAGGACGAGGTCGAAGCTTTTGCCCAGGATGCCGGCCAGGTCTGGGTTGATGTCGCCCTGCGGGCTCTGGACGCTGACGGTCATACCGTCGATCGTCACCCCGAGGAGCAGGTTTCCGTCCTTGGGCGCTTTCCCCTTGAGGGTGAGGTCCATGCTCGAGCTGCTCACGGTCGACATGGTCTGGCCCATCATGTCGAGGTCCTGCGTCTGCGTGCCCGACTGCTTATAGGCGAGCGTTGCCCCCGGGGCGAGCTTGTAGGCCAGGGTCACGGCGCCTTGGGGTGAGGCCAGGTCGGCGGCGGCCCCGGCGATCCCGGTGACGGCCAGAACAATGGCCAGGGTTTTCAGGGTGCGGATCCATGCATGATGTCGGTTCATGTTCAATCTCCTCATGGTATCGGGGCGACGATTATTCCGAAGGGGAGTCGTCGACCTTGTCGGGGTTATCGATGATTTCGACGGGTCCGTGCTCGTTCTCGGGCGGCTTCTGGACGTAAAGGATCCGCCCGCAGGCTTCGCAGGTGATCAAGGCGTTTCGTCCGAGGAGCTCGTTCAGCATCTGGGGCCGGACGCGCATCTGGCAGATCGAACAAAAATCATCGGTGACAGGTGACAGGGCCACGCCCTTCGAACGCTTGCAGATGCGATCATAGAGCTTGATCTGGTCGGGCGGGATTTCGGGCACGATCTCCTCCCGCTCGGCGAGAAAGGCGGCCTTGCGGGCTTCGAGCTCCTTCTGCTCCAGGAGTATCGCCTCCCGGTCCTTCTCGATCCGCCCCTTCTCTTCAGCCTGCCGGCTATTGGCCGTCCTGATTTCCCGCTCGATGTCGTCGGCGGCGATCATCGCGTTGATGATCTCCTCCTCGATCTTGTCGGCCTTGAGCTCGGTGTCGGCGATCTCTTTCTGGAGGGCGGCGTATTCCTTGTTGGTCTTGACGTCGTTGAGCTGTCGCTTGAACTTCGCGGTGTGGGCTTTGATGTCCTTGACCTCACTCTCCCGGTCCCGGCGCATCTTCTGATTCTCGGAGAGCTTCTCTTTGGCGTGGGCGACGATTTCAGCCGTGGCCTTGATCTGGTGATCGATGGCTTCGAGCCGGACGGGAACGGCGTCGAGGAGGGAAAGGGTGGCGTTTAGCCCGGTATCGACATTCTGGAGCCTGATCAATTTGTCAAATGCGATGTCCAAATTCTTCCTCGAATTCAAATGGGCCTACCAGGATTCGAACCTGGGACCAACCGGTTATGAGCCGGGAGCTCTACCGCTGAGCTATAGGCCCGTTTCGACGACTCTTAAGCATAATATCATCAGCAAGATCCAGAGAAGGATCGCCGAAAAAACGCTTTAAGTTCCGTCAGAAAGACCCTGGTAGGCCGGGTCGATGATATCATGATCCGGATTCGCGTACAAGGGGACATCGGGGACACCAATTTCCCGTCCCTGGCGGCGGCCGCCGGGACAGGATTTTGTGTCCCCAATGGAGTTCAGCTCCAATAGCCGTTGGTGAATGACCGGAGCTTTTTGCTCCGGCTGGGATGTTTGAGCTTGCGAAGGGCTTTGGCCTCGATCTGGCGGATGCGCTCTCGGGTAACTTTGAATTGCTGCCCGACTTCCTCAAGGGTGTGTTCGTTTCCGTCTCCGAGCCCGAAGCGCATCTTCAGCACCTTGGCCTCCCTCTCGGTCAGGGACTTGAGCGCTTCCTCGATTTGCTCCCGAAGATTGATGTGGATGACGGTGTCGGGCGGGGAGGGCATGACCTTGTCCTCGATGAAGTCCCCGAGGTGGCTGTCCTCCTCCTCGCCGATCGGTGTTTCGAGGGAGATGGGCTCCTGGGCGATCTTGATGATCTTCCGGACCTTGCTCACCGGCATGTCCATCTTTTTGGCGATCTCCTCGCTCGTCGGCTCGCGGCCGATTTCCTGGACGAGGCTCCGGCTGATGCGGATGAGCTTGTTGATGGTCTCGATCATGTGGACAGGGATGCGGATCGTGCGCGCCTGGTCGGCGATGGCCCGGGTGATGGCCTGCCGGATCCACCAGGTGGCATAGGTCGAAAACTTGTAGCCGCGGCGGTATTCGAACTTGTCGACGGCCTTCATCAGGCCCATGTTGCCTTCCTGGATGAGGTCGAGGAACTGGAGGCCGCGGTTGCTGTATTTCTTAGCGATCGAGACGACGAGCCGGAGGTTGGCCGCGACGAGCTCCTTCTTGGCCTGGTCGCTGATCTTCTTGCCGGTCGTGATCGAGCGGATCGTCTTCCGGAGGTTGGGGGCGTCGAGTCCGATGTCTTTCTGGAGGTTCCGGAGCTGGCGGGCGAGGTCCCGGATCTTGGCCTGAAACTCCTCGGCCTCCTTCTTCTTGCGGTTCTTGGCCGCCTTGATTTCCAGGTCCTCTTTTCTCTCCTCGACTTCGTTGATCACCCGGAGCCGCTCCCGGAGCTGCTCGATGATCTTCTCCCGCTGTACGGAGCGGAGGTTGAGGTCCCGGATCTGGCTGCTGATCAGGACGATGACCCGGCTTCGGGACAGGGTGAATTTCCTCGCGTTCGGAATATTGTCCAGCCGGTTGCTCAGGTCTCGGATCTTCTTGATCCTGCCCAGAATCTGCTTCTTCTTCTCCTCGAGCTTGCCCTCGGCGATGTCGTCCTCGCTGACATCGAACATCTCCTGGATGACGATCGGCTCGGCTTTGATTTTTTCCTCGAGGCTCAGGACCTCGTTCAGGACGAGCCGGGTCTTCGACAGGGCCTTGATGATCGATTTCTCGCCGCGCTCGATCTCCCGGGCGATCGCGATTTCGCCTTCGCGGGTCAAGAGGGAGATGTTGCCCATCTCCCGGAGGTAGAGCTTAACCGGATCGGTCGTCCGTTCCAGGCCCTGGAGAGTGACGAGCTCGCTCTTGCGCCGCTTGGGGACGATCTGCTTCTGTTTGGTGTCCAGGATCTTGATGCCGTAGTCATCGATGGAGCTCAGGAAATCATCGAAACTTTCCTCGGCCTCCATTTCGTCCTGGAAGGTCTTGTCGATCTCCTCGAAGAGGAGAAAGCCCTGCTTCCGTCCTTTGGAAATGAGCTGGGAAATGTCGCCTTTGGTGAATTTATTTTCAGCCGACACGCGGGTCTCCTCCGAAATCGTCGTTTCCGATGGCGGCGGGGGCCCCGGGCTTTGCCCGGGGGGCCGCTTCCGCCGTACTCCCCCGTGGATAAGACCCACGGGCGAGGGACGAACCGACGGCTCGTCCCTTGATATCTCTATGTACGTTGTCCATAGCCGTTCCGTTGTGCCGCATCGTCATCGCAGGTCCATGATCTGGCGAATGAGGACTTGTTTCCGCCGGAGCATCGAGTCCACGATCTCGTCTTCGCCTTTCTTTTCGAGTCCCCCGATCTCCGCCTGGATCTTCTTCAGCTCGGCCTCCTTGCAGGACACCTGAAGGGCGCAGAGGCAGTCGAAGGCCTCCTCCACGGTCGGGGGTTGTCCTTTTTCAAGGAGCACCTGGGAGAGGCTCGGGGCGAGGGCCGGACCGATTTCTTTTTGGAACTCGGGGAAAATGAATTCTTTATCCTTCTTGAATGAGGCCAATATTATCTTGAAAACGGGCTCGCATTTCAAGCCCTCAAAATCGTTTTCCCGGACTTCGGGCAGAACCTTCCGCCGGATCTCGTCGCTGCCGATCAGAATCTGGAGCAGGCGCTTTTCGGCGGGCAGGATGGCGAAGGCGGCGCCTTCGGATTTTTCGGCCGTCTTTCCGCCTCCGGACAGGGCGCGGAGAACCGTTTCGTCGACCCTGAGCTGTTGGGCGGCCTGGGTCAGATATTCGCTCCGGACGATAGCATCGGGCGAGGCATCGATGGCCTCGAGGACGGCCCGGAGAACCCTGGCCTTTACCTCGGGGACATTCATCCGCTTCCCTTCGGAGGAGGCGTCGATGACGAACTGGAGCCCCGTAGGAGCCGTTTCCTTAAGGGCGAGGTAGGCGTCCGGGCCCCGCTTTTCGAGGAACCCGTCGGGATCGAGGTTGTCGGGCAGGATGAGAACCCGCGTCTCCAGGCCTTTTTCGAAGAGAATCGGGACGGCCCGGAGCGCCGCGGTCCGTCCGGCCGCATCGCCGTCATAATTGACGATCATGCGCGGGGCGAACCGCTGGGCCAGCCCGACCTGTTGGGGCGTGAGAGCCGTCCCAAGGGAGGCGATGCAATTCTTGAATCCGGACCGGTAGAGCGACAGGAAATCGGTGTAGCCCTCAACCAGGATGGCTTCGCCGGCCGCCCGGATGGCGTCCTTGCTGAAATTCAGGCCGTAGAGCATGTGTCCCTTGGCGTAGACGGGTGTTTCGGGCGAATTCAGGTATTTGGGCTCCTGGTTGAAAAGCGCCCGGCCGCCGAAGCCGACCACTTTCCCGGTCAAACCGAAAATGGGAAAGATGACCCGGCCGCGAAACCGGTCGTAATATTCTCCGGCTTTCTTCCCGGGGAGGACGAGGCCCGCCTTTTCGAGAAGGGAGAGCGAAGTCCCTTTCGTCCGGAAAAAGTCCGTGAGCGAGTCCCAGGTATTCAGGGCATATCCGAGCTTGAACTCCTGGATGATATCGTCCGGGATCCCCCTCTTTTTCAAATACTCCAGGGCTTTTTTCCCTTCCGGGGTATTGAGGAGATTCTTCTTGTAAAAAGCGAGGGCGGTTTCGTTGACCTTGAAGATCTGCTCTTCGAGCTTCAAGGCCTGCGGGGATATCCGGCGTTGCTCGGGCAGGGCGATATGATATTTGTCGGCCAGGAATTTCAGGGCTTCAGGAAACGACATGTTCTCTTTTTCCATCACGAGGCTGAAGACGTCTCCTCCGACGCCGCAGCCAAAGCAGTGGAACAGGTTCTTCTCAGCATCGACCGTGAACGAAGGGGTTTTTTCCGAATGGAAGGGGCAAAGTCCGACGTGCTTCCGGCCGCGGGCCTTCAATGAGGTATACTGCGAGGCGATCTCGACGATATTGGCCGCCTGCCGGACTTGATCGATAGCTTCCATGGATTTAGAGTTCCAGATGCCCAGGGTTTCGCAAATTTATGTAAATATAGGGTCTAAATATCGATTTGTCAAGAAAATATAAGGAAAAAAACTGGGAAATCTTTAAAGATGGTTGATGAGGGAGGCCAAATAGGCCGCACCGAAGCCATTGTCGATATTGACGACCCCCACGCCGCCCGGACAGGAGTTGAGCATGGCGAGCATGGCCGCCAGGCCCTTGAAGCTCGCCCCGTAGCCTACGCTGGTTGGGACGGCGATCACCGGGACCGCCACGAGCCCGGCGACCACGCTGGGAAGCGCCCCCTCCATGCCCGCGACGGTGATGATCACCCTCGCCAGACGGATTTTATCGTACTCTCCGAGCAGACGATGAAGACCCGCCACGCCCGCGTCGTAGACGCGCGTCACGTCGTTCCCCAGCATATCGCAGGTCACGGCCGCTTCTTCGGCCACCGGGATGTCCGAAGTCCCGGCGGTGAGGACGATGATCAGGCCTTTCCCGGGCGCGGGCGGACTCTGCTTGAGGAATACGATTTTCCCCAAGGTATTGTAGGACGCTTTGGGGACGACCTTCCGGATTTGCCGATATGTCAAAGGCTCGACCCGGGTGACGAGCAGGCTGCTGCCTTTTTTCACTATTTCCCGGGATATCTCCATGATCTGCTCGTCTGTCTTGCCCAACCCGTAAATGATCTCTGGGAAGCCCTTCCGCAACTCGCGATGATGGTCGATCTTGGCGAATTCCAGGTCTTGATATGGGTAATCCTTGAGCTTCTTCAAGGCCTTTTCAGGCGAAAGCTTGCCGGCGTGGACCTTCTTCAGGATTTCTTCGAGCTGCGATTTCATGGAAGTATTTTAGCACATCCCTGCCGGGAGAAACAGACCCGGATCCTTTTCGTATCCTTTTCGGAATCCTTTTCAGAGAGACCCCAAAGCCCGCATCACCTCCTTTCCCCGCCTTGGGATACCTGCTAGAATGGATATCCCATGGCTGTTCAGAAGACGCTGTCCCGGGAGTTTGAGCTGCCCGGCGTCGGAGTCCACTCGGGAAAGCCGGTCCGGCTCGCGGTTTTCCCCATGGGAGAGGGAGGCCTGGTCTTTCGCCGGACGGACCTCGACGGACTGGAGATCCCGCTTCGCGGCGGCCGTTTCGAAGCCCGCAACAGCACCGCGATTGTCGCTGGAAAATTCCGGATCGCGACCATTGAGCATCTCCTAGCGGCGCTCTTTGCCTTCGGTGTTCGGGACGCGGTCATCACCCTGGACGCCGACGAAGTCCCGATCCTGGACGGAAGCGCCCTGCCGTTTGTCCGGGCGATCGAGCAAGCCGGGACTCGCGTTCTGACCTCGCCCGCGGCCGGACTTAGGATCGTCAGGCCTTTCGCGGTAGAGGAGGACGGCGCCTCAATCGTCGTCGAGCCTCCGCTGGCCGGGGATGCCCTCGATTTGTCCTATAGCATTGAATATGTCCATGCGGCGATCGGAACGCAGACCTTGTCCGTAACGCTCGATCCCGAATCGTTCGCCCGGGAGATCGCTCCGGCCCGGACCTTCGGCTTCCTCCGCGATGTGGAAGCGCTCCGCGCCCGGGGCCTGGCTCTCGGCGCATCGTATGAAAACACGGTCGTCCTCGACGCCGACCGCGTTGTCAGCGGCCCCCTCCGCTTCCCCGACGAATTCGTCCGGCACAAGCTTCTTGACCTGACGGGCGACCTCGCTCTTCTGGGGCGGCCGCTCGCCGGCCGGATTACGGCCCAGAAAGCCGGCCACCGCCTCCACCTCGAAGTCGTCCGGTTCCTTCGGGCCCATCCCGAGTATACGGCGGCATTCTGATCCCAAAACTGCCGATCGGCTTTTTTCGTGTCCGGAATCCGGTGCTACGATCCCCATTCAAGAGAATTGGGTCATGTCACCAAATTCCGCCGTGATTATCGTTTGGCGCGGCGCGAGCCCCGGTCGCTCGAAGCGGCGGGGACCCGCGGTGGATGAAAGTTAATTCCGAAGACGCCAAAAAACACTTTTTCTTATTGATATCACCTCCCCTTCCCCTCCTGTAACCAGGAGGGGCCCCGAAACATGTAGGCGTCTTCGGGGCAGGAAGCGAGAGCGACTGGGGCGGGAGCCGCGTTAGTCTTCATTCCATGCTGAGAAAATTCGCGTGTTTTTAGGCGGCACCCACAAGCCCCCGCTGGACTTGGCTGAGGGAAACGGGTAAAATCCTTTCCTTCCGTATAATCCTATTTTGGGAGCGATCAATGAAAGACGAAAAAGCAAAGAAAGATGAATACCAGAAAGCCCTGACGGCCTATGCCGATGCGGTCAAGGATTTCCGCAAAGGCAAAGACGAAAAAGCCGTCGAATCCCTCAAAGCGTTCATCGAGAAATATCCCGTGGAGCGGGAGCTCATCGACCGGGCCAGAATCTACATCGCCATCAGCGAAGCGCGGCTCAAGGGAGAGAAGGGCGCCCCTTCCCTCAAAACGGCCGACGATTACTATCAATTCGGCATCTATAAGACAAATGCCCGCGATTTCGAGGAGGCTCAGAAACTCCTCGAAAAGGCCGCAAAGCTCAGTCCGGAGGAGGGCCGGATCCATTATGCCCTCGCGGATCTCCATTGTCTGCTGGGCCAGACCGAGATCAGCCTAGATTATCTGAGGAAGGCCATCCAGCAGAACAAATCCTTCCGGATCCTGGCCCAGAATGAAACCGATTTCGAGCCTTTGTGGGAAGATAAGAAATTCAAGATCATCACCCGCATCGCGTGACATGAAAAAGCCCCTGGTGGCGCTCGTCCTGGCGGCCGGCGAGGGTACCCGGTTCCGCTCGGAAACCAACAAGGTCCTTCATCCCGTGTTGGGAACTTGCCTGCTCGGGCTGGTCCTGGACACGGTCGCATCCCTTCGACCGGACCGGACCGTGATTGTAACGGGGCGCGGAAGCGAGGATGTCCGCCGGCAGGCAGCCCCCTGGGGAGCGGATTTCGCCTTCCAGGCGGAGCGGCGGGGCACCGGCCACGCTGTCCAGGCCGCGAAAAGCGCGTTCCGGACCGCCGCCGATGTCCTGGTCGTCCTCGCCGACATGCCCCTCCTTCGCCCTGCCGCCTTGAAGGCTCTTCTCGCCCGCCATCGCAGGCGCGGGAACGCCGCGACCGTGTTGAGCGCTGTGGTGGGCGATCCCTCGGGTTTCGGGCGGATCGTCCGCTCCGCGGACGGGCGTGTCCGCATCGTCGAAGATGCGGACGCCGAGCCTGCGGTCCGGGCGATCACCGAAGTCAACGCCGCGGTCTATGTCTTCGACGCCGGCGAGCTGAGGAAAGCCCTTCTGAAGCTAAGTCAGGCCAACGCCCCGAAGGAATACTACCTGACGGACGTTATCGGCATCCTGTCCGCCGGGCGGAAAAAGGTCGATGTCGTGCCGACGGACGCGCCGGGCGACATCCGCCAGGTGAGCTCCCGCTACGATCTTGGCCCCGTCGTCGACGTCCTCCGGGACCGCAAGGTCCGCGAGCTCTCCGACCGGGGGGTCACGGTGCTCAATCCCGCCTCCACCTGGATCGATCTCGGCGTCGACATCGGCCCAGAAAGCGTCATCTATCCGTCGGTCGTCATCGAGGGCGCGACGACGATCGGCCGCGCCGCGCGCATTTATCCGGGCGCGCATCTCATCGAAGCCCAGCTCGGCGACCGGGTCACGGTCTTCAGCTCGACGGTCATCGAGAAGTCGACGATCGAGGACGGCGTCACCGTCGGCCCGTTCGCCCGGCTCCGGCCCCGAACGATTCTCAGGGCGGGGGCCCACGTCGGCAATTTCGTTGAAATGAAGAACACCGATTTCGGCCGGGGCGCCAAGGCCGGCCACCTGTCCTATCTCGGCGACAGCGAGATCCAGGAAGGGGTCAACATCGGCGCCGGCACCATCACCTGCAACTATGACGGCTTCCGGAAGAACCGGACGATCATCGAGGCCGGGGCTTTCATCGGATCGGGAACCGAGCTCGTCGCCCCGGTCAGGGTCGGCCGGGGGGCCTATGTCGCCGCCGGTTCGGTGATCACCAAGGACGTATCGCCGGACGCGCTCGCCGTCGCCCGCGGCCGCCAGTTTGAAAAGCCGGAGTGGGCCAAGCGAAAGCGGGAAGAGCAGGCGGCCGAGAAGCGCGCCAAGGACTGAATTCGCTCATAAGGGGGGGGTATATGTGCGGCATCATAGGCTACATCGGGCCGAAGAGCGTCGTTCCGGTCCTCATCGACGGGTTGAAGAGGCTTGAATACCGGGGCTATGACTCCGCCGGGATCGCGGTCGTCGACCGGGGCGTGATCCAGATCCGGCGGGTCAAGGGCAAGGTCAAGGAGCTCGAGGACAGCCTAAGGGACGCTCCCGCGGCGGGCACCTACGGTCTCGGTCATACCCGCTGGGCGACGCATGGCCGGCCGAGCGAGGAAAACGCTCATCCCCACATGGACTGCTCGGGCCGCCTGGTCATCGTCCATAACGGCATCATCGAGAACTACGTTGCCCTGAAAGCGAAGCTGCGGGACGAAGGCCATACGTTCCGGACCGAGACCGATACCGAAGTCATCGTCCATCTCGTCGAGAAATACTACTGCGGGTCTCTCGAAGAGGCGATGCGGGCGGCGATCGGGGAGCTCGAAGGCGCGTTCGCCATCGCGGCCCTGGCGGCGGATGATCCGAACCGGATCGTCGCGGCCAAGCAGGGCCCGCCGATCGTCGCCGGGCTAGGCGACGGCGAGTTCCTGATCTCCTCGGACATCAACGCGATCCTGGCCCACACCTCGAATGTCGTTTTCCTCGAGGACGGGGAGATGGTCGTCCTCGACCCGTCCGGCGCCCGGTTCACGGATTTCCAGGGCGCCCCGATCGTGAAGAAGGTCGAGCATCTATCCTGGAGCCCGCTCATGATGGAGAAGCGCGGCTTCAAGCATTTCATGCTCAAAGAGATCTTTGAGCAGCCCGAGGTCGTGCGCGATACGCTCCTCGGACGGACCTCGCTCGATACGGGGAACATTCTGCTCGACGAAATCGGGATTCCGGAGGCGGCGCTCCGCAAAATCCGGAAGGCGGTCATCATCGCCTGCGGAACGTCCTATCATGCCGGCCTGGTCGGCAAGGTGTGGATCGAGTCGCTGGCCCGGATCCCGGTCGACGTGGAATATGCCTCCGAATTCCGCTACAGGGATTTCATCCTGGACAAGGACACCCTCGTCATCGTCGTCTCGCAATCGGGGGAGACGGCCGACACGCTCGCCGCCCTGCGCGCCTCGAAGGACCAGTGCGCCGCCGTCCTGGCTGTAACCAATTCCCGCAGCTCGTCGATCGCCCGCGACGCCCACGGGGTCCTCTATACGCACGCCGGCCCGGAGATTGGCGTGGCTGCCACCAAAACGTTCACCGCCCAAATGACCGCCCTGGCCCTCATTGCCCTCCACCTGGCCCAAGTTCAGGACCGGATGGACCCGGCGGCGCGGCTCGCGTTCATCCAGGAATTCCAGCGCATCCCGCACAAAATGGAGAAGATCCTCGGCCAGACCAAAGCCGTCGGAGACCTGGCCTCCCGATTCCTGCCCTTCTCGCACTTTCTCTACCTCGGACGCTGGGTGAATTTTCCCGTGGCCCTGGAAGGCGCCCTCAAGCTGAAGGAAATTTCCTACATCCACGCCGAGGCCTATCCCGGCGGGGAAATGAAGCACGGCCCGATCGCGCTCATCGACGAAAAGATGCCGACGATGGCCATCATCCCCGAAGACCGGGTCTACGACAAAATGATCAGCAACATCTCCGAGATCAAGGCCCGGAACGGATATGTCATCGCCCTGGCCTCCGAGGGCGACGTCCGAATCCAGGCGCATGTGGACGCGATGCTCACCGTCCCGGCCGCGGAGCCTCTCCTGATGCCGTTCCTGACGGTCATCCCCCTCCAGCTGTTCGCGTATGACATCGCCGCGAAGCGCGGCGCCGACGTGGACCAACCGCGGAATCTGGCTAAAAGCGTGACCGTCGAGTAGGGGTCAGGTCTTAACACTTAACATTCGAAGGTTTGGCCCTTTGCCGGAGATCGATCTGGCGTCGAATGTTAAGTGTTAAGACCTGACCCCAAACTAGAAGCTGATCTTGGCCGAGACCCGGGCCTGCCGCGGCTGCTGGAGACCCCAGACCGTCCCGAACAGCGGGACGTCCTCTTTCACATAAGCGATCGGCCGCTGGCTGTCGAGGACGTTGAATACGTCCAGCCTCACCGACACCGCGGCGTTCCTAAACGCCCCGCCCGAAGACAGACGGAACGACTTTTCGAGCGAAAGATCCAAATAGGCATGGGAGGGCGTCTTCCGTGAGCCCCGGCCTTCCGGAAAAGCGTAGTATCCGCCGAACCCGGGCACATAGCTCATCTTTTCCCAATAATATCCCGAAATGAGTTCGAACGCGGCCGACAGGGAGACGTCGGCCGGACCGAGATAGACGGCGTTGACCTTGACGTCATGGTCGACCGAGTAAGGGAGCTTGCCGAACCATCCCTCGTCGCCGATGCCCCGGCCGCCCAGCCCGCCGAAGAGACGGTCAATCTCGGCTTTGGTCTCGAGCAGGTCGGGCAGCGCCGGCACGGCCATGTGCTTGCCGAACAGGCCGACGAAATTCGTCCCGCCCTCCTCCTGGGACCAGGAGCCGGTCTCGGTCTGACCGGGGTTGGTCCCCTTGGCCGAGGCGTGGGAATAGGAAGCGTTGAGGATAAGCCGCCGGCCGATCCGGCCGTTAACTTCGAGCTCGAGCCCGGCGTAGACGCGCCGTTTGTACTCGAAATTGTCGTAGAGGTACTTGTAGCCGGAGGGCGAGCTCTGGTCGACGAGCATCAGCGCTTCGAGGAGGTTCTCCGCCTCGGCATGGACGTAGCGGGCCTTGACCGCCCAGTCCGGTCCGAGCCTCCGGTCGAACTCGACCAGGATGCGGCTCTGGAAGTTCGGGGTGAGCTCGGGAGCGACCTGGAACCGCTGTAGGGCCTGTTGCCACTGGAATTTCCAGTTCCCCGGATTGCGGACCTCCGCGTCCGAGGGGTTCACCGGGCCTGTCCAGGTATAGTCGCGGTAGGTCAGGCTGCCACCCGCGTTGAAGAACCCGAGGGGCATGGTGGTGATGGGGTCCGCGAACCGGCCCCAGCCCAGCTTGAGGATGTTTTTCCCGTCCTTGGTAAGGTCGGCGGTCAGGGCGAAGCGGGGTGAGAGGAAATCGAGCAGGCCCCAGGCCCAGATCGTATTCCCTTGGTCGTCCCGCACGCTCTGGGTCTGGGTCCGAAGGCCGATCATCAGGGTGAAGCGGTCGAACGAAAGCTTGTCCTTGAGGTAGAGCCCGATGCCCGACGAGGAATTGACGAACGTGAAGCTCCCGTATTCGCGGAGCAGGGTCGGCGTACCGCGTCCCCCGTTCCATGAGGCGAACTGGTATTTTGTCCCGTTGTCGAAGCCGTCTCGCGGGAAGATGTCCTCGCTCTGTCCGCTGAATGATGTCACGAAATCGGAGGATACGCGGTAGTACTCGAAGCCCAGATTGATCTCGTGATGGCCGAACCGTTCGGTCTCCAGGTCCTTGGTGAGCTTCAGACTCGCATCCAGACGCCGCTCGTTGTCGAGCACGTTGCCGTAGGAGCTGTGGATGTTTTGGGCGAGGTCCTCAATATAGTACTGGGCCGGGCCGAGATCGCCCGAGGCGGGGCGCTTCGAGGAGTCGCGGCGGACATATCCCGCCCCCGCCTCGATGAAGGTCGTGGCGTTCAGAATGCCCCTGTAGTTCAGCCGGAGGACAAGGTCCTCGTACGCCTGAACTTCGTTCATCTCCGGCAGCCCGATGCGGCCTTTCGGGGCGAAGGAGCGGTCGGCGATGGCCGTGAGCGAGAGCGTATGATCGCTCGCCGGGGCGAAGGTCAATTTGGCGAAGAGATTGTTGTTGCCCGTCGTCCGGGCCCCGGCGGGGATGGCCAGGTAGTCCAGGAAGCCGTCCCGGGTGTTTTCCGTGTTCGTGTAATAATTGTCGGAGATGAAGAACCAGAGCCGGTCCCTGACGAGCGGTCCGCCCAGGTTGAGGTAGGCGTTGGCGTCCGAGAAAGACGACGGCTCGCTCACCACGGACAGCTGCGGCTGCCGGGCGGCTTGAAGGGCTTTGTCCATGAAGACGAGCGAGGCCGTGCCCCGGAATTCGTTGCTCCCGCTCTTGGTCACCATGTTGACGATGCCGCCGTAGGCCGATCCGAATTCGGGGCTGAACGGATCGGAGATCACCTGGATTTCGTCGATCGAATCGAAATTGAGCTTCACCCCGGAGTTCTTGAGCCGGACACCGCTCGTGGCCAGGCCGTCCACGATCCAGGTATTGCCTTCCTCCCCCTCGCCCCGGATGCTGGGCTGGCCTTCGGTCGCCGTGCCGCGGCGCGTATCCGCGCGAACGCCCGTCGCGCCGGGGACGAGCTTGACCACGTCGACGGCTGTCCGGTTCTGGGCGGGGATCTTGTCGAGGTCCGCGGCGCTGAGGCGGTAGGAGGTGTCGGTCGACGTCCGGTCGATCAGGGGGGTCTCGGCCATGACCACGATTTCCGTGGCGATCGCGGCCGGCGTCATGGCAACCTTGAGGCTGGTCGTCATGCCCAGCCGGACGATGACGCCCTCCTGTTTGACGGAGGCGAATCCGGGGAGCTTGAACGTCAGGGTGTAGGCGCCGACGGGGAGAAGCGGCAGGTGGAAGTCGCCGTCCTTGGTTGAGAGCGACGTCCGGACGCCCTGCAAGGCCGGGCCGGCGATCCCGATCTCGACGCCGGGCAATCCGGCGCCCGTTTCGTCGGCGACCTTGCCTTTGATTTCCCCCGTCTCGATGGCCCAGGCCAGACCGGCGGCGCAGAGGACGATCGCCAGGGCTAGCCGCCAAGCGGCGTGTTTCCGTCGGTTCGCGGGGCGGTGTCTCATGGCGGCCCTCTCAGCCCGGCCTTTTTTCCCGGTATTTCCGAATGAATCTCTCGGTCAGGGTCCGGGCCTCGTCGTCGGTGTGCTGGACCGGCGGCGACTTCATGAAGTAGGCCGACGGCCCGGCGAGGGCCCCGGCCAGGCCGTGGTCGAGGGCGAGCTTCGCGCACCGGACCGCATCGATGACGACCCCCGCCGAATTCGGGGAGTCCTCGACCGACAGCCGGCACTCGAGCGAAGTCGGGACGTTGCCGAAGTGACGGCTCTCGATCCGCAGGAAGCAGATCTTGTTGTCCTTTTGCCAGGGGACGTAGTCGCTTGGCCCGACGTGGATGTTCGCCGCATCGATCGGGATATCCCGGGCCCGGATCTGGGACGCTACGGCGTTGGTCTTGGAGATCTTCTTCGACTGCAGGCGCTCGCGCTCGAGCATGTTCAGGAAATCGGTGTTGCCGCCGGTGTTCAACTGGTAGGTCCGGTCGATGGGCATGCCCCGGTCGAGGAAGAGGTTGACGAGGGTCCGGTGGAGGATCGTCGCTCCGACCTGCGATTTGATGTCGTCGCCGAGGAGGGGCAGTCCGCGCCTCTTGAACCGGCCGCGCCAGTAGGCTTCGCTGGCGATGAACACGGGGATGCAGTTGACGAAAGCACAGCCGGCTTCGAGGACCTGTTCGACGTACCATTTGGTCGCCATCTCGCTGCCGACGGGCAGATAGTTGACCACAACGTCGGTCCGGGTAGCCTTGAGGATGGAGACGATATCCGCGGTGGGACCCGGGGCCTTTCGGATGATCCGGACCAGGTATTTCCCCAGGCCGTCGTGGGTCATGCCCCGCTCGACCTTGACGCCGAGCCGGGGGACGGGGGAGAAGAGGGTCGTATTGTTCGGGGGGGTGAAGATCGCCTCACTCAGGTCCCGGCCGACCTTGTTCCGGTCGATGTCGAAGGCGGCTGAAAACTCGATGTCCCGGATGTGGTAGCCGCCGATCTCGACGTGCATGACGCCGGGGACGCGTTCGCCGGCCCGGGCATTCCGGTAGTATTCGACACCCTGGACGAGCGATGAAGCGCAATTGCCGACGCCGATGACGGCGACCTTGATCTTACTCATGATCGTGTTCCTCCCGGCCCCGGGCGGCCCGCTCGGCTGAGCGGACGAGGGCCGTTCGTTGGATGACGGTGACGTTGGAAAGAAGGGCGATCACTCCCAGGGCGCCGATCATGGCCGGATCGAAGACGGGGAACACCCCGCCGGCCAGGGCGGTCAGGCCGATCAGCAGAAACCGCTCGGGCCGCTGGAGAAGCCCTTTCCGGCAGGCGAATCCCAGACCCTCTGCGCGCGCCCGCGTATAACTGACCATGAACGCTCCGACCATCGCGGCGAGCGCGAGCCAGAGGGCCCAGCCCCGGCGGAAGTGGACGGCCAGGCCGGTGAAGATGAACGCCTCAGCGTAGCGGTCCAAGGTCGAATCGAGGAAGGCGCCGAAGGCTGAGGTCGTTCCCCGCAAGGCGGCCACTTTGCCGTCGAGGCCGTCGCAGATTCCGCAGACGAGCATGGCGGCCGAGGCAAGAAACGGCCGGTCGAGGCCGAACAGGGCTCCGGCGGCCGCACCGGCGGCGAGACCGAGCACGGTCAGGGCGTCGGCTTTGAATCCCAGGCGGACGAAAATCCGGGCGGCCCCGCCCGCGAACCTCGACACGCCGCCGTCCCATCGCCGCGGGAGGAACTGGAAGTTTTTCGGGCCCTCTTTGTGCTCGCACATGCGGATAATCATCTATTCTAGCATTGACCTCTATCGTCGACAAGGGCGGGGGGACGCGCCGCGGCCGTGCCGCGCCGCTGGCCCATACCCGCTCGCCTCCGGATGGCCTCCTTGCCCTCTACCGCTCACCGTATCGGGGGTGGCACGCTAAACATTTTGTCTTCGAGAGACGATTGTGATATGAATTTTTATCAGGACTCAAGCGTCGAGGAGACCACTCATGAAAAGACGGGATTTTGTCCGGTCTATCGGGTTGGGGACGGCTGCGGCCGCCTTGGCGGCCGAACGGGGACCGTTCCCGTTCCAGACTCCGCCGCGCCGCCGGCCCAACATCATTTTCATCATGACCGACGACCACGCCTCCCAGGCCATGAGCTGCTATGGAGGGCGCCTGAACGAAACTCCGAACATGGACCGCATTGCGAAAGAGGGGATCCGCTTCGACGACTGCTTCTGCACGAACGGCCTTTGCGCACCGAGCCGGGCGGTCATTCTCACCGGGAAGCACAGCCACCTGAACGGCATGCGCGATAACACCCATGCTTTCGACGGGAGCCAGGTTACGTTTCCCAAGCTCCTCCGGAAGGAAGGGTACGAGACGGCGATCCTCGGCAAATGGCATCTCCAAAGCGATCCGACCGGCTTCGACTATTGGAACATCCTCCCGGGCCAGGGCGAATACTACAATCCCGACCTGATCGAAATGGGCGTTACGAAGCGTCACCCCGGCTATGTGACCGACATCCTGACCGGCCTCGCCCTCGATTTCCTCAAGAACCGGCGCCGCTCCGACCGGCCGTTCCTGCTCATGCTTCAGCACAAGGCGCCTCACCGGAACTGGCAGCCCGCCCCGCGCCACCTCCATAAATACGACGACGCCGAATTCCCCCTGCCGGACACCCTCTTCGACGATTATGCCACGCGATCCCGCGCGGCCCGTGAACAGGAAATGACGATCCGGACGCATATGGATACCGCCTCGGACCTTAAAATGGGGCCGCCGCCCCCGCGTCTGTCGCCGGAGCAGAAGGCGGCCTGGGAGGCGGCCTATGCTCCCAAACGGGCGGCTTTCGAAAAAGCGCGGCCCGAAGGCGACGACCTCGTCCGCTGGAAGTTCCGGCGCTACATGCAAGACTACCTCGGCTGCGTCGCCGCGGTGGATGAGAGCATCGGGACGCTGCTCCGCTATCTCGATGACGCCGGCCTCGCCGGCGAAACGCTTGTCGTCTACACGTCGGACCAAGGATTTTTCCTCGGCGAGCACGGTTGGTTCGACAAGCGGTTCATGTACGAGGAATCCCTCCGCATGCCGCTCGTGATGCGGCTGCCGGGCGTCATCCGGCCGGGGGGGATCAATTCGGACCTCGTCAGCAACCTCGATTTCGGCCCGACGTTTCTGGATTTGGCCGGCATTGCCCCGCCGGCGGAAATGCAGGGCGTGCCGTTCACGGACATCCTGCGACGGGGGACGGCAACACAGCCCCGGACTTCCGTCTATTATCATTACTATGAGTATCCGGCCGTGCACATGGTCAAGCGGCATTACGGAATCCGGACGAAGCGCTACAAGCTCATCCGCTATTACTACGACATCGACGCCTGGGAGCTCTTCGATCTCGAGCGCGACCCGCACGAATTACGGAACGTGATCGACGATCCGGCCTATGCGTCCATCCTCCAGGAGCTCAAATCCGAGCTGCGACGCCGGCAGGCCTCCTACGGCGATTCCGAGGAGCTGGCCCGGGCCTTGCTAAAAGAGGACCTTGCAATTCCCCAAAAAAAGTAATACGATAGGATCACTAAGAATAAAGAGGAGATCCTATTGAAAAAGATTCTTGCCCTTTTCGTTCTGCTCTTCACGGCTTCAAGCCTCTTCGCCATGCGAGCCGGCCTGACCCAGGTCGTCGATCCCACCCGGTCCCAAACGGCTTTAGGCGCAAAATCCATGAAGTTTGCCCTGGCCTACCTGGACACCGAAATCCGGGAAGGCCGGTTTGTCCTGAAATCCACTCAGCGCGATGCGCTCAGCCCCGTCGTCCACCAACGCTACCAGCAAATAACGGGCGGCTTGCCTGTCTGGGGGGGCGAGATCATCCTGCATATGCGGAACGGCAAAGCCGAATCCGTGGACGGCGAGTACTACATCCTTCCGGCGCCCGTGAGTCCGACTCCCAAACTGTCGCGGTCTCAGGCCCTGCAAGCCGTCGAAGGCGGCCTGAAAGAGTCCGGGCTTGAGATCGATGTCGAGCGGAGCGGGCTGGTCGTCTACCCCGTGAGCGATACCGAATTCCGCCTCGTCCACAAGCTTTGGGTCCGTAGCTTCGAAAGACCGCTCTTTAACGAAACGGCCCTCGTCGACGCCGTGACCGGGGCGATCCTCCTCCACTTTTCCAACATCAAATACGGCGATCTGACGATCGGACTGGGCATCGGTCAGCGCGGGGACACTCTGAAGTTTCCCACGAGCCTCCAGAACAGCCTCTATTACTTGTGGGACCCGGCCGCGGTTCGGCCGTTCCATCAGAAGACGTTCGACGCCAAACACCAGTACGGCGCCAATATATCCATTTCTAACACATCAGGCAATTCTTGGGCGAGCGATAGTGTCGTTAACGTCCACACCTACATGGGCTACACCTACGATTTTTTCTTTACCCAGTTCGGCCTCAAAGGCCCAAACAACGCCAACATGAACCTGAACGCGTTCGACCATGTCTATTCGACGTCCGAGGGGCTTTATGACAACGCCTTTTGGCATGAGGACAGTTCGATGTACGGCCAGGGTTTCTATTTTCTTGATCCTTACAAGTCGGGCGAGAATAATGGCGCGGCGATCGACGTCGTCGGCCACGAGTTCTCCCACGCCGTGACCTCCTACCATTCCAACCTGACCTACTTCAGCGAATCCGGCGCCCTCAACGAGTCGTTCTCGGACATCATGGGCACCGCCATCGAATGGCTGTTCCAGCCCGCAGGGATGGGCTATAACCTGGCCGACTGGGTCAACGGCGAAGACGCCGTCTCGCCCTTCAGCTACAACAAGTGCCGGCGCCAGGACAACCCCAACCTCAATTCCCAGCTCAAGAACGCGGGCTTCTCGTCGGCCTACTGGTATCCAGACCCGGCTCATCTCACCCAGAGGGTCCCGACGCTCTATTCCGGGGGCAACCCGATTGACGGCGATAACGTCCACATCAACTGCACGATTTATCCCCACGTGTTTTTCCTCCTGGCCGCCGGCGGGGCGAACCCCGTCTCGCACCTTACGGTGGCCAGCATCGGGCTCAATGCCGCGACCAAGATCTTCTACGACGCGTTCGCCAACCGCATGACCCCCTCAACGAATTTTCTGGGAGCGGCAAACGCCCTGCTTGCCTCAGCCAATTCCCTCTACGGGGCGAGCTCCAACGAATACGCCCAGATGAAGAGTGCCCTCCGGGCCATCGGCTATGTCGTCAATTGATGAGCCGCACATGAAACGTAGACTCTCGAGAGATTAGTCCTTTTAAATTTCGATTTTACCCCCGGTCCCCGCTGTGCTATAAAAGGGGCCGGACCGAGACTCCATGACGTCAACGAGTTGCGCCTCTTCCTCCTCCCAACCCACCGCCCGTCTGGCGAGCCCGCCATCATCCCATATCCCGCGACATCGGGAGGAGAAGCGCCATGCCGACATCGATTTACGAGGACTATGCCAACGAGCTCCTCGGCCGGGCCATAGCCGCGGCCAACGCCTTCAAGTCGTTTGACCAGGCGGCTGTCGACCGGATCGTCTACGCCGTCTTCAAGGCCGGGTACGACCACCGGCTGGAATTCGCCCGGATCGCTCTCGATGAGACCGGGACCGGGGTCTTTGAGCACAAGGTCATCAAGAACGTCTGGGCGAGCCTCCTCGTCTACGAGAACATCAAGAACCAGAAGACCGTCGGGCCGATCTCTCACGACCCGGTGACCGGGATCACCGAGATCGCCCAGCCCCACGGGCCGATCCTGGCCATGACCCCGTTGACAAACCCGACTTCAACAACGATCTTCAAGACTTTGATCGGGATGAAGACCCGCAATCCGCTGATCTTCAGCCCGCATGGGTCCTCGCGCAAATGCTCCCATGCCGCGCTCGAGGTGCTGGCCAAGGCGGCCCGGGAGGCCGGCGCGCCGGAGCATTGCCTCCAGTTCATCACCCCCCGCCATCCCGATTACCTGTGGCATATCATGCGGCATCGGGACCTGGCCCTCATCATCGCCACCGGCACGCGTCAGATCGTCAAGGAGGCCTATGCCTCCGGCAAGCCGGTGATCGGCATCGGGCCGGGCAATGTGCCGGTCTATGTCGACGCTTCGGCCGACCTGCGGCTCGCGGCGGAGTCGATCGTCCTCTCGAAATCCTTCGATAACGGCACGGTCTGCGCTTCGGAGCAGGCGCTCGTCGTGGAGCGCAAGGTCGCGCGGAAATTGAAGCCCCTCCTCGAAGCGAACGGCTGTTATTATTGCACTCCGGACCAGTCCCGGAAGCTGGGAGAGATCGCTTTCGACTCGGCGAACCAGATCATGCGGGCCGACATCGTCGGGAAACCGGCCGCGTTTCTCGCGGATCGGGCCGGATTCAAGATTTCCGCGGGGATCAAGCTCCTGATCGCCCCCTGTGACGGCGTGGGAAGGGATTACCCCCTCTCGCACGAAATCCTGACCCCGATCCTAACTTATTACGAAGTTGCGAACCCGGCCAAAGCCTTGGACGTCTGCATCCGGCTCAACGCGCTTGGCGGCCGCGGACATACGGTCAGCGTCTACGCCAACGACGAAACCGTGGTCCAGGCGTTTATCGACAACCTGTCCGCGGGCCGCATCTGCGTCAATACGCCGGCGACCCAGGGCGCGATCGGCGGGACCTACAACACGCTGACGCCGTCTTTCACCTTGAGCTGCGGCACGCAAGCCGGGAACATATTCACGGATAACATCACGACGACGCACCTGCTCAACATCCACCGCGTGGCCCGGCGGCGGCTGAACGCCCGCTGGTTCCAGATCCCGGACGCGACGTGGACCGATCCGAAGGTGAACGCCGCGGAAATCCTGGCCCGCTTCAACCGCAATTACTAGGCTTCGGCCTTGTCTTCTTTCATCCGGACGAAGACGTCCGTCCGTCCTTCGAGCTCCTGATAGCGGGTTTCGAAGAGGTCGGCGTACGAACGGATGAGACCCGAAAGCTGACGGAAGCCGAAGGTGCGGGAGTCGAATCCGGGATCGAGCTGGCGAAGGTAACCGCCGATCATGCCCAGCTCCGCCCATCCGTCCTCGCCGATGGCCATGTCGAAAGCCGCCTTGAGAAGGGGGATCGGGTCATATTTGCGCGGGGCTTCGGCCTGTTCTTCCTTGTCTTCCCGGTCCTCGCGGGCTTCGCGGGTCTCGGACCGGCGCGGTTCCTTTTTCCGGGAATGCTGCTGCGGGGTCCGTCCTTTGGGGGCGAGGTTTTCGGTGTAGATGAACATGTGGCAGGCGTTGACGAAAGCTTTGGGGGTGGTCCGCTTGCCGACGCCCATGACGAAGAACCCCATCTCCCGGACCCGGGTGGCCAGGCGGGTGTAGTCGCTGTCGCTCGAGACGATGCAGAACCCGTCGACGAGATGGTTGTAGAGGATGTCCATGGCGTCGATGATCATGGCGCTGTCGGTCGAGTTCTTGCCCACCGTGTAGCGGAACTGCTGGATGGGCTGGATGGCGTTGTCGTGGAGAGTGTGCTTCCAGCCCGACATGTTGACCGTCGTCCAGTCGCCGTAGATCCGGCGGATCGTGATCAGGCCGTACTTGCCCGCCTCGGCCATGATCTTGTCGATGAGCGCCGGCTGGGCGTTGTCGCCGTCGATCAGGAGGGCGATCTTCTTCCGTTTTTCGTCCAAGAAAGGTTCGTTCATATTCTCTCCTCCGCGGGGATCAGCCTCGATGCCGGCATTATAATACGAGAAACGGTTGTTTGTCTTGCCCGGCGAATCGGATTATTTTCGGCAAAGGGCCTTCGCCCGGGCGAGCTGGGCTTTGACCCGGGCGGGGTGGGTGGACCCGGACGTCGTCTTGAGCCGGACGGAGCGGATCGGATCGAATACCCCGAGGACATCGTCGCCGAACAAGGGATGGAACTTCTGGAATTCCAGAGGCGTCAGCCGGTCAAGGGGCCGTCTGAGCCTTTCCGCGTATTGGACCACGGCTCCGATCACACCATGAGCGTCCCGGAAAGGGACGCCTTTCGCCGTGAGATAATCAGCCAGGTCGGTGGCGTAGAGGAACGGCTCCGTGCGGCGGGCGATCGTCTCGCGGTCCGGGCGGATCTTCTTCAGCACGATTTCGAAGACCTCCAACGCGCGGGCCGCGTCCTCGATGCCGGCCCGGAGCGGGACCTTATCCTCCTGGAGGTCCTTGTTATAAGAGGTGGGGAGCCCTTTGATCGTGACGAACAAGCGGCTGAAATGGCCGTAGAGGCGGCCGGCGCCGGCCCGGAGGAGCTCGAAGAAATCCGGGTTTTTCTTTTGGGGCATGAGGCTGCTCGAGGTGGCGATCGTGTCGTCGAGGACGAGGAAGCCGAACTCCCGGCTGGCGAAGACGACCGCGTCCTCGGCGAAGCGGCCCAGGTCGAGGAGCAGGAGGGCCAGGGCTGAGAGCGTTTCGAGGATGAAGCCCCGGTCCGCGACGGCATCCAGAGAATTCTCCGAGACGGCGGCAAAGCCGAGGGACCGGGCCAGGGCGGCGCGATCGATCGGGACCGTGGCGCCGGCCAGCGCGCCCGACCCGAGCGGGAGGACGTCGATCCGGACGAGCGCGTCCCTGAGCCGCGATTTTGCCCGCTCGAACGGCCAGAAGAACGACAGGATATAATGGGAGAAGAGGACGAGCTGGGCTTGCTGGAGGTGGGTGTAGCCGGGCATGACCACATCGGGATATTTTTCGGCGAGAGAGATCAGCACTTGCTGGCAGGCCTTGAGGCGGTCGATCATCGCCGGGATTTCGGCTTTCAGGTAGAGCCGCTCGTCGGTCGCGACCTGCTCGTTCCGGCTCCGGCCGGTGTGGAGCTTTTTTCCCGCTTCGCTGATTTCTTCAATGAGCAGGAGCTCGACCGCGGAATGGATGTCCTCGAAGGCCGCCAGGTCTTCGCCCGCGTCTATCCGTTTCTTCACCCGGGCCAGCCCGCGATTGACGGCGGCCGCTTCCTTGGCCGAGAGAACTCTCGCCCGGCGCAGCGCTTGGGCATAAGCCCGCGAGGCCGCGATCTCGGCTCCGGCCAGGAAGGCGTCCTCCCGAATGGAGGCGTTGAAGGCCTCGAGCCGGGGAATCTCGCGGCGGCCGGCGAAGCGGCGATCCCAGACCTTCATCGGCCGTTCCTCATGAAGTCCGTCACCTTTTTCCCCTGCTTGCTCATGATGGCGTTGTGGGCCTTGAGGCGGATGGCGTGGATCCGAATGAATCCCGCGGAATCCTGCTGGTTGAATCCGCCCTCGATGTCCATGCTCGACAGCTCCTTGTCGTAGAGCGAGCTGTGCGATTCCCGGCCGAGGACGGTAACATTCCCCTTGTAGAGCGAGAGGTGGACGATGCCGTCGATGACTTCCTGGCTCTTGTTGATCGCGGCCATGAGGAAGTCCATCTCGGGCGAGAACCAGAACCCGTCATAAACGATCTCGGAGAACTTCGGGGCCAGCATGTCGCGCAGCCGCATGACCTCCCGGTCCATGGCGATCCCCTCGATGTCCATGTGGGCCGTCCGGAGAATGGTCATGCCGGGCGATTCGTAGATCCCCCGGCTT
>Ga0315286_10000778_pt1 | contig 27735 bp, 24 predicted proteins | sample YL17G10_0_MG_FD_205038 | JGI IMG/M metagenome (GOLD analysis project Ga0315286, IMG submission 205038) | Sediment microbial communities from Yellowstone Lake, YNP, Wyoming, USA - YL17G10_0 | ecosystem: Environmental > Aquatic > Freshwater > Lake > Sediment | place: USA: Wyoming | collected... | reverse complement strand
GCCCGCTTGGTGACCGGAGAAATGCGACCCGAAGACAACCCGCTGCGCCCCAGTAGGTATAAGGAAGGCGTCATCCATCGGGGCGACAGCTTCCTTCGAGGCCGCCACTAGTAGGACTAGTCAATGCTTATTCAAATTCCGCTGGGGAGGGCAGAGCAGGAACTGGTCCTGCTTGACTCGCAAGTGACGGGGGTTCGTTTGCCAGTTCCCATGCCAGCAGTACCGGATCCAGAGATGCCGGTTCGCGAAACCGTTGCTTCGGGTCTTGAGAAGGTGATGGCGGACAAGGCCCGGCGCCGCGGCGCTTCAGCCTGCATCGCTGCCACCGACCGGACGCGAAGTACCCCACTGGCTCTCATCCTGCCCGTTCTTCTGGACCGGCTCAACGCGTTCGGCATTGCGGATCGCGGTATCTGTGTGATCAGCGGCGGTGGAATGCACGCCGCCGACTGCCGCACCGATCTCGTCCAGACGCTGGGCCAATCTGTGCTGGATCGCGTGGAGGTGCTAACCAACGAGCCTGACAACGCCGCGATTCAGGTCCTGATGGGTACATCGACGCTTGACACCCCAGTCGAAGTGCATCGAGCCGTTGCCGAGGCAGATCTGAAGGTCGGCTTCATCCTCGTGAACCCGTGTATGCTTGCAGGTTGGTCCGGGGATGGCAAGATCGTGCAGCCCGCTATCTCCAGCCGTCGCAGCATCTGCGCCAACCACCGGCATTTTGTCGCCGACCCGATGAAGCTGCGCTGCGCGTCATTCATGGGCGTCCTGCCCTCTGACAATACCGTACGCGGCGATCCGGAGGAGTGCGCGCAGACGGCGGGCATCGACCTGGTGATCAACACGGTCCTCGAGTCGCAACAAAGGCTCGTGGACCTGTTCTGCGGTGACGTCGTCGGGGTGCAGCGCGCGGCGGTGGATCGAATGGCTCCCTTCGTAGAGGTGAGCCTTCCCGAGCCGATTGACGTGCTTTCGCCGCGGTGGGCGAGCCAGCTCTCGAGGTCAGCCTGTTCCAAGGTGGGGCGCGTGAGTGCGACGGCGTGGATCGCTATCTGAAGCGCGGCGGAACGCTGACCTTGACCAATGCCTGCGAGGAAGGCATCGACGCGGGGTTTGAGCACGAGGAGTATCGCGATCGGATGCGCCAGATGCCCACTGCCGACCAGATAGGGCAACTGGTGCAGGATGGCGCGATGGGCGGGGAGAAGGGCTGCGTACTGTTCACGTTCTCATGGCTGTTGCACGAGATGAAGTGCCGCATCGTCGTGGTCACCCACGGCATGCGCAGGAGCAAGCTCGAGGAGGTGCACCTCGTCCATGCCACGACCGTGCAGGAAGCAGTGGATCGCGCACTGAGCGACTACGCCTCGGGCGCCTCTGTTGGCCTTGTGCCCTATGCAGCGCTGGCTCTGCCCGTCCTGCCCAAGCGACCCTAGACCGTCCCGAGGACGGCGCTGGGCGCAATTCGGAGAGTCTTTGATGCTACGCAACCGGCTCGAGATCCTGTCAGACAGCGACATTCAGGCCATCCATGCTACCAGCATGCGGTTGCTGGAGCAGGTCGGGACCGAGTTGCCCTACGAGCCGGCGCTCGCTGCGTTCCGAAGGCACGGGTTTGCAGTCAGCGGCAGCCGCGTCTACCTTAGCGAGGCCCAGGTGATGAATAGCCTGAGCACCGTCCCAGCGCAGTTCACCGTCTCGGCTCGCAACCCAGAGCGCTCGGTCACCATCGGGGGAGGACAGCCGGTGTTTGCACCTGGTTATGGGGCGCCATTCCTGGTGGACCTTGAGGCGGGGAAGCGCACGCCTACACTCGACGACTATCGCCGGCTGGTCAAGATCGCCCACGCCCTTCCCAACCAGGATATGAGCGGGTATCTGCTGGTTGAGCCCGGCGACGTCCCCGCAAGCGCAGCTCACCTACACATGCTGTTCGCTCACATTCTGCATTCCGACAAGCCGTTCATGGGCAGTGCAGCGGGGAGGACAGGCGCGCGGCATACTCTGGAAATGCTCTCGATTCTATTCGGGTCAGACCCAGCGGACCGGCCGCTCACCATCGCCCTGGTCAATAGCCTGAGCCCTCTGGGCTATAGCACCGAAATGCTCGAAACTCTCATCGAGTACGCGTCCAACCGGCAGCCCGTGATCATCGCCGATCTTGCTATGGCGGGCTCCACCGGCCCGGTCACCCTAGCGGGCGTGCTGGCGATGCAAAACGCCGAGCTGCTGGCAGGCGTTGTTCTCACGCAGCTCATCAGCCCCGGCAGCCCCGTCATCTATGGCTCGACCTCGACGAACATCGACATGAGATCGGGCGCTCTGGCCATCGGCAGCCCCGAGCTGTCGCAAATGATCGCCGCGCACGCCCAGATGGCCAGGTTCTACGGGCTACCCTCGCGCAGCGGGGGCTCGCTCACCGACGCCAGCTTCCCCGATGCCCAGGCTGGCTTCGAATCCATGCTCAGCCTGGTGACGGCAGTAAACAGCGGCATCGACTTTGTCCTGCACGCTGGAGGTATCCTCAGTTCGTACCTGGCTTTCTCCTGTGAGAAGCTCGTAATTGACGACGAAATGTGTGGCATGGTTCGACGCCTGCATCGAGGGATCAGCGTCACGCCCGATACGCTGGCCTATGACACGATCGCGCGGGCGGGACCAGGTGGCAACTATCTCATGGAGCCTCAGACAATCAAGCGCTGCCGCACGGAGTTCTGGCAACCCGCGCTCTGCGACCGCGCCGGCCTGGAGGCGTGGGAAGCCGGCGGCAGGCTGGACGCCGCACACCGCGCCCGCGAGCGCTGGCTCAGGCTGGTCGCGGAACACCAGGACCCAGCTCTGGATGGTATCACGCAACGACAGCTCGAGGCCTATGTAGAAGAACACTCATAGAGAAAAGGAGAAGACCATGCTAGTTGGTTCTCGGATGACTCCCAACCCAATAACGATTTCGCCCGAGATCTCCATAGCGGAGGCGCTTGACTGGATGCGGCAGCAAAAAGTGCATCGTTTCCCCGTCCTGGACAAGAAGGGCAAGCTGCTTGGCATCGTCACCCGCGAGGATCTGCTGTACGCTTCACCCTCGAAGGCAACCTCGTTGAGCGTCTGGGAGGTGAGCTATCTACTGAACCAGATCAAGGTTAAAGAGGTGATGACCCGCAACGTCATCACCGTAACGGAGGACTGCCCGATTGAGGAAGCAGCGCGGATCATGCGTGACAACGATGTCACGGGATTGCCTGTGACGCGTGACGGCAGCCTTGTCGGCATTATCACCGAATCGGACTTGTTCGACGTCTTCCTGGAACTGTTTATGGCCCGCGAAAAGGGGGTGCGGCTCACGGTTTTGGCACCCTACTTTAAGGGGTCGTTGGCCCAGATTACTTCAGCCATCACGGCCCGAGGCGGCCTGATCCACGCGCTGAATACCTTCCTGGGAAGCGATCCCAGCAACTGGGGATGCTGCCTCAGGGTGGCCGACATTTCCAAAGAGGAGTTGCTCGAAGTGGTCAAACCTCTCGTCGTCCAAGTCCTGGACGTTCGCGAGATTTGAGTGTCTAGGCAAAAGTTGGTAGGCTAAGCTGACCTCACAAGGAGGGAGCGTATCGAAAGAAGCTGCGGGACGTAACCCATGTCATCCGTCCAATGTGGACTCTAGGTGGCTCCGCCGGATCCGTCCCAAAGGGAGGCTGCGCTCTGATCCGGAGGAAGCGAAGAAAAGGCTTGAACAAGGAGGAAAAAGCACTATGAGCGAGATACTGGAACAGATCTCCACCACGGTCATCGAGGGCAACTTGGATGACATCGAGGACCTGACCCAGGACGCCCTGGACGAAGGCAGCAGCGCCGAGGAAATCCTCAACCAGGGGCTGATGCCGGGAATGGACCACGTCGGCGTCGAGTTCAGAGCCGGCAACATGTTCGTGCCCGAAGTGCTGCGCTCGGCACGCACCATGCAGATGGCTATGAACATCCTCAAGCCCTTGCTGGAGGCCAGTGGCACCAAGCTGGTCGGCAAGGTGCTCCTGGGCACGGTGAAAGGCGACCTGCACGACATTGGCAAGAACCTGGTGGGCATGATGTGCGAGGGCGCCGGTTTCGAGGTGAAGGACATTGGCAGAGACATTGCCCCGGAGCAGTTCGTCGAGGCGGTGAAGCAGTACGAGCCCGACATCCTGGGCATGTCTGCGCTGCTGACGACCACCATGCGCGCTATGGAAAGCACCATCAAGGTACTGGAAGAAGCCGGAGTGCGTGGCAAGGTCAAGATCATGATCGGCGGCGCGCCAGTGACCCAGGCTTTCGCCGATAAGATCGGCGCTGACGGCTACGCCTCAAACGCCGCATCCGCAGCCGACTTGGCCAAAAAACTTGTTGGCGCTGCCTAAGCGGCCGGGCTGGCGATCTGCCCTCCGTGGGCATGATAGACAACCGAAAAAGGAGGTTCTCTCTATGAGAGCAAACTATCGAATCAACTCGGGCGTGCGCTTTGAGTTGCTCTCCCAGGACCAACTGGTAGAGCTGTTTGGGGGCGTACTGCACGTCCTCGAGTACACCGGCCTGGACGTGTATCACGACGAAGCGCGCGACATCCTCAAGAAGGCGGGTGCCTGGGTGGACGGCCTCCGGGTGCGGCTGCCTTCGTACCTGGTGAAAAAGTCGCTCCAATTGGCGCCGCGCAGCTTTACGCTGTGGGCCCGCGACGGAAACCCAAAACACAACATCCACATCGGACCCGGCCGGTCCCATTTCGGCCCCGGCCCCACCTGCCCCAATTTCACTGACATTGAAACGCTGGAGCGCCGGCTTTACGTCAAGTCCGACGTGCCCCTGGTGGCCAGGGTCGTGGATGCCCTGCCCAACATCGACTTTTGCGAGTCACTGGGCACGGTGAACGACGTACACCACGAGCTGGGGGCGCTTTACGAGTTTGCCGGCATGTTCCCCAACACCAGCAAGCCCATTGTCGCCTGGTCTTACGACCGCTTCGACTCGACCGGCATTCACGAAATCGCCATTTCGGAAGCCGGCGGCCAAGCTGCCTTCGAAAAGCGTCCGAATTATGTCCACTACTGCGAGCCGCTGTCGCCCCTGACCAGCACCTTCGAGGCCATCGACAAGCTGCTCTTTGCCGCTCGCCATCGTGTCCCACTCATCTTTACTCCCTGCCCCATCTCCGGAGGCACGGGCCCCATCACCGCTGCCGGAATGGTCATCCAGGGTGCTGCCGAGTCGTGGATGGGCCTCACCGTAGCCCAGGCGGTCCAGCCCGGCCTGCCCTTCATCATGGGCGGTGTGTACTCTGCCCTGGACATGAGCTCCATGATCCTGGCCTACGGCGCGCCCGAGCTATCGTTGATGATGGCCGGCATCACTGAGCTGGCCCACTTTGCCGGCCTGCCACTGTGGCAGACCGGGGGCTGCACCGACTCCAAGACGTTCGACGAGCAGGCGATCATCGAAGGCTCGCTGTCCGTCTTTTTCTCGGCCCTCACCGGCGGCGACCTGACCCACGACGTGGGCTACACCGAGAGCGGCATGACCGGTTCGGTCTTCCAGTTGGCGGCGATGGACGAGGCGATCGGCTATTCGCGCCGCATCACCCGCGGCGTCGACGTCAACGACGACACCCTGGCCGTCGAGGTCATCCACAAGGTGGGCCCCAACGGCCACTACCTGCGCCAGCCTCACACCAGGCGCTACTACAAGAACGAATTCTGGTACCCTAACCTATGCGACCGGCGCAACTACGAGGAATGGGAGATGATGGGCAAGACGACCATGAAGGATCGGACGGTTGCCCGCGTGCGCGGCATCCTGGCCACCCACCAAGCCTCGCCCGTCAAGCCCGAGACTGAAAGGATGATCGAAAAGGTCCTGGCTGAAGCCGAGAACCGGGTCAAGGAGCAATAGGAGAACAGCCATGAGCAGGATTTACGAGCAACTATCAACCGCCCTCCTGGAAGGGGATGCGGAACAGACGCCCAAGCTGGTGCAAAAGGCACTGAAGGAAGGGCTAGTGCCCAAGGATATCCTGGACAATGGCCTGGTGGTGGGAATGAAAGAAGTCGGCGTCCGTTTCAAAGCCGGCGACATGTTCGTGCCCGAGGTGCTGATGTCCGCCGACGCGATGCAGTCGGCTCTGCAAGTACTGCGGCCGGCCCTGGTAGCCAGCGGCGCCAAGCTCATCGGCAAGGTAGTCCTGGGCACCGTCAAGGGCGACCTGCACGACATCGGCAAAAACCTGGTGGGTATGATGTGCGAGGGCGCCGGCTTTGAGGTCATCGATCTGGGCTTCAACGTAGACCCGGAAAAGTTTGTCGACGCCATCAAGGTGCACCGGCCCGAAGTCGTTGGCATGTCGGCGCTGCTGACCACTACCATGCGTGCCATGGCCCTCACCATCAAGGCCGTCGAAGAGGCGGGCCTGCGCGAAAGGGTCAAGATCATGGTCGGCGGCGCGCCGGTGGACGCCGCCTTTGCCAAACGCATTGGCGCCGATGGTTACGGTTCCAATGGGCCGGCAGGGTCAGATCTCGCCAAGAAGCTCGCCGGCGCAGCGTAGGGGCGCCCTGCGCTCTGCGCTCCGTGCCCGCACCGGCCGCTTCGCAGGCACCGCGTGCGCACCAAGGTGCCGGGCAGAGCGGGACGGCGCCCGCCAGAGGTGGAGATGTCATTACCGGAAAGGTTGCCCGTCGTTGTCATAGCCTGCCGCGTGCTGGAGGACATGCTGACCCGCGTGTTGCCCGAAGGCCTGGCCCAGGAAGTCACCTTCATGGACTATGGCTTGCACCGGGTACCTCAGAAAATGACCCCGACGCTTCAAGAGGTGCTCGACGGCATCGAGCAGCCAAGCTTGGTGGTGTTGGGGTATGGGCTGTGCGGCAACGGGCTGAAAGGCCTGCGGGCAGGCAAGCACACGCTGCTCGTACCGCGCGTGGACGACTGCATCGCCCTATTGCTCGGCTCGCGCCAGGCGTACATCCGCGAGTTCGAAGCTGTGCCGGGCACCTACTATCTGAGCAGAGGCTGGCTGGAAGCAGGCAGCCACCCACTTAAGGAGTACGAGGAATACGTGCCCAAGTATGGCGAGAAGCAGGCGATGTGGGTCATGGACCAGCAGTACCAGCACTACCGACGGCTACTGCTGGTGGTCCATAGCCAGGCCGACCTTGAGGCGTGCCGTCCGCAGGCCCTGGAGGTCGCCCGCTTTTGCGCTCGCTGGGGCATGCAGTACGAGGAGCTCGTCGGTTCTGACCGGTATGTACAGCGCCTGGTAGAAGTTGCAGCCGCGCTGGACCGTGCCAATGGCGACTTTCTTGTCATCCCACCCGGTGGCGAAATCCGCCAAGAGCAATTCATGCGCTAAACAGGAGATGAGACATGCAAGTGCGAAAGACCAACTACCAAGTGAACGCCACGCCCCGGTTCCAGGTACTCACCGAAGAGGAGATCGAGTCCATCTACTTTTCGGCCCTGACCGTCCTGTACGAAACGGGCGTCCGCGTATATGAACGAGAAGGAGTCGACGTTGCCTATTCAGGCGGCGCGATCGTCGAAGATACTACCGCAGACAGCAGCCTGGTGAAGATCCCGCCCTGGATGGTCGACAAGGCACTGGCTACATTGCCGCGCAAGGTGGTGGTGACCGGACCCGATCGCAAGTACCGGATGGAGCTGTACAAGAACCAGATCTACTACGGCACCGGCTCCGATACACCCTTCACCATCGACCCTTACACGGACGAGCGCCGGCGGGCGACCTACCAGGACGTGAAGAATTTTGCCCGCCTGGCCCAGGCCCTGCCCAACATCAACTTTTTCATGTCCCTGGGCATCGCCCAGGACGTACAGGTGGGCACCTATGACCGCTGGCAATACCTGGCCATGCTCGAGGGCACGTCCAAGCCGATCAACATCACCGCCGTAGATATCGACGGGCTGAAAGACCAGCTCGAGATGGCCTACATTCGCGTTGGGGGCAAGAACGAATGGCGCAAGGGACCGATCTTTTCCCTGTACCTCGAGCCGGTCTCACCGCTCAGCCACTCGCAGGAGGTGGTGCAGAAGCTGCTCTTCGCCACCGACAACGAGATCCCCTTCGTGTATACACCCTGCCCACTGGCCGGCGCCACCTCGCCGTGCACCCTGGCCGGCACAGCCGTGCAGGCCCTCACCGAGAGCCTGTTCGGCATTGTCCTGAGCCAGATCCGCAAGCCAGGCGCGCCCCTGATCATCGGCGGGCTCATGTCCAACATGGACATGCACACCACAGTCTATTGCTACGGCTCACCGGAGATGGCCTTGCTCAGCGCAGCCTACACCGACATAACCAAGTGGCTCGGCGTACCCGAGTACGAGACGGCGGGCTGCTCCGACGCCAAGATGTACGACGAGCAGGCGGCCATGGAAGCGACGATCAACATCGCCACCGCAGGCCTGATTGGCGGCAACATGATCCACGACGTCGGCTACCTGGAGCAGGGGCTGACCAGCTCCCCGGATATGATGGTCGCCTCGGATGAGATCATCGACATGGTCAAGCGCATCCTGCGCGGCATGCCCGTCACCGACGACACCAAGGCAGTGGACGTCATGGACAAAGTCGGCCCCGGTGGCCACTACCTCGACCAGGACCACACATACACCCGCTTCAAGACAGAGATCTGGCGGCCCAAGCTCATCGATCGCCTGAACTGGGAGAACTGGACGGCCGCCGGAAGCAAGACCCACCGGCAGCGCGTCCGCGAGCGGGTCATCGAGATCCTGGAGACTGACACCGAGCCTCTTCTGGACGCCAAGATGTTCCAGGAGCTCAAGCACATCTGCGAACTGGCCGATACTCGCCACAAGGACGAAGAGCTGGGCTTCGACCTGTTCAAGTAACCGGCCGGCGAGCGCACCAGCGGAGGCGTAGAGAGCAAGCACGCGCATGGCTGGCCTGCTCTGCCCGCAGTCCAGGGGGCGGGCACCAGGCAGCGCTCGTCTGCAGTTGCGATGCAGGTGACCGCAGGGAAGGCAGGCAGTCGCTTCCGGAGGCCTCCCGACCGAGGCGCTTTTGCCTCGGTCGGGAGGCCTCACTTATCACAAGCAATGCGGACGACCCATTGTCGAAAGCGGACATCACGTCGGGGATCTGTGGCTTTGGCGCAACCGTAAGAGCCCACATGGAGGGGAGACACTGCGCCCTCTCCATCCAGAGCGACTGTGACGCCATCCAGCGGTTGGCGGAAGAGCTGACGGACGTCGGACCGTTCCAGCAGATTTCCTTCCGCGGCGAGGGGCCTCTCACGCTCAAGCTCGGTGGCGAGCACTGCTAGCATGCAGCATGCCTGGTACCGGTCGGGATCATCAAGGCGGTGGAGATCGCAGCCGGCCTTGCACTTCCGGCCGACGCCACGATCAAGCTCTCCAAGTAGCAGCGACTTGGCCCGGCTTGACTTGCCCGGTCCGCGGCGATGTGCTATACTCAGACGCAGCATGAACGCAATTCGCAGCCACACACGGACACAGCGGAGATGAACACACAGTCCAGTCTGGTGCTGGGCATCGACACGGGCGGCACGTACACCGACGGGGTCCTCCTCGAGTACGAGTCGCGCCGAGTGCTCGCTACGCACAAGAGCTTGACCACCAAGCGCGACTTTTCCATAGGCATCGAACGGGTCATCGAGGGCATCCACCTCGACGACCCCTCGGCCATCCGCATGGTCTCTATCTCGACGACCCTTGCTACCAACGCCATTGCCGAGGGAAAGGGCAAGCGGGTCGCGCTCTTGCTCATCGGCTACGATCCAGAGCTGATCGCTACCTTCAAGATGGAAGTACACCTGGCGACACCCCACTTTTTCTTTTTCGACGGGGGCCACGATCTCTACGGCCGGGAGAAGCAACCCCTGGATCTGCCGGCCATCCTGGCGAAGGTCAATGAGATCAAGGGTCAGGTCGACGCCATCGCCGTCTCGAGCTATTTCAGCCCCCTCAACCCAGAGCACGAGAATCGCGTCTACCGGGCGGTCTCCGGCATCTGCGACCTGCCCATTGTGCTTGGCCATCAGCTCTCGACGAAGCTGGGCTCGATAGAGCGCGCCACCACGGCTGCCCTCAATGCCTCGCTCCTGGCCATCCTCCAGGATTTCGTCATTGCCGTACGCCGTGCCATGGAACGCCGGCAAATCGATGCCCCCCTCATGGTCGTCCGCGGCGATGGAACGCTGATGAGCGATGAGTTCGCAGCGTGCACACCGGTCGAGACTATCCACTCGGGACCAGCGGCCAGCGCCATCGGGGGGCGGTTTCTCTCGCGCCTGGACGACGCCCTCGTGGTCGACGTAGGAGGGACCACGACCGACATCGCCCTCATTCAGGCGGGGCAGGTCTCTGTCAGCGAAGAGGGGGCGAGCGTAGGCGACTACAAGACGTCGGTCAAGGCCGCCAACTTGCTGTCCATCGCCTTGGGTGGCGACAGTCACCTCAGCCTGGGCCACGAGCGTGAGATCCGAGTGGGCCCCGAGCGGGTGAGCCCCCTGGCGTACCTGGCCTGGCAGCAGCCACGCGTTGGGCAGCAACTCAAGGCGCTGTCGCTGCGAACGTGGTCGCAAGCCACACCCGATTGGCTCGAGTATTGGTTCCTGATGCGCGAGCCGCAGGAGAGCCTTCTGGCCTCGCCCCGGGAGCGGGAGCTGGTGGAGCTCTTGCGCGAGGGTCCACGCCCTGTTCCCGACATCCTGAAGCAGCTCAAGCTGCTGCACGTGGGCCAGATAGGTGCCCAGGCGCTGATTCGGCAGGAGGTTATCGGCAAAGCCGGCCTCACCGCCACGGACCTGATGCACATCGAGGGGCGCTACGACGTCTGGGATGCTGAGGCGTCCGCCCACGCGTGGAAGGCATTCTGCCAGTTCCAGTTCAAGGACCCCGACGAGCTGCGCCGCGAAGCGTGGACTCTGATGAGCGAGATGATCGTGCACGCCATCGTCTGCTTTGTCGCCGGCCAGCCCCTCCAGCTCGGTGACCGGCAGCGCTCTCTGAGTGGCGCGGACAGGGACATGGCGCGTTGGTTCTTCTACAATAGCCTGTACTCGGCCCATCCCCAACTGGAGACGAGCATCCGCTTGCGCCAACCCATCATCGGCATTGGCGCGCCGGCCAGCATCTTTTTGCCCGACGTCGCACGCGCTCTGCACACCGAGCTCATCCTGCCCGAGTTTTACCCGGTGGCCAACGCCGTGGGCGCGATTGCCGGGAGCGTGATGGTTGAGGAGGAGTTGCTGATCTACCCCCAACTGTCGCGCTCTGGCTTGGAGGTATTCGGTTACTACGTGCAGGCCAGCGACGAGCGGCACGAGTTCGAGCAACTGGGCGATGCACTCGTCTATGCGCGGATGGTGAGCCAGGAGCGCGCCCTGGGCGCGGCCATCCGCTCTGGAGCCGACAACCCCCTGGTGACGCTGGAAGAGCTGACCGATGGGCTGGACACCTACCGCATCCGCGCCAAAGCCATGGGCAACCCGCGCCTGGCAGATCCTTCGCATCGCTTAGATGCTTCGTTTCGCTCCCCGGCCTGACCGGCCAGGGCAGGCAGAATGACGTTCGGGAGGTTTGGTTATGGAATTGGTCCGAGTCGACACCAAGCGAGCGTACGAACAAATCCGGGACCGGATCGCCTCGCTGGAGCTGGCGCCCGGCTCACCGATAAACGCGCAACAGTTGGCGCAAGATCTGGATCTTGCCCTGGTTGCGGTGCAGGAAGCGCTCAAGCTGTTGGCCCATGACAACCTTGTGACCATCACGCCGCGGCATGGCTTGTACGTGGCCGACGTCAATGTCCCGGACCTCCGGCAACTGAGCGAAATGCGGTTGGCGTTGGAGGGGCTGAGCGCCCGGCTGGCTGCCGAGCGAGCAACGGCCGATGATCTGGTCGTCCTGGATGCGCTGCGCCCCGCGGAGCGACAGGCAGCCACCCCGGTTGAGGACACCCGCCGCCTTCTCGAGGTTGACCACCACTTCCACCAAGCCATCGCCCGGGCATCTCAGAACAAGTACCTGGCCGAGGCGCTCGAACGACTGTTTGGCCTGTCTCAGCGGCTGTGGTACCTGGCTCTGCCCAACCTGCCTGCCCCACGTGCGGGGAGTCCAGGTGGCTTCCTGCCCTCGGCGGTAGACATGCACCTCGATCTGGTGCAGGCCATCAGGGAGCACGATGCCGACCGCGCCGAGCAGATCATGCGCAGCCATGTGCAAGGCTTCTACGATCAAGTGCGACAGATCCTGGTCGCCAGGGAATAGCAGCCAGGAGCGCCCCGTGCCTGTCCGAAGGCTCAATCGTGGCTTGCTTGCCCAGACTGCGGGCAGGCCACCGCAAAGGAAGCGGCCTGCCCAGTGCGCAGGCACAGGGTACTCCGCAGGGCGCACTTGAACGCGCAGGCCGAGCTTGCTCGGCACTATCGACTCAAGAGGAGAAACGAATGGTGAACACAACCCGCCGCCGCGTTGCCGTAGTTACCGATAGCACCTCCGATCTTCCGCGAGACCTGGTGGAGAAATACGGCATCCACATGGTGCCACAGATCTTGATCATGGGAGACAACACTTGGCGGGATGGGGTGGATATCGACCCGCCGACCTTCTACCGATTGCTCAAGACCTCGCCCCACTTTCCCAGCACGTCGCAGGTGAGCATCGCCACCTTCCAGGAGCTGTTTGAAACACTGTCCCAGGAAGCTGATGGGATAGTCGCCGTCCTGATATCCAACGAGCTAAGCGGCACGCTCAATTCGGCACTGGCCGCAGCCGCCAGCCTGCCCGACGTCCCCATCGAGATCGTGGATTCGCGGTCTGCGTCGATGCAGCTCGGGTTCATCGCCCTGGCAGCGGCACGGGCAGCGGCAGCCGGCGCCGACCTGAAAGCTGTCGCCAATGTGGCGCGGTCGCTGGCAGACAAGGTGCGCGTGTACTTTGTCGTCGACACCCTGGAGTATCTGCACCGAGGCGGGCGGATCGGCGCTGCGGCGCGGCTGTTTGGCTCCGCCTTGAACCTGAAGCCGGTCCTGGAGGTGCGGGACGGCATCGTCACCCCCGTGGCCAAGATCCGCACGCGCCGCAAGGCATTGGACAAGGTTCTTGATATCGTGGAAGAGCAGATCGCCCCCTGGACTGTCCGCAGTAACCTCGAAGGAGGGCGGTCGGAAGGCTCGCAGGGCAGGCAGGCCCCCCGCGTTCACATGGCCGTGCTCCACATCGCCTCCCCCGAAGAAGCAGCGCAGGTCGTGGAACAACTGGTGGCACGCTTTCACCCAGTCGAGATGATCGCCTCCGAGTGCGGTCCCGTAGTCGGCGCGCACGTTGGGCCTGGGACCATCGGCGTCGTGTTCTACACGGAATAAAGACCGGGCCTGGACCTACCATGAAGGCAGGCACGGGGGCGCGCCCCTACTGACCCGTCGCGCCCCGGCCTTGGCCACCCGGTGTGAGTCAAGGCGAACCCTAATACTGAGGAACCGACATGGACTTGGAAGGCGAGGAGACGCAGCACGCATACGAGCAGGCGCGAGCGACGACCGTGGCGACGGTCGACGTGAGCTATGGCAGCGACGTGCGCCCGGTCGTCGTGGAGGAGAACTCGCACCTGGCCGCTGCCATCATCGCCACCGGCCTGCCCCTGGAGCAACCGTGCGCCGGTCGGGGCACGTGCCTCAAATGCAAGGTGATCGCGAAAGGGGCCTTGAGCCCGCTCGACGAGAAAGAGTTGGAGGGCCTGACCGAGGCCGAACGCAAGGCGAACTATCGTCTGGCCTGCCGCGCCCGGGTGTTGGGGGTCATTTCGGTTACGCTCGCGCCCATTCTCGTCTACTCCAACAAGATATTCCGCGCCTGCGACGACTACAAGCGCCCAGGGGTGCCACTGGGCCTGGCGGTAGATCTCGGCAGCACCACCGTCGCCGCCTTTGTGACCACGTTGGACGAAGGCAAGGTGTGCGCCGGCGCTGCTGCGCTCAATCAGCAGACTGCCTTTGGCGCCGACGTAATCTCTCGCATGGCAGCCGCCTTGCAGGGCGCAGAAACCGCGGAGCGGATTTCGATGCTGGCCCAGTCGTCCATCGTCCAGGCGATGGATGCGCTCAAGCTCTCCGCCGGCGTTCGGCAGCGCATCCAGAAGGTCACTATCGTGGGCAACTGCGCCATGCACCACCTGCTGCTCCGCTACCCGGTCGAGTCGCTGGCCATGATCCCCTTCCAGCCTCACAGCACCGCCTCCGTGCGCTCCACAGATGGGCTCTTTGCAGACACGTTTCCACGCGGTGCCGAGGTCGCTCTGCCCCCCCTCATCGGCGGGTTCGTGGGGTCCGATGCCCTGGCCTGCCTGGCCTATTACGGCTTTGACCGTGCCACCGGCCCGATGGCGGCCATCGACCTGGGCACCAACGGCGAGGTGATGGTCACCGACGGCGTGCGCATTCTGGTCGCCTCCACCGCTGCCGGCCCCGCCTTTGAGGGCGTGAACATCTCGTGCGGCACACGGGCCGTAGACGGCGCCATCGTCGGGGTCGAGTTAGACCCCACAGACGGCAGCCTGGCGCTGAGCACCATCGGCGACCAGCCTCCAGTGGGACTCACCGGCTCTGGCCTGCTCCAGTTGGTGCTCGAGCTGAGGCACGCAGGCGTGGTGGACGTGACCGGCCGCATGGCAAAAGATCACCCTACCTTTGGCGATCGCATCAGTGTCGACGACAAGGGGGTGCGCCGCTTCCTGATCACCGACCAGGGGGTGGATCGCCGCGGGGTGCAGGACGATGAAGAGGGCGCCCGCGTCCCGCTGCACCTGACGCAGCACGACATCCGCGAGCTGCAAAAGGCAAAGGGGGCCATTCGCGCTGCCATCGAGATTCTGATGGCGAAACTCGGGCTGCAGCCCGAGGATCTACAGCGCATGATCCTCACCGGCTCGTTTGGCAGCCAGTTGGATGTCGAGGCCGTCGTGCGCCTGGGCATGATCCCGCCCGTGGACTTGTCCATCGTCGAGCCATCGGCCAACGGCGCCGGCTTTGGCGCGGCCCTTTTCCTGGACGACGGGGAGTTCGCGCGGGGCGAGCGGATCGCTGCCATGGCCGAACAGGTCGATCTGGACCTGGACGCCGAGTTCAACCGGCGCTATGTCGAGGGCATGGAACTGTCGGCCTATCCGGCTGGCGCCTTGGGCGCAGGCCAAGGTGCGCAGGCCCAGCACGGGGAAGAAGAGTAGCGTGACGCAACCCAAGGCACTGCCCGCGGGCGGGGAAACCCAGGTGCGCGCAGATCCTATCGGCGCTGTCCTGGTGCTCGTCGCAGCGGCGTTCTGGGGCACCTCCGCCCTCTTTGTCAAGCTGGTCGCCATCGAAACCGGCGTCTCGGCACTGGCGCTGGCCTTCTGGCGCGACCTCACCACGTTTCTCGTGTTGGTGGTGAGCGTTGGCTTGCTCCGCCCCCGTTGGCTGCGGGTGACGCGAAGCGACCTACGCTGGCTGGCTGCCATGGGAGTCAGCCTGGGCATTTTTCACGTGATCTGGAACTTGGGCGTGATGCTGAATGGGGCAGCAGTCGCCACCGTGCAGCAGGCGGCCATGCCCGCCATCGTCGCCATCGCTGCGCGTCTTATCTGGCGGGAATCGCTGACCTGGACCAAGGTCATGGCCATCCTCCTGACCTTCATGGGAACAGTTCTGGTCTCGGGTCTGGAAGTCCTGGGTCAGGCCCAGGTCTCGCGAGAGGGGCTACTGGTAGGCCTGGCCATCCCGTGGCTGCTTGCAGCGTGGAACCTGCTGGGGAAAAAGGCCCGGCAGAACCATAACCCTTTCACGATTCTGACCTACGCCTTTGGCTTTGCCGCGCTGGTCCTGGCCCCGTTCCAGTTCACCACGCCCCAGCCGTTTCCTGTGTCACAGACCGCCCTCTTGTGGTTCGCCGGGTTCATCGCCCTGTCCACCCTCGGCGGCTTTTCCATCTATACCTACGCCCTCGGACGCCTCCAAGCCAGCGTCGCCACCATCCTGGCCATGAGCGAAATTGCCTTCGTCGCCGCCTACGCCTTCCTCTGGCTAGACGAACGGCTGAACTGGAGCCAGTTACTCGGAGCCGCGCTGGTAGTGGGCGGCGTGCTGCTGCTCTCCTGGCCCATGCGGCAAAAGACCTCCGAAGTCCTGGAGACCTCGGAGGTCTTGCACAGGTGATCCACGTGTCGGTTGTCATCCGCGAGGTAGGACCAGACGAGCTCCCTCGTTATGCCACCATCCCGATGTGCCTCACCGTTAACTCGGTGTTTCGCGTCCAGGGGATCGCGGCTGGGCTTGGCGGCCTGGCGCTCGTCGAGGAACCCGTGGACCACCCATACGGGAAATGCTACGACTCGGGAGAACTCGAAGACAGCGAAGTTCTCGACTGGTCGCGCCAGTTCGACGTTAGCCACTCGGGATTCTTCGTAGCCCTGGACGGAGATCGCCCCATCGGGGGTGCGGCGGTGGCAATCGACACCCCGGCTGTGCACATGCTGGAGAACCGTCCGGATCTGGCCGTGCTGTGGGACATCCGTGTTCACCCCGACTGGTGGCGCCGGGGCATTGGGAGCCGGCTCTTCCGCATGGCGGCAGACTGGGCACGGGGTCATGACTGTGTCCAGCTCAAGATCGAAACGCAGAACATCAACGTCCCGGCCTGCCGTTTCTATCGCAGCCAGGGATGCGAGCTGGGCGGCATCCATCGCTTCTTCTACGCGGGGATTCCGCTTGTCGCCCACGAGGTCGCCCTGTTCTGGTACTTGCAGCTCTAGTGGCCCACCAGTCGCCTATGTCGGATCAGCCGCGCGCTATTGCACATCTAGATCTGGACGCCTTTTTCGCCGCCGTCGAGGTGTTGGACAACCCTGCCTTGGCAGGCAAGCCGGTAGTAGTCGGCGGCAGCCCCGAAGGCCGGGGCGTCGTCGTGTCGGCATCGTACCCGGCGCGCGCCTTCGGCGTCCGGTCGGCCATGCCCACCTACCGGGCTCTGCTCCTTTGCCCTCAGGCAATCGTGCTCCCACCTCGCCACCGCGTCTACTGGACCTATTCGCGGCGAGTGATGGACATCCTCGCCGAGACGGCGCCCGTCGTGGAACAAATGAGCATCGACGAGGCCTACCTCGACCTGACCGACCCGGGTTCCGCGTGGGAAGATGCCATTGACGTGGCACGGCACCTCCAGAGTCGGGTCCTGGAAGAGGTGGGCCTGTCGGCGTCGCTCGGCGTGGCGTCGAACAAGCTGGTTGCCAAAGTCGCCTCGGATCGCGACAAGCCCGGCGGCCTGACCGTGGTGCAACCAGGCAAGGAAGCCGCATTCCTGGCTCCGCTACCCGTCACCGTGTTGTGGGGCATCGGCCCGGTGACGGCCGAAAAGCTGGCCCAAGTGGGCGTAGCGACGGTGGGCCAGTTGGCCCAGGTAACGGCAGAGGAGTTGCGCCCGCACTTTGGCCAGCAGGGTCCGTCGATGATCCGCCACGCACTGGGCATCGACCACCGCCCGCTGGTGACCGAACATGAACCCAGGTCCATTGGCCAGGAACGGACATTTCACCGGGACCTGACCGACCCAGCAGCACTGCAAGAGAGCCTCTTGAAGTCAAGCCAGGGGGTAGGCCGCCGTCTCAAGAGGGCGGGTTTGACCGCCGGTACGGTGGCCATCAAGCTGCGCTATGCCGATTTCACTACCTTCTCACGCCAGATGACCCTGGATGTGCCCAGCGACGACGAACAGGTCATCTATCAAGCCGCGCTCTGCCTGCTTCAGCGGGCCTGGGCCCAGGGGCGCCCGGTGCGGCTGCTCGGCGTGAGCGCCCGGCATCTCTCGGCGCCGGCAGGGCAGTTGCCGCTGTGGTGACCTCCAAGCGCTACCCCATCCCGGCGTGTGAAGCACGCACTGAAATCCAGGTGCTCAACTCGCGCTTTATCGCCAGCGCAGCGCCCGCACCCACAGTGGACAAGGCGAGAGTATTCATCGCGCGCGTCAAACGCGAATTCGCCGACGCGACGCACAACGTCCCCGCCTACCTTATCGGCCACGGTGCAAGCGTCGTCGCCCACTGTCACGACGACGGTGAGCCCTCAGGAACGGCTGGGAGGCCGGCGCTGGCGGTACTGAGCGGCAGCGGGCTGGGAGACGCCGTGGTGGTCATCACCCGCTACTTTGGTGGCACCAATCTGGGCACGGGCGGCCTGGTGCGCGCCTATGGCGACGCAGTGCGCGGCGTGCTGGAGATCCTGCCCCGCGCGGAGAGAGTGCTGGCCCACACGGTGCTGGTCGCGTCGCCCTACTCCTACTTCGAGCAGATTCGCCTGGCGGTTGCTGCGCATGGTGGCCGGATCCAGAGCGAGGCGTTTGGAGCCGACGTCAGTCTGACTGCCCAGTTCGCAGAAGAGGACTTTTCTGCCTTCCAGGCGGCTTTGCAGGAGCTGTCCAACGGGAGCATCGCGGCCGAAGTGGTGGAGACTGGCTTTGCATCGATCAGGCTGTCAGGAGGCATCTGCAGAAAGGAGCACCATTGACATACGATCTCGACACACCCATCGACCGGCGTCACTCGGACAGCATCAAGTGGCGCGCCTACGACGAGGACGTGCTGCCCTTGTGGGTGGCCGACATGGATTTCGTTTCCCCGGAGCCGGTTATCCGCGCCCTGCAAGAGCGCTTAGCCCATGGGGTGTTCGGCTACCCCAAGGAGCCGCCCGACCTCCGAGGGGTCATTGTCGAGCGGCTCAGTCGCCTGTATGGCTGGGAAGTATCCCCGGAAGCGCTGATCTTTCTGCCCGGGGTCGTGGTGGGGTTTAACCTGGCTATTCACGCCGTGACCCGTCCTGGAGACGGCGTGCTGACGCAGACCCCAGTGTATTATCCGATTCTGTGGGCGCCACCGAATTCGGGGTGCACCTTGGACGAGATGGAACTCACCCTCGAGCCAAACGGATCCTACTCCATCGACTATGACGCGTTCGAAGCGGCCATCACCGATAGGACCCGCATCTTCGTCCTGTGTAGCCCTCACAATCCCGTGGGACGTGTCTTTCGCAGCGACGAGTTGGAACGCATGGCCGACATCTGCCTGCGCCACGACGTCGTGATCTGCTCGGACGAGATTCATTGCGATCTCGTGTTCGACGGGAACCAGCACCTGCCCATCGCCTCTCTGGCCCCGGAAATCGCAGCACGGACCATCACTCTGATGGCCCCCAGCAAGACCTACAACATCGCCGGGCTCCAGTTTTCCATGGCCATCGTTCAGGACCCCGAGTTGCGGGCACGCCTGAAGAAGGCACAGGCCGGGCTGGTCGCGTTTCCTGCGGACGTCCTGAGCTACGCCGCCGCTCTGGCCGCCTACCGCGACGGCCAACCATGGCTGGACGAGGTCCTGCGCTACCTGCAAGCCAACCGCGACTATTTGCAGGAGTACGCCGGCGAGCAGTTGCCCGGCATCGCCATGTGGAAACCGGAAGGCACCTACCTAGCCTGGCTCGACTGCCAGCAGGCCGGCATCCCCGGCAACCCACACCAGTTCTTCCTGGATCAGGCCCGCGTGGCCGTCAACGACGGCGCGAGCTTTGGCCGAGGGGGTGAGGGGTTCGTGCGACTCAACTTTGGCTGTCCCCGCTCGACGTTGGTGGAGGCTCTGGAGCGGATGAAGCGCGCGCTCGGGACCCTGGCATGAGCCAGGCAAGGAGCTTTCGCTCTCAGCTAGCCGCTCTCTTTCTTGCACGCGTCACGCTCAACGCCGCTCAGCGGATCATCTACCCCTTCCTGCCGAGCATCGCCCGGGGCCTGGGCATCTCCTTAACCGCCGCCACCAGACTGGTCACGCTGCGCATGGTGCCAGGGCTGGTAGCGCCTTTTCTGGGCACAGTCGCCGATCGCTTTGGACGGCGGCGCACCCTCGAAACCGCATTGGTCGTCTTTGTCGGGTCCGGGCTCATCCTGGCGGTCCCTGGGAATCTCACCGGCGCTGCCATCGCCTTCCTTCTCTGTGGCCTGGCCAAGGTCCTCTTCGACCCATCTGTGTATGCCTTCGTAGGAGACGCCGTGCCCTATCACGAGCGCGGACGCGCCATCGGCCTCCTCGAGCTGAACTGGTCGGCAGCGTGGCTGGTTGGTGTCCCGGTCGCCGGCATCCTAATCGAACGCTTTGGCTGGCGGAGCCCCTGGATGGTGCTGGGGGTTCTGGGCCTGCTGGGGCTTTGGCTCGTTCACCGCATTCTGCCGCCAGGCGATCGGACAACTCCCACCGCGAACGCCCGCTGGTCGGCGGCCGCGCTGTTCGCAAGCGGGCGCGCAGTCTGGCGCCGTCCTGGCGTTCGTGGCCTGCTGGGCATCAGCTTTCTCCTCAGCCTCGCCATCGAGATACCGTTCATTGTCTACGGAGCATGGCTCGAGGATTCCTTCCACCTCAGCCTGAGCAGGCTGGGATTGGCGTCGATGGTCGTGGGTCTTGCTGAGGGCGCCGCCGAGGCGGGCTCCAGCCAGCTCACAGATCGATGGGGGAAGCGGCGCAGTGTGTTGGCCGGCTTGCTCGGGCTGGCGGCCGGTCTCGTGGCGCTGCCATGGCTGGCGCGGCTGGGGCTAGTCGGAGCGCTCTTGGGGATTGCAGCCGTGGTCCTCGCTTTCGAATTCGCCATCGTGTCGGTCTTGCCCCTAGCCACTGAGCTGGTGCCCGATGCCCGCGCTTCGCTGCTTTCCTTCAATGTCATGTCCAACACCACAGGGCGCATGCTGGGATCGCTAGCCGGCGGCCGGCTCTGGGAGTGGCAGACGACCGGCATTGCGCTGAACGCGTTTGCCGGCGCCGGATGTGCCCTTGTAGCCGCCGTCTTGTTGATCCGGGGCCTACACGACATCGACGACAGCTAGACAGGAAACCGGCTCTGTGGTATAATGACGCGCAGGAGAATCTTTCACAAGGAGGAGATCATGTCTGAACAACGGCCGGTTCGGCAGCATGGGGAGAAGGACGAAAAACAGGAGGAAAAGGACGAGAAAGGCCGCCAGGAGAAGAGCTGGGACGAGAAGTGGCGCCGTGATCCGTTGAGTTCCGCCGTCTGGGCCTTGATTCTCATCTGGGCCGGCGTGGTGCTCCTTGTGGCCAACCTCGATCTGGCCGGGGTGAGCTGGCTTAATGCCTGGCCCCTATTCTTCCTGGGAGCTGGGGCCATACTTTTCGTCGAGGTGCTCGTGCGCGTTCTGGTGCCAGCCTATCGGGCGCCGCTGCGAGGCCCCGTCGTGCTCGCGATCATCTTCCTGGCCATCGGCGTTGGAGGGCTGTTTCCGGCGGTGCCGGTTTGGGCATTGATTCTGATCGGCCTCGGCGTGTATCTGCTGCTGAGTGGCTTGTTGCGGCCGCGTCAGTAGGGGTTTCAGGGCGAAACGGTAGCCCTGCCTGCGGGCACAGCACCGTAAAGGAAGCGGTCCCACTCCGTTGCGCTGCGGGGATTTGGAGTCTCCGAAGGGAACGGACGAAGGGTCTCTGTTGGTCGCAGACAGGTTCTTCGCTTCGCTCGGTAGGACCGGCGCGCACCCATACACTGACGCATGCAGGCTCAGAGCCTGCCCAAGTTCATTGACCGGAACTCGTTCCAGGCATAGCGCAGTGGCGTCCACCACCTTTCCCGGCCGATGCAGCGGAAGTACGGCGGGCGCAACGCGAGGATCCGATCGCCGATTTTGTAGCGGGTCAGAATAGAGGTCGAGACAACGAGGCTTCCCATTTCGCCTGGGCGCATTTCGTGCAGCATCTTGACGCCGGAGCGGGTCTGTACTTCGAAGAAGTACAGGTCATAGTTTGGCACCCACGCGCGGCGTTCGTCCCTCTGCTGGCCGAACATGCCCTCGGTGGCGCCGTAGATCTCGCGGATCGCAACCTGACCATAAAGGGCCGTCAGGACCGGCTCGTAGGTTAGGTTGATGCCCGGCACGCTGCCGAGCGTCATGATCTGCGTGCCCTCCTTTCGTTCGCTGCTGCGATCGCGGGTGGAGTTCCACACATCCTTGGGATAGACGCCGTGGACGCGGTGCATGTAGCGGCCGAACAGAACGGCGGTGGGGGCGACGCCGCCGACGAGGGTGACGTTCTGGTCCTTGCACTTTTGGTAGGCAAGCTCAAAGCGGGCATCCCAATCAGGGGCGGTCTTGCCCCCGCCTAGGGCGTCGATCTCGTCCTGCGTGGGCGCCGAGCGGATCGGGGTGAGGGCTGAGACGTGTTTGAGGTAGATGCCAGAACTGTAGCCATAGTCAATGTCCCGATCGCCGACCCGGACAGTTCCCACGACAGAGGGAAAGTTCAGGTTGAGGTTGACGCCCTGAAACAGGTCGTACCGGCCCGTGGCCGCCACATAGTTCAGCATCGCGCGACCGGCGCTAACCCGCAGGGCCAAGTCGGTCGGCGTCATGGGAATGAACTTGGACTCGCCCGCGGTTGTGCCCCGGGTGATGGCCCAGCCCACCGGCTCTTCGTCCAGCATCAGCCGAACCTCTCCGGCCATGACCCGTTGGATGAGCGGCTTGTAGTCTTCGTAGGTAACCACCGGAAAGGCGCGGCGATAGTCCTCCAGGGTACGCACCCGGGCCGCGGCGTGCTCCGTCCCATAGCCGGTCTGAGCGTAGCACCGCAGCAGCCGCTGAAGGACCTCTTCCTGCGCCTTGGCCGGTTCGGCCACCGCATCGTGCCAGGGCTGCAACATGCCGTTCACCAGCATGGCCGCCATCTGAGGGTCATCGTAGGTCATGGTTGCGCCTCCAGAAAGGGATCCCGCTTGAAGGCTGCAGTATACCACACGGGAGGCTCATCGGCAAGCGAATGTGACGCACCCTCGGCCAGTCTCGGAGTTGGCTCGTGGGGGCGTGGCCGCCGCACCCAGGTTGTGCCGCCCAGGTGACTCGATGACAGACGATTCACTTCCGCCGGACTTGCCTCTGGACCGCACGCCGTTTGCGATTCTGGACGTAGAGACCACCGGCCTCAACCCGGCCTACGGCCATCGCGTATGCGAGATCGCCTGTCTACGCATCGAGGATGGCGTGGAAACAGGGCGCTACGAAACCCTGGTAGACCCAGGGCGCGTCATCTCTCCCGGAGCGTTCCACGTCAACGGCATTACCCCCGGAATGCTTGCCGGAGCGCCTCCCTTTGAGGCAGTTGCCGCGCCGCTCCTGGCGCTGCTAGGCCACGCCGTGCTGGTGGCGCACAACGCTCCCTTTGACCTGGGGTTCCTGGCAGCAGAGCTGGAGATCGCCTGCTTGCCTCCGCCGCAGGGCCCGGTCGTCGACACGCTCACCCTGGCGCGCCGTGCTTACAGCTTTGCGCGAAACAGCCTCGATGCCGTGGCCAACGCACTGGGCGTGGAAGCGGGGCAGGCGCACCGGGCGATGGGCGATGTCTGGACTACCTGGGGCGTCTTGGATCGCATCCTCACCGATCTGGGACAGCGCTGGAACGTCACGACCCTGGGCGAGCTTCTGGCCTTCCAGGGGGATGCTATTCCATATCCGCATCCTCAGGCCATTCCTCTGCCGCCCTCCATTGCCGAGGCATTGGACAGCAGCGGCCGCGTTCGCATGCGCTACGCAGATGCCAGAGGCCAGGAGACGGAGCGGACGATACGCCCACTTCGCGTCACCGAGGCCAACGGCTGCCAGTATCTCATCGCTCACTGCTACCGGGCCGGCGAGTTACGGACATTTCGGCTGGATCGCGTGATCGAGTTGCTTTCGGAGGATTCCAGCCTTGGGTAAAAGAAGCCGCCATGCAGAGACTGCTGGCCGCAGGCACGGCTCCCGGTGCGCACCTGCGCCGAAGGCGCAAGCGCGGCTTGCCTGCGCTGCGGAGTATAGCATTCCCCGCAACGCAGCGGAGAGAGACCGCTTCCGTGGCGGTGACTGCGGGCAGGCCAAGGCGCAGTCCGAGGGACGGGGAGAGGAGCGGCAAGGCGCGCCTGAAGGGACTCGAACCCCCAACCATCTGATCCGAAGTCAGATGCTCTGTCCATTGAGCTACAGGCGCACGACTGGGTCCATGTACAGTATAGCACAAGTGGGACGTTTGTCAACTCCGAGCACAGCATCGTGGCACAGGCCTTCCAGCGGGCGCATTCGCCAGCACGCAACGAGTCCATCAGCACATGCCGGACTCTAGCGCTTCCCTGGCTTCATTTCCTGCGGTCACCACTTCGCGAGCACGCCCTGCAGACCCTGTGGTGGCAGCCCGTGTTGTCGCTCACGCTCGGCAGTTGGGCTTCGACCTGGCGGCGATTGCGCCTGCTGAGCCACCCGCCACCGCGAGCCAGTATCGCGACTGGCTCGCGCGCGGCTATCACGGGGAGATGGCCTACCTGGCCCGACCCGACGCCTTGTCCAAGAGAACTGACGTGCGACAGGTTCTCCCGGGCGTCCGCACGGTGGTGACGGTGGCCACCAACTACCACACACTTCCTCCACCCATCGAGCTCCGCGACGACCCTTCGCGCGGCCTCATTGCCAGCTATGCCTTGGGGGCCGACTACCACGACGTACTGACACCGCGGCTGGAACAACTGGCCGAGTTTCTGACCGCAGAACTGGGCGAGCCGGTGCTACATCGCGCTTATGTCGATACCGGCCCTGTACTGGAGCGAGACTGGGCCTCCCGCGGCGGATTGGGCTTTGTGGGCAAGAACACCAACCTGATCCATCCTCACCTGGGCTCGTGGCTTTTCCTCGGCGAACTGCTAACCACCCTCGATCTTACGCCACTCACCGCCTCTGCCCGCCCAGACCCCGCTTGTGCCGGTCCTGTCCGCTCCCTTAGCCTGCCTGCATTCCCTGCGGTCACCGCTTCGCCAGCACAGCTTGCGCACTCCAACGCGCAGCCAGACGGTCCGCATCCACTCGCAACCGGCTCGTGCGGTGCATGCACCCGTTGCCTGGATGCCTGCCCCACACAGGCCCTCGTCGCGCCTTACGTACTTGACGCTCGTCGTTGCATTTCGTATTTGACCGTCGAACTCAAGGGCGCCATCCCGCCCGAGTTGCGCCCGCTGCTGGGCAACCGCATCTTTGGTTGTGACGTTTGCCAGGACGTCTGCCCCTGGAACAGGCGCTTTGCCCGGCCCACATCAGAACCGGCCTTTCAGCCCGCTCCAGGTACCATCGCTCCGAAATTGCTGGACCTGATCAGGACCTGGGCTATGAACGATGAAGCATTCGATCGACGATTCCGTGGCACTCCCATGCAACGGGCTAAGCGTCGAGGTCTGTTGCGGAACGTCGCGGTGGCCCTGGGCAACTGGGGCGATCCGGCTGCGGTCCCGTTCTTGGCGGAGGCCCTCAGCGACGTGGAGCCGACCGTCCGGGGGCACGTGGCCTGGGCTCTCGGCCGGATACGTGGCGACGGTGCCAGGCGCGCGCTCGTCGAGGCCCTAGCCGCCGAGCGCGTCGCATGGGTTCAAGGGGAGATACTGCAGGCAATCGACTGATCGATGTTTCACGATCATCGTGTTCTGAGGTAAAATGGTTCCGATCTGTCTTTCTGGAGACCCAACCCCTGGCCGACGCCGGGGGTTATGTGTGAGAGGAAATGAACGATGGTTCCACCCGAGTTACTCGACCGATTCGAGATCTTTGCCAACATGCCGCCTGAGCTCCGCGCCGCCGTCCAGGAACAAGCGGAGATCGCGCCGTATGCACCGGGCGAGGTGATTGTCCCCTTTGGGCAACCGTTTACCTTCTTTGCAGTCCTGCTGGAAGGCGAGGCGAACGCCTACGTGGGCGAGGAGTCTGGGGAATTGCACAACATCCAGACCCTCTCCGAAGGTAGCTTCTTTGGCGAGATGTCGCTTTTGACCCGCCTCCCATCACCCGTGGACATGATCGCCACGACGCCGTGCCGCGTGCTTCTGATCTCAGATGAGCTCTTTCAGCATTGGGCGCAGACCGATCCGGCCGCCTTGCAGGCGTTCACCAAGTCCATCGCTCGCCGCAGCACGCTCATCGAGCGCGGCCGGCTTGAGCTGACCCAGGAGGCGTCGGTGCGGGAAGCCAATGCGGATCCCTATGGCCTGTCGCTGACACCGCTCGAACCTCAGAAGATCCTGGTCGTGAACCTGCGCGCCGGCTCTCTAAAGTACAGCTACTTCGACACCGACGACGACTCCAATCACGCCGAGGGTCAGGTGGAATGGATCGGCGAGCCGCGTGCGCTCCAGACGCACACCACAGCAAAGGGAGGGAGCAGGTTCGCCCTGGGCCTGGCCTATCATCGCGAAGCCCTGCAGGCCGCCCTCGACCGGCTGGTCGATCCCCAAATTGGCGTCCTACAGAGCCTGGAAGAGATCACGGCAGTGGGTCACCGGGTAGTCCACGGGGGAGACAAGTACTCGGACCCGGTGATCATCGACCAACAGGTGCTTGATGACATCCTCCACTTCTCTCAACTCGCCCCACTGCACAACCCGATGCACGCCTTGGGCATCGAATGGTGCCAGGAGATGCTGCCCGGCATCCCGCACGTGGCAGTCTTTGACACTGCCTTTCACCAGAGCATGCCGCCGTACGCCTACCGTTATGCGCTGCCAGAAGAGCTATACTTCAAGGACCACATCCGCCGCTATGGCTTTCATGGACCATCGCATCAGTACGTGGCCATGATGGCGGCGACGTATCTGAAAAAGCCCTTCTCTCGCCTCAAGATGATCACCTGTCACCTGGGAGAAGGCGCGTCCGCATGCGCCATCGATCACGGCCGCTCCATCGACACCAGCATGGGGCTGACGCCTCTGGAAGGCCTGGTGATGGTCACCCGCAGCGGCGACATCGACCCGGCGATCGTCACGCACCTCATGCGCAAGGGCATGTCGTCCGACGAGATCGATCACCTGCTCAACCGCGAGAGCGGGATGAAGGCGCTGTCGGGGCTGTCAGGCGACACGCGTGAAATCCCAGACGCCGCCAACGCCGGCGATCCGAAAGCGATGCTTGCCGCCGAGGCATTCACCTACCGCCTGCGCAAGTACATCGGCGCCTACTATGCCGCTCTGGGTGGACTCGATGTGCTGGTGTTCACCGGCGGCGTGGGCGAACACGCCGCGGGCGTGCGCTCCATGGCCTGCCAGGACCTGTGGGGGCTGGGCATCCTCCTCGACGCCGTCAAGAACCGGGCGGCGCGCAGTGCAGACGGCGTCGTAGACATTTCGCACCCGGAGTCGAGGGTCAAGGTGCTGGTGGTACACTCGGACGCCTCGCGGATGATCGCCCGCGAGACGATCCGCATCCTGGGCTACCAGGCCCTCAGCCAGCAGTTGCAGGCCAGCCAGATCCCCATCACCATCGGGGTCTCGGCCCATCACGTCCACCTCAGCCAGTCCGACGTGGAGCGGCTGTTTGGAGCGGGCCATCAGCTCGCCGCGCGTTCGCCGCTGGCGCAGCCGGGGCAGTACGCTGCCCAGGAGGCCGTGCGCCTCATCGGCCCCAAGGGCAGCATCGACCGGGTGCGGGTGCTGGGCCCAGCACGCAATCTAACGCAAGTCGAGATCTCACGTACCGAAGGCTATCAGTTGGGCATCCAGGCCCCCGTGCGCATGTCTGGCGACCTGGACGGCACGCCGGGGCTTCTGCTCGAAGGTCCGGCCGGGCAGATCGAGCTCAAGCACGGCGTCATCTATGCCATGCGGCACCTGCACATGACGCCCAGCGACGCACGGCGCCTGGGACTCGAAGATG
>Ga0315286_10000777_pt1 | contig 27736 bp, 21 predicted proteins | sample YL17G10_0_MG_FD_205038 | JGI IMG/M metagenome (GOLD analysis project Ga0315286, IMG submission 205038) | Sediment microbial communities from Yellowstone Lake, YNP, Wyoming, USA - YL17G10_0 | ecosystem: Environmental > Aquatic > Freshwater > Lake > Sediment | place: USA: Wyoming | collected... | reverse complement strand
ACGAAGGGCTACAAGTTCTCGACCTACGCGACCTGGTGGATCCGGCAGGCCATCACCCGGGCCATCGCGGATCAGGCGCGGACCATCCGCGTGCCCGTGCACATGATCGAGCACATCAACCGGGTGGTGCGCGTCTCTCGCCGTCTGGTGCAGGAGCTCGGGCGCGAGCCGACCCCGGAAGAGATCGCGGAGCGCCTGGACCTGCCGGCGGACAAGGTGAAGAGCATCCTCAAGGCGGCGCAGGAGCCCATCTCGCTCGACCGTCCGATCGGCGAGGACGACGACTCGAACCTCGGGGATTTCATCGAAGATACGAGCGTGGTGAGCCCCGCGCATTCGGCCGCCTCGGCGATGCTGCGCGACGAGGTGAGCGACGTCCTCAAGACGCTCACTCCGCGCGAGGCGAAGGTCATCCGCTTGCGCTTCGGGCTCACCGAGGACGGCGCGCAGCGGACGCTGGAGGAGGTCGGCGCCTTCTTCAACGTGACGCGCGAACGCATCCGGCAGATCGAGGCCAAGGCGCTGCGCAAGCTGCGGCACCCGACCCGGAGCCGCCGGCTGAAGGCGTACACGGAGCTGCTGTAGAGGAGGAGAGCGAGCCCGGTGGGCGGTGGCGGATGCGCGGCGCGCCTTGACACCCTTCGCGAGCGAGTGCTAAGAACACTCGGTTTCGGGCACCGGTGGCACAAGGCTTGAGCTCCGGGCCCATAGCTCAGTGGTCCAGAGCGGCCGGCTCATAACCGGTAAGACCCTGGTTCGAATCCAGGTGGGCCCAGAATCGAACGCCGCAGACGGCCCGCGTGCGGGCCGAGTCGAGTGGGGCGGGTAGCTCAGCTGGCAGAGCACCTGGATCACAACCAGGGGGTCACAGGTTCGAGTCCTGTTCCGCCCACCATCTCCGATGCGAGCGCACCCGAACGAAGGAGCTCATGAACCGATGATGCCGCCACCTTGCGCGAGCGTCGGCCTCCGGCCGGCCAGGAGGTGGCTCCGTCGAGCTCCGGTTTGCCCGCGCCGCCCGCCCGGTGCTGCCGGGGCGGCGGTGCGCGCTGTCGAGCGGGGACTTCCCATGCGGATGGCCCCGCTCTTCATTTGCGGGGAGAGACGATGAGCGAGGAGATCGAGCGGCTCTGGGCGCTACAGGACCTCGACGAACAGGCGGCCGGCGTGCGGGAGATCCTGGCTCGCTTTCCGGAGCAGCGACGGGAGCTCGAGCACCGGATCGTGGAGGCGCGCCTGCGGCTCGAACAGGCGAAGGCCCGCCTGGGGGAGTCGCAGAAGCAGCGCCGCGAACTCGAGCGCGAAGCCGGCGCGCTGGGTGACCAGGAACGGCGCTTTCAGCAGCAGCTCCCCGCGATCAAGAAGAACGAGGAGTACACCGCGCTCCTGCACGAGATCGAAGGCGTGCGGCGGAAGCGCTCGGAGATCGAGACCCAGGTGCTCGAGCGGATGGAGGAGGAGGAGCGCGAGCAGCGGGAGCGGCCGGCGCTCGATCAGGCGTTGAAGAGTGCGGAGGCCGAGGCGGCGGCACGGGCGAAGCTCATGGACGCCCAGGAGACCTCCGAGCAGGGGAAGCTGGGCGTGCTCGAGGCCCGTCGCGATGCGCATGTCAGGGAGCTGGCCCCGGCGACGCGGGCGCGCTACGAGCGCGTCCATGCCTCGCGGGACGGGCGCGCGGTGGTGGCGATCCTCAAGGGTGCCTGCGGCGGCTGCTATCGCACGCTGCCCCCGGCCGTCCTGCAGGAGGCCCGTCGTCGCGACCGGATGATGAGCTGCGAGGGCTGCGGGCGCATCATCGTCTGGCCCCCTGTCGAGACGTAGCCTGGCCAGCCATGCCTGATCCTGTGGCGGCAGGTCCGCCCGGCAAGCGCCCCGGAGCGGATGAGCGGGCGCATCAGGTCCGCCGGCTGCGGCCCGACCTGCCCTTCCGGCGCATCGCGCTGGTGCTCTCCGGCGGCGGTGCGCTCGGCGCCTACGAGGTCGGCGTGCTCCGGGTCGTGGAGGCGGTGCGGCTCATCCCCACCATCGTGGCCGGGGTCTCGGTCGGGGCGATCAACGCGGTGGTGTGGCGGGCGCACGGCGGACACACGGCGGTGCTCGAGGAGGTCTGGCGGCGCATGACCGCGACCGACGTCGGCTTCCGCTGGGTGACGCTGGTGCTGCGGGCCCTCGGCGCGCTGGTGGCCATGCTGGGGCTGGTCGAGTCGTTCTTCACGCTCGTCGGCTCGCGCGAACTGTCGGGCTCCTACTGGCTCTGGAAGCAGGGCAGCGCCCGCATCGACCGGGCCTCGACCGTGCTCGACCTGTGGATGTGGGGGCTGTTCGCGGTGGCCGGCATGCTGGCCATGGCGCTCTCGCGTCCGGTGGAGTCCTGGCTCGCGCACCAGCGTCCGGTCGCGGACCTCGGCCGAGCGTCGCGCCGTTTCGGCCGCATCGTGCTGGGGCTCTGGATGGTCTACGCCGTGGTCTGGATCCTCGGGGTGCCGTGGCCGCACCGCTTCACCGTGAGCGCCCTGCTCGCGGTCGCGCTGGTGTGGCTGGCGAACCGTCCGGGCGGGTCGAGCGGTTGGGCGCGCCGCGTGACGCATCTGCTCACCCCGGAGACGCGGGGCCGCGGGCTGTGGGGCGCGGCGGGGCGGCAGCGCATGCTGGAGCGTCTGGTGGAGTCCGGCGATGCGACCCGGCTCGTGGACCCCGAGGTGCGGCTGGTGATCAGCGCCCTGGCCATCGACTCGGGGCGCATCGCACACTTCGTGACCGGTCCGCCTCCTGGGGAGGCCTTCGTGCAGCGGCTGCAGAGCGGGCTGGGCGAGGTCGTGCGGGTGCGCGAGCCGGCCGACGTGCTCCAGGCGGTGCTGGCCTCCTCGGCCATACCGGGGGTCTTCGAGCCGGTCCGCATCGGGGGTCGTGACTTCGTGGACGCGGGCGGCTTCGCCAACCAGCCGCTGCACGTCGCCCTGGCGGCCGACGCCGACGCGGCGCTGGTCGTGTTGATGTCACCCAGCGGGCCTCCGTCACCGGCGCCGCCGCCGGCGAACCTGTTCGCGCTCGGCAGCCGGCTGCTCGAGGTGGCGAACTGGCGCGACATGCAGGTCGAGCTGCGCAGCCTCCCGGCGGGGTGGTCGCGCCTGGGCGACCCGGCGCGCATCTGCGTGGTGGAGCCCGACGCGACCCTGGCCGGCGGCGTGCTGGGCTTCGATCCGGCGAACGCCGCGGCGCTCATCGACCGCGGCGAGGAGGACGCCTGGGAGGCGCTCGAGGCGGCGGGGTGGCTGGCGCCGGCTTCCGCGGCACAGGGGTGAGGCCCGTGTGCTCGCCGCCCGCCCGAACCGCTGCCGTCGCTCACCGGCCGTCCATTCGCGGTCAGGATCGTCCGAGACGGACCGTCCGAGACCTCGACCGACGGCGGAGGTCGGGTTGGCCCGGACGATTCATGAACCGCCGCCTGCGAGCACGATCTGGAGCACGGCCACTGCGATGCGCGACCGGGGTGCTCCCCGGCGTGTCTCATGACACGCCTGCGGTGCAGCCCGCTCGCGCGCCTTGTGGCCGCGCCCCATCTCGCACTCTCGGCTGGCGCTTCATGAATGGTCCGGGTTAGGTTCGACGTGAACGCGTCCCCGCGGCGTGCGGGCCGCCGGGTTCGGCTTCGGGTGCCCGGGACGGACCCGCGTTCGCCCGGGCCGGGAACCGGCGGAAGGGGCGAGTTGCCGCCTGCTCGGCCGCGACCCGGCTGCGGTCACGTCGAGACGTCCGGCCGTCGGCGCTCGAGTCGGATGTTCATCTTGGAGCGATTCAGCGGAATCCGTCCCATGCGCGACTTGCCATGACGTCCGGGAGCGGCCGGGGGGCGCGCGCACGCGCGTCCCGATTCGGGCAGGGCGAGCCTGCGCACCGGCGTGGTGCAGCCGCCAGAGATGCCGCTTCCTCCCGCCCGGAGGTGACCGCTTCGCGCGGCCGTAGGGCGTTGACGCTCACCCTGCTCGCCGCCGCGACGTTCGCGGCCTTCGCCGGGGTGCTGCGGAACGGCTGGACCGTGATGGACGATCCCCATTACGTCACCGACAACTTGCACGTCAACCGCGGTCTGACACTGGAGGGTGTGCGCTGGTTCCTGCGCATGCCCCACGGTGGGAACTGGCACCCCCTCACCTCGTGGTCGCACATGCTGGACGTCCAGTTCTTCGGCCTGGCGCCAGCGGGCCACCATGCGGTGAGCCTGGTCCTTCACGTGCTGACGTCGGTCCTCCTCGCGCGGGTGCTCTTCCGGCTCACTGCCGCCTGGTGGAGGAGTCTGCTGGCGGCCGGGCTGTTCGCGCTCCATCCGCTGCGAGTCGAGTCGGTGGCATGGATCTCGGAGCGGAAGGACGTGCTGAGCGGCCTTCTCTTCGTGTTTGTGATCGAAGCCTACCGGCGGTGGGCAGCACGTCCGGGCGCGGCGCGCTACGGGCTCCTGCTGGCTGCGCTGGCCCTGGGGCTGATGTCCAAGCCGATGCTGGTCACGTTGCCCTTCGTGCTGGTGTTGCTCGACGTCTGGCCGCTGGGGCGACTGAAGCAGCCGGGCCGGGGTCAGGCGTCCGGGGCTCCGCTGCGATCGCTGGCGGGGCTGGTCATGGAGAAATGGCCGATGTTGGCGCTGGTGGCGGCGGCGTCCGCCATGACCGTGGTCGCCCAATCGGAGTCGGGGGCGGTGGCTGGGGCCGGGCGCCTGTCGGTCGCGAACCGCGTGCTCAATGCGCTGGTCTCCTACTGGCGGTACGTCGGGAAGACTCTCTGGCCGAGCGACCTTGCCGTGTTCTATCCGTTCAGCGGAACCGCGCAGGTGGGCGCAGGTGTCGTCGCGGCGATTGCGGTGGTGGCAGTGACCGCCTGGGCGCTGAAGCTATCGCGCAGGCGCCCCTATCTGGCGGTCGGATGGCTCTGGTATGTCGGGATGCTGGTGCCGGTGATCGGATTCGTCCAGGTCGGGGGGCAGGCGTACGCGGACCGTTACACCTACCTCCCGACCATCGGTCTGGTGATCTCGCTGGTGTGGGGCCTCGCCGAGGTCGTATCGGGCTCACGAATGGCGAAAAACGCGGCCGTGTGCGTGGCCGCGGTCGTGCTGGCGGGTCTGGCGGTGGCCACGTCGCGCCAGGTGGCGTTCTGGCGTGACGACCGCACGCTCTTCAGCCACGCGCTCGCTGTCACCGGCGAGAACGCCATGGCGGACCGGTGTCTGGGTGAGGCGCTCCTCAAGTCCGGGGACGCTCCGGGGGCCATCCCTCACTTCGTGGAGGCGCTGAGGCTGAGGCCGGGACTCGTCGGCGTAAAGGGCAACCTGGGGAGCGCGCTGGGTGCGGTGGGCCGCTATCGGGAATCCGAGGCCTACCTGCGAGCGGCTCTGCTGGAGGTGGAGACCGTCCGGTACCACTACAACTTGGGCTCCGCGCTCGCCGGGCAGGGACGCATGGACGAGGCGGTCCAGGAATACGAAGCCGCGGTCCGGCTGGGGCCGGGCGAGCACCGATTGCTCGACCAACTGGCGGCGGTCTATGCCGCCATGGGCCGGCGGGGGGACGCCGTGCGGGCCTGGGAGCAGGCAGTCGAGGTCGCGCGGCGCGCGGGGGATGGAGCGGGGGCCGCACGCTACGCGGAGCGATTGGAGACGTACCGGGCCCACGGCGAGCGTACCCCCGCGCCCTGAGGCGCGTCGCCGGCCGGCGTCCCCGGGGTGGCCCCCTGCTTCTCCGGGATGGCGCGGGACTTGCGCGGCGTTCCTTCGCTTGTGGCTGTCAGTCCCTTCGTCTACGCTCCCGCGGTGGGCATTTCGAGGAATGACGAGTGGATCGTGCGTTGTGACGGTGGCTCCCGGGGGAACCCGGGGCCGGCGGCGCTGGGCTACGTGCTCGTCGACCCTGCGGGGCGCGAGGCGGAAGCGCGTGGCGAGTGCATCGGGCCGGCCACCAACAACGTGGCCGAGTACCGGGCGCTGATCGCGGGGCTGGAGGCGGCCGCGCGCGCCGGTGCCGATCCGCTGCTGGTGTGCATGGATTCCGAGCTGGTGGTGCGGCAGATGACGGGCGAGTACCGGGTGAAGAACGCCGGCCTGAAGCTGCTCCACGCGGAGGCCCGTCGGGCGGTGGCGAAGCTCGGCCGGGTGCGTTTCAGTTCCGTGCGGCGCGAGGGCAACATTCATGCCGACCGGCTCGTCAACGAAGCACTCGACGAAGTCCTGGGTTCCGAGTCTCCCAGGTGATCGCGGGCGGTTCTCCGACACTTCCGCGCAAGCGGTCGCCGAGGATGCCGTTCGAGGAAAGTCCGAACTCCACAGGGCAAGGTGCTGGGTAACTCCCAGGGGGCGCGAGCCCACGGAAAGTGCAACAGAGAGCAGACCGCCAACGGATGCGTGGCTGCCCGCAAGGGCGCGGCGCATTGCGGGCAAGGGTGAAACGGTGCGGTAAGAGCGCACCAGCGGTCCCGGTGACGGGGCCGGCTCGGCAAACCCCACCTGGAGCAAGACCGCATAGAGGGGGAGGAGTGTGTCCCGCTCCGCTATCACCCCGGGGTCGGTCGCATCGAGGCGCGCGGTGACGCACGCCCCAGACGAATGATCACCACGGAGCAATCCGACAGAATTCGGCTTACGGGAGACTCGGGTTCGTACCTCCGGAGAGCCGCCGAACGCACGGTGCCCCCGCAAGCGGGCCCCGCGGCGGCGGCGGCGCCGGACGGCCACGGCGGAGACGTAGCGGGCGCCGGGGGTGTCGGTTGGCGAGCGCTTGCTGCCTCTGCTCGCCCGCCGACACCCCCGGCGCCCGCGCCCTCAGCGGCCGTTCGGCCTTGACCCTCCTGACGCGTGGCTGATAGCGTGCCTAGAGCGTCGTCCTCCGCCGCGCGCTCCTCTTCGAAGGCGTCCCTTGAGCTCTCCGAACTCCGCTCCCAAATGGGTTCCCCATCCGAGGCGCGACCAGGACCGGGCGCTGGCCCTGGCCCGCGACCTGGGCGCGCCCGTGGCGGTCGCGCACGCCCTGGTGAACCGTGGCGTGCTGGACGCGGACGCGGCCCGGAACTTCCTCGATCCCGGCATCGAGGACCTGCACGACCCGTTCCTGCTGCGCGACCTGGACGTGGCGGTGGCGCGGATCCAGCAGGCCCTTTCGGACGGCGAGCGCATCTTCGTGCACGGCGACTACGACGTGGACGGCATCACCTCGACCTTCCTGCTTTCCTCGGTGCTGCGCCGACTTGGCACCCGGGTGGAGGTGCGAATCCCGCACCGCACCCGTGACGGCTACGGGCTCTCGGTCGAGGCCATGAACGATGCGCACCGCCGCGGCTGCAGCCTGGTCATCACCGTGGACTGCGGCGTGACCGCCGTGGAGGCGGTGGCGCGCGGGCGCGAGTTGGGACTCGACACCATCATCACCGACCATCACGAGCCACCGGCGGTCCTGCCCGCGGCGGTGGCGATCGTGAACCCCCGGCGCAGCGGCTGCGCCTACCCGTTCAAGGAGCTCGCCGGCGTCGGCGTGACGTTCAAGTTGGCCGAGGCGCTGCTGCGCGGGCGCGGCGGGCGCGAGCAGGCGCGCGAGTACCTCGACGTGGTGGCGCTCGGGACGATCGCCGACGTGGTCCCCCTGGTGGGGGAGAACCGGGTGCTGGCGCGGCTCGGGCTCGAGAGCCTGAACCGGGCGCCGCGCATCGGGCTCAAGGCCCTGATGGAGGTGTCGGGCCTGACCGGCCGGGCGGTGACCAGCCGCCAGGTGGCTTTCGTGCTGGCGCCGCGCATCAATGCCGGCGGTCGCATGGGCAACGCCGAGCAGGGCCTGCGGTTGCTGGAGGCTCGGGAGCCGACCGAGGCGCGCGACCTGGCGCAGAGCCTCGAGGACGACAACCAGCTGCGGCGCAGGTATGACGAGGATGCGCTGACGGAGGCCGCGCAACGGGTCAGGACCGAACTGGGCTGGCCGAACTGCTCATCGATCCTGCTTTGGTCGGATCTCTGGCACCCCGGCGTGCTCGGCATCGTGGCCTCGCGGCTCGTGGAGCAGTTCCACCGCCCGGCGGTGCTGGTGAGGCTGGACGGCGAGCGTGGGCGCGGCTCGGGCCGCAGCGTGCCGGGGCTCGACCTGAACGCCGTGCTGGCGGAGTGCGGCGACCTGCTCGAGGCGTACGGTGGTCACGCCTTCGCGGCAGGGCTCACGGTGCAGCGCTCGCGGCTGCCCGAGTTGCGCGAGCGGCTCGAGCGCCTGGTGGGCGAGCGGCTCCCGGCGGACGCGCGTGCGCCACTGCCCGAGATCGATGCCGACGTGACCCTGGCCGATTGCGACCTCGGGCTGGTGGGCTGGCTCGAGCGCATGTCCCCGCATGGCCTCGGAAACCAGGAGCCCCTCTTCCAGGTCGCGGACCTGACGGTGGATTCGGTCAGCACGATGGGGGCACGGGACGAACAGGGGCAAGGGCGGCACTTGCGCCTGCAGGTGCACGATGGCACCGGGAGCGCCGAGGCCGTCGGCTTCGGCCTGGGTACGCGGGCGAAGGAGGTCGGCCCGGCGGAACGCCACGCACTCGCCTTCGTGCCGACGCGCAACGAGTGGCGGGGGGAGACCCACGTGCAGCTCAAGGTGAGGGAGGTGGACGTCGTGCGGCAGGTGGCCACCCCATGAGCTCCGCCGGCCCCGGCTCCGAGGCCGCGGAACTCCGCGCCTCGCTGCTTGCGGTCCTTGACGAGAAGGTGCCCCGGGTGGACCGCGACCGGGTCGCCGCCTGCTTCGACTTCGCCGCGCAGGCGCACGGAGCGCAGCGCCGCGCCTCGGGGCAGCCATACATCTCGCACCCGGTGGCGGTCTGTCGCATCCTGATCGACCTGCTCGAGTCCCGGCTGGACACGACGCTGGCCTGTGCGGCGCTGCTGCACGACGTCGCCGAGGACACCTCGACGCCGATCGCGGAGGTGGAGAAGCGCTTCGGCCGCGAGGTGCGGGGACTGGTGGAGGGCGTGACGAAGCTGGCCGGGCTGCACGTCGACAGCCGCGAGGTCCAGCAGGCCGAGAACTTCCGCAAGATGCTGCTCTCGATGTCGCGCGATCTGCGCGTGATCTTCATCAAGCTCGCCGACCGCCTGCACAACATCCGCACGATCGAGTTCCTGCCCCGCGAGCGGGCGGAGCGGATCGCCGTCGAGACGCGCGACGTCTACGCACCGCTCGCCCACCGGCTGGGCATGGCCGGCATCAAGCGCGAACTCGAGGATCTGAGCCTCAAGGTGCTCGATCCACCCGCCTACCAGGAGCTGGCCCAGAAGATCCAGGCCCGCCGACAGGAGCGCGAGCGCTTCCTCTCGGGGGTGCGGGAGCGTCTCGAGGAGGGGCTCAAGGCGGTCGGCATCCGGGCCGAGGTCAGCGGCCGACCCAAGCACTTCTACTCGATCTACGTGAAGCTCCGGACGGGGTACGACTTCAAGAGCATCTTCGACCTGTTCGGACTGCGCATCATCACCCACACCCGCGGCGACTGCTACCGCGCGCTGGGCGTGGTGCACGACCTGTTCGAGCCGGTGCCGGAGCGCTTCAAGGACTACATCGCCACGCCGAAGAGCAACATGTACCAGTCGCTGCACACCACGGTGCTCGCTACCGGCGAGGAGATGGTGGAGGTGCAGATCCGCACCCGCGAGATGCACCGCACCGCGGAGACCGGAATCGCCGCCCACTACGTCTACAAGCAGGGCGGCAAGGTGGACGAGGAGTTGGACGCGAAGCTCGGCGGGTTCATGGCGCAGACGGCGGACTGGCAGCGCACCGCGAACGACGACGAGTACATGGACTTCCTGCGCACCGCCCTCTACCAGGAGGAGGTGTTCGCCTACACGCCACGGCGTGAGCTCAAGCGTCTCCCGAAGGGGTCGACGGCGCTGGACTTCGCCTTCATGATCCATACGGCGGTGGGCCAGCACACGGTCGGCGCGCGAGTCAACGGGGAGCTCGTGCCCCTGCGGCACGCGCTGCAGAACGGCGACACGGTCGAGATCATCACCTCCCCGCAGGCCCAGCCGCACGAGGACTGGCTGCACGTCCTCAAGATGCCGGGCGCCCGCAGCAAGGTGCGCCACTGGCTGAGGCAGCGCCGCCGCACGGACAGCGTGGCGCTGGGGCGCGAGATGTTGGAGCGCGAACTCAAGCGCCTGCGGAAGAAGCCCGCGGACGAGCCGCTCGAGGAGGTCGCGCGGGCGTTCGGCTGCGGCGACCTTGAGACGCTCTATGCGCGCCTGGCCGAAGGCCAGGTCTCGCTGACGCAGGTGACGCAGAAGCTCCTGCCTCCGAAGGAGGGGCTGGCCGAGCGCCTCGCGAAGGGACCGCTCGAGGCGCTGGGGTTGGGGCGCCGGCCGACCGGCGGCATCCGCATCCAGGGGGTGGAGAACGTCATGGTGAGCTACGCGCGCTGCTGCCAGCCGGTGCCGGGCGACCGCGTGGTGGGGATCGTCACGGTCGGGCGCGGCGTCTCGGTGCATCGGCAGGACTGCCCGAACACCTTCGGGGACCGCGTGCCGCGGGAGCGCCGCGTGTCGGTCGAGTGGGACGTGAGCCTCGATCACAAGTTCCCGGTGCGGCTCCTGGTCTACGGCCACGACCGCAACTCGCTGCTCGCCGACATCGCCAGGGCCATCTCGCAGACCTCGGTCAACATCCGCAGCGCCGGGGTGGCGAGCGAGGATCGCCGGGCGCGCGGCGTGTTTGTGGTCGAGGTGCCGCACCTGGCAAAGCTGCAGGACGTCATCCACACCATCCGCCAGGTGAGCGGCGTGACCCGGGTCGAGCGCCGCCAGCGGCTGTTCGGCACCTCAGGTCCGCGGCGCGGCGCAGGCAAGCGATGAGGGCGCTGGTGCAGCGCGTCGCGCGGGCACGCGTGACCGTGGAGGGGCGTGTCACGGGCGAGATCGGCCCGGGCCTGCTCGTGCTGTTCGGGGCGACGCACGCGGACGGCGAGGAGCAGGCGACCTGGCTCGCGCGGAAGCTCACCGGGCTGCGGATCTTCGCCGACGCGGAGGGGCTCATGAACCTGGATGTGCGCCAGACGGGCGGGGCCGCGCTCGTCGTGCCGCAGTTCACGCTCTACGGCGAGACGCGGCGCGGACGCCGTCCGGACTTCACAGGGGCCGCGCCTCCCGGGCAGGCGGAACCGCTCTTCGAGCGCTTCTGCGCGCTGCTGGCGGCGCAGGGCGTGCCGGTCCAGCGCGGTGTCTTCGGGGCGCACATGGCGGTGGAACTCCTGAACGACGGGCCGGTGACGCTCCTGATCGAGACACCGGCCGTGGGCACGGCGCCGGCGGAGGCGGAATGAGCGCGCCGCGGCGGGCTCCGGGAACTCTCTTCTACGGGGGGAGCGCGCCGATCGTCCTGGCCTCGGCCTCGCCGCGCCGCGTTGGGCTGCTGCGCCAGGTGGGCCTCGCCTTCACGGTGGCGGATCCGGGGCCCGATCGCGACTGGCCAGGCCAGGCCGAGCCGCGCCACGGCGTGCGGGCGCTGGCGCTCGAGAAGGCCCGGCGGGTGGCCGGGCGGCGCCCGGAGGCGCTCGTCATCGGCGCCGACACGGTGGTGGTGGTGCGCGGCGTGCGGCTCGGCAAGCCCGCCGGCGAGGCCGAGGTCCTCGAGATGCTGGGACGGCTTCAGGGGCGCACGCACGAGGTCTGGACGGGTCTCGCCATCGTGCGCGGGGGCGAGCAGCGCACGGCCGCGGAGGTCACGAAGGTGCAGTTCGCGCGGCTCGACGACGCCGAGTTGCGCGCGTACGCCCGCACCGGCGAGCCGCTCGACAAGGCGGGGGCCTACGGCATCCAGGGTCTGGCCGCCCAGTTCATCCGCCGCATCGAGGGGGACTACGGCAACGTCGTGGGCCTTCCGCTTGCCCGGCTCCGGCAGCTGCTGAAGGAGTTCGCCTAGGGGAAGTGGTGGGGCCGCGGGGACCGGCCACCCCCGGGTGGCTTTCGATTGGCTCCGGGGTTGGGCGGCTCTGCCGAGGCCGGGGCGGCTGCGCCGACGCCTCGCGGCTCCCGGGGCGGCCGCCCCGGCGGGCCGGCAGCCCAGCGGCTTGACACCCGTTTCCGCAGACTGCTAGTCTCCGACGCTTCTTACGGATACGGGGGAGTCCCTGTGCCCGGTGGCTGTGGTGCTGCCGCGGCGCCGGCAGGGCTTGCCCGACGGGATCGTGTAGCGGAGGACGGCATGAAGACATATTCCGCCCGGCCGAGCGACGTCCAGCGGCAGTGGCTGGTCGTGGATGCCGAGGGCAGGACGCTGGGGCGGCTCGCGACGCAGGTTTCCATGGTACTGCGGGGCAAGCACAAGGCGATGTATACGCCTCATATCGACACGGGCGACCACGTCGTGGTGATCAACGCGAGCAAGGTGGTCCTCACCGGGCGCAAGCCCGAGGACAAGCGCTACTTCCACCACTCGATGTACCCGGGTGGAGCGTCGTGGACCTCGATCCGCGAGGTCATGGAGAAGCATCCCGAACGCGTGGTCATGCGGGCGGTGCATGGCATGATGCCCAAGACCAGGCTGGGTCGCGCCATGGAGAAGAAGCTCAAGGTGTACGCGGGGCCGGAGCACCCGCACGTGGCGCAGCAGCCGGTTCTCTGGAATCCTGAGTAGGCACGAGGAGAGGCATGGCGACCGAGATCTCGAACAAGCCCCTGACAGGGCGGCGCAAGCAGGCGGTGGCCCGCGTGCAACTGCTGCCGGGCAACGGCAAGCACCTGGTGAACGACCGCACCCCGCTCGAGTACCTGACGCGGGAGACGCTGGTCCAGACGGCCTTCCACGCGCTGGTCGTGGCCGGTGCCGAAGGCAAGTTCAATGTCGTGGCGAGGGTGCATGGGGGCGGGCTCACGGGCCAGGCGGGAGCCGTGCGCCTTGCCGTGGCGCGGGCGCTGGTGCGCGAGGACGAGAGCCTGCGGGCCGTGCTCGGGCGGGCCGGCCTGCTGACGCGCGACCCGCGCATGAAGGAACGCAAGAAGTACGGACAGCCTGGGGCGCGCAAGCGCTTCCAGTTCAGCAAGCGCTAGTCCGGGAAACCAAACCACACGCCCCGCCGGAGCGCCGGGGTCCCCCGAGGGGGGGCAGCGCTCGTGGACGACGGAGGGGGCGGAGGACAGAACCCCGAGGAGGATGGTCGTGGCAGATATCGTGATGAAGGACCTGCTCGAAGCCGGTGTGCACTTCGGGCACCAGACGCGGCGCTGGAATCCGCAGATGAAGAAGTTCATCTTCATGGAACGGAACGGCATCTACATCATCGACCTCCAGAAGACGCTGAAGTGCGCCCAGGAGGCGAAGGCCGTGATCGAGAAGGTGGTGCGCGGTGGCGGGCACGTGCTCTTCATCGCCACCAAGAAGCAGGCCAAGCCGATCGTGGTCGAAGAGGCCACACGCTGTGGCCAGTACTACGTCACCGAGCGCTGGCTGGGCGGCATGCTCACCAACTTCAAGACCATCCGCACCAGCATCAAGCGGTTGCATGAGCTCGACCGCATGGCGGCGGACGGGACGTTCGAGAAGATGAGCAAGAAGGAGGTCTCGCGCCTCTCGCGTGAGCGCGCGCGGCTGGAGTTCGCCTTCTCCGGCATCAAGGAGATGCCCGGTGTGCCGTCGCTGGTCTTCGTGATCGACACCAAGAAGGAGAAGATCGCGATCGCCGAGGCGAATCGCCTCGCGGTGCCGATCGTGGGCGTCGTGGACACCAACTGCGATCCCACCGTGGTGAACTACCCGATTCCGGGGAACGACGACGCGATCCGCGCCATCCGCCTGTTCACGCGCATGGTCGCAGACACCATCCTCGAGACGCGCGCAGTCGCGCTGGAGGGCGCCGATCAGGAGACGGTCTCGTTCGGCGGCGAAGAGGCCGAGGGCGAGGTCCAGACCGCGAGCCCTCGGTAACCGGGGAACGGGTTTCGATGAACGCCCGTCCGTGATGATGTCGCGGGCGGGCGTCGTGACGACAGGGGAGTGAGATGACGATCACCGCCGAACAGGTGAAACTGCTCCGGGACCGCACCGGTGCCGGGATGATGGAATGCAAGAAGGCGCTGGGCGAGGCGGAGGGTGACTTCGAGAAGGCCATCGACCTGCTGCGCAAGGCCGGCAACGCCAGGATGGAGGGGCGCACCGGACGTGCCGCGAACGAGGGCCTGGTGGAGGCGTACATCCACCCGGGCAATCGCACGGGCGTGCTCATCGAGGTGAACTGCGAGACCGACTTCGTCGCGCGCACACCCGAGTTCGCGGAACTCGCGCGCAGTCTCGCCATGCAGGTCGCAGCGCTGGGTGCGGAGTTCGTGAAGCGCGAGGACGTGCCCGCCGAGCGCGTGGAACGCGAACGGGCGATCTATGCGGGCCAGGTCGAGGGGCAGGGCAAGCCGGCGGCCATCGTCGAGAAGATCGTGGCGGGCAAGCTCGAGAAGTTCTACGCCGAGGTGTGCCTGCTCGATCAGCCGTACATCCGCGACGACAAGATCAAGGCCGGCGACCTGGTGCTGGAAGCCGCCCGCAAGACCGGTGAGAACGTCTCCGTGCGGCGCTTCACGCGGTTCCGGCTCGGACAGGAGTGACGCGGATGGCCGGCCGCTGGCAGCGCGTGCTGCTGAAGCTATCGGGCGAATTGCTCGCCGGCGGAGGCGGGCACGGCGTTGATGAGACGGTGATGGGCACGCTGGCCGATGAGATCCGTGACGTGCGCCAGCTGGGCGTCCAGGTGGGGATCGTGACCGGCGGGGGGAACATCTTCCGGGGCCTCGCCGCGAGCACGCGGGGGATGGACCGGGTCGGTGCCGACTACATCGGGATGCTGGCCACGGTCATCAACGGGCTCGCGCTTCAGCACGCGCTCGAGAGGCGCGGGATCCACACCCGGGTGATGTCGGCCATCGAGATGGACCGGGTGTGCGAGCCGTATATCCGGCGCCGCGCAGTGCGACATCTCGAGAAGGACCGCGTGGCCGTGCTGGTGGCGGGCACCGGCAATCCCTACTTCACCACCGATACGGCCGCGGTCCTGCGGGCGGTCGAGATCGGCGCCGACGTGGTACTCAAGGCCACCAAGGTGGACGGCATCTACAGTAGCGATCCGGTCACCCACCCGGACGCGACGTTCTATCCGCACATCACCTATCAGGAGATCCTCGATCGCGGCCTCGCGGTCATGGATCTGACAGCGATCACCCTGCTCAAGGAGAACCACCTGCCGCTGGTGGTCTTCAACGTGGGCCGGCGCGGGAACCTGCTGAAGCTCGTGCAGGGTGAGGCGCTGGGGACCTCGGTCACGGAGTGACGGCCATGACTCATGAACTGCTGGTCGAAGCCGAAGATCGGATGAAGAAGGCGGTGGAGGGGGTGCGCAAGGAGTTGACGGGCATCCGCTCGGGCAAGGCGAGCCCGGCGTTGCTCGACAGCGTGCGAGTGGAGGCCTACGGGCAAGTCGTGCCCCTGATCCAGGTGGGGCAGGTGTCTGCGCCGGAACCGCGGTTGCTCGTGGTGCAACCGTACGACCGCAGCCTGGTGAAGGTCGTGGCCCGTGCCATCCTGCAGTCGGACCTGGGGCTCAACCCGACCGATGACGGCGTGGTCGTGCGCGTGCCCATCCCGACGCTGACGGAGGAGCGACGCAAGGACCTGGTGAAGCTGGTCGCCAGGTTCGCCGAGGAAGGGCGCGTGCACATCCGGCAGATCCGTCACGAGGTCATCCACGAGCTCAAGAAGCAGGGTAAGGAAGGCACACTTCCCGAGGACGAGGAGCGCCGCCTCGAGACGGGGACCCAGAAGCTGACCGACCGCTACATCGTGGTCGTGGACGAGCTGCTGAAGAAGAAGACGGCCGAGGTCATGGAGGTCTAGCGCGGGCGGTCGCAGGACCGCCTGCGCTGGCGCCCCCGCGCCGGGAGCCGTGCCTGCCCCCGGGAGGATCGGTGCCCACGCGCATCCCGACGATCGAGGAACTGAAGGCCCAGGGGAACCTGCCGCGCCACGTCGCCATCATCATGGACGGCAACGGGCGCTGGGCGAAGGCCCGTGGCGCGCCCCGCCTGCTCGGCCACCGTGCCGGCCGCGAGTCGGTGCGCGAGGTGGTGCGCGGCTGCGCTGCGCTGGGGGTCGAAGTCCTCACGCTCTACACCTTTTCGACCGAGAACTGGAATCGCCCCGCGCGCGAGGTCTCGGCGCTGATGACGATGCTGCGCGCGAGCCTGCGCCACGAACGGGCCGAGCTCAAGGCGAACAACGTGCGCCTGCAGGTCATCGGCCGCATCACGGACCTCCCGGCGCCGGTGCGGCGCGCCATCGAGGAGACTCAGCGCTATCTGGCCGGGTCGACCGGCATGCTGCTGAACCTGGCGCTCTCCTACGGTGGCCGGGTCGAGCTGGTGGACGCCTTCCGCCGCATGCTGGGCGAAGGCGCGGAGCGGCGCCTGCAGCCCCGGGACGTGGACGAGGAGTTGGTGTCGAGCTTCCTCTACACCGCGGGTCTGCCCGACCCGGACCTGCTCATCCGCACGAGCGGGGAGATGCGCATCTCGAACTTCATGCTCTGGCAGCTCGCCTACACCGAGTTCTGGGTCACCGACACGCTCTGGCCTGACTTCCGTCGCCGGCACCTGTTGCAGGCGGTCGCAGAGTTCCAGCGCCGGGAGCGGCGCTTCGGCCGGGTGGACTGACGTGGACGACGCGCCCCGGTCCCCGCAGGACGAGGGTGGGGCGGCCGACGGCCGCGCGAAGGGCTCGTCGTGGTCGCTGTGGCTGCGCATCGCGAGCGGCGTCGTGTTCGTGCCGCTGCTGGTGTTGCTGGCCCGCGCGGGAGGCTTCGCCTTCGCGGGACTCGTCGCCCTCGTGGTGATGTTCGGGTTGCGCGAGTTCTACCGGATGATGCGAGGGAAGGGCCTTCATCCTTACCCGCTCCTGGGATTGTTGTGTGGCCTCGGTGTGGTGTGGAAGACGTTCCGGCCCCACCAGAGCCAGAGCGACCTGCTGCTGACCGGAGCGGTGCTGGTCACCCTGGGCCTGGGCCTGCGGCGCCCGGACCTGAAGGGCCGCATCGAGGGCATGGCGGTGACGCTCTTCGGCGTGCTCTACGTGGGCTGGCTCTCTGCGCACCTGGTGCTGTTGCGGGAGCTTCCCTGGCGGGCGGGCATGCCCTACGCCGACGGGGCGGCGTACGTGCTGCTCGCGTTCTTCCTGACCTGGAGCTGTGACACGGCTGCGTACACGGTAGGCCGCATCTTCGGGCGCACGCGCCCCTGGACGCGGATCTCCCCGCGCAAGTCGGTGGAGGGCGCCGTGGGGGGGCTGGTCGCGGCAGTGGTGGCGGCGTTCGTGGCTCGGACCTGGTTCGTGCCGTTCGTGAGCCTGCTTGATGCCGCGGCGCTGGGGCTCGGCGTCGGCGTCTTCGCTCAGGTCGGGGACCTGGTCGAGTCCATGCTCAAGCGGGACGCGCGGCACGGCGACTCCTCGGACTTCATCCCGGGCCACGGCGGCGTGCTCGACCGTTTCGACTCGCTCCTGTTCGCGGCGCCGCTGGTGTTCTATTACCTCAAGATCGTGGTCTTCCGGATCCCATGAGCGCGGCCCCGGCGAAACGGCTCGCCGTGCTGGGTTCGACCGGCTCGATCGGGACGCAGGCGCTCGAGGTCGCGGCGCGCGAGCGCGAGCGCGTCCAGGTCGTGGCCCTGGCCGCCGGCCGCTCGCTGCAAGCGCTGGTGGCGCAGGCGCGCATCTGGCGGCCCGCCGCCCTGGCGCTCGAGCACGCGGCGGACCTGGCGGCGGCGCGGACGGCGCTCGAGGCTGCCGCGCCCGGGGCCAGCGTCGAGGTGGGTCCGGGCGCGGCGGCGCGGCTGGCGGCGGGGTGCGGCGCGGACGTGGTGCTGAACGGGATCGTGGGCGCGTCCGGACTGCGCGCCTCGCTCGCGACCCTGGCGCGCGGGGCGCGGCTGGCGCTCGCCAACAAGGAGTCGCTGGTCGTGGGCGGGCCGCTCGTGCGGGCCGCGCTGGTGCGGGGTGGCGAGCTCATCCCCGTGGACAGCGAGCACAGCGCGGCCCTGCAGTGCCTCGGGGGGCGCCCGCCGCAGGAGGTCCTGCGCCTGACCCTGACCGCCTCGGGCGGCGCGCTGCGCGACCGTCCCGACTGGGGGCGCGCGACACGCGAGGAGGTGCTCGCGCATCCGGTGTGGAACATGGGCCCCCGCATCACGGTGGATTCGGCGCTGCTGTTCAACAAGGGGCTCGAGCTGATCGAGGCCCAGGTGCTCTTCGGGCTCGACTGGGAGCAGCTCGACGCGGTGCTTCACCCGCAGACCGTGGTCCACGCCGTGGTCTCCTTCCGCGATGGCTCGTCGGTCGTGCAGGCAGCGGCCCCGGACATGCGGCTCCCGATCCAGCTCGCGCTCTCGTGGCCCGAGCGCTGGGGCGAGGCCGTGCGCCCGCTCGATCCGGTCGCGCTCGGCGGACTCGAGTTCGCGCCGCTCCGCGCCGAGCGGTTCCCGGCTTTCGCCCTCGCACTCGCGGCGGGACGGGCCGGTGGCACGGCGCCGTGTGCGCTCAACGGGGCGGACGAGGTGGCCGTCGGCGCGTTCCTGGAAGGGGCGGTCCCGCTAGAACGGGTTCCGCAGATCCTGGCCCGGGTCCTCGATGCGCACCGCGTGGAGGCGGTGGAGTCGGTGGAGCAGCTGGAACGCGTGGATGCATGGGCGCGGGATGCGGCGCGCGCCGTCGTGGCGGCGCGATGAGGCCCGGTCGCGTGTGGGCCGCGTGAGGGTGACCCATCTCGACACCGGCCGCGCCTGGCGCGGCGGCCAGGCACAGGTGCTGCTCCTGATGCGCGGGCTCGCCGCTCGAGGACATCGCTGTCTGCTGCTGGCGCCCGGCGGGCCGCTGCTCGACCGGGCTCGCGCGCTGGGAATCGAAGCCGAGCGCTGGTCCCCGCTCGGGGAGTGGGATGTCGGGGCCCTGTTGAGGGCGGTCGCCGCGCTGCGCCGTTTCGGTCCCGAGGTCGCGCATTGCCACAGCGCGCACGCCCACGCCCTGGGAGTCCCGGCGGCCCGGCTGGCGAGCGTCCCGGTGACGGTGGTGTCGCGGCGCGTGGATTTCACGGTGGGGGGAAATCCGCTCAGCCGGCTCAAGTACCGGCTGCCGGTGGACCGCTATCTCTGCGTCAGCCGCGGAGTGATGGAAGTGATGCGCCAGGCCTCGATCCCGTCCTCGCGCCTGGCGCTCGTGCCGGATGGTGTGGATCCGCCCGCGGCCGGGGTCGTTCCCGCCGCAGCCCCGGCGGCGGACCTGCGCGACCTCATCGGCGTGGCGCCCGGCGCCCCGGTGGTGGGGACCGTGGCCGCGCTCGCGCCCCACAAGGACCACGCGACCCTGCTGCGGGCCGCGGTGGGGGTGATCGCGCGGCGGCCGGATGTGCACTTCGTCTGGGTGGGTGAAGGGGAGTGCCGGGCCGCGCTCCAGCGGCAGCGCACCGATCTCGGCCTCGAGGCCAATGTGCACCTCGTCGGCTTCCGCGCGGACGCGCCCGGGTTGCTCGCTCAGTTCACGCTGTTCGCCCTCTCGTCGTATCTCGAGGGCCTGTGCACGTCGCTGCTGGACGCGCAGTCGCTCGGCGTGCCGATCGTGGCGACGGCGGTGGGAGGGGTGCCGGACGTGGTCGAGGATGGGGCGACCGGGAGACTCGTGCCGGGGCGCGACCCGGAGGCACTGGCGCGGGCGTTGCTTGACGCGCTCGAGCGTCCCGATGAGAGCCGCCAGTGGGCCGAGCGGGCGCGTGCCTCCGTGCGGCGCTTCAGCGTGGACCGGATGGTGGAGCGTACGCTCGAGGAGTACGGTCTTGCCCTGCGGCAGCGGGGCGCAGTCGGGTGAGGCGCTGTTGCCGTCGGCGAAGACTCCCGCGTGTGGTGCTTGACCCGCCGCGCCGGAGCGCGATAGCCTGCGCGAAACCGCCTCCTTAGAAGGGAACTCTCTTGCACTGGATGAGCGTCGTGAAGGCCATGGCCCCCGGCGTGGTGCTGCTGGGCCTCGTCATCTTCGTCCACGAATTGGGGCATTTTCTCGTGGCCAAGCTGCGGGGGGTCCGGGTCACACGCTTCTCGATGGGGTTCGGGCCTGCGATGCTCCGCATGACGCGCGGCGAGACCGAGTACCGGCTTGCGTGGTTCCCGCTGGGCGGCTACGTGCAGATGGCCGGGGACAGCCCGGGCGAGGACGGCAGCATGCCCGGTGGGCGGGAGGAGTTTCTGTCCCACCCGTGGGCGGGGCGGCTGCTCATCGCGCTGGCGGGCCCGCTTGCGAACCTGTTCACCGCGTTCGTCGTGATGGTCTCGGTGGGGCTGGTCGGGGTCCAGTACCCCGATTACGCCAGCCGGCTCGGGGTCACGCCCGACACCAGCCAGGCGTTCCAGGCGGGCCTGCGCGAAGGGGACCGTGTGGTGGAAGTGGGCGGGCGGCCGGTTAGGTCCTGGATCGAGATCTTCACCGTGAGCGAGCGCCAGCCGAAGGGTCGTCCGCTGCCGGTGCTCGTGGAGCGGGGGGCCGCGCGGTTCTCGATCACGCTTCCGGCGGAACGGCGGGAACCCGTCCTCTCGAGTCTGCGCCGCCCATCGGACCCGGCGGTGGTGGGTGTGGTGGTGACCGGCATGCCCGCCTACAAGGCGGGGCTCAAGGAGGGCGACCTCATCCTGGCCGTGAACGGCAAGCCGGTTCGCGTCTGGGAGGAGTTGCCGGCGACGCTCCAGAGCCAGACGGACATCCCGGTGCGGTTGCGGGTGCGGCGCGGTGGCCAGGACTTCGATCTCACCGTGACGCCCATGAGTTCGGGCGAGGGGGATACGGGTGGCCGCATCGGCATCGAGGCCCCGCGGCACGGCGTGTTCGTCCAGCGGCACAACCTGCTCGAGTCGGTGGACATGGGCTTCCGAGCCACCGGCGCCCTGGTCGTCAACGTGTACGCCGGCCTGTGGCTGACCGTGAGTCGTCCGCTCTATTACCGCGAGTATCTCGGGGGCCCGTTGTTCATCGCCCAGGCGGCCAGCCAGCAGGCCCAGCGCGGGCTTGACTCGTACCTGCAGTTCCTGGCCATGATCAACGTCGCCGTCATGGCGTTCAACCTGCTCCCCGTCCCCATCCTTGACGGTGGTCTCATCGTGCTCGCCCTGCTCGAGGCCGTGCGACGTCGTGCGATCTCGGCGCGCGGTTACCTCCGGTTCCAGAAGGTCGGGCTGGTGGTGATCGGCGTGCTCTTCATCATGATCCTGGCCAACGACCCGTTGAGGTGGTTGCAGCGCCAGCGCGCGCTCGGCAGGGCTCCCCAGGTAGAGACGCTTGCCCCGTCCCCGCCCTGAGAGCCGTCCGCGGAACGTGCGGCGGGCGGGCGCCGCGCTGCTGGGGCTTCTCCTGTCCCTCCCGGGACCCGCCGCCTCCCGCAGCGACCTCGAGACTCAGCTCAAGACGGTCGCCGCCGTCGGGCTGCGCGGCCGGCACTCGGTGAGCGCCCGCGAGATCCGCGCGGTCCTGAAGACCCGGCCGCCGTCGATCTGGCCCTGGGCGGAACGACGGCCCCTGCGCGCGGACTTCCTGAATGCGGACTGCGCGGCGATCGAGGCGGTCTACCATCAGCACGGGTTCCTGGACGCCGCCGTGCGCGACAGCCTGCCGCCGGTGCGGGACCCGGTCCGGGCGCGGGTGCTGTTCCTGATCCAGGAGGGGCCGCGTTCGCGCATCGTCGGCGTGGACTTCGATGGCGTGCGGGCGGTGCCACAGGAAGCGCTGCGCCGCGCCCTCTACGCGCGGCCCCGTCGGCCCTTCAACCCGGCCTACCTGGTTGCGGACACGGCGATCATCGCTCGGCTGGAAGGCGAGCATGGTCACTTGCCGCGCGTGACGGGCTCGGCGCTGCGCGATGAACGCGACTCGCTGGACGTGCACGTGGTGTACCGGGTGGAGGAGGGACCGGCCTACCGGGTCGGGGCGATCCACGTCGAGAGCCCGGAGACACTGCGCGTGAGTGAGAAGCTCGTGCGGCGCGAGTTGTTGCTGAAGCCCGGGAGCGTCTACCGGCAGTCGAAGGTGGAGGAGTCGGAGGAACGGCTCTACGAGACCGGACTCTTCAGCGAGGCCCAGGTCAGCCCGCAGCCCGACCCCACGAACAGCCTGATGGAGTTCTTCGTGCGGGTGCGGGGGCGCAAGTTGCGGTGGCTGGACGGCGGGGTGGGCAGCGGCACGCAGGAGCGCCTGCGTTTCGAAGGCGAGTGGGGGCACCGCAACCTGGGCAAGCACGGCCTGCAGGGGTTGGTCGGCGCCCGCCTCGCGCTCGACAAGGACGCGAAGTTCCTGTTGTCGCGGGGGGAGGCGTCGGTGCTGGAGCCCTGGCTGCTCGGCACGCGGAACCGGGCCCAGGTCACGCTCTACGTCGAGAAGCGCAAGGACTTCCGCATCGACACGCTCGAGATCGAGAAACGGGCGCGGGGCGTCGCCTTCCAGGTCCAGCGCGGCTTCGGCCGGCTCACCTACGTGCGGCTCACCCAGGACAACACCTGGGTGGTGGAGCAGACGCCGACCTTCCTCGATCCGACCCTCCCGGCGGCGGTCCGCGACAGCCTGCTGCAGGGCTTCCTGCCATCGTATTCGACCCATCGCCTGCAGTTGTCTGGCGTGCGTGACCGCCGCGACAACCCGCTCAGTACCGCGCGCGGAAACCTGCAGGTGGCCTCGGCCGAGCTTGCGGGAGGGCCGTTCAAGGGTTCCACCAGCTTCACCAAGTTCCAGGTCAGCTCGTCCTGGTTCATGCCGCTGCGCCGCCCCGGCTGGCTGCTGGCGGCGCGGGCGCGCGGCGGGATGGTGAAGCCCTTCGGCGAGCGCAAGGACTTCATCCCTCTGGCCGGCGTGGATCGCGAGGTCGCGCGGGTCCCCACCGAAGACCTGTTCCGCCTGGGCGGCGTGAACTCGGTCCGCGGCTATGCCGAGAACGAGATCGCGCCCGCGGGGGGGCTCGCGCTGTTGAATGCGAATCTGGAGCTGCGTGTCCCGGTCGTGGGTCTCTTCGGGCTGGAGTTGTTCGTGGACGCCGGGAACGTCTGGGCACGCCCCGAGTTGATCCGGCCGGGGGATTTCACGGTGCGCCTCGGGCGGGCACAGTTGGACGCCGGCGACGTGCGGTACGTCTACGGCGCCGGGGGCCGGTTCAACCTGGCCTTCGCGCCCGTGCGGCTGGACGTAGCCTGGGGCGCGCAGGCCGGGCACCGTACCGGCAGCCTCCAGTTCGCGGTCGGTCCAACCTTCTGAGCGAGCATGAGCCCCACCGACCCGCACGACCCGAATGAAACGCGCCCCAGGGGTGAGGACGGACGTCCACCTCGGCACGAGGGCGTGGTCGAGAGCCTCCGGGAGGAGGTCCAGGGGCTGCACAGCCGCGTCGAGAACGTGGTGGAACACGCGCTGCCGCAGCAGGCCCGCCGGTCCGCGGGGCGCATCGCCTGGCTCATCGTGCTCTCCACCCTCGGGACCGTGGTGGTGCTGGTCGCGGGTGGGCTGGCCTGGCTGACGCAGCACACGGAGTATGTCGCCGGGTCCCTCACCGTGGTCGTGAACCGCGTCCTGGCGGACCACAGCGACCTGGTGCTCGAGGTGCGGGACGTGCGCGGCAACGCGTTCCGGAGCGTGACCCTCGTGGAGCCACGGTTGCGCATCCGCGGGGACTCCGGCCCGGCCCTGCTCGAGACACGCTCGATGGTGCTGCGCTACGCGCCCTGGGACCTCGCTTTCGGCAGCCGGCGCTCGCTCGAGATCGGGCTCGACCGGCCGGTCGTCACCCTGGCGCGGGGGCCGGACGGGAAGCTCCGTCTGCCGCACTGGCGCTCGGGCCCGACCGGGCGGGGCCCGGCCCGCGAGTTCGACGTCCGGATGTCGGTGAGCGGTGGCGAGGTCCACCTGCCGGATTCGAGCCAGGACATCCGGGGTCTGGACCTGCGCGCCCGCGCCCTGCTTGGAAGGCAGGACGAGGTCGAAGTGCAACAGATGAGCTGGGCGCGTGGCCCGTTGGGGACGCAACTCGAAGCGCTGCGTGGACGTCTGGTCGCCGGCGACAGCGCGCACTTCAGGCTCGATGAGCTGCGCACGCCCGACCTGGCGCTTTCGGCCGCGGGCGGTTGGCATCGCGGGACGCAGGCGCGCTTTGCCATGGTGGACCTCGAGCGCGTGCGCTGGCGGTGGCTCGCGAAGGTGTTCGCGAACGATCTCTTCGACGTGCCCGGCGAAGGTGGCGGCCGCTTTGACGTGAGGTTTGACCACGCGGTCAGCGGTACGGGCGTGGCCGAGGCCGTCTGGGATAGCGTCCCGCTCAAGGCTCGTGCCGGTTTCCGCTGGGAAGGCGGGCGGCTCACGGTCGCTCCGCTCGATGCCACCTCCCCGGCTGGCGCCTTCCGCGGGCGCGTCGTGTACACGGCAAGGAATCTCGACCTGCTCGGCCACGTCACGCACGGGAACCCGGTCTTCTGGCGTGCGATCGGGCTTGCGGGCTGGCCGGCCGGCGACCTGACGGGGGAGCTGCACTACTGGTCCTGGCGTGAGGCGCCTGCCGGCTCGCGCTTCGAATCCGACCTCGGCCCCTCGGAACTGGCGGGCTGGCGGGCGGACTCGGCGCGCGTCCGGGTTGACGCGCCGTCGCAGGCGCCCGGCACGTTCGACGTCAGGATGGTCCGCAGGGGCGGTCACGTCGAGCTCGACGCGGACATGGACCGCGGGAGTTGGCAGGGGGCCTGGCAGGCCACGCGCTTCCCGCTTGACGAGTGGCCGGACGGCCGCGCCACGGGCATCAGGGGCATGGTGGGCGAAGGGCGCGGGACGGCGGAGAGCCGGAGCGGCACGCTGCGGCTCTCCGGCACGCTCGCCGGCAGCCCGGCCGTGTGGCTCGGCCTCCAGACAGTGTCCTGGCGGCTCGGGGAAGTGAGCGGTGCCTTGCTGCCGAAGCCCGACCTCGTGTTGAGCGATGTGGCTCTGCGGGACGTCTTCTTCCTGGGAGTGCATTTCGACAGCGTGCGCGCTGTCGTGCACCTGGGCGACGGGGAGGCGCGGCTGGAGCAGGTGACGGCCGCGGGGGGCGATACGGTGGTGACGGCGGCGGGCACGAGCCGCTGGGGAAAGGTGGGTTGGGGGACGACGTTGGAGCGGGCCTCGGCCCGCAGCGGGCAGTTCGACTGGGTCGCGGAGGGCCCGCTCGAACTGACGGGCGACGCGGAGGGCGTGACGTTCCGGCGCTTCGCGGCGCGCGACAGCGCGGCGCGGCTCGAGATCGGGGGACGCTGGGCCGCACCGGGCGGCAGCTACGACTGGACGGGCCGCGCCACGGGACTTGATCTGCATCGCCTGGGACTGCCGCTTGCCTGGGATCTGGCCGGGACGGCGGATGCCGTCCTCGCGGTCACGGGCCGCGCGGGCGATCCCCGCTGGGCGCTCGAGAGTCGTGTACTGCGGCCGGGCGCGCGGGGCCACCGGGGCGACTCGCTTCGCATCGCACTCGCGGGCGCACCGTCCCAGTTGACGGTCCGGGACTTCGTCTATCGCCTCGGGGCCGGCTCGCTGCGGGCCGGCGTGGCGTTCGACGGTACGAGCCGCCCGTGGCCGGACACGCTGACGGGCGAGGGCGTGACTCGCTGGCTCTCGACCGCAGCCGCTTGGAGCGGGCGTCTCAGCGCGGAGAGCTTCCCGCTCGACCGGCTCCGGCTGCTGCCGGCGGCGCGGGGCCTGTCGGGCCGTCTGGCGGGCGTGCTGGACCTGTCAGGACGGCCGTCGGCGCCGGTGCTCGACCTGCGCGCGGAGGCGTCGCCGCTGGCGTGGGACAGCCTGGCGGCGGAGCGTGTGGTGTTGCGGGCGGACTACCGGGACGAACGCCTCGAGGTGCCGGAATTGCGCGTGGTGCGCGCGAGCAGCGTGTCGACCGCGTCGGGGAACCTTCCGCTGCGGCTCGCGCTCGGCGCGCCGCCCGTCGTGCCGGAAGCGCCCATGAGCTGGCGCGTGGACCTGGAGAACGGGGATCTCGCGTTGCTGCCGCAGCTGGTGCCGCAGATCGCGGACGCCCGCGGCCGTATCGATCTGCACGGCACAGTGGGTGGCGCGCCGCGGCACCCCGACCTCAAGGGGACCGCTGCCGTGCGTGACGGCCAGATGCTCATCTCCGGCCGCAGCGAGCTGATCGAGAGTCTGCGAGCCGACTTCCGGTTCGAGGAGACGCGCATCACCATGGACAGCCTGTTTGCGCGTTCGGGCCGGCGGGGCACGGTCCGTGCGGACGGCGTCATCGACCTGGACGGTGGTCGGCTGAAGCACTACGCCTTCCGCCTCGCCATGGACGACTTCACCGCGGTGGAACCCGGTCTCTATGCGGCGGAGTTCGATGCCCCCCGTCTCGTGGTCACGGACGGTTCGCGCCTGAACGGACAGGTGCTGCCTCACGTGGAGGGCGACGTGACCCTGCGCGGCGCGCGCGTCCTGTTCGACTTCGCCAATCAGAGCGAGACCCAGCAGTTGGCCGCGCGCACGCAGCCGCTCTACTGGACGTATCGCATCCGCCTGCTGGCGAACAGCAACCTCCGCTGGCAGCCACCCGACGCCGATATCGAGTTCAACGCCGACCTCACGCTCGAGCAGACCGAGAAGACCCTCGGCATCTTTGGGGACCTGAGCGCGATCCGCGGGACGTACGACTTCCTGAGCAACCGCTTCAACGTCGTGGTTGCGGACCTGACCTTCGACAACGTGGGCGGAGTCAATCCGACGCTGGAGATCGAGGCCACGACGCGCGTGATGCCGGTGCTCCGCACCGGGAGCGAGCCGACGTCGAGAACGGGCAACGAGGGGAAGGTGCACACCGTCACCGTGCGCATCACGGGCCGGGCCGCCACCCCCACGATCGCCTTCGAGAGCGACCCGGCCGACTGGGATCAGCCCACCATCCTGAGCCAGCTCACGGTGGGGCACTACCTGGCGGGCGGCACGGTGGTCGTCTCACAGTTGAGCGATCCGCTCGATAGCTACGTGACGCGCATGATCAACGCGCAGCTCTCGCCGCTGCTGTCACGCACCTTCCTGCGGGATGTCGGGCAGTGGCGGATCGAGCGGCAGCAGGGGGGCCTGTTCGGCGGTCGCGGGGACTTGTTCGTCACGATGACGCACCAGTTCAACCCGCGGGTCCAGGTCAGCTACAGCCAGCGACTGCCGGGCTTCGAGCGTCCCGGGGTCGCCGGCCTCGGATCGACCGGCACGGTGAATTCGATCGAACAGGGGCTGCTCGAGCGCAACGTGGCTGCCGAGTACCGGATCAACCGGTTCTTCTACATCACGACCGAGCTGGCGCAACGGCGCACACAGACGGTGACTGCGCTCCCGACGCTGGTCCCGGAGTTCAACGTGAACCTGAAGGCCCGCTGGGAGTACTGAACGACCCGGACCGGTCGACTGCGATCGGGCGCGGGACCCGTCCGGGTGATGGGCGAGCGCACGGTGCCTCTGATCGCCCATCACCCGGACGGGTCCCGTGCCTGCGGTAACGGCTCAGGACGCGCCGCACGGTCTCCCTGAGGTTGGACGGCCTCTCCGCGTTCCGCTAGATTGCGCGCGTTCTCCGCGACCGCCCCTCCGACCCGACGAGCGCCTTTGGACCTCCTCGAGAGCCTCAATCCCGAACAGCGCGCCGCCGTCGAGCACCCCGGCGGGGCCCTGCT
>Ga0315286_10000776_pt1 | contig 27773 bp, 24 predicted proteins | sample YL17G10_0_MG_FD_205038 | JGI IMG/M metagenome (GOLD analysis project Ga0315286, IMG submission 205038) | Sediment microbial communities from Yellowstone Lake, YNP, Wyoming, USA - YL17G10_0 | ecosystem: Environmental > Aquatic > Freshwater > Lake > Sediment | place: USA: Wyoming | collected... | reverse complement strand
TAGAAGACCTGGATTCTCTACCTATGCCTGACAAGGATCTTTATTACTCAGCCAGCCCGCATTTTTCTCAGTGCTACTACATTATGGCTAGTAGGGGGTGTGCTTATGCCTGTAGTTATTGCTGTCATTCGTATCTTCGCCAGATATATGCAGGTAAAGGAAGATATGTGCGTCAGAGAAGCGTTAATAATATTATTCGTGAGCTTATAATGGCAAGAAAAAAATCACAGATTAACTTTATCCGTTTTTTTGACGAAAGTTTAGGTATAGATCTTGCTTGGTTGCGAGAATTCTCCCCAGAATATAAAAAGCAAGTCAATGTTCCTTTTATCTGCTATTTACATCCTGATCACGTAAACAAAGAAACAGTACAGTTACTTAAAGAAGCAGGGTGTTGTGAGGTAGAGATAGGAGTGCAAAGCGGTACAGAGAAAATACGCAGAAGTATTCTCAACAGAAATATGTCCGATCTTGATATTGAAGAGGCTATACGGACCATTAAAGCCGCAGGGTTCAAGTTAGTTACTGATAATATCTTTGGCTTACCTGGCCAAGACTATGATGATGCTGTTTTGTTGGCAAAGTTTTATAACACAAACAGGGTTAGCCGTATTTATTTTTTCTGGCTGCGATTTTATCCTAAGATTGGCATAACCGAATGGGCAAAAGTTAATAAAATATTGACGGTTCAGCAGTATGAAGATATACTCGATGGAATAAGTAGCAGTCCATTTTCAAGGGGAGGGAGTACAAAAGACAGTCGCTTTTTGAAGCTCCAGGTTCTATTTTTTATTCTCCCTCTCTTGCCATTTTCTTTAGTGGAGTGGTTAATCCATAGGAGGATATACCGATTCTTCCCATGCATTATTCCACCTGCGGTGTTAGCAGCATGCACGAGTATTTTCTCGGGGTCTTTAAATGATCAAATTGTCCGTAGAAGAGAATTGTTGCGATATTGGCATACAGTAAAGAATATTTTATGAATAAGGGATATAAATACGATATTTCTTTAGTAATCCCCGCATATAACGAAGAAGAATCTATATCTAGAGCAATCGATGTCGCGGATCAGTATCTGAAAACAGTTGCCAGAGAATATGAAATCATTATAGTTAACGACGGAAGCACAGATCGAACAGCTATAATTATCGATTATTATGCTAGTTTAAATCCTCGCGTGATAACTCTTCACAATAACAAAAATGAAGGGTCCGGAAGAAGTCTTTATATAGGGTTTAAGAAAGCAAGATTTGAATATGTAATGAGTAATTTTGCGGATCTCCCTTTTAATTTTAATGATATCAACTCGGTAATGTTATTATTTAATGATTGCGCTGTTGATTTTATAATTGTAGCTAGAAGAAACAGAAGAGCAAACTCACTTTTTCGCAAAGCCACATCTATAGTTAATTATTGGTTTATAAGAATCCTTTTTAATATCTCTGTAAGCGATTTTCAATTTATACAGGTGTATCGTAAATATGTGTTAGATGCAGTTAGGGTTAATTCACGTGGTACATTTGTTCCGGCAGAAATAATTATAAATGCTGTGCATAAAGGGTACAGATTTAGAGAATATGTTACTGATTTTCACCCTCGCTTTGCAGGAGAAGCAAAGTGCGGTAGGCTACGGACTGTTGTGCAATCGATTTATGAAATTCTAATTTTCTGGTTTAACTGGTTTATATTAAGAAAATGTCGACATGAAAATAGCCTTTGTTAACGATTCTTGCGAACGCTTAGGAGTGGAATATATTTCTGCTGTTTTAAAGCAAGCAGGGCATGAGACTAAGCTTTTTGTTGACCCGCAGTTTTTTGATGATGAAAATATCTCTATTAAGTGGCTTAGCCGCCACTTTGACTACAAAAAGCGTATTATACAAGATCTTAAAGCCTATAAACCTAATCTAATTATCTTGCTACGTATTTTGCCCAGGTTTATGTTTGGGTGGATTATTAAATATAAAACATATAGATTTATTCCTTTAGGGATACCGGTGCGTCTTGTCTGCATTGGATACTTTTTTCTCGGTCTTTTGATAAACCTTTTCTCATAAAATAGAGTTTAGCAGACACAGATTTTTCTTAATGATTTTTTAACGGAGGCTTAGTTGAGAATTTCAATTATGCAGCCCGGATATTTGCCTTGGCTAGGTTTTTTTGAATTGATGTATAATTGTGACCTTTTTGTTTTTCTTGACGATGTGCAATATACCAGAAAAGATTGGAGAAGCAGGAATAAGATACGGACGAAGGATAAATGGATTTTGCTTACAGTGCCGGTTTTGACAAAGAACAAAAGATTCCAATTGATAAATGAAGCAGAGATAAATAATTTTGAAGATTGGAAGAAAAAACATTTATACAGCATTGCAATAAACTACCGGAAGGCCGGCTATTTTGAAGAATATTTCCCTGAGCTGCAGGATATTTACAAGAAAGACTGGAAATATTTGGTTGAGCTGGATATAGATATTATTGCTTGGTTATCGAAAAAATTAGGAATTACTACTCCCGTAACCAGATCTTCGGCACTAAAAACAATTGGTAGAAAAGAAGAAAAGATAATAAATATCTGTAAGGCGTTGGGCGCAGAAGAGCTCTATGACAGCAAAGCAGCAAGAAGCATTCTAGACATTAGAATATTTCAGGATGCAAAAATAAAAATCGAATTCCAAGATTACATTCATCCAGTATACAGGCAAGTATACAAACCATTCATTCCTTATATGTCGGCGATAGATTTACTTTTCCAATATGGGCCTGAGAGCCTCGATATTCTTCTTGGCAGGAAAATGGCGCAAGATTCAATAAGATGAAAATAATACTTAAACGGGGAATACTATATTTTATTTTATTAATTATCATAGCCTGTTATGCAAGTTTTTTTACTAATTCATTTACTTTTGAGCCAACCTACTCAATATACTCCGATTCAGTGACCTTATACCCCATGCATCATCTTTTTGACTCTAGTTTATTTGCTGATGACGTTCCAACAAAAAATCTAGTTAAAATTTTAGCTAACTTGGCACAACTAAGAGAATATATCCATACTAAAGTTTATGCCTTGCTAATGTTTTTTTGTTCATTTCCCCTTGCGATAAAAATCTACTGCATGATTTTCTGCGTTCTTTCTACAATTTTTATATTTAGAATTGGGTCTTACTTATATCGCAATCCTTGCGCGTATCTGCTTTCTAGCCTGTTTCTTGTATATTTTCTTTCTATGAATACTTTCTATGGCATCCATGATAGGGGTGCAGGCGCACTTATATTTTGTGCCTTTTTGTTTTTTCTTATAAAGAAGCAATTTTTCTTTTTTCCGCTCTTAGTTTTCTTATCAATAATATTCTATGTGCAGATATTTCCGTTACTCATGGTGATTTGTATATTAGCTTTATATTTTTATAGGAAAGAAATTAAAGTTAAATGGTTTGCATTGCTTTTGGCATCCAATATTGCATTTTTTTTGCTACTTATTTTAAATGACGGGGTTTTGAACGCGACAATACATAATATTTCGGTTTTACGGAGTTATAAATTTAAGGATATCGTAAATCCCTCAAATCCCTTCAATGTATTTATTTATTGTATTTTAAATTTAGAAGAACATAGCAAATTGTATATATACTTCACAGAATTTTTTATTGCGATAAGTTTACTTATTGTTATCTTCAGAAGAAGAAAGGCATTTAAACTGCCGAGAGGCATTTTGCTTATGATTCTTGCTTCTTTTATCAGTTTTTTTATTAACTATCCTGTCCATCCCGTACTTGCTTCGAGGCAATTTGTATTTAGCTTGCCCTTATTCCTAACCTTTTTTATTACTACAAACATATTTGAAGTTGTAAAAAGTCGGAATGTTAATTGCGCGCTTTTTATTATACCTATCCTATCCGTATTTGTCATATTACATCCTTTCTTTAATGATATTGAAGATTGCAAACAAGATAAGCCGATTTATAATTATGTAGAGAGCCTGCCCAAAGATATATTAATTGCTGGTTTCCCAAGCAGTAAGAAGCTGGAAAGAATCCCCTTGTTTTCAAAAAGGAGCATATTTCTTTCAGACAAAATGATTGACCTCGCATACATTACTTATGGCGATGAAAAGACTCGGAGGATGCGGGAAGATTTAATTAGGGCGCTATACGCAGATACTTTAGAAAAGGCGAAGGATTTTATTAGAAGTTATAATATTAGTTATTTCCTGATAGAAGCTCCTTATTACAAAAATAACTATTTTAATTACCTGGAGCATTCGGTTAGGCCGCTCGACCGCCAAACCTTGAATTTAATCGAAAATCTTAAAAGTAAAGAAAAATTCCCCCTCTTGGAGTTTGTCAGAAAAAATCACGATTATGCATTATCAGGCAGTATCTTTATAGTAAGCTCAGCGAGAATCATGCAGGCCGATTAGATTTACAGGCGATCCTATTAAATATTCGTAAAAACTAATGAAAAAATCCTAGAAATCCTAGAATCCTAGGTCTATAGAACTATAGATTATAGAATTATTACGAGAAAGATTCCCTAGCGTGGATGATTGAATTTTAAATCTTCCACCTATAAGGATTGAATTACTGCTTGAGGCGCGGTATAAGAGAGATATAGGCACGGGGTGGATACTATGTGCCTATATCTGCCGAAGAAGAAAGCGCTTTCCTTGACACCCTCCTATTTATATGTTATACTTTTACGAATTTAACATGTGCCCTTCGCTTAAACACTTGTCCCCCGCTAATCTAAATGCTTGGGGATGCGTAAGCTCGGGGTCAATTTCTGCCTGCCGGTAGGCTGGCGCAGACGGCCTTCGGCCTACAATTTATGTCATTCTTCGGATTCCATAAATTGTCTGCTCATTGAGGGGAGACCAATGTTATTAGACACGATTAAACAATTTAACTGGGTGGATATACTTGTTGTAATTCTATTATTTAGAATAGGTTACATCGCGATAAAGAACGGTTTGGCCGTAGGATTTTTTAAGCTCTTAGGGGCTATTTTCGCTATTTATCTATCCTTACATTATTATACCGGATTATCCGATTTTATAAGGGGGCGCATAGGTACAAAGAAGTTACCTTTGGAATTTTTGGATTTTCTTTTTTTTGTGGCTTTAGCCAGCTTGGGTTATCTAATCTTTGTATTATTGCGTACCGTATTTTGCCACTTTATTAAGACAGAGGCAGCGCCTAAATTAAATCAATGGGGGGGTTTTATTTTAGGTGTTGTAAGAGGCTTTTTATGCGTGGGGTTAATAACATTCATGTTGGCAATCTCCAGCGTCAGTTATCTAAAAAATAGCGTCAAAGACTCCTATTCTGGCAGGCGCTTATTTAAGGTCCCAATAAATACCTACAGTTGGTTATGGAACGCGGTGACCTCTAAGTTTATGACCGGTGAAAAATTCAATAAGACTATCCTGGAAGTCCAAGAGGATCTTACCAAAAAATAAAACCGCCTCATTGCACCGCGTAGGTGTATAGGGTTAGATGGATAAATAATTTGAAAGATGAAGTTATTTCGCCTTTATCAACAAGTAGTAAAATTCGGCAGTGAACGCGATCCGAGAAAGAATACGCGCATAAATGCCTACGCTGATACAGCCATCCTTTATGGTAATCCAGGTACGCCAGTAAAAAGGATTCTGGTGGGTATAGATATAGAGGTGGGAGAGCTTCTTTTGGCGGACCGGCTGCGTCAAGATAAGGGATTAGATTTAGTTATCGCGCATCATCCTGAGGGCCGGGCCTGGGCAGCTTTTTATGAAGTAATGCTTTTGCAGGTTGATATGCTAGTAAAGGTAGGCCTACCTAAGGCAGTTGCCCAAGCACTCGTGGAAGAGAGAAAAAGAGAAGTAGAAAGGAGGGTCTTAGCTAATAATCATCTGCGTTCTGTGGATGCCGCGCGATTACTGGATATGCCATTTATGTGCGTGCATACACCCGCAGATAATCACGTCTCTTGGTTTATACAGAGATTGTTAGCTCAAGAAAAACCCAAAAAAGTAGAAGATATTGTAGGGATTTTAAAGGAAATTCCCGAATATAAGGAGGCAACAAAGGAATTATCTGGGCCGCGTATTATCTTAGGCAACCCTAAGAGGGCAGTGGGTAAGGTTTTTGTAGAGATGACCGGCGGCACCGAAGGGTCCAAAGAAGTATTTGATAAGCTTTATAAAAAGGGAGTCAGAACACTGGTGTCTATGCACTTAAGTGAAGAGCATTTTAAAAAGGTCAAAGATGCAAATCTTAATGTGGTTATTGCCGGCCATATATCTAGTGACACTTTAGGCCTTAATTTGCTTTTAGATAGAGTTGAGAAAGAAGCGGGAGAAAAATTTCAAACCATTAACTGTTCGGGATTCCGCAGAATAAGAAGAAATTAACGAAAATGGCAGGCCGTATTCCAGATAATATATTGGATGATATTTTAAGCCGGGTGGATATTGTGGAGGTAGTCTCGGGTTACATCCCGCTTAAGCGGGCAGGGAGAAATTTTAGGGCCTTATGTCCTTTTCATCAGGAAAAGACCGCCTCCTTTATGGTTTCGTCTGACCGGCAGATTTACCATTGCTTCGGATGCGGTGCCGGCGGGAATGCCTTTAATTTTCTCATGCAATATGAGCGTTTAGAGTTCCTGGAGGCAGTGGAAATCTTGGCTAAGAAAGCAGGGGTGGCCTTACCGGAAACTCAAAGACAAGACGCAAAAACTGTAAGTCTGATTACGCAGCTTTATAAGATAAATGAATTAGCCGCGCTTTTTTATGAGTATAATTTAAATTCTTCTGGCGGCGCGGCGGCAAAGCATTATCTCTTAAAACGCGGCTTAAAAGAAGAGAGCATAAAATTATTCCGTTTAGGTTATGCCTTAGATAAATGGGAGGCCTTAATTAATCATCTCAGGAATAAGAATATCAGCCTATCTTTACTGGAGAAGGCAGGCCTTATTCTTGCTAAGGAAGGCGGCGGTTATTATGATAGATTTCGCCAGCGCATTATTTTTCCTATATTAGATATAAAGTCCCGGCCGATCGCCTTTGGGGCCAGAGTGTTGGATGAGGCGTTACCTAAATATATAAATTCACCGGAGACCCCCATATATATCAAAGGAAGAAATCTCTACGGTTTGATTATGGCGAAAGACGCGATTAGAGAGAATGATTGCGTGGCAGTGGTAGAGGGATATTTAGATTTTATTCTGCCTTATCAGGAAGGTTTAAAGAATATTGTGGCTTCTCTGGGTACTGCCTTTACTGTAGAACAGGCAAGGCTATTAAAGAGATATACGCACAATGTGGTCATGGTCTATGACGCAGACAAAGCCGGAGAGTTGGCTACTTTAAGGACGCTGGATATCTTTATTGAGGAGGGAATAAATGTCAGGGTGGTCTCTTTGCCGCAAGGGTTTGACCCGGATTTATTTGTGCGCAAAAACGGTATCGAGGATTTTAAAGAAAAAATTAAGCAAGCCGAAAACCTGTTTGACTATAAGTTAAGGATTTTAAAATCACGTTATAATCTAAAAGAAATAGAAGGTAAGGCAAATATTGCTTCTGAGATGGTACCTACCATAAATAAATTTAAGAATGCGGTTTTGAAATCCGAATATATTAAACGACTGGCAGAGGAGTTAAATGTTAAAGAAGACGCCCTCTGGCAGGAGTTAAGTAAAATAAAAGAGGATAAAACCTATGCCGATTTAACTGAGGCCAAGCCCAAGAGGGCATTAAATATAAATCCTACGGAGAAGTTATTGATGAAGTTAATGTTAGAAGAGACAGGGGTTATCAACCGCATAAAAGAGATGCTGGAGCCCGCAGACTTTCAGGATGAGCGGATTTCCCGTATGGTTTCTGTAATGTTCGACCTTATTGAGCAAGGTAAGGATATCGCCCCGAATAAACTCATCAATTATCTTCAAGGAGAGGATATATCGCAGGTTATGTGCGAGTCGATGTTTATGCCTGAGGCATTGAACCAAAATAGAGAAGAGGTAATTGATGATTGCGTCCAGCGCCTGAAGAGCGAAAGATTAAGAATTAAAAAACAACATTTACACGAAGAGATCAAAACCGCCCAGCACTTAGGAGATGAGGAGAGGTTACATCGGCTTGTAGAAGAATTTCACCATTTAGTAACCTCTAAAAGCACAAAAACACAAGTAAAATAATAATCACAACCGCAAAACCTAAAGGAAAATTTTGCGTTTTAGCGGTTAAGATGAGGTAGAAGATGAAGAAGAAAGAATACACTAAAAAAGATTTAGAAAAAATTATTGCTTTAGGCAGGCAAAAAGGATACCTGACTTATGATGAAGTCAATGAATTCTTACCGGAAGATGTATCTTCTTCAGAGGATATTGACCGTATCTTTGAGTTATTGGGAAACGAAGACATACCTCTCGTTGAGCATGAAGAAGAAAAAGAAGCGGCAAAACAGGCCGAACCGCCTAAAGATGATATCTCCAGCGAACAGTTGAAGATAGAAGAGCGATTCCTGCCTCTGGATGATCCGGTAAAGATGTATCTTAAGCAGATGGGGTCGGTATCTTTGCTTTCCCGTGAAGAGGAAATAGCATTAGCCAGAAAGATAGAAGAGGCAGAATATAATTTTAAACAGGCGGTGTTAGCGACAAAATTTGGCCGGAGTTCAGTTCTTTCTGTAGCTAGTGATATTTTAGAGGGAAAACTAAACTTAGAAGACATGGTCAAAGAAGATATTAAGGTCAAGAGAACCAATGTCTTAAGAAGAATCAAGAGGATTGTGGAGCGGCTAAAGTCTACGCGTAACGAGACAAAGAGTATTCATCTCTTATTACAATTTAATTTTACTACCTCGGTGATTGAGAAAGTGGTGCGCAGGTTGAATAGTTTAGCGAAAGAACTCGACTATATCGAGAGACAGAAGGAGTCTTCAGGTTTAAGGAAAAAAAGAAATAGGAAGAAACGCAACCAGTTAAATTCCCGAAAGCGCGCCATATTAAGGCTAATCGGGGAATCCTATTCCAAAATAAAAGAGCAGATGAAATTGACTAAATCCACGCATGCGAAATTAAACCGCGCAAAAAAAAGACTTGTAGAGGCGAACTTAAGGCTGGTAGTGAGTATTGCTAAAAAATATACCTATCGAGGGTTATCCTTTTTAGATTTAATCCAAGAAGGAAATATTGGCCTGATGCGCGCAGTGGAAAAATTCGAATATAAAAGAGGTTATAAGTTCTCCACTTATGCTACCTGGTGGATAAGGCAGGCCATCACCCGTTCTATTGCTGACCAGGCGCGGACGATAAGAATTCCGGTGCATATGACCGAGACTATAAATAAAATCCGCCGTTTTTCCCGCGTCTTTGTCCAGGAAAATGGCCGCGAACCTAATCCTGAAGAAATTTCCCAGAAAATGAAGCTGCCCCAGGAGAAGGTAAAGGCAATATTAAAGATTGCACAAGAACCGATATCTTTACAGATGCCCATCGGAGATGAAGGGGATACGCATTTTGGAGATTTTATCCAGGATAAAAAAGCGGTTTCTCCGGCTAATGCCACGGTACGCTCGATGTTAAAAGAAGAGATTGGTTCGGCTCTAAGTACGCTTACCGAAAGAGAAAAGAAAATTCTAGTTTTACGCTTTGGTATAAATGATAGTTGCCCCCGTACTTTAGAGGAAGTAGGTAAGGTCTTTAAGGTCACCCGGGAAAGGGTGCGTCAAATTGAAGCCAAGGCCTTAAAGAAGCTCAGGCATCCGACGCGCTCAAGAAGGTTACGTACCTTTCTGGATATGACCCTGGCCCACCAAAGGGAATATTAATTAAGATTATTCCCTCTCTTGTAAATTTTAACCTTTTTACTAAAAAACCTCCCTTGGTTTAAAAAGCGGAGGTTTTTTATTTTAAGGTAAAAATTCCTTGAGTGGGCAGGATTTTTATGGTAACATCTGTATTTATATTAGTTATACGGAGGTAACTTTTAAAATGTCTTATATAGCAATGGCTTATATAGCAACCGCAATTATCAGCATAGCGATAGCCTTTTTATTAGTACATCTGACCAAATTGTCCGGCCAGGCCAGGCTCAAACTTGAGAAAGCCGGAGCAAAGGATTATTCAGCCGCGGATGATTCCTTAAAGCAAACAGTATTAAAAGAAATAAACGAACTCATTGAGTCTCCCCGGCAGAGCCAAGAAGTCGCTAAAAAGATATCGGATATTTTTAGCAAAGAGCTTGATAAGAGAATAAATCAGAATGCCCAGGAATTGAATAAAAGATATGAAACGATTATTAAAGAGAGGAATCAGAGCGAGGAGGTTGTCTGGAAGAAATACCGCAAGGTGCTTTCTGATAAGAGAGAGACAGAAGCGGTAATTCGCAGCATCGCCGAAGGCTTAGTGGTAGTAGATGCCGAGGGCAAGGTTATCATGATGAATCCTGCGGCAGAAAAACTTTTAGGAGTTGCCAGTAAAAATAAAATTGGTAAGTCCATTTTAGATAACCTTAAAGAAGAGCAATTGATTTCCTTGGTTAAGCCCTCTGCGGATAAAGAGGACAGGGAAATAGAGCTCGTCAGCCAGGAGGATGAAACCAAAAAGGTCCTTCGGGCAAGCAGCGCAGTTATAGAAGACGAAAATGGCCAGACCGTGGGTATGGTTTCTGTTTTAAGCGACATTACTAAACAGAAAGAGTTAGACCAGCTAAAATCAAATTTTGTCGCCAATGTCTCCCATGAATTACGCACTCCTCTTGTGGCTATTGATAAATCCCTATCTTTGATTCTTACCAAAACCGCCGGTGAAGTTTCTCCTACTCAGGAACAGTTTCTTACCATCGCAGAATCTAATCTTAAGAGATTAGGCCTCTTGATTAACGATTTGCTTGACCTTTCCAAACTGGAAGCGGGTAGAATGGAAATTAGGCGCCAGCCTTCATCCATTGATAAAGTGATCAGTGAATCGGTTAATACGCTTAATGCCTGGGCAACAACAAAAGCGATCAATATTGAGAAGAAAGTTCAAGAAGGCCTGCCCGAAATCAATATAGACCCGGATAGGATAATCCAGGTTTTAAATAACCTGATTGGCAATGCCATTAAATTTACTCCTCATGACGGTAGTATTACGGTTAAGGCAATATCAATTAATCAAGACAAAGAAATCGAAATCAGTATAAGCGATACAGGCACTGGGATAGCCAAGGAGGATTTACCAAAAATCTTTGATAAATTCTTTCAGGTAGGAGAAAGAGCCGCTACTGATATAAGCGGGACCGGAATAGGGTTATCCATCGCCAAAGAGATTGTAGGATTACACGGTGGTAAAATCTGGGTAGAAAGTGAGAAGGGGCAGGGTACAAAGTTTACTTTTACTTTACCCTTGAAATTAAAGTAACGCGATTCGGGTAACGGGTTGCGGGTTCCGTCGTATCCCCTATCCCGAAAATGCTGGAGGTTGTCCATGGATAATAAAAACATAAAGGTTATGGTGGTAGACGATGAATCCGACTTTAGGCAACTAATGAAGTTCTGGCTGGAATCAAAAGGTTATTTGGTTACAGTTGTCCCTGATGGTAAAAGTGCTATTGAACAGGTAAAAGAAGAGAAGCTGGATATCATTTTTATGGATTTGAGGATGCCGATTATGGATGGCGTGGAGGCAATCAGGAGGATTAGGCGATTCAATAAAGATATCCCGATAATAATTATCAGCGCATATGTGGATGACCCCAAGGTGAAAGACGCGACGTCTTACGGGGTCTCAGGGGTGTTCTGTAAAGGTAAGAATTTTGAAGAGGGATTATCCCTGCTTGAGTCCGCATTAAGAACGCATAAAAAACTTAAAAAATAATTCTAAATTTTGAATACGTCCTTTCTATAAGTGCAGGGTAGCATAAGTGTTGCATCTAAAAGAGATGAAGAAATACTTTGCTCTAGCCGTTTCCTTAGGACTGGTTTTAGGCATAAATATTTATTTCCGTTCCTTCACCATTAATTTCCCCCAACTAAAAACTAGGGCCAAAGAAGTAATAGGAGACGTCATCCGTCAAGGAATAGCACAGGACGTCTACAATAAGTTTCCTCAATTCAACCCCTTAGCTAAAGATAAACTCATCAAAAACAGGATTTCTGAATATAAGAAGATAAACCAGAAAATAATAAATCAACAGATAAAAGATGGTTATCGGCAATTAAAAGATAGGTATCAGGATGAAACCGGCCAGACCTATCTTATGGAGTTAGACTGCTGGCATTGGTCAAGGTATGTGGAAAACGTGCTTAAGTTAGGCCATCCCGGAGATCAGGTAGTTAATGGTGAAGAGCGGGATCTTTTCATGCTTGCGCCTTCGGGATTTTATTTACTCTGGGAAAACTCTCTTTATTATTTCTCCGCTTTCCTTTATAAAATTTTTTCTCTATTTAAACCCGTTCCTTTATTTACCTTCCTGTTTTATCTGCCCTTACTTTTTATAACAGTTTTTATCGTTTCATTATACTTTTTTTCTTTTCGTTACGGCAGCTATATCGGCGCGGTTACCAGTTGTTTGTTTGTGGGCCTCTCTGCCATTTTCTTGCAGCGCAGCCATGCTGGATGGTTTGATAAGGATATCCTGAACCTTCTTTTTCCCCTATGGGTTATCTGGGCCTATATTTTGGCTTACGCTGCTCCGTCTTTTAAAAAGAGGTCGCTGTGGATTTGCATTTCCTCTTTATCGGTAGGCTTATTTTGTTTTACCTGGACGCATTGGTGGTTTGTTTTTTTTATCATCATTATCTATGAATTTCTTTCCTTGGCGTATTTAATTTTCGCGCGTTTTTACCTTAAGAAAGAGAATTTAACCTTATGCAAACAGCATCTTTCTTCTTTGTTTTTATTTTTGTCTTTCAGTTTTTTCTGGATTATTATTTTTTCAAGAACCGCGCCAATAATAGCCCTATATAAACAGCTGCAACAGGCGCTTATTTTAAATAAACCCTTAATGGCTTCCATTTGGCCGAATGTTTATTCTACTGTGGGGGAATTAAGAAACCTGGGCCTTAAGGAAATAGTCAATTCGATAGGCGGGCCGCTCCTTTCTATTTCTTCTTTGCTTTGTATTTTAGCACTTTTGATAGGTGCCTTACAGAACAGGCGATACACGGGTTTTAAACGAGAAGCGGTTTTTATCCTGGTGATTTGGGCTTTGGCTATGTTTTTTGCCAGTTCAAGAGGCATAAGATTTGTGATGTTCTTGCCCCTGCCTTTGGGGGTATCCTTGGGATGGATAATGAATGATTTATATGAGTATTTCAAAAATAAAAAGAATATCTGGGGGATTATTTCTGCCATAATAGTGTTTTTTATTTTTAGTGTTGTATGTATCGGCAGGGCTTCCGAAGTAGCTAAGAATATGTATCCCCTCATGGATGATACCTGGTATAAGGTATTAAATCTCATAAAAGAAAAGACTCCTCAAGAGGCAATCATTAATTCCTGGTGGGATTTTGGGGATTGGTTTAAGGTAGTGGCAGGGCGCCGGGTTATTTTTGACGGCCAAAGCCAGGATAAGCCTCAGGCTTATTGGATGGCCAAGGCCCTGTTGAGCAATAATGAAAATGAAGCGATAGGTATTTTACGGATGTTAAATAACGGAGGAAATAAGGCCTTTGAAATTATCAATGAACATATTAAGGATCAGTTACAGGCTGTTTTGTTATTGGAGAGTATAATTGCGGCTGAACCTGAAAAGGCAGAAGCAGCCTTATTGGATTATTTACCTCTTCCTGCGGCGCAGGAGGTCATGAAAATACTTTTTAGCACTCCTCCTAGGGCCTGTTTTATCGTCGAAAATACAATGCTGCCTAAGATGGGCGCGATTTCCTATTTAGGAACCTGGGATTTTTCCAAGGTCTATATCGCCAAAAATTTTAATCTCCAAGAAAAGGATCAAATTATGGAGCATCTCAAAAAATTGGGTAGAGATAATCAGGACATCCAGAGATTTTATCAGGAGGTATTTTTAATTAAGCCCGGTAGTTTGGACGACTGGCTTTCGCGCCGCGTCCTATTTTATAGCGGTTTAGTTAATGGCCAGGAGAAAGACGGCGAGGTTTTTTTTGATAACGGCTTTATTTATAATCCTAAAGAACAAACTATCCGTTCAAATGCTGGCCAGGTTCCCCGCAGCCTATTTGTTTTAAACGATAATGAACTCACTGAGAAGGGTTATCCAAATGCCAACGTGATATTTTCAATTTTTGTGATGAAAAATAAAGATAATTACGCATGTGTCCTACTTGACCGCGAGTTAGCAAATAGTATGCTGATGCGTTTATACTTTTTTAATGGCCAGGGGCTTAGGCATTTTATTCCTTTTATACAGGCAGCAGAAGGCAACGACTATATTCTGGTTTTTAATATTGCGTGGTGAAAAATGGACAAAGACATTGAAGTTTCCGTAGTTTTACCTTGTTTAAACGAAGAAGAGACAATCGGAACCTGCATAAAGAAGATCAACGAGGTATTTGCCAAAGAAGGCATTAATGGAGAAATTATTGTGGCCGATAATGGTTCTACTGACCGCTCACGGGAAATCGCTGAGTTTTATGATGGGGTCAAGGTAGTTTTAGAGCCGCAGCGGGGGTATGGCGCGGCCTATTTGCGCGGATTAAAAGAGGCAAGGGGCAGCTATATTGTGATTGCCGATAGTGATGATACCTACGATTTTTATGATATACCGAAATTATTAAGGCCTTTAAAGGAAGGCTATGATTTTATAATTGGCTCAAGATTTAAAGGAAAAATGCAGAGAGGGGCGATGTCTTGGTCGCACCGCTACCTTGGTAATCCTATTCTTTCCGGAATATGCCGCCTATTTTTCCATACCCGTCTTACTGATATTCACTGTGGAATGCGCGCATTCACCTTAGCGGCATATCGTAAGATGAAATTAATGACAGCAGGAATGGAGTTTGCTACTGAGATGGTGGTTGCCGCGCTACAGAATGGCCTTAAGATATACGAAGTCCCGATAAATTATTATCCCCGTAGGGGGGAATCAAAATTAATGCCCTTAGCCGATGCCTGGCGCCATATCCGGTTTATGCTGTTATATTGCCCGGTGTGGCTGTATTCTATTCCGGGCAGCGCAGGTTTTATTTTAGGTATGGCGGTCTTGCTTATTTTACTAAAAGGGCCATTTTTCTTTTTAGGCCATTATTGGGATATCCACCTTTTGGTCTTCGCCAGTATATTCTGTATTCTTTCCTATCAGGTTTTAAATTTGGGTGTCTTTGCCCACACCTATGCCATCAGGCAGGGGTTTTTGAAATACGATAAAGCAACCCTTTTCTTTAAAAGGCATTTTAACTTAGAAAGGGGGATTATGCTGGGCGGGATGGTCATTCTTGCCGGATTCGGGATAATCTTATTTATATTTATAGAGTGGCTGGTAAAACATTTTGGGGCATTGCATAGAATAAAAGAATCTATTTTGGCCATGACCTTAATGGTTATTGGTTTGCAGACAATTTATTCCTCATTTTTCATCAGCCTTTTATTCATAGAAAGAAAAGAGGCCCCTTCGGTTTAGTAATATTTTTTATGGTATGGGAAAGTATAAGACCCTTCCTTAAAGGATAGGAAGGTCTATCCTTCTGGATAAAACACTTTCCCAACCACTGAAACTGGCTAAAGAGTTCTGGCCGAAGGCCAGTTTCTTGGAAAAATTTTATGAGAACAACTGCTATCCTGGGCCTGATTTTATTGGCGGGTTTTTTCTTAAGAAGTTATAACCTGGATTTTCCCTCTATCGGTTATCACAATATGATAGAGAATGAATACCTAAGCATAGCCCAGGAGATGCTAAACACCCAGGATTTTATCAACCGGAGGGTATATTTCTATAATGCCTTTGCCGAAAACCCAATAGTAAAAACTTACTCAGAGCCACCCTTGATTTCTTATCAGGTAATAATTTCCTGGAAACTCTTAGGAGGGAATCTTTGGGGGCCGCGGCTCATTAATATTTTATTTGGGCTATTAAGTATCTTAATTATTTATTTTATCGCCAATCTCCTCTTCGCTAATGTAGGCCTGGCTTTATATTCCGCCTTCTTATTGGCCATTATGCCTTTGGCCGTATTTTTTTCACGCAACCTCCAGCCGGAAAGCCCGGCTTTTTTCTTTATGCTCTTAGCCAACTTGTTTTACTTAAGGTTCGCCAGAAATTTAAAAAAATATAATCTTTTCTTGGGTAGTTTGTGTATGTCCTGCGCCTGGCTATACAGATTCAACTTTATTTTTGGAATATTGCCTCCTTTATTTTGTTTACCTTATAAAACTTTATTTAAAGAAAAAAAAGAGCCTTTTAAATGCGCCTTGGCGTTTTTTTTACCTTACTTAACGCTCTTGTTGGTAATTTTTTTGTTAAGCCGGCTCGGCCAATGGGATTTTAATAAAGCCGGCGGAATAAAATTAGATATTTTTTCTCTTACTTATTGGAAGAATTACGGGAATACTATTTTATGGTACATAAAAGGAGAAAACTATACCCCTGTATATAGTATCCTGGCCCTACTGGGGATATTATTCGCTTTATTTAAGGGGAGCAGTTTATTGAATCGCTATATCATAGGTTGGTCTTTGACCGCTATTTTTTATGGCAAAGTGTTTTCCGAGCAAATTTACCAACAAAGTTTTGCCCAGAAGCCCTTTTTAGTTATGGTTTGCATATGCAGCGCATATGCCATCTGGTATATTTCAGAAACCGTTAAAAAATTCTTTAAGAAAAACCTTATTATATATTTTATGATATTAACCACAGCGATATCTATGCCTTTTGTTTATGGTTCGCTTTCAAAAATGTTTGCTACGGTTTTTTTTGGTGAGGATGTGGCAGGAGAGTCACTCAAGGAATTTACCGGGCCCTCGGAACGCATATTTTTATTTACCTATGCCCAAGGATACGCGATTGCCAGGTATGCCCAGAGATATGTAGGCTGGCCGGCTAACCTGCAGGATTTTAAGGAGAGGGAGGAGAAGAATAATATAAGATATGTCTGTTTTTACCCCGCGGAATTTATTTATACCTTAAAAACAAGTAATCCAGAATGGTTTGAATATATCCAGAATAATTATCACGTTAAAGAAGTAGGTTTATCAGAAGAGATGAATAAAATATTCTACCTTATTTTGGAGAGAGGAACCGGCTCAGACCCTAAGACTTTCTTACAGTCTTTTTCCGGGAAAAAACAAGTGCGCACGATTTATAAACTGTTTGGCACATATATTTTCTTTTCCACCATAAGGCCAGATGCCGAACAAAAGCCGGGCTAGGTTAATTATATATTGAAAGGGGATTAAATGCCGACTTATTTTGTGGTGGGTGGCGCGGGCTTTATCGGCAGCCACCTGGTAAATAAAATTCTTAACGCAGAGAAAAATGCCGATGTAATCGTATATGATAATTTTTCTTCAGGAAAAATGCGGTATTTAGATGCGGCAAAAGAAAATAAGCATCTTGAAATCATAGAGGCAGATATAAAAGAATTAGAGCGGCTTATAGCTTGCATGAAGAATGTTGATATCGTATATCACCTTGCTTCTAATCCCGATATATCCAAGGCGATCACGCAGCCAGATATAGACTTTTGGCAGGGGACTTATCTTACCAATAATGTCTTAGAGGCAATGCGGATAAATAAGGTAAAGAAACTTCTCTATGCTTCAGGAAGCGGCGTATATGGCGATACGGGTTTATTAGAGGCGAAAGAGGATTATTCCCCCATGTTTCCTGTATCAACTTATGGCGCAAGCAAATTGTCCTCTGAGGCCTTAATTTGCGCGTATTGTTACATGTTTGATGTTTGTGCCTGTAGTTTTAGGTTTGCCAATGTGGTGGGGCCGTGTCAAACCCATGGCGTAGGTTTTGATTTTGTAAGGAAACTCATAGAGAATCCCCATCAGTTGTCGATATTGGGAGATGGCAGCCAGAGCAAATCCTATATTTATATAACCGATGTTATGAGCGCGATGCTTCTATTGGAAAAAAATATTCCTGAATCGTTTTCATGTTTTAATGCTGCTACTTTAGATTATTTAACGGTAAAGGAAATTGCTGATATTACGGTTGAGGTAATGGGCTTAAAAGATGTAAAGTATGTTTATACCGGAGGCAGTAAAGGTTGGAAAGGCGATGTGCCTATAGTCAGGCTGAATTCAGAGAAGCTTAGGAAGCTGGGATGGAAAAATCAATATAGTTCTCGCGAAGCGATGTCTCTGGCCATAAAATCAATGTATGCGGAGGATAGATTTGAATAAAATTACAGTAGCTTATTAAAATGATGATTACACAGATTAAAGGCAGATTACACAGATTAAACCGTGGCTAAAAAATCTGTGTAATCATTTTTAAAAATCTGTGTAATCATTTTAAAAGAGAGGATGCGATGATTATATCCAGGGCGCCGGTGAGGTTATCTATGGGTGGCGGCGGAACAGATTTACCCTCTTATTATGAGAAATACGGGGGATTCTTAATGGCTGCTACCATAAACAAATACGTGCATATTATGCTCAACAGAAGATTTAATGCCTCCATACGCCTTTCATATTCAAAAACTGAGATTGTCGAAAGCATAGACCAGATAGAGCATAGGTTATTTAGAGAGGCGTTGAAATATACCGGGATTAACAACCAGGTAGAGCTGGTTTCGGTGGCGGATATGCCTGCTCATTGCGGGCTGGGAACTTCCTCAACATTTACGGTTGCCCTTTTGCATGCCTTATTTGAGTATAAAAGGTCTTATTTTACGCTGGAAAAACTTGCCCAGAGCGCTTGCCATATTGAAATAGATGTATTAAAAGAACCAATTGGAAAACAGGACCAATATGCCGCGACTTTCGGTGGTTTTAATGCTTATTGGTTTAACCCCGATGGCAGCGTAGCGGTAGAACCCGTAATGATAAAAGAGGAAAAGTCGATAGAATTACAAAGCAATATTTTCTTGTTCTATTTACAAAAAGAGCGTAAGGCAGGTTATATTTTGGAGGACCAGGATAAGAATATCAAGGACGGCGATAAAGCCACTATTGAGCGCCTGCATAAAATAAAAGAAATAGGAATACGGACCAAAAAAATATTTGAAAGCGGCGATATTGATGAGTTCGGAGAGCTGCTCCACGAACATTGGCTGACCAAAAAAGAACTTTCGGATAAGATTTCCGATTCTTTTATTGACCAGGCTTATGAAACCGCCATGGCCAACGGTGCTTTAGGCGGAAAGGTTGTGGGCGCGGGAGGAGGAGGATTTCTATTGGTATACTGCCCCGATAATAAATCTAAACTTATTGATGCCATGAGTAGAATGAATTTATTTCCGATGTGGTTTTCTTTTGAGCGCGAAGGAGCCAAGATTATATTTAATGGATAGGGATTTATGATGCATGGAAGAAAATCGCGCAAGATTTAAAAATATCGCCTTCCAATGGAGTGATGCCCATAGGTTTTCACCTGCCCCCCGGCACCGCAGGAGGATTATTTTAAATATTTTGAAAAAGCTCGACTTTCACTCATGCCTTGATACAGGATGCGCCCAGCCATATTTATTGGAGGTTTTACTTAAAGAAGGAAAACTTGCTTTCGGTTGCGATATTTCGGATGAAGTAATCCGGGCCAATAAAAATACCTTTCCTGGCATGCAGTTTGAAGAAGTAGATATATCTAAAGAAACCTACCCTTTTAATAAAAAGTTCGATCTGGTTATATCTTCAGAGGTTCTTGAACATATAGAAGATTGGCGCTCGGCAGTAAAGAATCTCATCCAGATGTCAAGGCGATATTTGCTTATTACCGTGCCTACGGGCAAGGTACATAATATGGATAGGCTTGTCGGCCACTTTAGGCACTATAATTACGAGGTGCTTAGGGATGAAATTGAAAAAAATAATTTTAAAGTTGTTTTTTATAAATATTGGGGGATGCCTTTTCACGCCATATATAAATATTTAATCAGTTTCGGTAGTTATGAAAAGGCCTATCAAGGTTTTGCCGCTAAAAAATATGGAATAACCCAAAAGCTTATCTCCCATTTTTTATATCTCTTGTTTTATTTTAATGACATATTTCATTCTGGCTCACAGTTATTCATTCTTGGGGAAAGAATGAAGGTTGATGGATAGTATAGATAATGATACAAAATCAACGCATATTATTTCTTAATCCGCCGCTGACAAAAAAGGAACGCGGCGGAACTTTATCTACCGCGATAGCGCGTTCCATACCCTATGGTTTAATTAGTTTAGCCTCCGTAGTCAGAAACATAGGTTACAAGGCCTATCTTTTAGATGCTACCAATTTAGAATATAGTATTGAGCAAACAGTGGATAAGATTCTTGCAGTAGGCCCCGGATACGTTGGCATATCTTTGGTGACTCTTGGTGCGGATAAATCTGCCAAAGTCGCCGAGCAGCTAAAACAAAAAAATAAAAATATCAAGATTATAGTTGGAGGGCCGCATTTGAGTTCTGTTCCCGAAGAGACAATGAGGATTTTTCCTGATTTCGATATCGGCGTTATTGGCGAAGGCGAAGAGACAATTGTAGAATTATTAATGGCCATTGAGAATAACGCGCCTTTAGGGAATGTCAGAGGAATTATTTATCGAGACAAAAACGGGCTAATTATAACCGAAAAGAGAGGTTTTATAAAAAATATGGACAGTTTGCCCCTGCCCGCCTGGGACCTGCTTGGAGATTTGGCAAATTTTTATAGGCCATCGGCTCCTTCCTATATCAGGCTGCCTTCTACAACTATAGTTACTTCCCGGGGGTGTTTTGGGAATTGTATTTTTTGTAATAGCAAGGATATTTTTGGCGCATTAAGATGCTTCAGCGCTGATTATACAATAGAAATGATTCAGCACCTGGTAGGTAGATATGGTATAATGGATATAAGTATTTATGATGACAATTTCATATTTTTTCAAGAAAGGGTCAAGAGGTTTTGCAGCCTAATAATCGAAAAAAAATTAGATATTACCTGGTCTTGTTATTCTCGGGTGGATCAAGGCAATTTAGATTTATTTAAATTAATGAAAAAAGCCGGGTGCTGGCAGCTGAGTTATGGCATTGAAAGTGGTTCGCAGCGCATATTGGACTTGCTAAAAAAAAACGTAACTCTCAAACAGATAGCCGATACCGTTACCAATACTAAAAAAGCGGGATTAAGGACCAGAGGGTTTTTTATGATGGGTAATTTCACCGAGGATAAGGGTTCTATTTTAGAAACCATCAATTTTATGAAAAGGATACCCCTTGATGATTTCCACTTTACTTATTTTACGCCCTTACCAGGGACAGCGGCGTATAATATAGCTGGCGATTACGGAAAGTTCGATAGGACCTGGAGTAAGATGAATATGCAATATCCTGTATTTATTCCAAATGGCCTGACTGCCGATGAAATGGAGCATTATTCAAAATTAGCCTATAGGAGCTTTTATTTTCGTCCAAAAGTTATTGCCTCTTACGGGTATATGTTTTTTAGGTATCCCAGCAACACCAAGAGGCTCTTCAATGCCCTGAGGGCGCTTTTGTCCAGGATTTTTTTAAAGCATTTTTAGGCCTCATCTTCTAAAAAAGGGGACGGCATAATGAACGCGCTAAAAAATAATAAAAAATTTGTTTCCATCGTTGTTCCTGCTTTAAATGAGGAGTTAACCATCGGGGAATTTGTGCAATGGTGTAAAGAGGGTTTAAAAAGCGCTGATGTTGAGGGTGAGATTTTAATTATGGATAGCTCTACCGATAGGACTGTCCAGATAGTCGAATCACTCGGAGCCAGAGCGATTAAGGTATCAAAAAGAGGCTTGGGCCAAGCCTACCTTGAAGCAATTCCCTATATCCGGGGAGAATATGTAATCATGGGGGATTGCGACCTGACCTATGATTTTCGCGAGCTTAAGCTATTCATCGATAAATTAAACGCAGGCGCGGACTTTGTGATGGGCACCAGAATGGGGGGCTACATCGAGAAAGGTTCAATGCCTAAATTGCATCAATATCTGGGAATCCCGGTAACCACCATTATTTTGAATTTGCTTTATGGTTCAAGGTATAGCGATATCCATTGTGGAATGCGGGCAATAACCCTCGATGCCTTCAAAAGAATTAATCTGGAATCGCGTTCGTGGGAATATGCTTCGGAAATGGTCTTAAAAGCAGCGGTTTTAAAATTTAAGACCGCAGAGGTGCCCATTAAATTTTATAAAAATAGAGAGGGGAGGTTAAGCCACCACAAACGCATAGGTTGGTTTTCGCCCTGGTATGCGGCCTGGATTAATTTGAGAGTTATGTTTTTATATGCCCCCAGTTTTTTCCTCATGTTGCCCGGCCGCCTCTCTATGTGGTTAGGATTATTTGCGGTTATTGTTTTATTAGTCAAAGGCCATGTCCTATTTTTGTCAATTCACGGTATGTTATTAGGCATAACCTTAGCGGTGGTGGGTTACTCAGCCCTGCAAATGGGGATTTTGTCAAAGTTAGTTTATGATTTTGACCCCCGCGATACCCTCAAATATAAAAAGATTTTTAGTTATAATAAAGGCGTAATCGCAGGAGGCTTTTCAATCGCCATAGGTTTAATGATTTTATTAAATTTCATGTTTGCCTATATTAAAAATGGGTTTATATTGAGAGAAATATCGAGATTTGCCCTGATGGGGTTATTGCTTATTATTCTGGGTTTTCAAACATTTACCTTTACTTTAGTTTTTCAAATGATTTTAAATAGAAATAAAGGGATTTTAGAAAAGTTGCCAGGCGCTAAAGATGAATAATAGCAAAATGAGGACGGAATCTTACGGGCAATTATCAGAATTCTCAATCGTGGATAGGCTGGGGATATATTTATCGGAACAGATGGTAAAGAAGTATTTTAGAAGCCTTAAAAAACCAGACATTGTAATGTTGGATTTGGGATGCGGTTATCATGCCCGGCTTTTAAAAAGGCTTGCCCCATTGGTTTCTTTTGGTTATGGGGTAGATGTAGCGGTTTGCCAAGAGGCCAAGGCTATAAATAATCTCAAGATATATGAAGGGTCGGTCGAAAATTCATTCTCAAAATTTAATGACAGTTTTTTTGATTTTATTTTAATGATTTCCGTTTTAGAACATACCAATGACCCGTTCTTTGTCTTAAGTCAATGCCGCCGGATTTTAAAGAACGGGGGAATTTTGTTGATAAATGTGCCGACCTGGAGAGGAAAATTTTTCTTAGAGGCGTCGGCATTTAAATTTAAACTAAGCCCTGAATTGGAAGTCGATGACCATAAAATGTATTATGATTTAAGAGATTTATGGCCGCTAATAGTCAAGGCAGGGTTTAGGCCGAGCATGATAAAAATGAAATACTATAAATTTGGTTTAAACTTATTTGCCGCCTGCAAAAATAAAATCTAATATGATGCCCCCGATTGCTATTCTTTCCGGAGGTCCGGCAACCAGGCTTTATCCGGTTACCCAGGCCATTCCTAAGGCCATGCTTGAAGTAGCCGGAAAACCTTTTATTGCCCACCAACTCAGTATGTTAAAAAAAAATGGTATTAATAGGATTATTATATGCATAGGTTATTTAGGCGAACAGATCAAGGCCTTTGTAAAGGATGGCCGGGAATTTGGCCTGGAGGTTGATTATTCATCCGATACAGAGAAATTGCGGGGAACCGGCGGCGCCGTTAAAAAGGCGCTGGATTTATTAGGTGAAGTTTTTTTCCTGATGTACGGGGATTCATATTTAAATGTTGATTTTAAATCCGTAAGCGAATATTTTTTTTCGCGGCAAAAAAAAGGCTTAATGGCCATATTTAAAAATAATAATCAATGGGATAAAAGTAATATTGTTTATAAAAATGGAAGGCTCATAAAATACGATAAAAAAAATACTACTATTGATATGCAATATATTGATTACGGGCTTTCGCTTTTAAGAAAAGAAGTTTTTTTGGATAAAGATTATGGAGAGGTTTTTGATCTGGCAGATGTGTATAGGGACTTAATTGATAGCGGCCAGATGCTGGCTTATGAGGTTGGTGAACGCTTTTTTGAAATAGGTTCTTTGAAAGGGTTAGAAGAGGCGAGGAAGTATCTACAAGAACATTTAGAGGAAAGATAGAAAAAAATCAGGAGAAAAGATGAAAGACTATATTCATAGCTATTTGGCGGACGCAAGTAAAATAATTAATTTAATTGATAAAGATATGATTAATAAGGCGGTGGATATTTTAGTAGAAACTAAAAAGAGAAAGGGAAGAATTTTTACGCTCGGCGTAGGCGGCGGGGCGGGAAACGCCTCGCATGCGGTGAATGATTTTAGGAAAATAGCCGGAATTGAATCTTACGCCCCTACGGATAATGTTTCAGAGTTAACCTCACGCGTTAATGACGAGGGTTGGGATACGGTTTTTGTAAACTGGCTAAAAGTAAGCAAACTTAATAAAAATGATTGTATATTTATTTTCTCAGTAGGCGGGGGAGATATCAAGAAAGGTATCAGCGCGAATCTTGTGTTTGCCTTAAAATATGCCCGGGAGGCCGGTGCCAAAATTATTGGTATTGTAGGTAGAGATGGAGGTTATACCGCTAAAGCAGCGGATGCGGCAATTATTATTCCTACGGTGAATAATCAAACCCTTACCCCTCTTACCGAATCATTTCAGGCGGTTATCTGGCATTTGTTAGTAACGCATCCTGCGCTTAAACCTTGCGAAATGAAATGGGAGTCAGTGACAAATAAGTGAAGAGGGCTATTTTTTTAGATAGAGACGGCGTAATTAATAAATTAATTTATCATCCCGAAGCCAAAGAATATGGAGCTCCTTTTCGCGCAAGGGACTTGAGTTTTTATCCCTGGTCCCTGCCGGCATTGGAAAAGCTAAAAAAAATGGGCTTTTTGCTTTTTTTGGTTTCAAATCAGCCGGATTATGCTAAGGGGTACACCAGTTTAAAAAACCTTAAAGCCGTCCATCAAAGATTTCATAAATACCTTAAGGATAATGGCACTAAATTTACAAAATATTATTACTGTTACCATCATCCCGACGGTAAGGCGCCGCGATATTCCCGGGCGTGTCCATGCAGAAAGCCCCGGCCTTTTTTTCTTTTAAAGGCAAAAAAAAATTATGCGCTCGATCTGAGTAATTCTTGGTTTATCGGTGATTCTGATTCCGATATATTCTGCGGGCAGGTTGTTAAAACCAAGACCATATTGATTAGAGAAAAATACTCAAAGCAAAAAAGAGGCTTGAGCCGCCCAGATTTTTCAGTGCGCAATCTTAAAGAAGCCGTGGGGGCGATTATAAACTTTAAACCATAAAGAGAGGAAGATACGATGCCTATTAAAGACCTGAAAATTAAGATATTTGCTGACGGGGCAGATATCGCAGAAATGAAGCAGGCTTACCGAGAAGGAATTGTGCAGGGTTTTACCACCAATCCTACGTTAATGAGAAAGGTAGGCGTAACCGATTACGAAGGTTTTGCGAAAAGCGTTTTAAAAGAAATACCCGATTTGCCCATTTCCTTTGAAGTTTTTTCCGATGATTTTCCCTCAATGGAAAGGGAGGCAAAAAAAATTGCCGGTTGGGGTAAAAATGTAAATGTAAAAATTCCTATAACAAACACGAAAGGCGAACCATCTATACCGTTAATAAAAAAGCTTTCCGCGGAAGGGCTATCCTTAAATATTACTGCCATACTAACAGTCCAACAGGTAAGAGAGGCAGCAAGGGTAATCAGTCCAGAGCCAAAGACAATTATCTCCGTATTTGCAGGAAGAATTGCCGATACCGGAAGAGACCCGGCTCCTTATATGAAAGAGGCGGCCGGAATTCTTAAGGTAAATCCTAATGCAGAATTATTATGGGCGAGTTCCCGGGAGTTACTAAATATTTTTCAAGCCGAAACCTGTGGCTGTCATATCATTACCGTAACCCCGGATATCCTTAAGAAGATTAATATGATGGGAAAGGATTTACAGGATTTATCGTTAGATACAGTAAGGCAATTTTATCAAGACGCGCAGGTATCCGGTTATAAAATTTAATCGCATTCTTATAAAAGGGGCACAATGCCTTGGCTAAGAGATAGATATATAATAATTGTTTTAGCGATTCTATTCATTTCTATTATTGCTATCCCCAGAATTATCTTTCCCGATTTAGAACATGGGGATGAATTTTCTGATGCCAGTACCTTGATGTCGGGAAAGAATTTTGTGAAGTTTGGATTTATTAAATGCCGCTTTTTGCCGGTTTTTGAGCCGCACTTAGATAAACCGGCTAATCTGTATACCCATGCCCCGCCCATGTCGGACATTACCAATGGAGTATTGCGTGAGATATTTAAGATAGATTCCTTGCGTTTCTTCCGAGAGGTAGCTTTATTGTGTTCTCTCTTGAACCTTTTAATTTGGTACCTGCTGATAAAGAAGCTTACCCGCTCTTACCTTATTAGTTTTTTGGCCGCTCTTTTTTATTTTTCCAATACCTTTTTTATCTTTGGCGCGGATTCTCTATATCAAAATGCATATACAGATTTCTTAAGAGTTTTAATAATCTATATCTACATTACCGTCATAAATTTTCCCCAAAAAAGAAAAATCGGTTTATTTTTCTTATTTTTGCTGCTTACCCTGGAAACACTTTTTACCTTTGAATACATCGTTTATCTTTCATTATTCTTCTTTATTTTTAAGTTTTTTTATCGAGGCCAAAACGAGAAATTTCCCATTAAGTATATTCTTATCCTCTTTTTAGCTCCGGTTTTTGGTGTGGCCTTGCATTTTTTAAAGAATAGCTGGTATTTTGGAAGCGCCAGCCTTGCCTTCAAGGATATGACAAGCATTGTGGTAGAGAGGATAGGCCATAGCAAGGATTCTCCGATAGTTTTAAATTTTCCTAATTGGTGGCGATATGTAATCTCCAGAAACTTTTCTCTGGCTTTTTTGTTCAATTATTCCATTCTCTTTTCCTTCATATTTTTTTCCTTTATTCTTTATCATAATTTATCCCCCGAATCTAAAAAAGAGATAAAGCGGTTATTGCGTTTATGTGCCCTTTTTCTTATTTGCGGAATAAGTTGGTATAGCGTTTTTCCTTCCCATACATTAGCCCATACCTATGTTTTATTTCTGGTGCGCCATCTTGTCCCCGCGGCTGCTTTGGCTTTCACCCTGTTTTGTTATATCGCTTATTCCTTTATACGGGAGAATAATCCCCGCAATTTGTTCGGTAAGTCGGCGCTAATAATAATTATTGTCATTATAGTGCTTACAGGTATTTTAAAAAGTGAACTGCCGATTGGTAAAGATAAGATTATGTGGACGAAAGATTTTCTGGTATTTAAGCAATGTTTGCTAAGTTTAAGGGAAATGGGCAATGGAAAAGAGCCGATAGGGGTAAACTATTATCGCAACCCTTTTATGCGTTATTATGCTAATAGGCAATGCCGGGCCATATTCGACAAGGCTTCCCTGGAGAAATCATCCCCCTTGCCGCAATATTTTATATTGATGCTCTATAACAATCCGAGTAATCAGGAATTATATCAATACCTTAACCAGAAATATGTTTCTTTATTCCAGTGCCATTCTGGAAGATTTCCCAGCATATTCTTTAAATTAAAGGAATAAAAAGAGAGCTCTGAAAAAGTGTGTTTTTATGATTACACAGATTATAAAGGCAGATTACACAGATTAAAACTTAGACGATAAAATCTGTGTAATCTTTTTAAATCTGTGTAATCAG
>Ga0315286_10000774_pt1 | contig 27780 bp, 31 predicted proteins | sample YL17G10_0_MG_FD_205038 | JGI IMG/M metagenome (GOLD analysis project Ga0315286, IMG submission 205038) | Sediment microbial communities from Yellowstone Lake, YNP, Wyoming, USA - YL17G10_0 | ecosystem: Environmental > Aquatic > Freshwater > Lake > Sediment | place: USA: Wyoming | collected... | reverse complement strand
AAGCAGATCGGCAGCCTTGGCGGCGGCCAGGACCTGGCCTTCTGCGCCAAGAAGGTCATCGCCCTCATGACCATCAGCACCAAGGAGGGAGAGCCGAAGATCGTCAAGGAGTGCACGTCTCCCCTCACCGCGCCGGCCTGCGTGCACCAGATCATCACCGACGTCGGCGTCCTGGACGTGACCCCCGAGGGGCTGGTGCTGCGGGAGATCGTGCCCGGCTGGACGCCGGAGGAGGTGCAGGCCCTGACGCCGGTGAAGCTGATCGTGCCGCCGGACCTCAAGGAGATGACGCTGCTGTAGGGGTAGGGGCGGTTCGCGAACCGCCCCTACAACGTAGGAAACATTCGGCCCGTCTGGGTGCTCCTCCCCTTGCCTGCCACTCTCGTTCTCCACAATGCGCGCGTCATTACCATGGACGCCGCGCGCCCGCGAGCCGAGGCCGTCGCCGTTGAAGGCGAAAGGATCCTGGCCGTCGGCTCGGAAGGGGATGTGCGGCCGCACGTGGGCCCGCGGACGGAGGTCATGGACTGCGGCGGGCGCACGGTCCTGCCCGGTTTCATCGATGGCCACTGCCACCTGCTGGCCTACGCCGCCGGCCTGCTCTCGGTGGACTGCGGCCAGGCCGCCGTCTCATCCATCGCCGACATCCAGGCGGCCATCCGCCGCCGCGCCGAGGCGATGCCGGCCGGCCGCTGGATCCGCGCCGTCGGCTACAGCGAGGTCGACCTGGCGGAGGCGCGCCACCCGACGCGCTGGGACCTGGATGCGGCGGCCCCCGACCACCCGGTGCGCCTGATCCACCGCAGCGGTCACGCCTGCGTGCTGAACAGCCCGGCGCTGCGCCTCTGCGGCATCGATATCACGACGGAGGAGCCCCCCGGCGGCTACCTGGACCGCGACACCTCCAGCGGCGAGCCCACCGGCCTCCTGCTCGAGATGAACGAGCTCGTGGAGCGGGCGGTGCCGCCTCTGGCCCACGAAGAACTGGCCGAGGGGGTGCGTCTGGCCAGCCAGCGCTTCCTGGCGGCGGGCGTGACGTCGCTGGTGGATGCCACTCACACCAACGGCCCACCGGAGTGGGAGCTCATGCGTCGCCTGCGCCGCGAGGGGCACCTGGCGCCTCGCGTCACGGCCATGGTGGGGTTCGACCACCTGGAGGACGGCGAGCGGTGGAGAGGGAACGGTGAGGACACTTCGGTAGGCCTGGGCGCGGCCAAGATCGTCATCAAGGAGCTGGGCGACGAAATTCACCCCACGGAGGGCGAGCTGGCGGCTCTCGTGGCCGAGGCCCACGGCCGGGGCTGGCAGGTCGCCGTCCACGCCGTGGAGGAGCGGGCAGTGGCCGCCGCCGTCGCCGCCTACGAGGCGGCTCTGGGCCAGCGGCCGTGCGCCGATCACCGCCATCGTATCGAGCACTGCGGGCTGTGCCCGCCGGACCTAGTGCGGCGGATAGCGGATGCCGGCGTGTTGGTGGTGACGCAGCCGTCCTTCCTGTACTACAACGGCGAGCGCTACCTGCGCCAGGTGCCGCCGGAGAAGCAGGCCTACCTCTACCCCTTGCGCTCGCTGGAGCGAGCCGGCGTGTCCCCGGCCGCCGGCTCCGACTGCCCAGTGGTGGCGCCGGACGTCATCGCTGGACTGTACGGCGCCGTCGCCCGCCGCAGCGCCGGCGGCCGGCCGCTGCCCGGCGCCGAGGCCATCGGCATCCAAGAGGCGCTGGCGATGTACACCGCGGGCGCCGCGTTCTCCTCCTTCGCCGAGGGTGAGCGAGGCAGCATCGGCCTTGGGCGGCTGGCCGACCTGGTGGTCCTATCGGGTGACCCCACCGACTGCTCGCCGGCGGACCTCCTTGCCCTGCGGCCAGAGATGACGATCGTCGGCGGTCGCGTCGCCTGGCAACCCAAGTCGGCTTGACAGTAGCCCGGGACACAAATACAATTTCGCCTAGTGCCGCTCAAATTCCTGGCCACGGGAGGGGGAGAACTATTTGCCGGAAGTAGTCGTTGGTCCTAATGAGACCTTCGAGCAAGCCCTGAGGCGCTTCAACAAGATGGTGCAGCAGTCGGGTGTCCTGGCCGAGGCCCGCCGGCGTGAACACTTTGAGCCGCCCAGTGTTAGGGAAAAGAAGAAGCGCGCTGCCAAACTCCGCAAGAGCCGCAAGACCAGCCGCAACAACAGCCGATACTAGGCTTTCGCTTTTTACGGATGTCCCTCAAAGACCGGCTTGCTGAGGACCTGAAGGACGCCATCCGCGGCGGCGAGGAACGCCGCAAGATCGCCATTCGCCTCGTGGTGGCGGCGGTCAAGAACGCCGAGGTGGCTCAGGGTGCCCCGCTGGACGATTCCGGGGTCCTCAAGGTAATCAGCAGAGAGGCCAACCGCAGGCGCGAGAGCATCGACCAGTTCGGCAAGGGCGGCCGCCAGGACCTGGTGGCGCAAGAGGAGACGGAGCTGGCCATCCTCCAGGCCTATCTCCCCCCGGCGATGTCCCGCGATGAGATCGTGCAGGCGGCCCGCGCGGTCATCGCCCAGGTGGGCGCGCGTGGCCCCGCCGACAAGGGCAAGGTGATGCCCGTCCTCATCGGCCAGCTCGCCGGCCGCGCCGAGGGCCGCGAGATCAACGAGGTGGTCACCCAGCTCCTGGCCGAGCTGTAGGGGCGGTTCGCGAACCGCTCCCACGTTCCATCCCTGTCCTTTTCACCGCTACCTCCGTCTGATATGATCTAGGCGCGAGTAGGGAACACGAGTTCTATGCTTGCCATGCCGCTGGCCGATCGAAAAGTCTCCGCACTGCGGGCCGGGGCGTTTGGCCTCGTGGTGGCGGTGGCCCTCATCTTCGTTCTCTTCCCCATGTTCCCCAGCCGGCTGAACGTCCAGGAGGGGGACGTGGCCGGCGAGACCGTCAGCGTCCACGGGCAGGTCATCGTCACGAAGGGCGACGTCATCACGGCCTCCGTGATGCAGGACCTGCGCGACGCGGGCCTGGTGGGCGCCAGCCTGGGCGGCGACGACGTGGCGGCGGCTGTCCTGGCCGCCCTCCTGGGCGCGACCGCCCTGGCGGGCTACCTCTACCTGTTCCAGCCCAAGGAGGCGTCCAGCCCGACTCGGTTGCTCTTGCTGGCCCTGATGGTGGTCCTCTGGGTGCTGGCGGCGCGGCTCTTCCTGGCCCAGGTCCTGCCTGACAACGACCGTCTCTATTTGGCCTACATCCTGCCGGTGGCGGCGGCGCCGATGGTGGTGGCCTCTCTCCTGGACGCCGCCCTGGCGATAACGGTGGCCGCGACGCTGGCCTTCCTGGCCACCTTTGCCGGCTTCTATCAGCCGGATGCACGGGCGGCCCTGGGCGGCAACCCCCTGGAGGCGTTCCAGATGGTTTCCGTGTACGTTCTGGGGAGCCTGGCCGGCATCTACACCATCCATCGCGCCGAGCGGGTGAACCGCTACCTGCTGGCCGGGGCGGCGGCGGCCTTCGTGTCGTTCACGGCGCTGCTTATGTTCTGGCTGCTGGACGCCCAACGCGAGCTGGTGGACCTGCCTTGGATGGTTTTCACCAGTGCCTTGGGTGGGCTGGTGTCGGCGGTGATCACCGTGGGTGCCTTCGTGGTGCTGGGGATGCTGTTCGGCATCACCACGCGCATCCAGCTCATGGAACTGGCGCAGCTCAACCATCCGCTCCTGCGCCGTCTGCAGGCCGAGGCGCCGGGCACCTTCCACCACAGCGTGGTCGTGGGCAACCTGGCGGAACGGGCGGCGGATACCGTGGGGGCCGATTCGCTGCTGGTGCGGGTGGGCTGCTACTTCCACGACATCGGCAAGCTGACGCGCCCCGGCTTCTACATTGAGAACCAGCTCGATGGGCGCAACCCCCACGAGCGCCTGGACCCCTACACGAGTGCGAAGGTGGTGTCGGCCCACGTCCACGCCGGCATGGAGCTGGCCCGCAAGCACCGCCTGCCGGCCAAGGTGCGTGCCATCATCGTCGAGCACCACGGCACGCGCCTGGTGACCTACTTCTACCGCAAGGCCAGCCAGGAGAATCCGGAGGTCGACTCCAAGTTGTTCGCTTACCCGGGGCCCCGGCCTCAGAGCAAGGAGGCGGCCATCGTCATGCTGGCCGACTCGGTGGAGGCCGTGGTGCGCAGCAGCCGCGACCGCTCGCCGGAGCGCATCGACGCCCTGGTGGAGGCGGTGATCAACGAGCGCCTGGCCGAGCACCAGCTGGACGACTGCGACCTGACCCTGCGCGAGCTGCGGGCCATCGGCGAGGCGTTCCGGGCGGCCCTGCGCGGCCTCTATCACCCGCGGCTGGAGTACCCCCCGCCCACGGCGGAGGAGCGGGAGGCGCTGGTGGCCCACCTCCTGCAGCAGGTGCCGTCGGCCCCCATCGACGGCACGGCGCCCCCCATCGAGATCGAGCGCTCGGCCTAGGGGGGCGCTACCTGGCCCGCCTCCTCCTGGCGTACCAGGCCCCGGCCGTGAGGGCGAGGACGGCCGCCGCCAGCCCGCCGGCCAGGCCAGCGTAGGCGCCGGTGGACCAGCCGGAGTCGCTGGCCACGTCCGGCAGCTCTGCTACGCCGCCGGCAGGCACCGGTGTGGGGGCAGGGCAGGAGAGGCCTACGGCCACGACCGCGTTCTGGAGCGTGCATCCGGGGCCGGGCGGGGTTTCGGTCTCGCACTCGTTGTAGGGGACGCTGTTGCCTACCCACATGTACGGGGCGTCGAACTCCAGCTTGTAGAAGCCGTTCGCCGCGCCGGCGGCAACGGTCAGCGCGCCGCGCCAGCCCGTGCCCTGGGTCCAGGGCGGGTTCGTCTCCTCGGTGCCCAGGTCGTTGATGGAGCCGACGTACGGCGGGAGCAGCCGCGGCAATGCCTGCGCGTCATTCAGCATGGATGAACTGCCGGGCGCCTGCTGGAGGTAGTGGATCAGGGTGCTGACCGGCGAGCGGGCCGTGATGTCAATGACATCGGGTTCCGGCGGGGTTACCTGAGCGCCCCACAGGAGCTGGAAGTCGATGGCCGCCTGCCCGAAGCCGATGCCGCCCAGCGGCAGGTCGTCGAGGACGACGTCGAACTGGAAGGAAGCGCCGGCCGCCACGCTCACGCAGGAGTCGATGGGGCCCAGGGTGCAGTCGTTGACGCCGTCACCGGGGCAGAAGTTGCCGGTGGGGTCCATGTCAAGGGCGACAAGCACTGGTGTCTGCGCACGGACGGTGTGCGTCCCCGGCTCCAATCGGCACAGCCCCAGGAGCGCTACGGCAGCGGCGACTCCGGCTGCCAGGACGGCAAGGGGTACCGTGCCACTAAGAGCCTTCATGATTTTCCTCCGCTGCCGCTTCTCTGCGAGACTGGCTTGTTGCCTCAAGCCACCCAAGAACAGTGCCAGCGCGGCCATTCTAGGCGTCACAGGGACTTTGTCAATCCTTTCACGATAAGAACATCGTTCGACCGTGTTTGCCCCCTCCTGGCCTCGGTCTCCGCGGCCGTGTGGGGGTGCCACCAAGGCCGGCTTCGGGTATAATCGGCGCGGGCTGATCGAATGCGGTTCGCGGTTATCGTCTTCCCCGGCACCTGGAGCGACAGCGATTGCCACTACGTCTTCATCGATATCCTCGGCCAGCCCGCCGACTACGTCTGGCACCGCCAGTCGGACCTCTCCCAGTACGATTGCGTCGTGCTGCCCGGCGGCTTCTCCTACGGCGACTACCTGCGGACGGGGGCCATCGCCCGTTTCTCGCCGGTGATGGAGGCGGTGGTGCGCCACGCCGAGGCCGGCAAGCCGGTCATCGGCATCTGTAACGGCTTCCAGATCCTGTGCGAGGCGGGGCTGCTGCCCGGCGCTCTGATCCGCAACGAGAGCCTCCAGTACCGCTGCCTGTGGGTGAACCTGCGGGTGGAGAACGCCGATACGACCTTCAGCGCGGCCTGCCGGCCGGGGCAGGTGCTGGCCATCCCCATCTCCCACGGCGAGGGGCGCTACTACGCTGACGCCGAGACGCTGGCCCGCCTGGAGGCGGAGCGCCGGGTGGTGTTCCGCTACTGCGACGCGGCCGGCCAGGCCACAGCCGCAGCCAACCCCAACGGCAGCACTGACAACATCGCCGGCATCATCAACGCCAGGGGCAACGTGCTGGGGATGATGCCCCACCCGGAGCGGGCCTGCGAGGCGCTGCTGGGGGGCGAGGACGGGCTCTATATCTGGCGGTCGATGCTCGAGAGGGCGCAAGTGGGGGCCTAGCTCTTGCCCGCCAAGCCGCTGCGCTTCACCCGCCATGCTCGCAATCGGATGCGGTGACCATCCGGCGTACGCTGCCGGAGGAGATGCTGCGATGAAGATAACTTACGACCCCGAGGCGGATGCCCTGTACATCGAGCTGCGAGATGCACGGCCAGCCGATAGCATGGACGTAGAAGAGGGCGTGACCGTCGACCTCGATAGCGAGGGTCACATCATTGGGCTGGAGGTGCTGGACGCCAGCAAGAGGATGACCCTGGAAGACTTAACCAACGTCTCCTACGAGAACTTGTTGCTGGTCTCCGCGCCGGAGCAGTGATGCCCCAACGATAAGGGGGTGAGCCATGGCCGAAGCAGCGCCGTATCCGGTGACCTTCGACGCCGTCTACCCTGATCGCCTCTCCCGTCTCAGCACCTTCTTCCGCCTGCTGCTGGCCATTCCTGTCCTGATCTTCTGGGCAGTCATCGGGGGGATCAATGTGGTCCTGCCATCCTGGCTAGCCATCCTGGTGCAGGGTTGCATCCCGCGCTGGCTGTTCGACTTTCAGGTGGCGCTCAACCGCTGGTCCAACCGCGCTTGGGGCTACTTTCTCCTGCTGACGGACCGCTATCCCCCCTTCGAGGGCGACTGGGTCATCAGCTACGACGTGCGCTACCCGGAGCGCCTGTCGCGCTGGAAGGTGCTCTTCTGGAAGGTGATCACCGCCATACCACACTTCATTATCCTGATGTTCCTAGCCCTGGGGGCGATGATCGTTACCGTCATCGCTTGGTTTTTCATCCTCATCGCCGGCCGCTACCCGCGCGGCCTCTTCGACTACGTGGTCGGGGTGATGCGTTGGAGCGTTCGGGTGCAGGCGTATCTTTTCTCCTTGACGGACGAATACCCGCCGTTCAACCTTTCGGCCGGGGCGGGCCCCGCCGGGGGCGACGCCTATCTCATCTCGACGATCCTCGGCTTCCTGTTGGCGGGCGGTGCCATCGCTGGCGGAGTGGCGTCGGTGGTGCTGCTGGGCGACGAGTTGGAAGTCCAGGTGAACTACGCGAGCCTGCAGGAGGGGATGTCCGCCAACGTGGTCCAGATCGGCGACGTGATGGTCGACCTGAATTCGGCCTCCGATCCGTTGTCGGAGGATGAGACGCTGCTGGAGCCCGATCCGGGCAGGCGCCTGGTCATGTTCGAGTTCTCGGTGGCGAACGATAGCCCACGAGACGTGGAGATCGAGCGGTCGGATTTTGACCTGAAGGATGAGGAGGAGGAAAGCCACGATCCCGAGCTGGTGGTGGTGGCCGGGCATCCAGCGCCGCGCGAGGTGGAGGAGGACCAAAGGGCGACGGTGGCGGTGATCTTCGAGATGCCGGAGGGGGTGGCGCCAGCAGAGCTGAAGTACAGCCCGAGCTTCGGCTTCCGCAACAGCGTGAAGTACGTGTTCAGGTAGCGTCTTGGTGATTGACAGCCTGCGCCGGCGGGTATAGCCTTACGCTAACAGATTTAGCCAGGAGGAGGGACAATGACTGCCACGGCGAGTTCCTATCCCCTGCGGTTCGATGTGGAGTATCCCGAGCGCCTCTCGCGCTGGCTGATCTTCGTCAAGTGGCTGCTGGTGATCCCCAGCTTTATAGTTCTGTACCTTCTCACGCTGGTGGCCTCCGTCATCACCGTCGTGGCCTGGTTCGCCATCCTGTTCACGGGCCGCTATCCGCAGGGGCTGTTCAACTTCGTGGTGGGGTATTACCGCTGGGACGCCAATGTCAGCGCCTACATCTTGCTGATGCGAGACGAGTATCCGCCCTTCACCATGGAGGCAGGCCGGTATCCGGTGACCCTCGAGATGGACTATCCGGACCGCCTGTCGCGCTGGCTGATCTTCGTGAAGTGGCTACTCATCATTCCCAGCGTCATCGTGTTGATGCTGCTGGGAATAGTCTACTATGTGACCCTGATTATCGCCTGGTTCGCCATTCTGTTCACGGGTCGCTATCCGAAGGGCCTATTCAGCTTTGGCGTCGGGGTGATCCGCTGGAGCTTTCGCGTCAACGCGTACTCGTACCTAATGACGGACAAGTACCCGCCCTTCTCGCTCAGCTAGGCCGAACAGCGCGTAAGGTGCAGGGCAATGGCCGAGTACCCGATGGCGTTCGATGTTGAGCCGAAGATCGCGGACCGTAACCGCCTGACGACGGCCTTTCGATTCATCCTCGCCATCCCTCAAGTGCTTATCGTGGGGTCGCCCGGGAGTGTAGGCCTCGGCGCGAATTCTGGGACGGGCGTATTCGGCGCGGTCATTTCGCTGACCTCGGTGCTGGCCTGGTTCGCGATCCTGTTCACCGGCAGGTACCCACGAGATCTGTGGAACCTGGCCAAGATGTACATGGGCTGGAGGGCGAACGTCGTCGCCTACGTCGCCCTGCTACGAGACGACTACCCGCCCTTCGGGACTGGACCGTACCCAGTCACGTTCGAGGTCGACTATCCGGAGCAGAGCAACCGCTGGTCGGTCGCCTTCCGGCTGATCCTTGTTATACCCCAGGTCATCGTGCTGCTCTTCGTCCTGCTGGCCTGGGTGGTCACCGTGGTCATCGCCTGGTTCGCCATTCTGTTCACGGGTCGCTACCCGGAGGGGCTGTACGGCTTCGGCGTTGGCGTGCAGCGGTGGACGCTGCGGGTGCAGGCCTACCTGTTCCTGATGCGGGACGAATACCCGCCCTTCTCGCTCGAATAGGCCGCCGGTCGTCTGCCAGTAAGCCAGGGCCCCCATCCGGAGGCTTGGGCCTTGCTGTAATGGATTGCCTTCTTCGTTCGTCTTCCGGTAGGGAGCGTTGCTCTAGTCGGGCTATCGCGCAGGCGAAGACCTGCAACAGGAGTCGCGCTAGAATGCAGAGCGTGTCCCAACGCGCCTTCGAGTTGAATGGCAGGGGCGAGAGGCTGGTCGCTGAAGGCAAGCTGGACGAGGCGCTGGCCGCCTTCGACGAGGCTGTGCTGGCGTCCCCCGGCTACGCTACAGCCTGGTTGAACCACGCCCACGTGCTGGAGAGGCTCGGTAGAAACAGTGAGGCCGAGGCTGACCGCGAAGCGGCTCGCTCTCTGACGACCGCCATGGAGTCGCGTTCTGTTGACCGGACCGGACGACCACCGGCCCACCAATGGACCACGCCAGCCCCGGCGCGGACACGGTACGGGTATGGTTCCGAAGACGTGGTCGGGCCCGGACGGTACATCTTGAACTTCCTCCTGGCGGGACTTGTGGGGCTGGTGGTCACCTTCGTCTTGCACAACCACGGCTGGCTGGCCACGTGGATCAGCCTCGCCATTTTCGTAGCAGGTCTTATCATTCTGGCTGCGGCCGGACCAGAAGCCTTGGGACTGGATTTCGGGAACTCCTCTCGCTGAAGCCGCCCGAGTGGGCGGGGGTGATCTTGCGCGAGGGTCTGAAGACCCTCGCCTACATCGGGAGACGGTAGGGGCGCACGGCTGTGCGCCCCTACGAGCATTGTCTTCGACAATCCCCTCCGGTATGCTTAGCGATGGCCATGCCTGTAGACCAGCGCTTCCTCGACCAGATCGCCCTCAGCCGCCAGGAGTACGAGCTCATCGTCGCTCGCCTGGGCCGCGAGCCCACCGAGGTGGAGTTGGGCATGTTCGGCGCGCTGTGGAGCGAGCACTGCGGTTACAAGAACTCGCGCCCCCTCCTGCGCCTGCTGCCCGCCGACGGGCCGTACGTGCTCACCCGTCGCGGGGAGGAGAACGCCGGCGCCGTAGACATCGGCGACGGTCTGTGCGTGGTGATGAAGATCGAGTCCCACAACCACCCTTCGGCCATCGAGCCGTACCAGGGGGCGGCCACCGGCATCGGCGGCATCGTGCGGGACATCTTCGCCATGGGCGCGCGGCCTATCGCCCTGCTGGACTCCCTCCGCTTCGGCCCCCTGGACGAGGCGCGCAACCGTTATCTGTTCACGGGCGTGGTGGCGGGCATCGCCGGCTACGGCAACTGCCTGGGCATCCCCACCGTGGGCGGCGAGGTGTACTTCCAGGAGGCCTACTCCCACAACCCGCTGGTGAACGTCATGTGCGTGGGCGTCGCGCCCAAGGAGCGGCTGGCCAGCGCTGCCGCTCGCGGTGTGGGAAACCGCCTGCTCCTGGCCGGGGCGGGCACGGGCCGCGACGGCCTGCACGGCGCCTCCGGCTTGGCCTCCCGCACCGACCCCCATGCCCGCTTCGACGAACTGCGGCCGGCGGTGCAGATCGGCGACCCGTTCCTGGAGAAAATGCTGATGGAGGCCTGTCTGGACCTGGCCCACAACCATCCCGAATGGGCCGCCGGGATCCAGGACCTGGGCGCGGCCGGCCTGACGGCGTCGGCGCTGGAGTCTGTGGCCCGCGCCGGCACCGGCCTGGAGATCGACGTGGCGAAGGTGCCCCGCCGCGAGGAGGGCATGACGCCGTACGAGGTGATGCTGGCCGAATCGCAGGAGCGGATGCTCATCATCGTCAAGCAGGGCTACGAGGAGCAGGTCACGGGCCTCTTCAGCCGCTGGGAAGTGCCCTGGGCATTCATCGGCAAGGTGACCGGCGACAGCATGGCGCACATCTGGGACGGCGAGGAGGAGGTGGCCCGCCTGCCCGTCGCCCTGGTGACGGAGGCGCCGCAGTACACCCGCGACGGCGTTCCGCCGCCGGAGATGGCAGGGCTCCAGTCCTTTGCCCTCGGCTCCCTGCCCGACCTGGGCGATGCCAACGCTGTGTTCCTGCGCCTGCTGGCGGCCCCCACCATCGCCAGCAAGGTCTGGATCCACCGTCAGTACGACCAGAGCGTCCTCACCAACACTGTGGCCAAAGCGGGCGATGCCGCAGCCGTGATGCGGGTCCGCGGCAGCCGCAAGGGCATCGCCTTCTGCACCGACGGCAACGGCCGCTACTGCTACCTCGACCCCCATGCCGGCGGGGCTATGGCCGTGGCCGAGGCCGCCCGTAACGTGGTCTGCGTGGGCGCTCGACCGATCGCCATCACCGACTGCCTGAACTTCGGTAACCCGGAGCGACCGGAGGTCTACTACCAGATGCAGCAGGTTATCGGCGGCATGGCCGCCGCCTGCGAGAAGCTGGGCATCCCGGTCATCTCGGGCAACGTCAGCCTGTACAACGAGACGGGCGGCGAGGCCGTCTATCCCACGCCTGTCATCGGGATGCTGGGCCTGCTGGAGGACGTCACCCGCCGCTGCTCCCTGACCTTCGGCCGCGAAGGGCAGGAGGTGTTCCTCCTGGGCGGCCCGCTGGCGGGAGACGCGGAGACGCTGGCCGGCAGCGAATACCTGAAGGAGATGCACGACCTGGTGGCCGGCCGGCCCCGCATCGACCTGGACTTCGAGGAGCGGCTGCAGCGCGCGGCCCTCGCTGCCATGGACGAAGGGCTGGTGGCCGCCGCCCACGACTGCGCCGAGGGTGGCCTGGCGGTGACCCTGGCGGAGATGTGCCTGGCGGCGGATGTGGGCCTCGATGCGGCGGGCCTGGAGCTCGGCGGGCGCGCCGACGCCGCCCTCTTCGGTGAGGCGCCGTCGCGGATCGTGGTGGCAGCGCCGGCATCGGCCCGGCCGAGGCTGGCGGAGATCGCTGCCGCCCACGACGTGCCCATCGCCCACATCGGCCGGCTGGGCGGCCAGCGGTTCGCGGTGGGCCGCCACATCGACCTGCCCCTGGCGGAGCTGGCCCGAGCCTACGGTGGCGGGCTGGAGCGGGCGCTCGGCGGCTAGGCGCCCTTGACAGGCGAGCACGTTTGTTCTACTCTTCATTCAAGAGACGCCGTTCCCTATTTGGCGTGGATTGTGGAAAAACCTGGGATAAGTTAGGGATTACTTGGTCGAAAAAGGGCTTGTGCCGCTGGTCGTGCGCCGTGGGATCATGACGGCGGCGCCAGCGGTTTGGTGAGGGAGGCATTCGGTGAAGGTTGTGTTTCTCCAGGAGGTAGAGGGCTCGGGCCACACCGGCGAGGTGAAGAACGTCGCCGATGGCTTCGCCCGCAACTATTTGCTGCCGCGTAAGCTGGCGGCGCCTGCCAACGATCACAATATCCGCGTCGCTCAGGCTCGGGCGGGCGTCGAGGTCAAGCACCAGGCCAAGCTAGACGCCGACGCCACGGTGCTGGCCGAGAGGCTGGTCGGGCACACCGTCACCCTCACGGCCAAGGCCGGGCCCCAGGGCCGACTGTACGGCTCGGTGACCGCACGCGACATCGCAGAGGCCCTCGAGGGGCCTCTGGGCCACGTGCTGGAGCACCGCCAGGTGGAGCTGGAGGATTCCATCCGCCAAGTGGGCGTGTTCGCGGTGCCCCTGCGGCTGAGCCGGAACGTCCGCGCCAGCGTCCAGGTGGAGGTCCTGGGCGAGGGCATGCCGGCGCCGGCGCCCGCCGCTGAGGTGGAGGGCGCGGAGCCGCCGCCAGCGGCGAGCGAAGAGCCCGAGCCGGTGGCGGAAGAGACGCTCGCCGAGGAGGCGGAAGAGCCCCTCGCCGAGGAGGCGGAAGAGCCCCTCGCCGAGGAGGCGGAAGAGCCGGAGCCGGCGGCGGAAGAGACGCTCGCCGCGGCGGAGGAGCCGGAGCCGGTAACGGAAGGGTCCCTGGCCGAGGAGGCGGAGGAGCCCGCCGAGGAAGCCTAGTGACATACGGTCGTGCCCCGCTTGTGGTTCGACAGGCTCACCACGAGCGGAAATATGAAGAATAAAGGAGCGCACCCATGACCATGGCCCCCGAAGAGGCCGAGGCTATGCTTAAGGACGCCGAGAAGGAGTTGGACGGCGCCAAGACCGCCGAGGAGATCCGCCAGGTCTGGCGCAAGTACTACCTGAAGGTGGGGCACCGCAATCTGGGCCGACTGCTCATGGGGCGCTCCGCCGACGAGATCATCGCCCGGCGCCGCTCGCGGGAGGAAGAGTAGCCCAGACGGTAGGGCACGGGCATGGCTATTGCCGTTGAGAAGCTCCCACCCCACGACGTCGACGCCGAAGAGGCCGTAATCGCCTCGCTCTTGGTGGACGGCGACGCCATCTTTAAGGTGGCGCCTATTCTGCGGCCCGAGGACTTCTTCCGGGAGAAGAATGTCTGGGCCTACGACGCCTGCCTGACCCTCTGGGACCGGGGTGAGGCCATCAACCAGATCACCATCGCCCACGAGCTGGTCCGACGCGGCCGCCTGGAGGAACTGGGCGGCGTAGCCTACCTGAGCCAACTGGTCACCGAGCTGCCCACACCTCTGGGCGTGGAGTACTACGCCCAGATCGTGCAGCGGGACGCGGTCTACCGGCGGCTCATCGACGCCGCCGGCAAGATGACGCAGCTGGGCTACCAGGGCGGGGCCGACTTGGGCGCCGCGTTAGCGCGGGCGGAAGGGCTGCTGGCCGCTGTGCGGGGCGAGAAGCTGGTCAGCGATTTCGTCCACATCCGCGAGCTGCTGGAGCGGCACGTGGAGGCGGCCGAGGGGGAGGGAGCGGAGGCGGCGGCCGGCCACATCCGCAGCGGCTTCATGGACCTCGACACGCTGCTGGGCGGTCTGAAGCGCGGCGACCTGGTCATCCTGGCGGCGCGGCCCAGTTTGGGCAAGACCTCCCTGGCCCTGAATATCGCCCGTAACGCCGCGGTCGGGCAGCAGTTCACCGTGGCGGTGTTCAGCCTGGAGACGGCCGGCGAACAGCTCGCGCAGCGCCTGCTGGCGGCGGAGTCTAACGTCGACTCCACCCGCCTGCGTCTGGGCACCCACAGCGAGGCCGAGGAGCGGCGGATCATGCAGGCCCTCGGCGTGCTGGCCAACGCCAACATCTACGTGGACGACAGCGCCGTCCTGCGCATGCCGGAGATGCGGGGCAAGGCCTGGCGCCTGTCGCGGGAGCACCGACTGGACCTGGTCATCATCGACTATCTCCAGCTCATGCACGGCGGCGTGTTCGCCGAGAACCGGGTGCAGGAAGTCAGCTACATCTCGCGCTCTCTCAAGGAACTGGCCCGCGAGCTGAACGTGCCGGTCATCGCCGTCTCTCAGCTCTCGCGAGCAGTGGAGGGGCGGGCCACCCACATCCCCCAGCTTAGCGACCTGCGAGAGTCGGGGAGCATCGAGCAGGACGCGGACGTGGTGCTGTTCATCTACCGCGAGGACACCTACGTGCGCAAGGATGAGTGGCAGCGCCTGCACCCCGATCGCCCCGGCGACAGCTATCCGGCGGGCATCGTCCAGATAATCGTGGCCAAGCACCGCAACGGGCCCACGGGCACCCTCCACCTTCGCTTTCGGGAAAAGGTGGCGCGGTTCGAGGACCTGCTGGTGCAGGAGCCGGAAGATTGGCCGTAGGGGAGAAACCGTTCGAGGGCTTTCCCGCCGGGGCGCGGGCTATCGCGATCCCCAATTTGTTCTTCACGGCCCTCCTTCCCCGCATAGACGACCCCGCCGAGCTGGTGGTGACGGTCTACTTCTTCTTCGCCCAGGCCCGCAAGAAGGGGCAGCCACGCTTCCTGACCTACGCCGAGCTGGCGGCCGACGGCTCGCTGGCTGCCGCCCTGGGCTCGCAGGGGCCGAGTGTCGGCCGACCTGTCGGCCCCGAAGGCGGTCTGCGCCGCGGCCTGGACGCCGCCGTCCAGCGGGGCACGCTCCTGCGCCTGGCGGTGGAGCAGGACGGCCGTGGCGAGGAGCTGTACTTCCTGAACACGCCGGGAGGACGGCGAGCGGTGGCGGCCATCAAGGCGGGCAGGCTCGAGCTGGGACACCTCGCGCCGGAGGCGGGGGCGGGCAGGGAGCCCCTGCCCAGCGTCTTCGCCCTGTACGAGGAGAACATCGGCACCATCGGGCCCCTCATCGCCGACGAACTGAAGGACGCGGAGGCCCGCTACCCGCAGGAGTGGATCGAGGCCGCCTTTCGAGAAGCCGTAAGCCTCAACAAGCGCAGCTGGAGCTACATCGCGGCAATCTTGCGCCGCTGGGAGGCGGAAGGCCCGGACTATGAGAAAGCTGGACGAGATACTGAAGGGGATCAAGGACGCCGCCGCTCCCTCGCGGGGCGATACCGGCATCTCGTCCGACGCTGAGCCTGCCTGTCCGGCAGGGAGGCCAGCGGACGAGGGCGTCTGCCCCCTCTGCGGCGGGGCGGGCTTCGTGCGGCGGGATGTCGCCCTCGATCACCCCGACTTCGGCCGCGCCTTTCCCTGCCGCTGCGTGCTGGACGAGCGGGAGGAGGAGCGGATCACCCGCCTCCAGCGATACAGCAACCTGGGGCCGCTGACGCGTCTGACCTTCGAAAGCCTGATGGCCCGCGGCCGCAGCACCGACCCCCACAACCAGGAGCGCTTCGCTCAGGCGGTGGCGGCAGCGCGGGAGTTCGCTCGCCAGCCCGGCGGCTGGCTGGTATTCTGCGGACCCAGCGGCTGCGGCAAGACCCACCTGGCGGCGGCCATCGCCGGTGGCGCCATCGAGATGGGCGAGACCACCCTGTTCGTGGTGGTGCCTGACCTGCTGGACCACCTGCGGGCCGCCTACAGCCCCGGCAGCGAACTCCCCTACGATGAGCTGTTCGAGCAGGTGCGCAACGCCCCGCTGGTGGTGCTGGACGATCTGGGCGCCCACAGCGCCACGGCCTGGGCCCAGGAGAAACTGTTTCAGCTTGTCAACCATCGCTACAACCACCGGTTGCCCACCGTGTTCACCACCAGCCGGCCCGTGGAGGAGCTGGACGAACGGCTGCGCACCCGTCTGGCCGACCCCGGGCTGTCGCGGGTGTTCCAGTTGGAGTGTGGCGCCGGCACGCGGACGGGCGCGTTCGGTGGGCTGGCCCTGCCGATCATCCGCGAGATGACCTTCGATAGCTTCTACCTCGGGGGCATCGGCCTGAGCCCGGAGGCCACCCAGAGCCTGCGCAACGCCTTCCGCGCCGCCCGGAACTTCGCCGAGAACCCAGAGGGGTGGTTGGTGCTGCTGGGACGCACCGGCTGCGGCAAAACCCACCTGGCGGCGTCCATCGGGCACCACCTGGAGGACAAGGGGATGGCGGTGGAGTTCTGCGTGGTGCCCGACCTGCTGGAGATGCTGCGCTCCGCCTTCCGAGAAGATGCCGGCCCGGGCCGCTTCGACCAGGTGTTCGAGACCGTACGTACGACCAGTTTCCTTGTCCTGGATGACCTGGGGGTGCACAGCGCCACGCCCTGGGCTCAGGAGAAGCTGTTCCAGATCCTGAACCATCGCTACAACGCCAAGCTGCCCACGGTGGTAACGGTGGGCTGCGCCCTGGACGACCTGCCGGAGGCCTGGGTCTCCCGCATGTACGATACCAAGGTGAGCATGATCTTCGAGATCGACGCCCCGGATTACCGGGGGCGGCCCAGGAAGCAGGCGCCGCCGGCTCAGGCGCCGCGGCGGGGCGGGCGCAGACGCGCCCCCTGAGCGTCGCGGCCGCTGAGCCAGTCGCGCAGGGCCCAGTGAGTGGTCTCGAAGGAGAGGTCGGCCCAGGGGATGTCGTCGGGATGGAACCAGCGGGCCTCCAGCACTTCTCGCCCGATGTGTAGTCGACCCGTCGGGCGGCCGCTGCGAAAGATCACCACCAGGATGCCCGGGCCATCGGGCGCCGGCCGCGAGTAGACGCCCAGCAGCGGGCCGGCCTTGACCCGCAGGCCCACCTCCTCCTCCACCTCGCGCTGGCCGGCCGCCTCCGCCGTCTCGTCCACCTCCATGTAGCCGCCGGGGAACGTCCACGTGCCGTAGCGGGGCCCGATGGCGCGACGCTGGAGAAGGACGCGGCCGCCCCGCTCGACGATGACGCCGACCACCACCTTGGGATCGAGGTAGTGGATGTGCTGGCAGCGGTCGCAGACGAGGCGGGGACGGTCCTCGGCGTCCAGGATGCGTTCGCGGAGGGGGCCGCCGCAGTGGGAGCAGAAGCGAGGCGGCGCGAAGATGGGGGAGTAGCTGGTCATTTGCCGGCGACCGGATCGCCCTCGATCCAGGCCTCGCCGCCCTCCCAGACCTCCTTCTTCCAGATGGGGACGATCTCCTTGATGCGGTTCACTATGTGGTGGCAGGCGGCGAAGGCGTCGTGGCGGTGGGGTGAGGAGACGGCCACCAGCAGGCTCGTCTCACCGATCTCCAGGCGGCCGGTGCGGTGGGCGATGGCGACGTCGGTGATGGGCCAGCGGGCCAGTGCCTCTTCGGCCACCTCACGCAGCTTTCGCTCGGCCATCTCGGGGTAGGCGTCGTACTCCAGGTAGAGGACGCGGCGGCCCAGGTTGTTATCGCGGACCACACCCAAGAACAGGGCGACGGCGCCGCTGTCGTCGCGGCGGACGTGCTGGAGGAAGGGCTCGGGCGACAGCGGCCCGGCGGTTATCTCAATCAGCACCGTGGCCTCCGCTCACCGGCGGGATGAACGCCACCTCGTCCCCGTCCTGCAGCGCGTAGTCGGGGGAGACGTACTCAGCGTTCACGCTGTAGAAGAGGGCGGATTCGTAGTCTGCCAGGCGGGGAAAGCGGGCGCACAGCTCGCGGAAGAGGCCGTCGACCGTCTGGCCGTCGGCCACCTCTAGGCTTAGCTCGCGGGCGCCGATCATCTCGCGCAGAGCGGCGAAGAACTTGACCGTTGCCTTCATGAATCCCACCTGTCCCTAGTTTAAGCCACGCCTCTTTGGCGCGGCAAGGCGAGGGAGTGCACCGGGGTTTGGGGGAGGGCGAGCCGTAGGGGCGGTTCGCGAACCGCCCCTACGCAGCTGCACGCCCCATCGCCACTGCTGCCGGCCTCCCGCCGCGCAGGCTATAATGCCAGCGGTATGGAGCGAACGAAGACGCCGCCGCTGGCGCGCCTGACGCAGGCGTTCCTGGACGTGCTTTTCCCGCCCCGATGCGTCGCCTGCGGGGAGCAGGGCACATTCCTGTGCCGGGCCTGCGTGGAGGCGATGCCGCGCGCCCTGCCGCCGCGCTGCCCGCTGTGTTGGCAGCCCGAGCGGCGCGGCGAGACGTGCGGCCGTTGCGCCCAGGCCCGCCCGGCCTTCGCGGGAGCCCGCTCGCTTCATCTGTACCAGGGGCCGGTGCGGGAGGCCGTGCACGCCCTCAAGTACAATCACCTCTCGGCCCTGGCCCGGCCTATGGCGTCGCACATGGCTGCCTACCTGGAGGCGGAGGCGCTGCCGGTCGATATGGTGGTGCCGGTGCCCCTGTTCGGGCGGCGACAGCGGCTGCGAGGCTACAACCAATCGGCGCTGCTGGCCCGAGAGGTGGCGCGGCTGGGCGGTCTGCCCTTGGCCGAGGGCGGCCTGGTGCGCCGCCGCGATACGCCGCCCCAGGCCCGCAGCGTCGACGCCGAGGCCCGCAGCCGCAACGTGACCGGCGCCTTCGTCGGGGAGAGGCGTCGAGTGGAGGGGCGGTGCGTCCTCCTCGTCGACGATGTGATGACCACCGGCGCCACGCTGGACGCGTGCGCTGGGGCGCTGCGCCAGGCGGGCGCCGCCTCTGTTTGGGCGCTGACCTTCGCCCGCGAGGACTGATTTCTTCGACCTTGAAGGGGTCGCTGGTTTCGGCTTACAATGGAATTCCCCAATAGCGCGTTTGTCTGAAGGGCACTGGGAAAGGGAAGGACCGCATGGAGCTCACCTTTCGCGCCCGCCACGTCACTGTTACCGATAACCTGCGGGAGTATACCAGCCGTAAGCTGAGCCGTCTGGGCCGCTACCTCCCGCTGGTGGACGAGGCGGTGGTCGAGCTGGAGCAGGAGGGCGGGGAGAACGCCCACCGCTATGTAGTCCAGCTCACCGTGAACTGCAACGGCACCTACCTGCGGGCCGAAGAGAGGGGCCCGCGATTGCTGGCCGCCATCGACGCTGCCGCCGATGTCCTGTCGCGGCAGGTGCGGCGTTTCAAGGAGAGGTCGTACCACAGCGGGCGGCGGGCCGAAGCCAAGGAGACGGCCCGCATCGAGCAGCCGGAGGTGGAGGAGGCCGAAGAGGTCGAGGAGGAGTTCGTCCTCGGCAAGGTGGTCCGCATCAAGCGCTTCCCTATGAAGCCGATGTCGGAGGCGGAGGCCGTCGAGCAGATGGAGCTTCTGGGCCACGACTTCTTCCTCTTCTTCGATGTTAATGCCAACACCTATGCCGTCCTCTACCGCCGCCGCAACGGTGACTACGGCATGATCATCCCCCAGGCGCCCTAGGAGACGCCCGACCCTGAAGTTGTCGGAGCCCCCGGTCCTTGTAAGCTTCGTTGGCGGGGTGGGCGGCAGCCCCGTGGAGGAGATGACCGCCGCCGCCCGCCGTGCCGCCGCGCTGGATACCCTGGAGCGCGCTCTCGCCACCGGCGTCTTCGCCTACGCCGTCCTGGTAGCTGACGCCGCCGACGGGCTGGAGGCGCTGCCCCCAGGCGTCCGGTTGGACGTGGACCCCGGCCCTTTCCACTTCGGCCGCCGCCTGGCCGGCGTGGTCGAGCGGTTTGACCTGCGGTCGGTGGTCTACTTCAGCGGCGGCAGCGTGCCTTTGCTCCCGGCCCAGGAGTTCGTCGGCATCGCCCAAGAGCTCGGGCGCGGCGAGGGGAAGGTGGTGGCCAACAACTACTACTCGGCGGACCTCGTGGCCTTCTGGCCGGCCGACGCCCTCCGCCGCATCGACCTGCCCGCCATCGACAACCCCCTGGCCCGCTTGCTGGCGGAGCAGGCCGGCCTCGCCGTCTGCATGCTGCCTCGCAGCGTCGCCAGCCAGTTCGACATCGATTCTCCCGCGGAGCTGGGCATCCTCACCCTGGTGGGCGGCGCCGGCCCGCGCCTGCAGGCCCTGCTGGACGACTGGCGGCTGGACGTTTCGCTCTATCGGCGCATCCTGCCGTTGTTCGTCTCGTGCACCGCCCAGGTGCTGGTGGCCGGCCGCAGCAGCAGCCGCGTCTGGCAGTACTTGGAGCAGAGGACGGCCTGCCGCGTGCGCTTCTTCGCCGAGGAGCGGGGCATGCAGGCGGACGGGCGCATCGGGGGTGGGCATCAGCCAGAGGCTGATCCGCCTCTGGCTGATGTGCGCTCGCTGGTGGGGTTCTACCTGGCGGTGGTGGGCGTGCAGCGCTTCTTCGCCACGCTGGCGGAGCTGGCCGACGCCGCCTTCCTGGATAGCCGTGTCATCCTGGCGCACCTGGGCCTCCAGCCTACCCGCGCCGACCGCTTCCTCTCCGACCTGGGGCGTTATGAAGAGATCGAGGATCCCTTCCTACGAGAGCTGACCGAAGGCGCGGCTCGGGCGGCCATCCCCGTGGCCCTGGGAGGGCACTCCGTAGTATCGGGCGGGCTCATGGCCCTCATCGAGCACGCCTGGCGGGAGCACGACCGCGTTCTCCAGGAGAAGGGTGGCGTTGACCTTGGGCAGGGCGTCGAATAGACTTGAGCCAACGTCCCCAGGGGGCAGTCCTGAGCTGTCAGGGTGCCTCGCTTCTTAGCCTAACGGAGCCAAAGGATAGGACATGAGCGTTCTCGACCAGTGGGACCCGGAGGTGGCGGCCATCATCCACCGTGAGGAGGAGCGGCACCGCCAGGGCATTGAGCTCATCGCCTCGGAGAACTACGCCAGCGCCGGCGTTTTGGCGGCCTTAGCTACCGTGCTCAACACCAAGTACGCCGAGGGCTATCCACACAAGCGCTACTACGGCGGCTGCCAGCACGTGGACGAGGTGGAGGAGCTAGCCATCAGCCGCGCCAGGCAGCTCTTCGGCGCCGACCACGTCAACGTGCAGCCCCACAGCGGCGCCGAGGCCAACCGAGCCGTCTACGCCGCCCTCATGGAGGTGGGCGACGTGGCCATGGGCATGGACCTGGCCCAGGGCGGCCACCTGACCCACGGCTTCAACGTCAACTTCTCGGGCAAGCTGTACCGCTTCGTCCACTACGGTGTCGACCGGGAGACCGAGCTCCTGGACTATGACCAGATAGCACACCTGGCCCGCGAATACCGTCCCAGGGTCATCGTCGTGGGCGCCACCGCCTACCCACGCATCATCGATTTTGCCCGCTGCCGGGAGATCGCCGACGAGGTGGGCGCCTACCTAATGGCCGATATCGCCCACATCGCTGGGCTGGTGGCGGCGGGTATCCACCCATCGCCCGTCGGGTATGCCCACGTCATCACTACAACCACCCACAAGACGCTACGCGGCCCGCGCGGGGCCATTATCATGTGTCAGGACGACCTTGCCCATACCATCGATCACGCCGTGTTCCCGGGCACCCAGGGCGGGCCCCACATGCACAGCATTGCCGCCAAGGCCGTCTGCCTGGGCGAGGCCCTGAAGCCGGAGTTCGCCGATTACCAGCGGCGCATCGTGGAGAACGCCCGCACCCTGGCCGATGAGCTACACCAGCGAGGCCTGCGCATTGTCTCCGGCGGCACCGACAATCACCTCATGTTGGTGGATGTGGGGGTGCGGGGTGTGACCGGCCGCGACGCGCAGATGGCCCTGGACGCCGTGGGCATCACGGTCAACAAAAACACCATCCCCTACGACCAGCGGCCGCCAGCGGTCGCCAGCGGCCTCCGCATCGGGACGCCGGCGGCTACAAGCCGAGGTATGGGCACAGCCGAGATGCGACAGATCGGCGGCTTCATCTGCCGCGTTCTGGACAACCTGGGGGACGAGGGTGTGGCGGCGGCGGTGCGACAAGAGGTGCGGGAGCTGACCGGTCGCTTCCCTGTGCCGGGAGTGGGTGGCTAGGGGTGGCGATCGGTCGTTCCGCGGGTTGAAACCCGCGGCTTGACAGGATCGAGAAATGGTGCCGCGGGATTCATCCCGCGGGGTTAGAAGGCCCACCAGCAAGTGAGCCAATAGCCCGATCTCGCCTTCGCTTGTGATGCATCAACCCTGGTGCTATAATGCCGTGCGTGTAGCGGCCCGAAGCTGCGGGCCGCTGGTTTAACCTCGGCCGCAAAAGAGGAGAGGCGTTTGCGCGATTACGAACTGGTGTTGATCATAAGCCCCGAGATCCTGGAGGAGGATGTGCCCTCTGCCATCGAAAAGGTGAGCCAGTTCATCACCGGCCGCGGCGGCGAGGTAGCGGGCGTAAACCGCTGGGGCCGACGCAAGCTGGCTTATCCCATCCAGCGGCACCTGGAGGGCAACTACGTGGTCACCGAGTTCCGGCTCGACCCCAATCAGGTGGCTGGCCTGGAGGCGAGCCTGGGGCTGGTGGAAGAAGTGATTCGCCACCTGGTGGTGCGCACGGATGAAGACTAGGGGTAAGGCCGGGGGATAATACGCATGCCGGGGCTGGGCAGAAGGAGCCGGCGAGATGTCAGGCTTGAACAAGGTGATGATAATCGGCAATCTGGGCGCCGACCCGGAGATGCGCTACACGGCCAACGGCAACGCTATGACCAGCTTTCGGGTCGCCAGCAGCCGCAACTACACGACCCCCGATGGGGAACGACGGGAAGAGACCGAGTGGTTCGCAGTCGTCACCTGGCGCAACCTGGCCGAGCAGTGCAGCCAGTTTCTTCAGAAGGGACGTAGAGTATACGTGGAGGGGAGGCTGCGCACTCGGTCCTGGGACACTCCTGATGGGCAGCGCCGCTTTCGCACGGAAGTCATCGCCGATCGGGTGCTTTTCTTGGATCGGGCGCCGGGCGTGCCGCTGCCGGAGGAGGGGGAGACGGAGACGGAGACGGTGGAGGCCGATGAGCTTCCCTTTGAATAGGTGGGACGTATTGTGACAGGACATCGGGAAGAGAGGGCTGCCGGGGGCGACCGGCCGAAGCGGAAAGGGCGCTTTCCCTTCCGACGCAAGGCATGCAGCTTCTGCGTGGAGGGGGTCAAGGCTATCGACTACAAGGACGTGGGCAGGCTGCGCCGCTTCCTCTCGGACCGGGCGCGCATCGAGCCCCGCCGCAAGCTGGGGACCTGCGCCAAGCATCAGCGGGCACTGGCCATAGCGCTGAAGCGGGCCAGGCACCTGGCCCTCCTCCCCTACACCGCGGAGCAGGTGCGGGAGACGGGAGCCCTCGTCGGGCGCCAGTAGGCGTTCGGGAGGCTCGCCGTGGCCAAGAAGAGACGCCCACCACCCGCTCCCCTGCCGCCGCCTAGGCGTCGTACTCGCCGCGGTCGCGATTGGCGGCCCCAGGCCGCGGTGGTCGCTGCTTTCGCGGTCTTCGTGCTGGTGGTGGTGGGATTCATCGCCTATGGCTGGTGGGACAGCCAGTTTGGGCCGCCCCACTCCAGGGCAATTCGGGTAGGTGATAGCACCCTCAACCTGGACTTCTTCGCCCGCCGCACGAAGGGCCTCTACCAGGATTTCGGCCAGACTCCGGACTCGAGCAACTTCCCCACGTTCGTCAACATTGTCGCCGGCACGCTCGAACAAGAGATAGTGTTGCGCGAGCGGGCTCCGGTTGACCTGGAGTTGACCGTCACGCCTGACGATATCGAAGCCGAGCTCGCCCGCCGCTTGAACGTTTCGAGGGACGATCAGGCGGCGTTCCAGGTGGCATACGACAACGACCGCAAGGCCAGGGACCTGTCGGACAAGGAATACCGGGAGATGGTGGAGGCCGGCCTGCTGTCACGGTGGGTGCAGGAGGGCTTCGTGCGGGCCGTTCCCGAGGCGGCGGATCAGGTGAGGATCCGCCAGATCCAGGTAGGGGCGCAGGAGGACGCCGACCGGGTGGTGGAGCGCCTCAACGCCGGTGAGGATTTTGCGACGGTGGCCACGGAGATGTCCTCCGACACGGCCACCAAAGACAAGGGTGGTGAGAAGGGTTGGGTTGCCCTCGAGGAATTGGATGCTTCCTTCGCGGCCAAAGTCTTCGCCCTTGAGGTGGGCCAGCGCAGCGAGCCCCTGGAGGGTCAGGGCGGCTTCCTGATCATCGAGGTCGAAGAGAAGCAGGCCGACCTCCTCCTCGAGTCCACGCAGCGCACCACCATCGGCACCCGCTACTCCAGTCTCTGGATCGCCGAGCAGCGCACCCTCCTGCCGACCACCAACTGGGTGAGCTTCGACGCCGACAAGTACCAGTGGGCCTTCGACCACTCCAGCTAACGTGCAGGCGGGATGATGAACGAAGAGCAGATCAGGATCGGCTTGCTGGGCATCGGCGTCATTGGCGGCGGCGTGGCCCGCAACCTCCAGGATCGAGAGGAGGCCTATGCCCAGCAGATCGGCCTGCGCCTGAGGCTGCACCGCGTCTTGGAGCGCGATCGCTGGAAGGCCGAGGCCGCGGGCGTCGACCCCGCCATCGTCAGCGACGACGCTCCCACCATCCTCGGCGACAAGACGATCGACATCGTCATCGAGCTCCTGGGCGGCGAGCACCCCGCCTACGACTTCATCAAGGAGGCCCTCCTGTCGGGCCGGCACGTGGTCACTGCCAACAAGGAGGTGATGGCCAAGCACGGCCCCGAGCTACTGGCGCTGGCCCACGAGCGAGGGGTAGATATCCTCTTCGAGGCCAGTGTGGCCAGCGGTACGCCGGTCATCGCCCCACTGCGCCGCGACCTGCTGGCCAACGAGATCACCTCCATCCGCGCCATCATCAACGGCACCACCAACTACATCCTCACCCGCATGAGCAAAGAGGGGATGGAGTTCGAGGAGGCGCTGCGCCAGGCGCAGGAACTGGGCTACGCTGAGCCTGACCCCACCAACGATGTGGAGGGGTTCGACTCCACCTACAAACTGGCTATCCTGGCCAGCTTGGCCTTCCACACCTCCGTCCACCCCGACCAGATCCACCGTGAGGGCATCACTGGCCTCAGCGGCCGCGATTTCCGCTACGCCGCCGAGTTGGGCTATGCCATCAAGCTGCTGGCCCTGGCCCGCAAGGACAAGGACGGCGTTGAGGCCCGCGTCCACCCGGCCCTCCTGCCGCGAGAGGAGCTGCTCGCCAATGTGGACGGCGTAGTGAACGCCATCCAGGTGGAGGGCGACCTGGTCGGGCGCGTCCTCTTCCAGGGGCCGGGCGCCGGCCCTCAGCCCACGTCCAGCGCCATCATCGCTAATGTCATCGACGCCGCTCAGAGCATCGCCGCCGCCCGCGCTGGCCGCGGCCCTGATCGTCTCGCCTGGCGACCGAGCTTGCTCCTGCCGGTGAAACCGGTGGCGGAGCTTGCCACCCGCTACTACTTGCGCGTGGAGGTGGTCGACCAGCCCGGCGTCCTGGCCCAGATCGGTCGCAGCTTTGGCGACCACCAGGTGAGCATCGCCTCCGTCATCCAGAAGGAGACGGACGAGGCGGCCCAGACGGCGGAACTGGTGGTCATGACCCACCTGGCGCGGGAAGAAGACGTGCAACGCACCATGAGAGAGGTGGCCGAACTACAGGTGGTGAGGCGCATCGGTAGCCTATTGCGGGTGGAGAACTGAGGTAAGCATTGGGCGTGGACAAGAAGGTCACCCCTCTACCGGCCGACGCTGTTCCCTGGCTAGAGGAGGAGATGCGTCAGGCCAAAGCTCTGGTGCACAAGCTGCAGCAGCAGGTGGAGCAGACCAGCAATCAGACGTGGGTGCTGAGCCAGAGCCTCCAGAAGGCAGAAGACCTCCTCGGCGGCATGTCCGCCCAGTTTGTGGCCTTGCCCCAACTCCAGGACGAGGTGCGCCAGCTCAAGGAGCAGGTCGGCCGCCTGCACGAGCGGCTGCTGGCCAGCCAGGGACGCATGGAGGAGACCGTGCGCCAGCAGCAGACGGCCATGGAGCGGGAACGCGAGGAGCGCAGCGCTTCTCTGCGCCGCATGGAGGGAACGGAGAAGCTGACCCAGTCCTACGAGGGGCGGGTGCTGGCGATAGAGGAGGGGCAGAGACGCCTTCGGGACGACATCTCCTTGTTGCAGAAGCGGGCGGTCGAACTCGACAAGGGGCTGGAGGAGGTGGCGGGGAAGGCGGCCCGCCATAGCGAGGCCGTGAAACGCCTGGAGCAGGAATCGAGCCGCGTTCACGCTGAGCTAGATGCGCTGGCCAAGCAGGACTCCACCCTGTCCGAGCGGCTCCAGCTCTACGGCGAGCAGGCCCGCCGCACCGAGGAGCAGGTGACCGTCATCGGCGCCGACCGCGTGGTGCGCCAGGAGTTTGCCGACGCCCAGACACACTGGCGGGGCGAGCAGCAGCGCTTGAGCGACAAGCTCAAGGCGCTGGAACAGACGCTGGACGAGATACGCCAGCGGGCCGAGGACCAGGGCCGTGCCCTGGAGCTGCTGGAGAACAAGGCCGCCACCCAGATGGAGCGGGTGAGCTTGTTCCAGCAGCAGATCCGCGACCACCGGCAGCAGGTGGCGGAGTTCCTGCGCAAGCTCACCCAGTTCGAGGAGCGGCAGAAGCGCCGCCAGTTGGCCTCCGCGGAGCAGGAGCTCAAGGAGATCAAGCAGCGTGATCTCAAGCTCGGCGAGTGAGCCGTCGCCGGCCAGCCGCGGCTTGGGCGTCTTGCGCCGCTTTCGCGATTACCTTCCCCTGACCGAGGCCACTCCCTTCATCAGCATGGGTGAGGGGGAGACGCCCCTGGTGCGCTCCCGCCGCCTGGAGGCCAGCCTGGGCTGCGGCCCGCTGTACTTCAAGCTGGAGAGCTGCAACCCCACCGGCTCGTTCAAGGACCGAGGGATGGTGGTGGCCGTCGCCAAGGCCCTGGAGGAGGGCCGCGAGGTTGTCCTCTGCGCATCGACGGGCAACACCAGCGCCGCTGCCGCGGCCTATGCCGCCCACTGCGGCCTCAAGGCCTACGTCCTCGTGTCGCGGGGGAACATCGCCCAGGGGAAGCTGGCCCAGGCCGTCGCTCACGGGGCGGTGGTCATCGCCATCGACGGCAACTTCGACCAAGCCCTCTCCCTGGCCCGCGCCATCACCGACCGTCATCCCATCGCGCTGGTGAACTCGGTGAACCCGTACCGCTTGGAGGGGCAGAAGACGGCCGCCTTCGAGATCGTCGATGTGTTGGGCGACGCGCCGGACTATCTGTTCATCCCCGTGGGTAACGCCGGCAACATCACCGCCTATTGGAGGGGATTCGTGGAGTACCACGAGCGCGGCCCGGCCGGCAAGCGCCCCCGCATGATGGGCTTCCAGGCGGAGGGTGCGGCGCCCATTGTCCTGGGGCGGCCGGTGGCCGAGCCCAAGACCGTGGCCTCGGCCATCCGTATCGGCAATCCCGCCAGCTGGAAAGGGGCGGAGGCCGCGCGTGACGCCTCGGGCGGCGTCATCGAGGCCGTGAGCGACGACGAGATCCTGGACGCCTACCGCCTGCTGGCCCGCGAGGAGGGCATCTTCTGCGAGCCGGCGTCCGCTGCATCGGTGGCCGGCCTGATGAAGATGAGCCGCCAGGGGCTGGACCTGCGCGGGGCGACCAGCGTCTGCGTCATCACCGGCAGTGGCCTCAAGGACCCCGACACGGCTATGACCATCCGCGCTGAGATGCGGGAGGTCACGGCGGAGCTGGCGGCAGTGGAGCAGGCCATGGGGTTGGCGTGAGGGGCGGCATACCTCCCACCCGTACACCTTGACCCCCTGAACGGGCCGCTGCTAAGATGAAATATAGCTGCTAGTTCGCAACCGCGCCTGAGGCTGCCAGCGGGTGGCTTTTCAGGCGCTAACTTTCCTT
>Ga0315286_10000773_pt1 | contig 27790 bp, 21 predicted proteins | sample YL17G10_0_MG_FD_205038 | JGI IMG/M metagenome (GOLD analysis project Ga0315286, IMG submission 205038) | Sediment microbial communities from Yellowstone Lake, YNP, Wyoming, USA - YL17G10_0 | ecosystem: Environmental > Aquatic > Freshwater > Lake > Sediment | place: USA: Wyoming | collected... | reverse complement strand
TATGGAACTTCCGTTACTACAATTGCCTGTCGATCTGCCCTTCCGGTTTCAATTGTTGCTTTTGCTCGCACGAGGATCCTTCCACGCCCTGTTTTATATGCTTCCCTCACGCCTTCATATCCATAAATAATTCCTCCTGTAGGAAAATCTGGCGCCTTAATAATTTTTAAAAGTTTTTCTTCTGCTAAAGAATGGTCGTCAATCACTGCGATACATCCATCCACAATTTCATTAAGATTATGTGGTGGGATATTCGTTGTCATACCAACCGCAATTCCCGATGTGCCGTTTACAAGTAAGTTGGGTAGAAAAGCGGGAAGGACGGATGGTTCCCGTAACGTATCATCAAAGTTTGGAGTGAAGTTAACAGTGTTTTTATCAAGATCACGCAGTAACTCTTCTGCGATTTTTGAAAGTCGCACTTCGGTATATCGCATGGCGGCGGGCGAGTCACCATCAATTGAACCAAAGTTTCCCTGCCCATCAACCAGTGGATAGCGCAACGAAAAATCCTGTGCCATACGGACCATGGTGTCGTACACGGCGGTATCACCATGTGGATGGTATTTACCAAGAACTTCACCAACGATGCGGGCGCTCTTTTTATGTGAACGATTACTTGCCAAACCAAGATCGTGCATCCCGAAAAGAACCCGTCGATGTACCGGCTTTAAACCATCTCTTACGTCAGGCAATGCCCGCGCAACAATTACACTCATCGCGTAATCGATGTACGATCCCTTCATCTCATCTTCTATATCAACAGGTATTACTTTTTCGTTTATTCCAGCCATTTATTCTCCAAATTTCACGTTCGCTTTTCATTTTATATTTATAATACTATACATCAAGATTCCTTACATACTTCGCATTCTTCTCAATAAACTCTCTTCTCGGTTCTACTTCATCACCCATTAGAATTGAGAATGTGCGATCTGCATCTGCAGCGTTTTCAATTGAAACCTGCAGTACTGTTCTTGTCTCGGGGTTCATTGTTGTTGTCCAGAGTTGTTCAGGGTTCATCTCTCCAAGACCTTTATAACGGGATATCAAAATACCGTCGGCGGTTAGCGGGACTCCTTCTTCCTCTCCGTTTTTCTCGGATTTATCTCCCACAACTTCCTTACCCCCTTTCTTCTCGTTCTTCAGTCTCTTAATAAGTTCGTTCCTCTCTTCTTCATCGTAAGCATAATATTCTTGCTTGCCTTTCTTAAGTTTGTACAACGGGGGTTGAGCGATATAAATATGTCCGAGTTCGATAATTTCTTTCATATATCTAAAGAAGAGCGTCAGTAATAAGGTGCGGATGTGTGCGCCATCAACGTCAGCATCGCACATAATTATGATTTTTCCGTAACGTATTTTTGTTGGGTCGAAATCTTCACCAACACCCGTTCCAATTGCAGTGAAGATATTCCTGATTTCTTCGTTCTCCAAGATTTTATGCAGGCGTGCTTTTTCAACGTTCAAAATTTTTCCTTTTATCGGAAGAATTGCCTGGAACCTTCTGTCACGTCCTTGCTTTGCGCTTCCACCTGCAGAATCTCCCTCAACGATATACAGTTCACAATGTTCAGGATCATTGATAGAACAGTCGGCTAACTTGCCTGGCAAACTTGAACTCTCAAGCGCACTTTTACGCCGAGCTAAATCTCTTGCCTTTCTTGCGGCTTCACGGCCTTCGGCGGCACGTAAACATTTTTCAATAATACGTTTTGCATCGGTTGGATTCTCATCAAGCCATGTTGAAAGTTGATCTCCAACAATCGTTTCAACAATGCCTTTCACTTCACTATTGCCGAGCTTAGTTTTTGTTTGTCCTTCGAACTGCGGTTCCTGAACTTTTACACTAAGCACTGCGGTTAAGCCCTCGCGAAAATCATCGCCGGTAAGCTGCACACCGTTTTCCTTTACAAGATTGTTCTTTGATGCGTAGCTATTTAGAGATCGCGTTAGTGAGCTGCGGAAACCAACAAGATGTGTCCCTCCTTCAAGTGTATTAATATTGTTGACGTAAGTAAAAATGTTTTCATTAAATTGATCATTATATTGGAGGGCAACTTCTAATTCGATCAACCGATTACCTTCGTCTCTGGCTTGTCCCTTTGCATATACAGATTTCTTCATTATCGAGGGTCTTGTTGCATCGATATATTTGACAAATTCGATCAGTCCGCCTTTAAAATGAAATTTTTCTTCCTGTTCCTGACCAGAACGCAAATCAAGAATGTTAAGCTCAACATTGGGATTCAGAAATGCCAGCTCGCGCAATCGTTCAGCAATAGTTTCAAATTTGAATGTACGATTCTTAAAAATTTGTCCGTCAGGTAAGAATGTTACTTTTGTACCTGTTTTCTTTGGGTCGATTTTGCCGATTACTTTTACATCACCCTGCGGTACGCCGCGAACATATTTTTGATGCCATGTTTTACCTTCTCTGTAAACTTCGACCTCAAGCCATTCTGAGAGTGCGTTCACAACCGAAACCCCGACCCCGTGTAAACCGCCAGAAACTTTATATGTATTTTTATCAAATTTCCCGCCTGCATGTAACACTGTCATTACAACTTCTAATGCAGATCTTTTTTCTCCTGGATGTATATCGGTTGGAATTCCACGGCCATCATCTATAACCGTGACCGAACCATTTTTATTGATACTTACCGAAATATAATGTGCGTAATCGGCAAGCGCCTCATCAATTGAGTTATCCACTACTTCGTAAACAAGATGGTGAAGTCCGCGGGTTGAAATATCTCCGATGTACATTGCCGGGCGTTGTCTAACTGGATCGAGTCCTTTCAGCACGGTAATGTCGTCTGCTGTATACTTACCATTTTTATTTTGACTTTTGTTGTTGTTTGTATCCGCTGGAGTCTTTGCTTTAATTTCTTTCTTCTCTTTTTCAGTTGCCTTTGCCATAAATACCTTTTACCGAAATATTATATCGTTGATAATAACCTGGTTCACTCTTTTATTAATTCTGGCGATTAGTTCCTGCTTTAAAAATATCAACTCGTTGCGCCACGTTGAGTGTTTGACGCTGACAAACAGTTTTCCGTCTTTGATACTTTCTGCTGCCGCAACTTTTGAAATTTGCTCTCCAACAATTTGGCTCCACAGATCAAGAACCTCGTGTTGTTTGAATTTTGTTCCAAGCCCAAGCTGTTGAATTGCTTTTGCGATAACATCGGCGATCGGTCGTGGACTTGACGATTTCATGCTTCGATTGTCCTTTGTTCAACAATTTCTCCGCTTCTAATATAAAAAGTTTTTCCGCTATTGCTTGTGCTTGCATTTTCATCAAATAGATATGGATTTGTCGATGTAATTAACGTTTGGCTGAGCGTATCAACGAACCTCAGGAGTCTGCCTGCGCGGTGATTGTCCAGTTCGCTGAAGATATCATCCAGAAGGAGGATTGGTGTTTCGCTACACCGTTCTTTTAAATAAAAAAATTCTCCGATTTTTAGCGCAATCAAGAATGTTTTATGTTGTCCCTGCGAAGCATATTTACGAACGTCAAGCCCGTTAATCTTTAATTTAAATTCATCTCTTTGCGGACCGACAAGCGAGGTACCAATTTTAATTTCATCACTACTTTTTTCTTTTAGCTCTGAATATAGTATATCCCTGATTTCATTTTCATTAGAAATATTTCCGATCTCTTTTCCGGGGCTATACTCCAATGATGGTGTTTCGTCATTGCTGACTACCTCATGGTATGCCGACATTATAAACTCTTTGAACTCTTCAACGAATTGCATTCGTGCAAACATTAAATAGCTCCCCCGTTCAATTAACTGCTCGTTCCACGGCTCAATTAGTGTTTTAACCTCACACTTTAATATTTTGGCGTCGAGAAGAATTTTATTTCTATGTCTTAAAACTCTTCTGTACTCAATTAGATTCTGGAAATAAACATGATTCGATTGAGAGATAACAAAGTCGACAAATTTTCTTCTTTCTGCGGGTCCTTTCGAGGTTATTGGGGCATGTTCTGGTGAACATATAACAACTGGGAACTTTCCTATCACGGATGAAAGCGGTTCAATTCGATGCTTGTTAATTGAAAAGATTTTTTCCGTTTGCTTTACTGAATATGCTACTCTGATATTAAACGTTTGATCATTGATCGAGACGATTGTTCCGTCAATTTCAAACAGGTCGTATCCAAAACCTAAAACAAGATTGTCGCTGTTAGCGTAAAAACTTTTTGTGAGACAAAGATACGCAATTGCCTCAATGACATTTGTTTTTCCATGGCCATTATCTCCAAGAAAAATATTTGTTTTGCTGCTAAATTCGAATGTTGAATCTGCGTGATTTCGAAAGTGTTGCAGTCTTAAATTTTTAAGATGCATCTACTTTTAAGTTTCAAGCATTAAGTCTAACAGGCATAACGAGCATTAGTAAATTCTCACCGTCCCTTTGAGTTGACGGTTGAACGATACTTGCCCGAGTAGGTGAACTCAGTTTAAAGGTAACTTCATCAGTATCAACGTGCGAGAGTATGTCTATTATATACGAGGAATTAAAACCTATTTCCATTGGATCAGATGAGTAATCACAGGATAGGGTTTCACGCGCTTCACTTCCAAAATCGATATCTTCGGCAGATATAGTAATGCTGCCTCTCCTCAATGAAAAACGTACCTGGTGTGTTGTTGAGCTTGCATACAACGCAGTTCTCCTCACTGATTCAAGCAATTGATTCTTATCTACAATAAGTGTTTTATCATTTTCGAGTGGAATAATACCCTCGTAGTTTGGATATTTTTCTTCTATTACGCGCGAAATTAATATTGATTCTCCAAATGAAAATATTGTATTATTTTCATTGAACATAATGCTGCTATTTGTATCATTTGCTGATTTAAGAACCAGATTTAGCGCCTTCGCGGGTATAATAATTTCCCTAACAACCTTGTTCGATACGAAGCTTGTGTTTATCAGTCGTACAAGTCTGTGACCATCTGTTGCAACAGTTCTGATTTCATTTTTATTTATCTGAAATAATATTCCCATCATTGCGGGTCTAAGCTCATCTGAGCTTACCGCGAATGCTGTTTTACTGATAAGTCGTTTTAATACTTCACTCTCAATTTCAATTTCGTCGGTCCCTTTGAGTGAAGGAATGGTGGGATAGTTTTCACTTGACTCACCTGTAAGTTTGTATTCACCGCTGTTTGTTAACATAGTAATTTTACTGTTGCTCAGGTTTGAGTTAAATTCAATGTCAATATTCGGTAAAGACTTTATAGTTTCAAAAAGTCTTTTTGCTGGTATAGCAATTGTTCCATCTTCTGACCCTTTTACTTTTATGGTCATTGTCATTGTTATATCTAAATCTGTTGCTGTAATCCTTAACTGATTGCCAGAAAGTTGTAAAAGAAAGTTTTCAAGTATGGGCAGTGTAGATTTTGATGGAATTACACCCCCAATATTTCCTAGAACTTTCTGCAAATCTGTACTTGAAGATGAGAATTTCATTTTATTTTCCTTTTAGGGATAGTAATTGAAGATAATTGTTATTGAAAATACGAATTTTTTAAATAATATTCAAAAGATAATTAGATGTAAAATTGTTTTTATTATAATAAGTTATAAATACATTTAAATGATTAATAATATATATTAGTGTTGATATGTTAATAATACAAACATGACTATATAAATGAACAAAATAGATTAATTATAAAGTTGAAATATTGTGAATACTATATTGATTGTTTGAACAGATATACACCAAAAAATTAATAATTTAAATCCATGAGGTAAATTTAAGTTTGTAAACAATAAAACAACACTCAATAACATCATATTAACACACTTATCAATATATACTAAAGAATATTATGTTCAAGTTTCGATCTCAACTGTTGAATAAGAGATTTTTGTTTTGGATCAGTTTTCATACCATCCTCAACACATTGATAAGCATGAATAACAGTGCTGTGGTCTCTGCCGCCAAAGTGAAGACCAATAGTTTTTAAAGAAGAATTCGTTAATTCTTTGGCAAGGTACATAGAAATTTGTCTTGCATTCACAACTTCTTGCTTTCTGGTCTTAGCTCGAAGTAAATCTTCAGGTATACCAACATGTTCAGCAACAACACGCTGAATTTCTTCGATAGTTATAAGAGAGCGAACCTCACCAACTATTGATTTAACAACACTTTTTGCTAAATCTAAATCTACTTCTCTGTTTTCCAAAGATGCCCGAGCCAATAAACCAATCAGGCAGCTTTCAAGCTCACGTATATTTGTTGTCACGTTTGATGCAATAAATTCAACAATATCGTGCGAAAGATCTATTCTGCTATCACTAATTTTCTTTCGTAGTATAGCTATTCTTGTTTCGAGATCAGGAGGTTGAATATCAGCCGTAAGACCCCATTGAAAGCGGGAGACCAATCTTTCATTTACCCCTTTCAAATCTTTTGGAGGTTTATCGGATGAAAGGACAATTTGTTTTCCAAGATGATAAAGAGCATTGAACGTATGGAAAAACATGTCTTGGGTCTTTTCTTTACTAGCAAAGAACTGAATATCATCAACAATTAAAAGATCAACATTTCGGTAATAATTTGTAAATTCAGCCACACGATCTTTTTGAATTGATTCGACAAAATCGATTGTGAATTTTTCACTTGATACATATAAGATGCGATGTGTTTTGCCGGATTTTAACAGATGATTTCCAATAGCATGAACTAAATGTGTTTTACCTAAACCAACACCTCCGTAAATAACTAAAGGATTGAATGATGTACCGCCGGGATTGTTTGCAACCGCAAGGGCAGCAGCTCTAGCAAATTGATTGCTCTCACCTTTGATATAATTTTCAAAAGTATAACGTGGATTTAATGATGGATTTATTGGTTTTTTTATTATCAGGTCTGGAGATTCTTTTATTGAAGATTCTAGGGTAGAAATATTTTGTTTAGGAAACGATCCCGCAACTCTAGATAACTCAGAGGGCGCAATATCATCCTCGAAATCGTTTGTAGGTAAATCGCGATCATCCGAAGCAATGATATATTCGATGGTCATCTCGTGACCAAATACTTGTGCAAATACCTCATTGAGAAGAGAATAATAATGTTCTTCAAGCCACTCGGAGAAAAATTGGCTTGGTACTTTCATGGTGATTCTGCCATCATTAATACTTACCAGGATGATTGGCTCAAACCATGTTTTAAAGCTTTGTTTATTAACGCGATCTTGTATTATACGGAGACAATCATTCCAAACTTTCTGATTTTCAATATAGGTGGAATTTTTATTGTCGATTTGCGCTTTGGGATTAGACATGGGAATGGTATCATCTTCCAACATAATAATCAGATTATAGATTAAATTGATAAATGTTTAATAAGGTTTGTATTATTTCAACATTTTGTTAACAACTTTATGAACAACTCAATAAAAGACAATAATAAGAATCACTTTGAGCAACAAAAAACTTAGGCAAAAACAAGAGGATAGATAATATTAGAATAGAGATGGATAACCGTCAATTATTCACAAAATGCTTTAAACTAAAAGATAGCTTTTACATTGAATAACCATGAATAAATACGGTATAAATGCGGTTACCCACATTTTATCAACGTCAGGTTTTATTTCAGTCTTTAGTTATTATACAAAGATTTGGTGTTCTTGGCAAGCGAAATATTTTTATAATGTCGGAAAATTTGTTTGTTTTAGAGGCACCTTTTATTTATATTAAATTGAAACTAAGCATCAATTTAGACTCAAAGAGGATTGTTACAAATACAATCCTCTTTTTTTACAGTTGTGTTATTAAATTTATTGAAAGGCAATTGAATGAAAAGAACTTTTCAGCCAAGCATAACAAAAAGAAAGAATAAACATGGGTTTCGTCAAAGGATGAAATCAAAAGACGGCCAAAAGGTTCTCTCGAGACGGCGAGCAAAAGGTAGATGGAAGCTTACCGTAAGCGACGAAGGTTAATAAGAAAAAATAATTTGGAATGCTGCCACATGATCTTTAGAGAAATAAGATCATTAGAGGAAGAATAATAAGTCATATACTATTTAAAAATGGTGTTGAATTAAGGGGTAGACTTCTACGATGTTTAGTCGCAAGAATAGAACCGAGCGCGATAACAGAGAATATGCAGGCCCTATTCTTTGTTTCGGTAAGTAGCACCGTTAGACTTGCCGTTGAACGCAATCGTATTAAACGATTTATCCGGGAATCATTCCGCCGGAATCAGGATTTATTATCAACGTATAACACAGAATTAACCAAACAAATAGCAATGCTATTTATATACTATCGCAGTAAGACATCAACCCAACCGCTACCATCTTTTTGTGAAATTGATGACGATATAAAAAACATACTTAAGAATGCATTAAAAAAGTATTTTAATACAGTTAGATGATTATATTTTTTATTAAAGCATATCAGAAATTAATTTCACCATTTCTCCCGGCAAACACGTGCAGATTTTTTCCTACATGTTCATCGTATGCCATAGAGGCTATTATGAAGTTTGGAAACACAAAAGGAATATTGTTATCACTGAAAAGGTTGTTTCGCTGCCACCCACTTAACCCCGGGGGGTACGATCCAATTCCATAAAAATAAAATGCGCAAAAAATAGATTTAAGGTAAATATAAAGTTATATGGATAGAAATGTTGTAATAGGATTTATCCTAATAGGGCTTGTTTTGATGATTTGGTTATGGATGAATGCACCACCACCGCCACAGTCCACATCAAAATTAGATTCATTAGCGGTCAATCAACAAGTAAACAGAATTGATACAAGCGGATCTATAATTGGTGAACGCAAAACAACCCTCCCAACACACGATACACTGGGCAGATATTTTCTTCATCTAAAGGAAGGTAAAAAGAAAACACTAATTATAGAAACTGACCGCTATCGCGCAAAAGTTTCGACAATGGGCGGCGCAATCCATTCATGGGAATTGACGCAATATAAAACATGGGATAATCATCCTGTGAGTTTGATAAATAAATCAGATGGTGGAGAATTTAATTTACTGTTTTGTAGCTCAGATGGAAAACTTATCAGCACAAAAGATCTATTTTTTGAATCAAACTACACAGATGGTCAACTCATCAAACTTTCCGAAAGTGATTCATTTGCCATAGACTTCTACCTTAACATAGATAAGCATAGTAGAATTGTTAAAACGTTGATTTTCCGCGGCGATCTATATTCATATGATGTAACTCTAAAATTTGAGGGAATGGCAAATATAATTTCGAATTTTGCATATCAAGTAACGTGGGAAACTGGACTCAGATACATGGAACACAACAGCGTTGATGAGTCAAATTATGCGAAAGCATTTGCGCTTGTAGGTGGAGAGCTTCCAGAAATTGATGCAACTAGCTTTAACGAAGTTGTGAAGGATAGCAATATCTCTGGGCGGGTGATGTGGGTAGCAACAAGAAATAAATATTTTGCTCTTGCTATTATTCCTAAGGGGAAAGATAGTCAACGAGCATACTTAGAGGGGATTCGCACACATTTACCAGACGAGGGTGTGAAAGAAAATTATAGCATCGCAATCGAGATGCCATTTACAGGTCGATCATTAGAAAGCGATCGATTCACCGTTTTCATGGGTCCCCTCGATTTCGATATTGTGAAACGATATAATGTTGGTCTTGAAAAGATAATGAGTCTTGGTGCTGCATGGATCATACGACCAATATCAGAATATGTTATTATTCCACTGTTTAAATTCCTGCGATTATTTATACCCAATTATGGCGTTGTCCTGATCATATTTTCATTTATCGTGAAGATTGTGTTGCATCCACTTTCAAAGACCAGCATGAAATCAATGCAAAAGATGCAAGCGCTTCAACCGATGATAAATGAAATAAAAGAGAAGTACAAAGAAGATCCACAAAAAATGAATAAGCAAGTAATGAGATTATATAAAGAGTATGGTGTAAATCCAGCTGGCGGATGTCTACCCCTCTTATTGCAACTTCCCATTTTGTATGCATTGTGGGCAGTCTTCAGTTCAGCGATTCAATTACGTCAAGCATCATTTATATGGTGGATACACGATCTATCTATTCCAGATGCTGTAGCAAGACTTCCATTTAAGATTCCGATTTTCAATATAAATGAAATAAGTGGTTTAGCGCTACTCATGGGAATAACAATGTTGATTCAGCAGAAAATGTCCGTTAAAGATCCAAGACAAAAAATGATGGTATGGTTAATGCCGATATTGATGACATTGATGTTTACAGGTTTTCCATCGGGGCTTAATCTTTATTATTTCGTTTTCAATTTGCTCTCCATCGGTCAACAAGCTTGGATAAATAAACAACATAAAAATGAACCATTAAGAAAAGTCGAGCAGAAAAAAAGCGGGAGCGGCTTCATTAGTCGCATTGCCAAGGATTTACCACTGAAAAAATAACACAAGCAAATAAATAAAACACTAAAATGACCCCGCTCGTTTATGCGGGTTTTTTGTTTATTGTTTTTCACTCCTAAGTTTTCTAAATTATTTCCAACCGAGTTGTAACCTAATATGAATTCTATAGACGATACAATAGCTGCGATAGCAACACCAATTGGTGAGGGCGGCATCTCCGTTGTGCGGGTAAGTGGAGATAAAGCCATCGAAGTTATCGACAAATGTTTCCGCGGAACGAAATCGTTACGTTCCGCCAGGGCTCAAACAGCTCATTTTGGTCACTTTGTAAATCTGGAAGAAGAAATGATCGACGATATAGTCGCAATCGTTTTTAAAGCACCGAATTCCTACACAGCTGAAGATGTAGTTGAAATAAGCTGTCACGGAGGTATATATATTACTCGATCAATACTACAAGCTATTTTAAATTTAGGTATTAGACACGCTGAACCAGGAGAATTTACAAAACGAGCTTATTTAAATGGTAGGATTGATCTCTCACAGGCAGAAGCCGTTGCGGACTTAATCAAATCACGATCTGAAATTTCTCGAAGGATTTCATTTAGTCAAATACAAGGTAGACTATCAAATAAAGTCAACGAAATTAAAGGGAAATTATTAAATTTTTCAAGCCTGATAGAGCTTGAGCTTGATTTTGCGGACGAAGGTATTGAATTTACAAATAAGGATAAATTAGCGAAAGAATTAACATCAATAATCCATGATTTAACAAGTTTGAAGGAGTCATTCAATGCCGGGAGAATTTTTCGAGATGGGGTGAAGATTGTCCTTGTCGGAAAACCAAACGTTGGTAAGTCAAGTATTTTCAATAGCTTATTAAGCACTGACCGGGCCATTGTTACAGAAGTACCAGGCACAACTCGAGATACGATCGAAGAAAATTTAGTAATAGATGGACTTCTCTTCAAGATCGCCGATACCGCCGGATTACGTGAATCGAATAATATTGTTGAAGTCGCGGGATTGAAAAGGACAGAAAGAGAAATAGAATCAGCCGATCTCATTGTTTTTGTTGTTGCTGCGAACGACAATTCTTTTGAAGCAGACGAGATAATTTTTAAAAAGATGCTTAATCACACGAATAACAAGAAAAAAATAATAATTGCAATTAATAAAATTGACTTGGTAAAACGAGATGCTTATGATATCCCAATCAAGATAGTTGCCTTTCCCCATGTTAAAATATCAGCAATAACAAGAGAAGGTTTTCCGATATTGAGGAAAGCGATGGTGGATATAATGACAAACGGAAAAAATTTAATTTCCGAAAAATCGCCAACAATCATAAATGATAGGCATTATAATTGTGTTAAAAAAGCTATAAAAAATTTAAACTTTGCCAATACGGGATTAATGGAGAATAAAAGCAACGAATTTATTGCAATAGACCTGAGGGCAGCAATGGATAACCTGAGTGAGATAACCGGTACAATTACGACGGATGAAATTCTAAATAATATTTTTTCAAAATTCTGTATTGGTAAATAATAAATTTGTTTCACGTGAAACTTGGATAAAACAGCGAAACCCCCAAAAATTAAATATGATGTAATTGTCATTGGTGGCGGGCATGCCGGAATTGAAGCAGCCTTAATATCTGCTAGAATGGGATGTAAGACGCTTCTCATCACTATGAGTATTAATTCGATAGGAAGGATGTCGTGTAATCCCGCCATCGGAGGAACTGCAAAAGGCCACCTTGTTCGGGAAATTGATGCTTTGGGCGGTGAGATGGGCAAGATCGCCGATTTAACCGGAGTTCACTTCAAAATGCTCAATAAATCAAAAGGTCCAGCAGTATGGTCTCCTCGGTGTCAGTGTGATAGGAAGTGGTACTCAGATGAAGCCAGGAGGAAGGTATCATCTCAAGAAAACCTTGATATGATTGAAGATTCTGTTTTCGAATTGATAACTGAAAATAATAGACTTAATAAAAGACGGCATGTTGTTGGTGTTATTACCCTTAAAAGTCAGAAGATCATGGGTCTGTCAACCATCATCTGCGTTGGGACATTTTTGAACGGAATTCTGCATACTGGAATTAAAAGTTTATCAGGTGGTAGGTATAATGAAAATGCCTCTTATGGGATAACTGAGAGTCTGTTAAAAATGGGCTTCGCGAGCGGACGAATGAAAACAGGAACACCGCCTAGAATTGATTATCAGAGCATAGATTTCAGTCAAACTGAAAAACAAAATGGCGACATTCCGCCTGAACCATTCTCCTTCCAGACTGACCATATGATGAATTCCCAAATTCCGATGTATCTCACTTATTCAACTAAACTTACACATTCCATACTTCGGGAGGGTTTCAACGAGTCTCCACTATTCACTGGTAGAATAAAGGGGATCGGTCCAAGGTATTGTCCTTCGATTGAAGATAAAATAGTACGCTTCCCCGATAGGGAGAGGCACCAAATATTTCTTGAACCAGAAGGTTATAATACAAACATTGTTTATGTTAATGGATTTTCGACCAGTCTTCCGTTGAAAATTCAGTACAAAGGATTGAAAACTATCCCAGGGTTACAAAATGTAAGGATGCTTCGACCTGGGTATGCCGTTGAGTATGATTTTTTCCCACCACAACAATTAAAATTAACACTTGAATCGAAACTTGTTGAGAATTTGTTTTTTGCCGGTCAAATTAATGGAACATCAGGTTATGAAGAGGCTGCTGCGCAGGGACTGATAGCAGGGATTAATGCGGCACTGAAAATACAGGGAAAAGATGCATTCGTCTTGAAAAGATCACAGGCATATATTGGCGTTTTGATTGATGATTTAGTAAATAAAAGCACAGACGAACCATATAGAATGTTCACCTCACGGGCCGAACACAGACTGCTATTGCGCCAAGATAATGCAGATAGGAGATTGATGGAATTTGGGCATCGTTTTTGGACAATACCGCAAAATGTGTACACTAAATTAGCCAACAAGGAAAAGAATATCCAAGAAGGGATCCAATTCTTTCGAACAAATAGTATTTCACCAAACGAGATAAATCCTTACTTAGATTCCAAGGCTAACAAAAACATTGATCAAAGTGTAAAAATGTATCAATTGATTCAACGACCAGAAGTTAAGCTAAGCGAGTTAGTGGAACTTCTAAAAACACGAAGAAATGGTTTTATCCAAAAACTCCAGAATGATACCGATCCCCAACTAAGAAAGAAAATTATTGAGCAGATAGAAATTGAAATTAAATATGATGGATACATCAATCGGCAGTATGAACAGATTGAAAAGTTTGAAAAACAAGAATCGATTAAAATTCCAAACGACTTTAATTTCCAAAACATAAAAGCACTTTCATCTGAAGGAAAAGAAAAACTATCGAAGATTCAGCCCACTTCGATTGGACAAGCATCACGCATCAGCGGAGTAACAACCGCAGACATTTCTGTCTTGCTGGTACACCTTCGCCGTTAATATTCAAAAATGTTTCACGTGAAATCATCATTTATATCATCCATAAAAACAATAACTTATAACTAATTCAATTTATGTTAGATCGTCTATGGTTCAAAAATATCTGTCGGGAGAATCATTACGATGTTAACGATTTGCAGATTGAGTTATTAGACAAATATGTCGGATATCTTTTGGAGTGGAATAAAAAAATTAATTTGATTTCGCGAATGGATACAGAAAATATTTGGTTAAGGCACATTCTGAGTTCAATTGCTCTTTTGTTCAACTACAAGTTTATACCAGGCTTGAACATGATGGACGTTGGCACCGGAGGCGGCTTACCGGGTATCCCAATTGCAATCATGAATCCCAATTCTAATTTCATGCTTCTAGATTCAATTCAAAAAAAAATAAAAGCTGTAGATCATATAATAAAATCCCTTGGACTCCGAAATGTTCACACTTACTGTGGCAGAGCAGAAGAGCTTGCAAAGAAGAAGGAATTCATTCATCATTATGATTATGTAATCGCAAGAGCTGTTTCTTCGATAGCCGAAATTGTTCGATGGTGCAAACCGTTTCTACGAATGACTACAAGAGTTAGAGTGGTCGCAGAACCAGAAAGGACATTTATTAAAACAGGTTCAATTGTTTTACTAAAAGGCGGAGAACTTGAAGGTGAAATCACGGAAGCAAAAGTTAAATTTAATCTAAAAAATCTCGAGGTCTATCCGATTGATATTTATGGAATAGATACAACAAGAATATTCGATAAAAAGATTGTCATTATACAACCATAAAAAGTTATGCAAAAAATCCTTTTCAATCAACTCCAGTCTTTGACGACAGAAAAACGAAACAAAAGAAGTCGGAAGATTGACTTGATAAGTATCGATCAAATTTTGAAAGTTATTAATCTTGAAGATCATACTGTTTCAAACGCTGTAAAACGAGAAATATCCTCGATTAAAAAAGCGGTTGGATTAGTCGTGAAATCTCTCAAAATGGGCGGACGATTAATTTATGTCGGCGCCGGAACAAGCGGACGTCTCGGAATTTTAGATGCTGCCGAGTGTCCACCGACGTTTGGCACGGATCCTTCAATGGTGCAGGGGATTATTGCAGGCGGCAGGAGAGCAGTCTTCAAATCTCAAGAAGGTGCCGAAGATCGGGCCGAAGATGGCGTTCGGGATGTTAAGCTAAAAAAGGTTAGGGAAAACGATGTTGTTTGTGGAATTGCAGCAAGTCTTCGCACACCATATGTCGTTGCGGGGATTCAGGAAGCAAAAAGATTAGGGGCTAAAACTGTTTTAATTACTACAAATCCACGATCAATTTTAAATAATTTTGAGTTTGGATTTATACGAAAATATATAGACGTAGCAATTTGCCCAGATGTTGGTCCTGAAGTCATAATGGGATCAACAAGAATGAAATCGGGTACCGCACAGAAACTCGTGCTTAACATGCTTACAACAACCGCTATGATTCAACTTGGAAAGGTCTACGAGAACATGATGGTTGATCTAAAAATGAACAGTAAAAAACTGGAGGAGCGAGCAAAAAGAGTTTTGATGATTGCTACGGGTATTGATTATCAGGCTGCAGAGAGCAATTTAAAAAAATCTGGTGGGCATGTGAAAACTGCGATTGTAATGATCAAAGCAAATGTTTCTGTGGTTGATGCTAAAAAGAGATTAAAAAAAGCAAACGGTTTTGTCCGACAAGCTATCGATTATAAGCCATGATTCAACAAACATCTTTCGATATTGAAATCTTTCCACCATTCGAAGGATTTCCTGCCGCGGGCGTAGAATTTCTTCAACGGCTGAAGAAAAATAATAATCGTGATTGGTTTGCTAAACACAAATCCGAATACGAAGAATTTGTGAAATTCCCAATGCAATGTTTGATCGCATCATTAAAAGCACCCATGAAAAAGATTGTACCGGAAATAGATGTGAATCCAAAGCGCAACATGTTCCGCATCTATCGCGATACACGCTTCAGCAAGAATAAGACACCGTACAAAACACATATTGCGGCAGTATTTCACCTAAAAGGACATTGGCAGCAGAGCACCGGTTATTATGTGCATATTGAGCCGGGGAATCTTTATGTTGGTGGTGGTATTTATATGCCGGACAGCAACCAGCTTAAATTGATTCGACATGCGATTGCAGAACAACAGAAGGAATTTAGTTCGATTGTTGAAAGCAAACCATTTAAGAAAAGATTTGTTACGCTTGGGGGGGACAAACTTCAACGAGCACCGCTCGGTTACCCGACCGATCATCCAATGATCGAATGGCTGAAGCATAAAAGTTTTTACACTGGCGTGGAGTGGAAGGAGAATGAGTGTTACGCTCCGATATTTATTGATAAGATCGTTAATGTCTATAAAGAATTGTTACCACTTATCCGATTTTTAAATGAAGCACTGAAGAAAACTTGATCAGGATTAAATGGGCTAACAATAATTTTTGATTATGGAAACCAGACTGATCATGTAAATCACGGCTCAGACTGCTGAGACATAATCCACTATCTCTCTTACTCCTTTTTGGAAGATCGAACTTTCTACCAATAAACTCAGAACAAGAAATCCACCCTCATCAAAATCGAAAAAGTACCCAGGGAAAAGATAAACGCCTTTGTTTTCAAGTAGTTGGATCGCCCAATCTTCATCGGATTTGGTACGCGGGATACGGATAATTCCATACCATCCCCCGTCAGCACTGAGCACTGAACATGGAGTATCTAGTGTTTGAGTTCTTAGTATTGAGTAATTCGTGCATATGCGATCAAGAATTTTTCTTTGAATTATTTCTCCGTGCTCAAGCAATTGTGGCAACGCAACTTGCACTGGCGTATTGACAGAAAGAAATGTATCACAAAGTATTTCTAATCTTGCAATTGCTTCCAAGACTACCGATGAATGACCACCAACAATTATCCACCCCAACTTCATCTGTGGCAATCCACACGATTTCGATATTCCATTCAGAGCGAACGTCAATACTTCCGTTTCATTTGCAGTTGATGCAATTCTATTTTCATCATCATCAAAATGATAATCAATAAAAACCTCATCAACTATTAAAACAAGATTGTATTCTTTAGCGATTTCGACAATCTCATGATAATCGTTTTGTCTCAGAAACATTCCCGTAGGATTATGGGGATTAATAAGTACAATTGCTTTCGTATTCTTGTTGATAGTGTTCTTGATTGAATCGGTATCGATTTGCCATTCGTGATCGTAGTGCAAATGGTAATAGTTAAGCTCAACGTCGTTTACTTGTGCAAGATAATCAAACAGTGGATAAGAGGGGCGAGGCACAATGATGTTCTCTCCTGCATTGCAAAGTAGCTTAAGAATTAAAGAGTATGCTTCGCTCGTGCTTGCCGTCAGGAAAATGCTTGAGGGATCGACAACGACATTTTTCTTTTTGTAATATTCACCGATAGCTTCACGCGCCGAACGTAGTCCTCGCGGGTCTGGCTGGTAGTGGAGTATTTGCGGATTAGAAAGTGCTGCGAGGATATCTTTCCGCGGATAGTTAATGCCGCAATCGGTTGGATTTGAATTTGTTAGATCATAGATTGGCTTGCCGCTCCGACGTCTGTTCTCAAGCAGCTCGGTAAGCTGATTGGGTTGACGGTGCCAGTTTGTGCGATGAGAAAAAAGAAAGGTACCGCTCTTTCCAGTTTCGGGTTTGTCGAATTGCTTCGTCACTTCGTTTCTCGCACCGACATACTACTCAATCAACTTCCAGCACCTCAGCTTTTTTCTTTGACATCCTTAGCCGTTCATTGTGGCCAAGGTACTTCTTCCGCAGCCGTAACGATTTCGGAGTCACTTCAATATATTCATCGTCATCGATCCACTCGATTGCTTGTTCGAGTGTATGGATATGAGGCGGTTCGAGTCGGATCGCTTCATCGGCACCGCTTGCCCGCATGTTCGTGAGCTGCTTGGTTTTGCACACGTTTACAATAACATCCTCATCGCGAGAGCTTTCACCAACAATCATTCCCCTATATACCCGTATGCCCGGCTCGATGAAAAATGTTATCCGCTCCTGAAGTTTCCACATGGCATAAGCAGTTGAGTTTCCGTCTTCAAGCTGGACGATTGCACCCTTGTGCCGGGTTGCTACATCACCTTTGTACGGTTCATAACCATGGAAATTATGATGTAAAATACCTGTTCCTTTGGTTTCAGTCATGAATTCCGAGCGGAAACCAAGAAGTCCGCGAGCAGGAACAACAAATTCCAATCGTGTGTTGCCCTGTGATTGAAGCATGTGCTTCATTGTGCCGCGTCTTGCGCCAAGGTTTTGGATAACCGTTCCGACAAACTCGTCAGGCACATCGATGATAACATGTTCCATCGGTTCACTCAGCACATCTGCTATACGCTTATAAATTACTTCTGGAGCTGAAACCTGAAACTCATAGCCTTCACGGCGCATGGTCTCGATGAGAATTGCAAGATGCAGCTCACCTCGTCCGCTAACTTTAAATGTGTCTGGATTATCTGTAAGTTCAACACGCAGACTTACATTTGAACGCAACTCTCGTGCTAATCGTTCGCCGAGGTGACGCGTCGTAATATATTTTCCCTCCTGTCCGGCGAAAGGAGAATTGTTGACAACAAAGTTCATCGAGAGTGTTGGTTCCTCTATACTGACAAACGGAAGTGATGTTGGGTCGGCGGCATCGGCGATCGTTTCGCCAATATCGACATCTTCCATTCCGGCTATTGCGATTATGTCACCTGCCGAGGCTTCGTTAACCTCTAATCGCTTCAATCCTTCGAAGGTATAAATTTTTGTCACGCGCGCATCTTCAATTGCTCCGTCGCGGTGAATGATTTTCATCGGTGATCCAAGACGAATTGTGCCGCGATCTATTCTGCCGATTCCAAGTCGCCCAAGATAATCATTGTAGTCTATTGTTGTAACAAGCATCTGAAACGGCGATTCCGCGTCACCGGGTGGTGGAGGAATTTTATTAACAATCGCTTCGAAAAGTGGTTCGAGGTTTGTGCTACTATCTTCAAGTTCTTTTTTTGCAATTCCCTGTTTCGCAATGCAGTACACGATTGGAAAATCCAGTTGATTATCGTGCGCGCCGAGTGAGAGGAACAACTCAAACACTTCATCAAGTATCTGATGAGGGCTGGCGTCCTTCCGGTCGATTTTATTGATAACAACAATTGGCTGCAGACCGAGCTCTAAAGATTTCTTCAGGACGAACTTTGTTCCAGGCAGTGGACCTTCGGCAGCATCCACAAGCAGCAGCACACCGTTGACCATTTTCAGTGTACGCTCAACCTCGCCGGCAAAATCCGAATGTCCCGGGGTATCAACAATGTTTATCTTGATGACTCTTTGCTCTTTGTTTTCATTTTTTTGCCGATATTTTACTGCAGTGTTTTTGGCAAGAATAGTAATGCCTTTTTCCCGCTCAAGTTCGTTCGAATCCATCACGCGTTTTACCACTTCCTGATTCTCGCGGAAAGTTCCTGTTTGCCTGAGCATATGGTCCACCAGCGTTGTCTTCCCATGGTCAACGTGTGCGATAATTGCAATATTGCGTATGTCGTCTCTGAATTGCACTGACAAATCCTGATGTAGTCGCAGACATCAGTTTCTGTTGGTTATAATGACCGCGACCTGAAGTTTGCGACTGCAATTTTTGTTGTGAGAATAAAAACGCCTCAAGCGTGATTACTTGAGGCGTTAATTTTTAATATTAACTTGTTAAAGATACGTAATTTTATGAAGAAAAGAAAGATCAAGAACATTGTAATCCATACACATGAGCGACTAAACCTTTTCATTCATATGATGTCAAATATATAAATTGAAACTAACAATCATAAAAGGGAACAAAATGAAAAAACTACTTTTACTTATGTTCATGGCAGCCGCAATTGTCTGGGCACAGCCTCGTGAGTTTGAAGATGATGATGCACTCACTGGACCAATGTTCGGCGGCGGTCGATTAATTGAAAATTTGGATCTCACTGCGGACCAAGAAAAGCAATTCGACAAGCTCCGCACCGATATGCAGAAGAAACAGATCGAGACTAGCTCAAAGATTCAAACTGCAAGGTTGGATATCAAGGATTTATTCAGGGAAGATAATCCCGACAAAGGAAAAATTGAATCCAAAATGAGCGAGATAAGCAAGCTGCAAAATGAAATGAAAATGAACCATATCGATTTTTGGTTTGTAGTGAACAAAATATTGAAACCTGAACAGCAGAAGATTTGGAAAGAACATCGAATGATGATGGGCAAAGGAATGGGGAATGGTCACATGCAAGGGATGCCCGGACGCAGTCATGGTATGCGCGGTGGACGCATGGGACGAGGCATGGACATGCACGATTGCTCGCCCGGTTGCTGTAAATAAAAGTAATCTACGGTTGATGGACTAACGCCTTCGGTTATTCAGACTTGAGGCGTTTTTATTTTTATCCATAACTCTTTGGACCAAAACAACTTCAAGACCATTAATAAAACATCCCGTTACATCATCAGAACTTTTACCGTCATTCCAGCGTTTATTATGTTGATGAAAGTTTCATAGCATCAACTAATTACAGATAACGAAATATAGATAGGAGTAGATTATGTATTTAATAACAGGAGCCACAGGAAACACCGGTAAACCGATTGCATTAGCATTACTCAATGCAGGCAAGAAAGTTAGAATCATAAGCCGCAGTGCCGAGAAGGCAAAAGAATTAACCGAAAAAGGTGCTGAGCTTTTTATCGGTGATACATCAAATTTAGAATTTTTAATGAAAGCTTTTCAAGGAGCAACAGCAATATATGCAATGATACCGCCCGATTGGAGCGCTCCGGATTTCACAAAACATCAGATAAAACATGCTGATGCGATAGCGCAAGCGTTGCAGAAAGCAGGTGTAAAATATGTTGTATCGCTCAGCAGTGTCGGTACACATCTTGAAAAAGATTCTGGTGTTGTTTGGGGATTGCGATATATGGAGCAAAAGTTCGATGCGATTACCGGATTGAACGCGCTTCATCTCCGCCCCACGTATTTCATGGAAAATTCTCTCGGCATGGTCGACATCGTAAAGAAGATGGGTGTTATAGGTTCACCTGTGAAGGCAAACCTAAAAATAAATATGATCGCAACAAAAGACATTGCAGCATATGCTACAAAACGATTGCTGGCATTAAATTTCTTCGGACGGAATGTTCAATACCTTCTTGGACAGCGGGACCTGACTTACTCGGATGTTGCAAAAATATTTGGCACTGAAATAGGAAAACCTGATTTGAAGTATATTGAATTTCCATACGAGGAATTCAAGAAGGCGATGCTCGGCATGGGTGCCTCTGTAAGTATGGCAGATAGCATGAACACATTTATCAAGTCGATGAATGAAGGTAAAGTGCTGGAAGATGCAAAGCGGACACCCGAAACCACAACGCAAACGAGCATCGAGGAATTTGCAAAGACCTTTGCCAATATTTACAACATGGGAAAATAATCATTTAACATACGAATCGGGGGCCGGTACGAAGAAGTAAAACTTGGGGCATAATTCTGCTTTGTCCGGCTCTCTTTTCGTTTAATTCTGATACATTTGTGATTGTGTTTAATAATATCCAGGGGGCCATGGCAGATATCTTTCCTCTAATAACGAGGTATTTTTCCAAGAAGTAGAATATTTTTATTATATTAAACTTCACCAGATTGAACTGGTCAAAATCTTACTATGTAATATTAGATACTAATATCGATGAAGAAAAAATCCAAAATCATTCTTGCCATCATAATATTAAGTAGCATTGCGATTGTTGTTTTCAAAATAATAAGCGGTACCGGTTCAGCCGATCAGCGCAGACAGTCAACGCCAATCGTGAAAGTCGAACAACCCCGCCGTGAAACGATTATCTACGTGTTGAAATTTACCGGTGACGTTGCCCCAATCCAGCAGGTAAACATCTTTTCTAAGGTTAGCGGCAACCTTGAGAAAGTTTATGCCGATATGGGGACATATGTTCAGAAAGGACAGTTGCTCGCTCAGATAGACACAACTGAGATTTATCAACAGTTCCAACAAATGTCTGCAACGTATCAAAATGCGAAGTTAACATTTCAGCGCAACAATGACTTGTCGGAACAAAATCTCATTGCAAAACAAGATCTCGATAACGCAGAAGCAGCAATGAAAGTTGCCGGTGCAAATTTTGAAGCCGCGAAAATCCGTCTCGACTATGCACGAATCACCGCACCATTTTCCGGTTTCATCACAAAACGTTTTCTTGACCCGGGCGCGCTCGTTACATCCAACAATGCTACCATGTTCACGCTTATGGATTTAAATTCGATGAAGATCATAGTTAACGTGCTTGAGAAAGATATTCCTCTAATTAAAATTGGTAAAAAAGGAATCATTACCGTAGATGCATTTCCAGGAAAAGAATTTCACGGAACGATAGCACGTTTAAGTGAAGCTGTTGATCTTTCTACGCGTACCATGGCTGTTGAAATCGATATCCCCAATAGTGATCGTCTCTTGAAGCCGGGAATGTTTGCAAGCGTTAAGCTTGTGGTGGAAGAGCGCCGCAACGCATTAACAATTCCAACACAGGCAATTTTACGCGACGATAAAGGATATTTTGTATTCATCGTTAATAATAAAAGTGCCCAACGAGTTGCAGTACTACCCGGAACCGAGCAAGACACCCGCACCGAGGTTCTCTCAGGATTAACTGGAAACGAAAATATTATTACGACAGGTCAGCAATTTGTAAAAGACAGCGGACAGATTATTATTCAACAATAAAGCGACAATATTATGTGGTTAACACGTCTCGCGCTTCAGTATCCGATATCAACATTTCTTTTTGCTATAACCATTCTGGTACTGGGTTTTGTTTCCTTCCAGCAGCTGCCGGTTGATTTACTGCCCGATATCACGATTCCGGTTGTTAGTACGATAACATTCTACTCAGGTGCGGGTCCACTCGATATGGAGCAATCGGTTACCGTTATCATGGAGCGGGCTGTCAGTTCTGTGAATGACGTCAACTATGTTCAATCTACAACACGCGAAGGAATTTCCCAGGTTCGGATTAACTTTAACTGGAATGCAAACCTTGATGTTAGTCTGGTTGACGTTGTGCAGAGGGTCAACCGGGTTTTGAATCAGCTTCCAGATGGAGTATCACAACCGATGGTTTTGCGCTTCGATATCACAAGCATGCCTGTTTGTAATATCGCTGTTTCGGGCGATATAGACGAACGCGATCTGTATGATCTTGCGCTCAACACTATCGAGCCGCAAATCGAGCACATCACGGGTGTTGCATCCGCGCAGGTGTTGGGTGGGCGCATCCGCGAAATACATGTCACGCTTGATCGTAACCGCCTACAGGCATTGCAGCTTCCTGTGCAAAATGTATTGACTGCTGTTGCAAGCTCTAATCTTATCATTCCCTCGGGTGATCTGAAAACAGGCAGGTTTGATTATTCATTGAAAACCGAAAGCCGCTTCAATGTAATCAAACCGATGGAAGATGTGGTTATTAAAACAGTCAATGGCGTTCCTATCCGGATCAAAGATGTTGCTTCGGTTGAAGACAGTTATCAGGAACAAACAGAAATAATTCGTATCAATGGTAAACCCGGACTGACACTGAGTGTGCAGAAACTTGCCAGCGCTAACACCGTTGAGGTTGTAGACAATGTACTGCGAACCCTGCCAAAACTGACAGGTATACCGCCAAATATCCAGATGTCACTGTCGCTTGATCAGTCGATGTACATCAGGCAAACAATTTCCGGATTACAACAGGAAGCAATGCTTGGTGCATTGTTTGCCATTCTCGTGATTTTATTTTTCTTACGGAATATGAGGGGCACGCTGATTATTCTTGTTGCGATTCCGCTTTCCATACTTCTTGCATTTATTTGGTTCCGGTTCGGTAATTCAACACTTAACATAATGACATTTGGAGGACTTGCTCTAGCGGTTGGAAGATTAGTAGACGATTCAATAGTTGAGCTTGAGGCGATCTCGCGTCATTATAATCATCGTAAAGAGGGTCAAACAAAACTTCAGGCAACACTCGAAGCTGCAAAAGAGGTCGCATCACCGATTTTCGTTTCCACACTCACGACGGTAATTGTATTTCTTCCGATTGTATTTCTGTCCGGGATTGCAAAGCTGCTTTTTATCCCGCTAACAATGACAATTGCAGTCGCTCTCTTCGGATCGTTCTTTGTCTCCCGAACCGTTACACCTCTGATGTGTTTGAAATATCTTCCTCCTGAAAAGTTACTCGATCGAAACTCCACAAAACTATCTGACAGATTTCGAGTCAGAGCGCACGACTTTATCGAATCGTTGGATACATGGTACGCAAAATATCTCGAGTGGACATTAAACCATCGCAGAACAATAATCATCAGCATCGTTGCCCTTGCAGTACTCTCGCTCGGTTTGGTAAAATTTATCGGAACAGAATTTTTCCCCGATCAAGACGAAGGACAATTCACGACACAGATCAAATTACCCGTCGGAACACGATCGGAGGTAACGGATCAGTTTGTCAGGCAGGTTGAAAAAATTCTCCGAGATAATGTTCCCGAAATACAAACAATGATCGCGGATATTGGAGTACCATCTGCTCGTGCAGGGCTTTCGATGGGTAGGAACCCTGGGAGCCACGCAGCAAATATTCGGGTTTCTCTTGTACCGCTTGACAAAAGGAATCGCTCTGTTTTCGAAATCATTAAGGATATCCGCCCCAAGTTAATGCGGCTACCAGGTGCGACAATTTTTATGAATCCCGGAGGCATATTACGGTTTCTTCTGAATTTTGGCTCCAGCGCTCCGATTGATGTCGAGATACGCGGTTATGATTTACCTACCGGTTCGAAGTTGGCGAATGATATTGGAACAATTGTGCGCGCAACGCCGGGGGCAACCGACGTACAGATCACTCGCGATGACAACTTTCCCGAACTTCGCGTGAAGATCGATCGTGATAAAGCCGGCATTCTTGGAATCAGTGTTGCGCAAATATCGAACACGATTAATACATGCATAAACGGATCCGTTGCATCACAGTTCACAGATCCGGTGAGAGGAAATCAGTACAACATCCTTGTGCGGTTGAGCGAAGATTTCCGATCGAACATAGACGATTTGAAAAACATTGTCCTTACAACCTCCGGCGGACAGCAAGTGCTTCTCGGAAATATTGCCAAAGTAGAGAAAGCAAATGTACCTGTACAAATTGACCGCAAGTACCAGCAGCGAATTGTGGATGTGACAGCTAATGTCTCCGGACGTGACCTTGGAAGCGTTGCGAATGATATTCGAGCGCAGGTTGATAAACTTTCAATTCCAGCCGGGTTTGAAGTAAAATTAGGCGGCAACGTTGAACAGCAGCAAAAAACATTTCGCGATTTGCTTCTTGCATTTGGTCTTGCAATTCTCCTGGTTTATGTTGTTATGGCATCGCAATTCCAATCGCTGCTTGATCCGTTCATCATCATGTTCACCGTACCGCTCGGCATTATCGGTGTGTTCTGGACGCTTTTTCTCACCGGCACAACATTGTCGGTGACATCGTTTCAAGGCATCATTGTTATGGTTGGCATAGTGGTGAGTAATGGTATCCTGCTGGTTGATTATACGAATCACCTTCGCATGAGGGACGTTCCACTTCACGATGCTGTAATCAAAGCGGGGGTTACAAGATTGAAACCAATTTTGATGACATCACTTGCCACCGTTCTCGGTCTGATACCGATGGCATTCGGAGTCGGCGGTGAGCAAACACAAGCGCCGCTGGCGATTGCCGTTATTGGTGGACTCACAGTCTCGACAGTACTGACCTTGTTTTTAATCCCAACACTCTATATGATGTTCGAAGAACGATTCAAACGGGAGATGAAATCGGAGATGGATAAAGTCAACGAAAAACCAGCGGAGGAAAAATCACAATGAATCGTCCTCAGTGCTTGGCGATAATATTCATAATATTTTTTTTAACGATACCTCTCACAGTTTTAACTCAGACGATCTCAATTGATTCCCTTACGCTCGACCGTGCAATAACACTTGCGCTTGAAAATCATCCGTCATTATGGGCGGCAGACGCGTATCTCCGTGCTGCTTCTGCAGGTGCATCGCTGGCACTATCGGCATATTTCCCAAGCATTAGCGGAACAGCATCAGCCACGCGTACAGACGGCTGGTTTGTGTTCAACCCGGCATTCGCTCCGAGGAAACAGTCGTACAATAATTATTCGGCGGGAATCCAAGCAAGCCAAACGATTTTTGATTTTGGAAGAACAATTAATCGTGTTTCAGCCAATAATAGTTTTGAGGATGCCTCTGAAGCCGACTATCAATCCGCACGTGGAAATGTTATTACCAATGTTCAGCTTTCTTATTATGGAGTGATTCAGGCAGTGCAAGTTGCGAAGGTAAACGAGGAAGCAATCGAGCGTGCGACTCAGCACCTGATACAGGCAAAAGCTTTTTACAGTGTTGGCAAGCGTGCACAGTTCGATGTTACGCGCGCGGAAGTCGATCTTGCCAACGCGAATGTAAATGCGATACGCTCGCGCAACCAGCTTCAACTTGCAAAACTGCAGCTTGAGAATGCGATGGGAATTCACAGCCAATCTGTGTATCGTATTAGCGAAGTATTTGAGGTTGAACCGTTTCAACTTTCGCTTGACAGCGTTAAATCGGTTACACTCAATCAGCGACCAGAGTTGATTGCCACGCAGGCACGGGTCGAGGCGAACCGCTCGCTTGCAACTGCCGCATGGGATCAACATCTGCCAACGCTCTCCGCTTCGGGGAATTACACATGGACTAATTTCACGTTTCCGCTTTACAGTCGTTGGAGTGCCGGCGTAACATTAAGTCTTCCGATATTTCAAGGAATGGGAATTTCAGCGCAGGTCGAACAGGCGCGGGCAACCGCTGATGCGGCAGATGCAAACCTTAGACAGCTCAAAGAATCTATCATGTTAGAAGTGGAGCAATATTATCTCAGCATGAAAGAAGCTGAAGAGCGAATCACGGCGGCATCTAAATTGGTTGAACAAGCTGAACAAAGTTTGACGCTTGCCGAAAAGCAGTACGCCGCCGGTGTCAGCTCTACTATTGAAGTCACCGACGCCCAGCTTACACTTTCCAACGCACGCATCACGAAAATACAAGCGCTGTACGATTACAATAGTTTTCTTGCACGGTTGAAACGATCCATGGGCATTACACGTTAATAATAGAAGATGATTGACTGCTTGCCAGTGTGTCATTCTGAACGAGCATAGCGAAGTGAAGAATCTGATAATTTAGTAGGTGCGAGATGTTTCTCCCACTAAAGCGGGATCAACATGACAGCATTGAAATGGAGTGATACTGTATGGATAAACAATTATGGACCGAAATAAATAATACATTGGTCAAAGAGTTTGAGTTTGCCGACTTCAAATCAGCGGTTGATTTTATCAATCGAGTGGCGGTTGTAGCGAAGAAACAAAACCACCACCAAGATATCTTTCTGCATTCGTACAAGCGTGTGAAAATTACACTCTCCACTCACTCTGAAAATAAAGTTACGGAGAAAGATTACAAGCTGGCAGAGTTGATTGATAAACTATTTTTAAAATAGAGCAGGGATATTATCCGGGGAAACATTATCTTGTATTTTGGAAGGAGATTTGATTATGTACAATGCCACAATGACAACACGCGGGCGAATGACAATACCAGTGGAAATCCGGAAGAAATTTGATATTAAAGGAGGAACACGCATAAGATTTATTCCAGACGAAGAACACCGGCGCATCTTCCTAATTCCGATGACAGG